>OKSO01000500.1_pt1 | contig 15862 bp, 12 predicted proteins | sample 1606241 | NCBI WGS metagenome assembly OKSO01 (sample SAMEA3879540, study PRJEB24766) | human gut metagenome | biome: human-associated habitat; feature: feces | place: USA | collected 1985/1987
CAATTCATTAATGATTATGTGTATGTGCGGGAATTGCATTAGAAGCAGAAGCCAGCTTGATCTGGTAAGCACCGACCGTCACAACTTCGTCACCTGCATTCAGGCCGCTCAATATCTGTTATACTCAAGGTTTTAAAGGAACATGCCTCTTGGGAAAATGATTCCATGGATTTTAAACTCCCCAAATTAAAAATAATATATGACTTCAAAAAATCGATTGAATTTAATCTAAAAAAATCGCATTCGCCTGCATTTTACTCTATAGATATAGGGGTAGCAGAAAGCAAACTATCAGCTATAACGAAAGAGATTTTGGGATTAAGTCCTAAAAAAAATCATAAATGAAGAAATAATTCTGAAAGCAAAAAAACTGCTTGCAGAAAACGAAATCATTATAAAAGAGATTTCTGAAGAATTAGGTTTTGCCGATGCACCACACTTTGTAAAATTCTTTAAGAAAGAAACAGGAATGACACCAAGTCAGTTTAAAGAGACCTTATAATTTTGTCTTTTCCCCACCGCTCATTCGGTCATAGTTTTGCACCAAAAAGTACAAGACTATGACCGATTTCAGTTACTTACACATAACAGGCGTGAACGACCTGCCCGGCTATCATGCCGCGGCAGCGTTCACCACCAAGAGCAGCGAAGTTTTCAAGGAAGCGGAGGAGATTTCACCGCGCCAAGTGAGCGACAAGGTGAGCTATATGCCTTGGGGAGCGGACGACCAGATGCCGTATGACATTATCAATCTGATTGAGAGCGATGAGACACTGAGCACTTGCCAAATGTTCAATGCAGAGGTGTGCTATGGGAGCGGACTGGTGTACCAGACTGATGAAATGTGCAAACAGAAAGTGGTGAACGAGGTGGAGGAGTTCTTTTTGGATAATGACATGGCGAGTTATTTCCTCGGTGTTTGCCAGGACTTTAAGCACTTCGGCTTTGCCGTGAGCGTGATAATTCTCAATGAACAAGGCAACAAGGTGGTGAGGGTGCTGCGCAAGGAGGCTTGCTATGTCCGCTTTGCGCCTGCAAACAAGGAGGGCGTGATACCACAGGTGTTGTACGCGAATTGGCGCAACTCGGTGCGGGCAGAACAGGTGGAGGTGATTTCACTGCTTAATCCGCAAAGTCCTTGGACGGACTTGCAAGCACAGGTGAAGAAGGGCAAACGCAAGTTTGCCGTGGTCAGCCGTGTGCCGACGCCTGACAGCACGTATTATCCCATTCCTTATTATGCCTCGCTCTTCAAGGGCAAGTGGTACAACATTAAGCAACTCATCGGGGTGGCAAAGGAGGCTAAGCTGAAAAACTCTGCGCCTATCAAATATCACATTGAGATTGCCAAATCTTTTTGGAGCAATATCTTCAAGGCGGAGGGCATTACCGATCGCGTGAAGCAACAGGAACGGGTGAATGAGGAGAAGGACAACATCATCAATTTCCTCACAGGCATGGAGAACTCGGGCAAGGTGCTTTTCTCGGAGTTTTATGTGTCTCCCAACGGGGAGGAACAGCATGATGTGGTGATTAACAAGATTGAGACGGACAAGGAGGGCGGTGATTGGGCTACGGATATTATCGAGGCCGTGAATATGATGTGCTTTACCATGCGTGTGCACTCAAACCTTGTGGGTTCTGTACCGGGTAAGTCGCAAACTAACAATTCGGGCAGCGACAAGCGCGAACTTTATACGATTGCACAAGCTTTGCAAAAACCGTATCACGACCTTTTGTTTAATGTGCACCGATTGATTATAAGGTTTAACAGGTGGGACGGGGCTTATCCCGACTGTCCGTTTATCCAACTTACTACACTTGATGAAAATAAGGACGCAAAGCAGGTAAGCACAGAAGAGTAACTTTATAACCTCATAACCTAAAACCTCAAAACTACTATGTCTCTGTTGATACCCGATAATAATGTGCTTCTGCAATTCGTTCCGAATGTGCTGAAGTCGGTGCAAGGCGAGACCTTGCTCTTTGATAAAATTGCTCCGCACTTGGAGGTGGCGGAAGCGTGGCTTACGACCACGTTCCTTTCTGAGGCAGTCCTTGCGGAACTGCCCACACGCGATGCAAACAACAAGTTGTTGCATTACGCGCGTATGGCTGTGGTGGCAGAAGCCATGCTTCATGCCGTGCCACAGCTGGATTTGGTGCTTACGCCCAATGGCTTTGGGGTTGTTTCAAACACCAATATAGCCCCTGCCAGTAAGGAGCGCGTGGAACGCTTGCTCCTGTCATTGGAGAAAATGCGTGATGACACACTTTCTATCTTGCTTCCCTTGTTGGCAAATACAGAAGCATGGGCGACAAGCGCCCCATGCCAATACTTCGTGCAGACGCTTTACTCGTGGTTGGATCTGCCTCGGAAACTCGGCTGCACCGACCACTCTTGGCAGCGTTACCAGGAACTGCATTCTAAACTCATCGCCATCGAGGAACGATTGGCGCATGATTTCTTTTCCTGTGAGCTCTTGGCGACTCTGCGCCAAGCAGAGTTGTTGGGCAAATGGGGCGAGACCCCATCTGCACCGCACTACAAGCGTGCTTGGAGGCACATCTTCGCAATAGAACTGTATATGCTACGGGAAGAAGGAGAAGTCCCCATACCATCTTGCATTGAGGTCGTGAACACCCTCCGCAATGCTCCCGATGGCATTTTTGAGGAGTGGAAGCAGTCGGAAACCGCTGCTCTCTTTGAAAATCATGGGTACAAGAATGATAAAAGAAAAGGTGGGTATTGGTTCTAACTTGTCTTTTCTCTCAAATAGATGCTTCCATACTTTCGCGGTATGGAAGCATTTTCTATATCCCTGCCCAAATCATGGACGGAATTGTCCGACCAGCAATTGTTGTTCTTCTTTCGACAAGTCGCACGCGATTTGCCGATGAATGAGGTGTTAGCCCTTTGCGTTTGCAAATGGGCTGAAATTGTTGTGCTCTGTCGTGCAGACAAACACTCCTGTTTGGTCAAGAATAGAAAAAGCAAACGCCAAGTGGTGCTTGCCGATTGGCAAATCACCTTTGCTGCGCAACAACTCGCGTTCTTGGAGAGCTTCGCTCCCAAGCCTGTGCGCATTGCTGTCATTGGCGGTGCATCGGCAGTCGCTGCCGATTTGCAAGCCGTCCCCTTTGAGGATTATCTCGCTTGCGAGAACTATTACCAAGGTTTTCTGCACACGCAAAGCATGGAATGCCTTGCAGAGATGGCGCATTTGCTTTATCCGAAACTTTCGGACAAAGCTTGTTTGGAGAAAGCAGAACTGCTTTCTGTATTCTATTGGTTCGCTTCCGTTAAAGCGAACTTCACCCGTATGTTCCCACATTTCTTCACCAACATACCCCAAGAGAAAAGCAACCTCTTGGGGAGTGCTGATTTGGGTGTCGGAGAGGAACTCCGACAGGCGATGAACGCACAAATCCGTGCGCTCACAGGAGGCGACATCACCAAGGAGGCAGCCATCTTGCAAATGGACTGTTGGCGTGCCTTGACGGAACTTGATGCCAAGGCACAAGAAGCACAAGAACTGCGCAACCAACTAAAGTAACTTTATAACCTCATAACCTATGAACTTAAAACTTAGCTCTTGGAATGCCACGGCATTCTTTCAAGACTTGGTTGCCCGCAACAAGTTTGCTACCGCACAAGGCTTTTCTTTCTGCCGTGTGTCGGGCTTGGAAGGCTTTGAAGAGGCACTGCAAGCCATGCAGAGCACTACTGCTTTTGTTTGTGTAAGCGACATGAGTCAGGGCTATATCGCTCTCGCCAACACGCCACGCACAAGGCGCGTAAAAACCATCTTTCTTGCCATGCGCCATGCCATTGATGACATGGAGGCAAGGCTCAGTTGCATGGAAACACTCAGAGAATTGTTCCGCCAATTCATGAGCCAACTCATTCTTGAACGGACAAAGCTTGAACAGGATTGTATTTACCTTGATGAACGTATCACGTTCAACGAAATGAACGAATACTTCTTTTCGGGTTGCGCCTGCGCCTACTTCCAAATTGCTGTGGACACGTTTACGGATTTAAGATACAATGCAGATGAGTGGGAATGACCAAGAACAAGCCGCATTAAGGGAACGTGAGAAGTTTGTCTCTGCGTTTAACGAAACCATGCTCAAAATATGGAAAGAGCAAATGACCCTGCTCGATGTGATTGACACAGGTGCCTTGCTCGCTTCGCCCAAGTCGTTACCGCTCCGTGCCGATGGGCGGTTTATGGAACTCGGACTAAGTCAGTCTTTTTTAGAGTATGGACTTTGGCAGAACTTTGGTACGGGTAAGGAGATTCCTCGCGGTAACAATGGCGACATCGGCAGGGAACGTAAGCGCAAGAAGAAACCTTGGTTCTCGCGCAAGTATTATGCTTCCGTCATGAACCTAAGGGACTTCCTTGCCGACAACATGGCCAAAGAATTTGTGGGCGTGGTAGCCCAATCTTTGGACGATAAGTACCTCAGATACAACCACTAAATAGTTCGGAGTTTTAAGGTTATAAGGTTAGAAAGTCAGCTTCAGACAAGCTCGATCCAACCAAGGTAACTTTATAACCACATAACCTCCAAACTTAAAACTCAACTTATGAACACGACAAACATAACCAAGCAAATCACGGCTTTTAGGGCATTAAGCATCGAAGCCGCCATCACCCCCGAAAATTTGGGCGTGATATTGCAAGCCTTGGCAGACTTGCTCTCTGCTGCCGCAACAAACACGGACTTGCAGTCCCTCACGGCTTGGAAAGCCAATCTTCTGAAACTCTCCACGCTGTTGCAGAGCATCAGTCTCGGAACTGTCGGCACAGACAAGGTCTGTCTGTCCGTCATTCAGGGAAATACCGCAAGTGGCGTGCTGCAACGACAGGCGGACAGCATAATCCTCAAAGCCGCCACCACCGCACAAGCCGGAGTAATGTCTGCTGCACAGGTGCAGAGCCTTACAAGTTGCACCGAGGACATGGCAAGGGTAAAGCTTGCCATCTCCAGCTGCAACACAAACATTGCTTCCCTAAAATCATGGAAAACCAAGTTGGGCGAAGCCAAGCAGGTCATTCAGCACTTCAAGTTGGGGGACGTGAACAAGGTGAGTGTGGCATTTTCTGCCACGCTCCTGAACATGGTCACGGGGGAATTGAAAAGCATCAACAATGCTTTTGCCCTCCCTGCCGCCACCTCTTCGAGTGCGGGCGTGATGACCGCTGCACAAGTGCAGCAGCTCAACAAGTATTATGACCACGTCTGCACCATCGACAAGGTAGTGTCCGCTGTCACAGACACCATAGCCACGTCCCTTGCTTATACAGGCAGTTCGCGCGTGCTGGCGGCAAGCAATGCCGCAGGCACGCAGCTGTTCAGCGTCACATTGCCTATGGCTACGGCAAGCGTGCCGGGATTGACCACCACACGTGCCGTGACCGATGTGCAGAAGGCTTTGAACACGCGCGTCAAGGAGTTGGGAAATTTCTTGGAAGAGACAGCTGCACTCAATGCCTTGCGCGACCCCTCAATTTCGGGCAATGCCGAAATCGTGGTGGCGCACCTCACGTATCAGAAGCACATGAGCATCACGCTCATTCAGAACATCGAGAACGACTACTGCCGACAAATCATATTCAACCATGCCAAGGTGTTCCAGCGTGCCATCTACTTTACGGGCAGCGACCGCAAGACGATAAGCTATGCCGAGGACTGGGGCTGTCTGTTCCCTGACCGCATGGCATGGGACGTGAACACGAACAAGTACGTGCTCTCGCAGTTTGGCATGAAGTTCAATGCGCTTTACACGGACGCCATTCCGTTAGCCAGTTCCACAACGGACGGTCTCATGAGCAAGGGGGATAAAAAGACATTGGACGCCACTTCAACAGACTTGGTAAACCTCTACAACATGATCATGACGCTTGGCGAGCGCGTGGACGACTTGGAAAACAAGATGAAAACAGTTCAGACAAAACTGAACGCTTGATAATACTTACCTAAATGTAACGAACAATGACTAAACCCAAAGTAAGCATTCAATTTTGGTCCGCCCTCGCCATGCTCGTAGGCGGCTATGCCCTTGCAGTCGCAGGGTTCATCACACCGCCCAAAGGCGAAATCTCGGACTCTGTCCTGTGGATTTTCTCACAATGTCTCATCTATGCTGGCTCAATCTTCGGAGTAAGCATTTACTATGGACGCAAGGTCACACAATTTGAGGGCAAGATCATGCAAACGCTTGATAAGGCTATCAAGGACGAGGAGCAGAAACTCAACTCGCAACCTCAAAAGCCCACCCAAGCGCAGCCTTAAACTCATTAAACTTATTAAACTCCTAAACTATGCGACGCATCACTGAAATTATCATTCACTGTTCGGCAACTCCCGAAGGCAAGGACTTCACGGTGGAGGATATTCGTCGTTGGCACTTGGCACGCAAGTTTGCCGACATTGGTTATCACTATGTCATCTATCGGGACGGCAGCGTCCACAAGGGACGTGCCGAGAACATAGCTGGCGCCCATTGCCTGGGGCATAATGCCCACAGCATTGGCATCTGCTATATTGGTGGTGTGGCCAAGGACGGAAAAACGCCCAAGGACACACGCACACCACAACAGAAGCAGGCACTTCGCCAACTCGTGCAGCAGCTTCAGTTCGTTTATCCCCATGCAACTGTGCATGGGCATAACGAGTATTCAAGCAAAGCTTGCCCATCATTCAATGTACAGAAAGACCTATGAAAGCCTGTCTCTTTCCCATAATCATGTGGCTGTGCCTACTCACTTCGTGCAGCAGTACGCACAAAGTCACAAGTACGAACACGTTTGCCACGGATTCCGCTGTACAGGTGCAGCGGCATCAGTGGCAAACGTCACGCATTGATTCGGTATGGCGGCACACCGAACTTTTGTTCGACAGCTGCATCGTGAGCTTCGGGGTTGGAGCAGAGACTCCAACTATCGAAGCTCCCCATGCGCTGCAAGGTGCTTCTAACGCCAAGGCGCAAAAGACTTCCCGGCAAAAGCCGCAATCCATTCGCATCTATGGCGCACACCTTTCGTCAAGCCGAAAGGAGAGCACCAAGACAGAGGCAATGGAGGAAGACAGCCTCGCTGCGACTCGGCAATCTTCCGCCAACATGGTTCAGCAGAGGGAGTCCATGGCGAGACCATGGACTTTTCCTATCAAGTTAATCTTGACCTTGGTATTCCTTGCAGCCTTAGCTGCCTTTTGGTGGTGCCATCGTCGGGACTCCGATGCTTGAATTTCTTTAATGGGCTAAACACCTTTTCATGCTTCAAAGGAGATTAGCCCACGGTTTAGCGGAAAGGCTTCTCAAGGTTCAAAGCCATTCCGTTCAAGCCCAATCCATCCTTTCATGCTTCAAGGGAGGTTGGGCTTCTTTCATGTGCGGACCTACTTTTCATGCTTCAAAGTCAGTCCGTCAAACCGACATCACCTTTCTCGTACCTCGAAAGAAGATGCAGGCTCTATTGGTGGCGGACAGGCTACGTGCCTCGCCAGTCCGTTTTACCGCACAGCGTGCCTTTTTTAGGCAACAAAGCGTGTTGTCGTGCTATGGCGGACAAGTCCGCTAAAACACGACAACACACTTTTTATGCCCGTCAGCGGTCGTCTGAGTACGTGCCTTCAAGTGCCTAACACTATGGCAGATTAACATCTGCTAAAGTGTTAGGCATTTTTCGGCACGCACACAGACGGATTACCGCCCGTTCGCGGTGGCGTGGGCGGTGGGTTGGTAGAGACCCCAATGTGTAAAATTTCCCCTTGAAAGGTGGGGATTTTGGAGGCTATCAGAGACCCCAAAATGCTTCGGGGATGTGGGTGTTTGGTCGGGGTGCGTTGGATAGTCAGAAACTCCCGAACCTCATGAGTATAAGGGAACTTGGAGGGTCGTTTTAGGTAGTCAGAAACCTTGGATTTGAGCGCATTGCGAAACTTTGGGGTGCTTTGTTGGGTAGGTGGAAACTTGGAGGGTCGTTTTAGATAGTCCGAAACCTCGGATTTTAGCGCATTGCGAAACTTCGGGGTGCTTTGTTGGGTGGGTGGAAACTTGGAGGGTCGTTTTAGATAGTCCGAAACCTTGGATTTGAGCGCATTATGAAACTTTGGGGTGCTTTGTTGGGTGGGTGGAAACTTGGCATCTATGCACATGGGAAACTTGGAGTGTGCAATCGTGGTATGTGCGAAACTTCGGGGGGGTATTCGTGGAAACTTCGGGGGGATTTTGTTGTGTGGGTGTGGTGTGTGCGTTGGTTGCCTTTTCTTCCTTTTCAATGTGTTCAACCTTTTCGGCATTCGTGCATTTTGGGGACTTTTGTCGGGGTGAAGGAACTCAAACAAGGGCATTATTTAAGATTTGTTTACATATTCCGCTTTGGTGTGGGGGTGTTCGCGGTTTGACGATGTAGGGCGGTCGGGGGGTCTTCCGACGGAGGGGTTAAGGGGAAACCCCTTAACAAACCCCTAAAGCATTGATATTCAATGCTTTTGTTTTTCTACCACTTAAATTTTTTCGGTTTCCATCAAAAATAGGCTTAATTTTTGAGCTTGAAACGCTTGATTTATCGTCTTTTGTGGGTGGCTTTCTTATAGGTAGTTTTGCGATATTATTCACTTTCTAATTGTTAAAATTATGTCAGACATCAACGCAAATGCTACGGTCACGCTTACAGTGAACGGCAAACAGGCGCAAAATATGCTCGAACAGTTGAAACGGCAAGCGAGCGACCTCGAAGATAAAATAACAAAAGCAGCAGCTGCGGGCGATAAAGTCCAGCTGAAGAAGTTCCAGCGTGAACTAAAACAAACCCGCCGCCAGATTGGGCAGATAGAGAGTGCAACCCAGGGGGTGGAGAATGTACTGAAGAGACTGGATAAGGCATCACCCAAGGAACTCTCTCGCACGCTTCGGGAACTCAAAAAGTCCTTGAACGGCATCGAACGCGGTACGGACGAGTGGAACAAGCAGTGTGAGAGTATCAAACGCGTAAAGGCTGAAATCGCGAATGTCAATGAGGAGCTAAGGGAGACCGAAAAGGAGCATGTGGGACTTGTGGACCGCATCAATGGCTTTGTGGACAAGTGGGGCAACATCATTGCAGGGGTGGCAGCTGTCGGCACGGGACTTGTCATGGCAGGACGCAAGGCAGTGAACGCTTTTGCGGAGATGGACGCGGAAATGGCGAATGTGCGCAAATTTACGGGTTTGGCTGATGACGAGGTAAAGGAACTGAATGAGGATTTTAAGAAGATGGACACCCGTACTTCGCGTGAGGATTTGAACAAGCTCGCAGAGGAAGCGGGGCGACTCGGAAAGTCTTCAAAAGAAGATGTCTTGGGCTTTGTAAAAGCTGCTGACCAAATCAATGTGGCATTGGACGAGTTGGGAGATGGGGCGACCTTGACGCTTTCCAAACTCACCAACATATTTGGTGATGAAGCGAGACTTGGTACAGAAAAATCCTTGCTCGCTGTCGGCTCTGTAATTAACGACCTCTCGCAAAATTGTACGGCAAGTGCTGGCTATCTCGCTGAGTTTGGCAAGCGCATGGCGGGTGTGGGCGCACAAGCGGGCATGACTATTCCGCAAATTATGGCGTTTGCAGCGGTGTTGGATAGCCAAGGACAAGCATGCGAGATGTCGGCAACGGCACTCTCGCAACTCATCATGAACTTGTTCAAGGAGCCAAGCAAGATTGCAAAGGCTACGGGCATGGATTTGGACGAACTGAACAAGGCATTAAAACGTAGTACCAACGAGGGACTTTTGATGTTGTTGCAGCAACTAAAGAAACTCGGCAACATGGACGTACTCGCTCCTGTTTTCAAGAACATGGGTGAGAATGGCGCTCGTGCTTCACAAGTTTTGGCGACCTTAGCCGGTAATGTGGAAATGGTGAAGTGGCAACAGGAACAAGCGACACAGTCGTTTGAAGATGCTACCTCGGTGACGAATGAGTTTAATGTGCAGAACTCGACTGTCGAGGCGGAGCTGGACAAGGCAAGAAAGCGCGTTACGGAGTTGGCTATCGAATTGGGCGAGAAACTGATGCCCGTCATGAAGCACGTGATTTCTACCACGACCCTCACGCTGAAGGCAATGAGCACGACAATAGACTTCCTTGCAAGAAACAAGGAAGCTATTATCGTATTGACTTCAATGGTGGTAGCTTACACCATCGCAGTGAAAGCCAATGCAATAGCGCTTAAAGCACAAGCGGCATGGCATGCCGTGTGCAAGGGTACGGCTTTGGCGTATCATGCGATAGTGAATACGTTGCAAGCGGGGCATATTGCCTTCAATTTGGTATTGGCGAAGCTGCAAGGTAATTGGGCGCGTCAGTCCTCGCTTATGGTGGACTTGAAACGAAAGGGACTTTCGTTGGCAAGTGGTTGGGGCATTTTGCTCGCTGCTGCTGTGGCGCTTGGCTACGGCATTTACAAGATGACTAAAAAGGTGAATGAAGCTGCCGAAGGTGAGAAGGCTTTGGCTGCCGTTCGCCTGAAAGGTCAGGAATGTATTGTGGAGGAGAAGAACAAGATTGATGCCTTGGTTAAGGTGGCACGTAATGAGAAACTTTCTTTGGACGATCGCCAAAAGGCGGTGCAAGCACTCAATAAGATAATACCCAATTATAATGCGCAGTTGGACGCTACCACGGGTAAGTACAAGGAGAACAAGGATGCTTTGGACGCTTATTTGCTTTCTCTTACGAAAAAGTATGAGATTGAGGGAGCTAAGGACATGCTTAAAGAGATTGGCAAACAAAAGGCACAACTTACAATGGAGATTAAACAGCTGGACGAGGAAGCTGATGCGTATGATGCCAAACAAAAAAGTATCGAATCGGCAAGCTCGAACACGATGTATAGCTATGGTACTGCTGGCGGAACGATGGCGAGTTACAGCGGTATTGCCAATGGTTCACAAGCTGCACGCAAACGAAGTAAAGCGAACAGCAAACGCAAGGAACTGCAAAAACTGAATGCGCGTCAGAAAGCTATTACAGATACTTATGGCGATGATCTCGGCAAACAAGCTGCCGAGGAAACCAATCATAAACCTGTCGTCACGAACACTTGTGGAGGTGGTGGCGGTGTGCCTGTAGTGGACGATGATAAGAAGAATAAAAAGTCGGACAAGTTCAAGGCTGAACAAGACTGGCAGAAGGAACAGAATGCACTCAACAAGAAAGCATACATGGAGGGTGAGAAGGACTATGAAGCCTATGTGGAGCGCATGGAGGAGATTGAGCAAGAATTTTATCAAAAAGTGCTTGCTAACAAGAAGATTACCGCAGAGGAGAAAGCCGAAGCGGAAGCGAACTTGGCGGAAGCAAAGAAAAAGCAGACTGATCGCAAGAACTCTCCCGATGATTGGAAAGCGAAAGAGGAAGCACTCAACCGCATTGCCTATGCAAAGGGTGAGAAGGATTATGAGCAATACACCGCACGCATGGACGAGATCAACGTGCAGTATTGGAAAAAGAAAATGGAGCGTTCTGACGTTTCTGCTAAAGACCTCTTGGAGGCGCAAGCGCAATACCAAGAGGCCGTAAAGAAACAGGAGGAGAATGCAACTTCTGCTTCTCGTGAACGAGAAGATAAAGCGTATAATGTCCAACTCGCAGAGTTGAAACAACGCTATATTGACGGACTTTCTGACACCAAGACCTACGAAGATGCCGTGGAGTTGGCTGAGTTGGAACATCTTCGCAAAGTGGTGCAGCTTTACAAGGAAGGCACCAAGGAACGCTTGGCAGCTGAAAAGGAATATCAGAACAAAGTATTTGCCAATCAACAGAAGATTATCCAACGCCAGCAACAAGTAAAACAGCAACTCAAAGAGGAGTACTTTGGCATGAACGCTGATGAACGTTTGACTAAGTACGATAGTGATATGGCTGCTTTGGAACAGGTATATCATGCTGAAGTAAAAGCCGCTGGCGACAATGCGGCAGAGAAACTGCGCATTGAGGAAGCATTCGAAAAGGCAAAGCTGGCTTTGCGTAAGAAGTATGCCATTGATAGTATTGGCGTCACAAAGAACGGCATGGAGAAAGCCAATGAGAAATTGGCTAATTGGTTGGAGAGCGATGCCGGGCAAGCCGTGACGCAATCGTTCTCCACTGTCATGAGTGGCATGGGGGAGATATTCAGTGGCGTTTCTTCTCTCGTTCAGGCGGAACTCGAGAAGGAAACAGCCGCCATCAATGCCCGCTATTCAGCGGAGATTTCTGCGGCAGAGGGTAATAACTACAAGGTGGCGAAACTTGAAAAGGAAAAACAAGCCGCCCTTGCCAAAGCGAAGAACGAGGCGAACAAAAAGTTGTTTGCCATGCAGGTTATTCAAGCGGTGGCACAGACGGCCCAAAACGCGATCTCTGCTTATGGTTCGGCAGCGGCTATTCCTGTGGTCGGTTATATCATGGCACCTATTGCAGCGGCTATGGCTATTGCTGCGGGCATGATACAGATTGCCGCGATTAAAAAGCAACAACAGGCAAGTGAGGCACAAGGATATGCACAAGGTGGTTTTACTCCGCAAGGCAGAGTAAACGAAGAAGTGGGCGTAGTTCATGCCGGGGAATGGGTGGCATCGCAAAAGTTGCTTGCATCACCTGTGGCTCGTCCGCTCATCAATGCGCTGGACTATGCACAAAGGACTAACACCATCGGATCCTTGCGAGCCGATGATGTTTCACGAACAATTGTAGGAACAGGTGCGGTGGCTTCGCCTTCACCGCAACCTGTAATTATTCAAGCCCCCACGGACAATGTCGCTTCGGCAGCTTTGGCACAGAGTGCAGCGGTACTCAGCCGTTATGAGAAAACCATGTCGCAGTTGAGCAAACGATTGAATGAACCTTTTGTCACCGTGAACACAGTGACAGGGGACACGGGCATCAAACAAGCACAAGATGAGTATGATACGCTCATACGCAACAAATCTCCTAAATCAAGACGTAAATAAGAAGCCTTATGGAAATCATCATCAACAACCAACAAGCCGTATTGAAGGAAGGCACATCGTTTGACTTCATTGCCGAGAATAGATTATTTACGGGAAGTGACAGCTATACGCTGACAATCACTTTTCCTTTGCGAGGGTGTGCCCAAAACATCGCGATATTTGGGCATATCCACCGCGCAGATGTGGCTAAGAACAAGGTGGTGTTCGATTGCGAAATTCGCGATCGTGACTTTTATCGGAGCGGCACCATCACCATCACGGAAATTTCTGATGTGGAAGTCAAGACGCAATTTTTGGAGGGACGCAGTGAGCAAAACTTTGATGAGACATTCGATGATATTTATTTGAATGAACTGGATTTGGGCTATCCTACAAGCCGCGTGGCGGTTGCAGGGCATTGCATGGACGATATGCGCCCATACCCTGATAATTTCTGGATCCCGTTGCCCTGGGTGAATAACACTTCGGGGAATATTCAGAATGAAATGGTGTGGAGTGCAGACAAGAATGAATTTATTTGGCCGCATGAAACCAATGCGCAAACGGGAGCACAGGCTTTGTCGTTTCAGCCTTACTTGCTGTATATCCTTTACAGAATATGCAAGCAGGTGGGGTATAAGTGGGATTTCATGGCGTTGGAAAATTCTGTCTTTGTGAACCTCCTTATATGCAACACCTTGCCTGCGGCATGGGGCGCTTATAACTTTGCACTTGCTTTGCCACATTGGACGCTGACGGAGTTCTTTGAAGAGTTGGAGAAGTTCCTGTTTGGGGATTTCACCATCAACCACAAACAGAAAACGATTTCTTTCAAATTCTCTGATGCCATTGCCACAGAAGCAGGTGAGGTTCTGTTGGACAAGGTGGTGGACAGTTATACCACCCAAGTCACGCAGGAGGACAAGTCGGAATACTTGGGTAGCGTGAATGTGAAGTATGAGGACAATGGCAGTTTGCTTTGGGCGTACCATTCGTGTGATTGGTACATTCGCAAATATGGCAAGGATGCCAAGGTTTATGATAAAATGGCTGATTTATTGGAGGCGGCAAAGTCGCTTAAAATAAGTGGGGTGTACACAAGGCAAACAAGACCGAACGCCAGCAGCACGCAGTATGTGCGTGGCTACAAATATGGCTCTGATGGACACAAATTGTTTTATGTCAAGGAAAACCGCACGTACTTTGTCATGTACTGCTACAAATCGGAGTTTGTGATGGAGAGTACTTCGGGCTTTTCAGACAAAACGAAAACGAAGTGGTATCGCTATTATAATCGTTTGCTCCCCGTTAATGCCTATGGGGAACGCTTTGCGGACAAGAATGCAGAGGACATGGAACTGAAAATTGTGCCTGCTTGGATTGAGGGGACGGGAGACAGTCACGGCAATATGCTTTTCATAAATTGTGGCGAGATGGGAAGCAGTGAGAATTGGACACTGACAGAAGATGGGAGCGGTTCTTCAAGTGGCAGTCGTTCTGATCGTGTGTTTGGCAGTTCAACGTCTGCCAACACCATTGACTACGATGCAGGAGATTTGGCGCAAGGTGCGGCAAGCCGTACCATTGCCAAGGGGGAGAACAAGAACACGGACGCTTACTTTGACCAAATATATATGGGCTTTTGGAACGGGGTGCAGTACTTCAAACCGTATATGCCGCACCCTGTGGTGGATTTTGTGGAAGTCTCAGATGAGTTCCAGGCATTCGTCACGCCTTTTTCACTTCGCTTGAATGAGGGAATGTGGGAGGAGAAACGCGAAGTGTTGTACAAAATAGATGGCAAGAAAAAGTATCAGTTTTCGTTTTTGTCTGATACTTTGCCCAACCCACGTGCCTTATATTATATAAGGGGAGGCAAGTATGTTTGCGAAAAAATAACTGCGACATTCAAGGAAAGTGGAATGTCGCAGCTATTGAAAGGCACGTTTTATCGTGTTTTAGATGAAGAATAGAGTTAGATGATGGCGCCCTGGAGTGCGGTGGCATGGCGCTCGATGGTGGTACGCAAAACCTTTGCGTAAATCTGTGTGGTCCGAATGTCCTCGTGTCCGAGCATTCGGGCTACATTTTCGATGGGGACATCATGTGCCAAGGCGAGTGTAGCAAAGCTGTGGCGGGCAACGTGGAAGGTCAGATTCTTCTTGATGCCAAGCTGCGCTTGTATCAAGTGAAGGTAGTCATTTGCCTTTTGGTTGGAAATTTTGGGCAAGTTGAAATCATATTTCTTCAACACTTCCATAGCAGGGGCAAGGATAGGGGTGAAGAATTTCGTATCGGTCTTGATGCGGTTTCCATCAATGAAAACCAAATCACCCTCCTTCACCGTCATGGACTGATAGTCAAAGTTCTGCACATCGCAGAAAGCAAGACCTGTGTAAGCGGAGAAGATGAAGAGGTCGCGCACCCGTTCTAACTTCCCGTCAAAGGGATAGTCGCGCATTTTCTTCAATTCGGTTTCGAGCAGAGGTTGGCGCTCTTTGCTCTTGCCACGGGTAACACTCACAATTTTGTAAGGATTGCGCGGTATCTCGTCCAATCGTGCCAGTTCGCCCACCCATTTCTTCAGGCGTTTGTGGTAGCCATAGATGGTAACGTCACTCCGCTCGCCATTGTGCAGCCATCGGTCGAAGGCAAGAATGTTTTTGGGGGTCAAGTCGCCATACGTCTTTAGTTTGCCGTAGGTCTTGACAGCATCAATCACTACTTGCTTGTGCTTGCGCGTGCCGATTTTAATGTCCTCAGCTGCCAAAGCTTCCTCGCAGTAGGCGATGAAATCTTTTTGAGCTAAGATCTCTTCGGGTGAAAGTTCTGGCTCATTGTTTTTTGCTTGTTCTTCGTAGAAATGCTTGTTGAAATTTTCAACATTCG
>OKSO01000506.1_pt1 | contig 15787 bp, 9 predicted proteins | sample 1606241 | NCBI WGS metagenome assembly OKSO01 (sample SAMEA3879540, study PRJEB24766) | human gut metagenome | biome: human-associated habitat; feature: feces | place: USA | collected 1985/1987
GTGCAGGTAGCATCCTTGGCACCCACCAGCTGGGTATCGTGGCCGGTGGCGGGGAGCGTCTCAGTCTTGGTATCCGTGTAGGTCCGGCCCTCCAGCGTCACCGTGGCGGTGTACGTCCGGACGCCGGTGCTCTCGCAGCCGGGCTCGGTGGTCACCTGGCTGGTCACCGCAGCGGTCAGCGTCTGGGTATGGGACACATCATTGCCGCAGGTGAACACGGCGGAGGCGGACTCCGTTCCGGTCCAGGTCCAGGCAGGCTGACCCCAGGCGTGGCCGGTGGCGGGGATGGTCAGAGCCTCCAGGGTGGTCTCGTTCTTGCCGTCGGCGTCGCTGAACAGCTTGCCGCAGACGGAGCACACCCAGTGGGCCTTGACGCCGGTCTCGGTGCAGGTGGCGGGGACCTCCGCCACGGCGGTGAGGGTATGACCATCGGCGCAGGGGTCGGTCTGGCCGAAGGTCATGGCCACGTTGTCGATGGCGAACATGGCGTCGGTATACTCATAGACCTGGTTGGCCTTCTTATAGAAGTGGAAGGCGAACTGGGCATTGTCCGTGCAGAAGGCGGCGGGAACGGCAACGTTGGCCGTGCCCATGAACCAATAACCGCTTACCGGCTCCAGATCGGCTGCGGTCCAGATGGTGGTCCAGGTCTGGCCGCCGTCGGTGGTGGCCTCCACGGTCACGGAGCAGTAGTTGCCGATGACGGACTTGAACAGCAGGTAATCGAAGCTCAGCGTAGGCGTCTTGCCGGTGAGGTTCACCACCGGGGAGATGAGATACTCATCCTGCAGCTTGTCGCTGCCGCCTGCCATAGGCAGCAGAGGCTTGCGGATGCCGCCCACGCTCCAGTCGCCCCAGGTATCTTCATAGTAATCCATGTCGATGCGGGCCTGCTTGGTGGAATTGAGCTTGGTATTGGTGCCCTTGTACCAGGTATAGGGGCTGTCGGTACGGGTGCCCTTCACGGTCCAGCCGTGGCCGGGGAAGGTCTCGGACTCGAAGTCGTTGTCGAACTGCACGTCGGAGGCCGTCTTGGTGAACACGGCGGCAATGGTGTGGTTGGCGGTGACATTCTCGAAGGTGTAGCTGTCCACCGCGCCCACGCTCTGGCCGTCCACCAGCACGTCGGCAATGGCATAGCCCTCGGAGGCGGTGATGGTAAAGGTCTGGGACGCGCCCTCCTTCACGGACACCTCACCGGTGGGGGTAATGACGCCGCCCTCACCGGCGGTGGCGGTGATGGTGTACTTCTGGGCCACGGGGCCGTCCTCCACCGCCATCAGCTTCACGTTATCCACCGCCAGGGGGGCGGTGTCGTGGGTGGTGTTCACATAGCGGAAGGCGAACTGGACGCCGTCCACCGCATACTGGGCGGGAACCTTGACCTCAGCGCTGCCCGCCAGGGCATAGCCGCTGGTTTCCTGGCCGGTGTAGCTGTCCTGGAAGTTCCAGATGGGGGTCCAGGTCTGGCCGCCGTCGGTGGAGGCCTCCACGGTGGCGGTGAAGGTCTTGTTCTTGATGCCGTAAACGCCGTAGGCATAGTCGAAATACAGAACGCCATCCCGGGTGCCGGACAGGTTCACGGACGGGGAGATCAGCCACTCGTCCTGCGGGCCGCCGTGCCAGTCGTCGGAAATATAGGCGTGCTTGGTGTCGTTGCCCAGGCTCTTCCAGTTGTAATAGGTATCCTGCTTCCAGGTGTAGCCGTTGGGGTTGACGCCCTTCAGGGTCCAGCCGTGGAAGGGGAAGCTGTCGCCGGTGACGGACTCGAAGTCGTTCTCGAACATCACGGTGGGGACATCGGGGATCTTCTCAAATACGGCGGAAACGGCGTAGCTCTGGTCCATGGTCAGGGTCAGGACATTGCCGGTAACGGAGGCGGTGCGGCCGTTGACCTTCACGGAGGCCAGCTGATAGCCCTGGTCCGGGGTGAAGGTAACGTCCACGGCCTGGCCGGAGACATAGGTGGTCTGACCGGCGGGGGCCACGGTACCGCCGTCGGAGGCAGTGGTGGTCAGGGTCACGGTGTCGCCGGACTGCTGGGCCTTCTGGAAGGTGGCGGAGATGGTGTGGTCCACGCCCACCCGCTGGAAGGTATAGTAGCTGATGGGGCCCAGATCCGTGCCGTCCACGGTGACGTTGGCAATCTCATAGCCCTGGGCGGGGGTAACGGTGAAGGTTTTGCTGGTGCCCTTCTTCACCAGGGTCTGACCGGCGGGGTCAATGGCGCCGCCCTCACCGGCGGAGGCGGTGACGGCCACATAGTTGTCCCGCTCCTCGGCGTACAGCTGAACGTTGTCCAGCGACAGGTCGGAGCCGCCCTTGCCGGTGTAGACAAAGGCGAAGCGCAGGTCCTTGCTGTTTTGCAGGCTCTCGGGAATGTTGACCTTGGCCTGGGTCTTGGTCCAGGCGGTGAACAGGCCGGAATCCCGCTGCAGGTTCCAGATCTCCTGCCAGGTGGTGCCGCCGTCGCCGGAGGCCATGACCTGGAGGTTGCAGTGCTTATACTCCACGGTGTACCAATAGGTGGTGTAGAAGTCAAACACCATGTGGACCTCGGTATCCACGCCGCTGATATCGGTGGTGCGGGAGATGAGCCACTCATTCTGCTGGTTGTCCTCGTCATGATCCACGGCGGCCATGTAGTCCTCGTCGCGGTACCAGGTGTTCAGAGAGCCGCCCTTGCTCTGGACGCTCCAGTCGTCGGGGAGCCACTTCTCGTTGAAGTTCTCGGTCCAGAGGATGTTGGTGGGCGTGATGGTGCCGTGATCGTCGGGGTTGCCGGGAGCGCGGACGGTATACACCTTGGAGTTGCCGGCGTAGTCATGGACGATCATGCCGAAGGTCTCGCCGAAGCCGGTGATGTCATACTCGCTGACATGGCTGGTGACGCCGGGCTGCAGCTCGCCGAAGCCCTGCATGCCGTACAGCATCTGGGTATTGGCCACGTTGTAGAACACCACGGCCGCCACATACTGGTTATCGGACACGTCCAGGTTCAGGTAATACCGGCCCTCGGACTCGGTGACCTTCAGGTTGTCGGCGTGGGGCTCCTCGGTGTCGATGGTGATGGGGAAGGACCAGGAACTCTTCTGGTTGGTCCCCACGCCGTCGCCATAGGGCAGGGTGGCCTCGATGGTCACGGTGGCCTTGGTGTTGTTGGGCAGCTTGGCGTTGTGGGCGTCGGTGCCGTACCAGGGCTCGATACCGTCATATTCGGCGTCCACACCGGCGGGCACAATGCGGTAATAGTCGTAGCTGTAGATGGACTTGCCCACATACTCGCAGTCCTTGCTGTAGTACACCTGGCCGTTGGCGCCGGTGATGGTATACTTCAGGCTCTTGGTGTTGCGCAGCAGGCCGGTGTAGATGCCGGTGAGGCTGTCCATAAAGTCATCGTTGTTGGGAGAGATGGCGTTGCGGTCTGCCAGATACGGCACGCTGGTGTAGTTGTTGTCACCCAGGTAGGTGTCCACCGTGTTCTCGCTGGAGGAGGAGAAGGCGGTGTTCATATAGGCCTGGGCCTGGCTGGCGGAGCCGTCCAGAGTCTCCCAGTAATCGGTGGAGTCCATGATGGGGGCCTTGGTCCAGTCGCCGTAGAAGGCCAGGAAGGGCACGCCCAGATCAATGGGATCCGTGAGGCTGCTGCCGTCTGCGGCCACCTGGGTCAGGGTCACGAAGCCCTCCACATAGCCGCCGTTGGGGAACTGGGCCAGCATCGTCCGGCCCTCGTCGGTGACGGTGACGGTGACGGTGACATCGGCGGTCTTGCCGGGAGCCACGGACACGCGGTTATTCTCGCAGTTGGTGGTGAAGGTGTGGGGCAGCAGCTGGGAGCTTCCGCTGATGGTGGAGAACTCCTGCTGATTGCCGTTGACGTAGCTCTCGGTGGTGTCCGTCAGGACGATGGGGGTCACGTCGTAATACAGGGTGTCACTGCCGGTGTTGTGAACGGTGAAGGTCATGGTATACACGCCCTTCATAGCGGGATCGTCCTTCAGCTCCAGCTTGGGACGCTCCATGCCCGCCACGGACAGATAACCCCGGGTATTCACGGCGTCGTTGATGCTCATCAGGCCGGCGCCCTGCTTGCGGGGAGAATAGGGCACGCCGTCGTTGTCATAGATCACATGGGCGGTGCTCATGAGCAGGGTATCGGTCATGTGCTTGCGGTCCGCGCCGGACATAGAGGCATCGCGGGCCTTCAGGGCCTGCTGGACGATGGCCATGCCGCCCGCCACATGGGGGGAGGCCATGGAGGTGCCGTCCATGCTCTCATAGCCGCCGGGCACGGCGGCATAGATGCCCGCGCCGGGGGCGGTGAGCTCCGGCTTCAGGGTCAGCTCGGTGGTGGCGCCCCAGCTGGAGAAATCGGCCATGCCGTAGGTGGGAGACTCCACCAGAGCGTCGGCCGCAGCCACGGACAGGGTCTTGGTCTGCTGCTGCTTCATGTATTCGCCGGCGGCCTGGGAGATAAACGCGCAGGGGATCTTCCAGTCGGTGATGGACATGTACAGCATGCCGGGGACGTTGTTGTACACCAGCATGCCAATGGCGCCGGCGTTGGCGGCGTTGCGCTCCTTCTGCTCATAGTACATGCCGCCGCCCCGCTGCACCAGGGCGATCTTGCCGGTCAGGTCCAGGCCCGCATAGTCCTCCTCCGCGCCGTAGTTGGGAACCACCACATACTCCAGGGAGCCCCGGGCGGACAGGCTGCGGAAGGGCTTGGCGTTCTCGTCCTCGCTGATGGTGGCGCTGTCCTGATAGGCCAGGTTCTTGCCGCCCACGGTGACATAGGGGCTGTTGACCACGCCGTTGGACACGGCGGCCACGGACAGGGACTCGCCATAGGTGGAGGGCTCGCTGACCAGGCCGTAATCGGGGTTGGAGGCCAGGGCCTTGCCGCCGAAGGCGTCGCCATAGGCGGCGTTATAGGCGTTGCCGGCGGCCACAGCCAGGGACACGCCGCTCTCGCCGGTGCGCTCGAACACGTCCAGCAGGCTCTTGGTGAAGGCGTCCTCGCTGTCATAGTCGATGTAGCCGCAGTCGGAGCCCAGGCTCAGGTTGGCCACGTCCACGCCCAGCAGGATGCAGTCCTCCAGGGCGGCCAGAATATCGGAATAGGACGCGCCGCCGCTGCTCTTGAACACGTTCATGTTGATGATCTGGGCCTGGGGCGCCACGCCCATGACGGCATCGTTGACGCCCACATTACCGGCGGCGGTGGAGGCCACATGGGTGCCGTGGCTGCCCTTTTCGCCGGGATTGCCGTCCTTATCCTTGTCGCCGTAGTCGAACTGGAAGGGGATCTTGGCGCTGTAGTACAGGTTGGACACGCTGATGCCCTTGATGATGCTCTCCACCTGGAAATCATAGGTCTCCAGCAGGGTCCGGAGCTTTTCCTGGGTCAGGGAGGGGCTCTTGGGCGCGGCCTTGAACACCTCGTGGCCCATGTCCACGCCGGTATCCAGAATGGCCACCAGCATTCCCTCGCCGGTAAAGCCGGTGGTGTTATAGCTGCCGCCGCCGATCATCTTGTTGCTGTTGGCGGTGTCGGGCAGCAGCTCAAACGTGGGGGAAATGAAGGCGGACTGGACGCAGTCCAGCCGGCGGATGGCCTTGTACTGGCCATAGGTCACCGTGGCGGAGAAGCCGTTGAGCAGGGTGGTGTACTGCCGCTGGGGCTCCACCTTGGTGTCAAGGGCGCGTTCGATCTGGGCCAGGGCGCTCTTCTGCGTGCGCAGCAGGGCGTTGACCTGGGCCCGGGAATCGGGGTCGGCCACGGAGTCGTTTACCACCACGATGATCTCGACTTCATCGCTGTCGTCGAGCTTGGCGGTGTTTTCCATCTGGATTCTTTCGCCGTCCTTCTGGCTGCTGCGCAGGACCTGGCGGGTGATATCGCTGGCGATACCATCCAACGTCGTCTCGTGGAGAGAGGCGTTGGTCTCGTGCGCAGCCGTCTCGGCGAAGGCTGTCACCGGCAGGGCGGTCAGGATCATCAGAACCGCCAGGGCCAGTGCGCAGCACCGTTTGATAGCTGTCATCTCGTTCCTCCTATAAGTGTAAGTCGGACGCCATGCATAAAAGTATGGCGCACTCTTTGTGTTGTACCATCTTTCGCGGTTCAGCGCAATAATGCGATGTGTGCAAATATCCCGCCGAAAATTTGTGGGTTCCGTGAAAAATCCGGAAGCGGTCATTCCCTGCCGCCAACCGCGGTCAGGTGCTCTTCCTTTCGCAAATTGAAAATATTCAGCCGGTATTCACGGCAATCCGGCGGGACTTTCCCGGTTTTTTCTCTTGACAACCGGTCCCGGGATAGAATATAATGAGTGTATCAATACAGATAATACACGCAGAAAGGAGGTCATATGCGTGATACGCTTGGATTACCGGGATGCGCGGCCCATCTATGAGCAGGTGCGGGACGGCCTGCGGAGCATGATGGTGACGGGCGTGCTGGCGGCGGGAGACAAGCTGCCCTCTGTGCGGAGCCTGGCCACGGAGCTGGCCATCAATCCCAACACCATCCAGCGGGCCTATACCCAGCTGGAGGCGGAGGGATATGTTTACACCGTGTCGGGCCGGGGCACCTTCGTCTCCGAGGGCCAGGAGCAAAACCGCCAGCGGCGCAGAGAGGTGACGGCCCGGGTGCTGCCGCTGATGGCGGAGCTGCGGGACCTGGGCATGACCCGGGAGGAATGGACGGACCTTTGGAAGGGAGGGGATCGCGATGCTTGAAGCGAATAACGTGGTAAAAACCTTTGACGGCTTCCGGGCCCTGGACGGGGCCAACATGACGGTGCCCCGGGGGGCGGTATACGGCCTGGTGGGCCCCAACGGGGCGGGCAAATCCACCATCATCCGCCACTTCACCGGCGTGTACCGGCCCGACAGCGGCCAGGTGACCCTGGACGGCCAGCCGGTATATGAAAATCCCGCCACCAAAAGCCGCATGGCGGTGATCCCCGACGACTGGTACTATTTCCCACAGGCCAGCATCCGGGACATGGCCCGGCTGTATGCCGGGACCCACCCCTTTTTCAGCTGGGACCGGTATCACAAGCTGCGGGAGGCCTTTCCCCTGCCGGAAAAGCAGCTGCTGCGCCGGATGAGCAAGGGCATGCAGAAGCAGGCGGCCTTCTGGCTGGTCATGAGCTGCATGCCGGAGGTACTGGTGCTGGACGAGCCGGTGGACGGTCTGGACCCGGTAATGCGGCGGCAGGTATGGTCCCTGCTGCTGGGAGACGTGGCCGACCGGGGCACCACAGTGCTGGTGTCCAGCCACAACCTCCGGGAGCTGGAGGACGTGTGCGACCATGTGGGCATTATGAACAAGGGGCAGGTGCTGCTGGAGCGGAGCCTGTCGGAGCTGCAGGACAACACGGTGAAGCTCCAGGTGGCCTATGCCGCAGCGGAGGAGCCGCCGCTGCCGGAGGGCATCCGGGTGCTGCACCGGTCCGCCGTGGGCCGGGTCATCACCTACATTGTCCGGGGCAGCCGGGAGGAGGTCCTGCACCGGATGCAGGCCCTGTCTCCCCTGCTGCTGGAGGCCATTCCCCTGACCCTGGAGGAGATTTTCATCTATGAGCTGGGAGGTGCTGACTATGCGGTCCGCGACATCGTTCTTTAACCCGGCCCTGGCCCGCAGCGACCTGCGGCGGTATTGGCCGGCCTTGTTCCTGTATGTGGGGCTGTGGATCATTTTCCTGCCCATCCCGGTGTGGAACCGGGCCGCGGAGCGGAATCCCGCCCTGGTGAACCTGACCGAGTTGTGCGCCGACACCTACGCCACCGCCGTGGTGCTGGCGCTGATCTTCGGCGGCATCATGGCCACGGCGGTGTTCTCCTATCTGATGCAGACCCGGTCCGTGGGGGCCATGCACGCCCTGCCCCAGCGGCGGGGGACCCTGTTCTGGACCCACTTTCTCACCGGCTGGGCCATGCTGGCGGCGGGGAACCTGCTGGTGCTGGCGGTGACGGCCCTGGCGGCCCTGCTGGGCGGCCTGGCTCTGACACCGGCCCTGCTGACGTGGTTCGTGGTGGCCACCCTGCTGGACCTGATCTTCCTGGCCCTGGGGACCCTGTGCGCCATGGTCACCGGGTGGCTGCTGGCGGTGCCGGTGCTGTACGCCGCCGTCAACTGCCTGGCGGTGGCGCTGACCTGGCTGGGCCAGAAGCTGGCGGAGCTTCTGCTGGACGGCTTCACCATGCCGGACGCCCAGCCCGTCATTACCCGGTGGCTGACGCCGGTGTATCAGCTGATCTGCGACCTGGGCCAGAGCGGTCCCAGCTATTCGCCGTTTCTCACCGGCAAGCTGCCCGATGACCGCATACAGAACGCCGACTGCGCCAGCGGCCTGGCTCCCCAGGGCTGGCGGACCCTGCTGATCTTCACCGCCGTGGCCCTGGTGCTGACGGTCCTGTCCCGGCTGCTGTACGGCCGGCGGAAAAGCGAGCTGTCCGGCGATGCGGCGGCCTTCCCCTGGATGCGGCCGGTGTTCCGGCTGGGCGTGGGGCTGGTAGGCGGTCTGCCCCTGGGTATGCTGCTGTATGTCCTGGTGTCCGTGGGCCGCAGCGGCGACTTCAGCCCCGCCCGTCTGTGCGTGTGCATGGCCGTGATGGGCATCGTGTGCTATCTGGCGGCGGCCATGCTGGTGGGCAAGACCCTGCGGGTGCTGCCCAAGCGCCTGCCCGGCGCGGCGGTGACGGCGCTGGTGCTGGTGCTGCTGTGCATGGCCCTGCGGGCGGACGTTTTCGGCTACGCCGACCGGACGCCCCAGGCGGAGGATGTGGCCCGGGCCCGGGTATATTGCCTGGACACCAGCTTTACCCTGGAGGATCCCCGGTCCCTGGAGACCCTGGTAAAGGCCCAGGCGGAGCTGGCGGAGAATCGCGCCGCAGATGTGAACTGCCGGATGACCTTTGTGGTGCACTATGTTCTGAAGGACGGCACCTCCATGGCCCGGTGCTACCGGTTGGCGATGACGGAGCCGGTCAAGGCAGCTCTGGAGCAGGTGGCCCGGCTGGAGGAGGTCCAGACCTATGTTATGTTCAACGGCAACGTTCCCCCGTCCGGCTGGCAGCCCACCGGCGGCGGGCTGTGGCTGAACGCCGCCGGCGAAAGCCGGGAGCTGACGGCGGAGGAGGCCCAGGCCCTGTATGACGCCGCCTGGCGGGATGTCCAGGCGAAGAACGTTCTTCCGGTGGATGGCGACTACGCCTGGCTGGGCGTCGAGATCACCCTGTTCCGCGACGGCGACAGCCGCACCATCAGCGCCACCAAGTCCTCTTACAAGGAGCTGACCCAGGCCCTGCTGGACCTGGGCATCCCCGAAAGCGACCTGGGAGAAATTCTTATTGATTGAGTGCAAGGCCCCGGCTGCATCGCAGCCGGGGCCTTGCGCAGCCTGTCAAAAATCCTTTTTGACAAGCTGAGTGGGAGGGGCTGAGCCCCTCCCACTTTTTATGATGAGCTATTGCGTGCGTTACAGCTCCCCGGCCTTATACAGCTGGGACTCCCGGCGGTATCCGGCGGCGGAGGCGGCGTTCTGGGCGATCTCCTCCGGCGTCAGGGGGCGGCGGACCCTGGCGGGCGCACCCATGACCATGGATCCGTCGGGAATCACGGCCCCCTGGGTCACCAGGGCTCCGGCGGCAATGATGCAGTCCCGGCCCACCACGGCTCCGTTGAGAACGATGGCTCCCATACCCACCAGCGTGTTGTCCCCGATGGAGCAGCCGTGAAGAATGGCGGCGTGGCCCACGGTGCAGTCCCGGCCGATGACGGCGGGAAAGCCGGGGTCGGCATGGACGACGCAGTTGTCCTGGATATTGGCGCCCTCCCCCACGGTGATGGGGGCCGTCTCCGCCCGGAGCACTGCGCCGAAATAGATGCCGGCCTCCGGGCCGATGGTGACGCTGCCGCGGACGGTGGCATTTTCCGCCACAAAGGCGGATTCGTGGATCACAGGCTTCATGACATTTCCTCCTTAATGAAACAGCCAGCGGGCGATGAGGATCACCACGCAGGCCCCGCCTACGCCGATGAGAATGGCCCCCACGGAGCCGGTGGCGGCGATGCCGATGGTGCCCGCCAGCCAATTGCCCACGGCGGAGCCCACCACGCCCAGGATCAGGTTACGGATCAGGCCGCCGCGGCTGCCCATGAGCTTGCCGGCGATCCAGCCGATGAGGGCGCCTAAAATCAGGGAACAGATCATGCTTTTGTCTCTCTTTCTACCCGCACGGGGTCCACAATATGAACATTCAGGTGGTTATACGGCATCTCCACGGACCGCTGGTCAAAGGCCGTCTTGATCCCCTCCAGCAGGGCGTAATACGCCGGCCAATAGTCGGCGTTTCTGGCCCAGGCCCGGACAATATATTCGATGCCGCTTTCGCCGTAGGCATTGACATACACCTCCGGCGCCGGCTTGTCCAGCAGGCCCGGGGTCCGGGCCACGGCATCCAGCAGCGCCTGGCGCACCGTCTGCACCGGCGCGTCATAGGACGCGCTGATGGCGTGCTCAATGCGCCGGGTGCCCAGAGCCGTATAGTTGGTGATCTTCCCGGCGGAGATGCTGCTGTTGGGGGCGGCAATGCGCAGGCCGTCCGGCGTATCCAGATAGGTATAGGTCAAGGTCAGATCCTTTACCGTGCCCGCGCCGCAGGGGGTATCCACATAGTCGCCCACGGCGAAGGGCTTGGTCACCAGCAGCACCAGTCCCCCGGCCACATTGGCCAGGACATTCTGCACCGCCAGGGATACGGCCAGGGACAGCACCGACAAAAGCGCCACCAGGGACGTGACGGGAATGCCCAGCTGATCGGCGGTGATGAGCACTGTCACCACCCACAGCACCAGGCGCACGGACTGCACCAGGTATTTCCGCACCCGGGCGTCGATATGGGTTTTATCCAGGACCCGGCGCATCAGCGCCGTCACTAGGCGCACGGCGATCAGACAGATCACCAGCGTCAGCAGCGCTCCCAGCAGCTTCCCCAGGGAGATGGTCCCCAGATGCAGGGCCGTCAGGTCCAGCTTTTGATCCAGTGCGCTTTCCACAGTCCGCACCTCCTTGCGCGTTTCGTGCCCCCCATTATACCCCAGGGCGGCGGAATTTGTCAAACCGGCAAAAAAAAGACTTACCCTTTTTGGGGAAAAGTGGTATAATATGGTAAAGAAGAAAAGAGAGGATGAGGGTCATGTATGCAGCGGGCGAATTGGTGGTATATGGCGGCGAGGGCGTCTGCCGGGTGGAGGGCGTGGGCGCGCCGTCCCTGCCGGGTATGGACAAGACCCGACTGTACTACACGCTGTCGCCCCTGTACCGGTCCGGCCAGGTGATGACCCCGGTGGACACTCAGGTGCTCATGCGGCCGCTGCTGACGGCGGAGGAGACGGCGCAGCTCATTGCGGAGCTGGACCAGCTGCCGGAGGAGCAGGCCGAGAGCCACAGCATGCGGGCCATCAAGGACCTGTATCACCAGGTGCTGACCTCCTACGACTGCCGGCGGCTGGCGGGCCTCATCAAGGGCGTGTGCCGGCGGCGCAGCTGGGCCGTTCATCACGGACGGAAGATAAGCCAGATGGACGAGCGTTATCTGAAGCGGGCGGAGGACGCCCTGTACGGGGAGCTGGGCGCGGTGCTGGGCCTGCCCCGGGAGGAGGTCCCGGCGTACATCCGGAAAACCTGGCCCAAATGGCCGTTATTCTGACGAGAAGGTCGTCAGACGGCCCCGCAGGCAATGCGGGGCCGTTTTTATGCGCAGAAACCATAAGGCGGAGAAACCATAAGGCGGAGAACCGAAAGCCGGTTCTCCGCCTGAATGGCAGGAAGATTGATGAAAAAAGTTTTTTGTCTCTTGCAAGTATAGAATACCCAAGGGATGTTACAAAAGTTCATGTATAAATATTAAAAAAGTATTAAACATCTTCCACCATTTGTCTCAAAAAGGCCCGGCAGAGCGCACTCTGCCGGGCCTTTTTATTCAGCTATACGCCGGTGGGGGGAACGTCAATCAGTCGTTGTTGATGGCGATGACGACGCCGGAGCCCACGGTACGGCCACCCTCACGGATAGCGAAACGCAGACCGTTCTCGATAGCGATGGGGGTGATCAGCTCCACGTTCATGTCGACGTTATCGCCGGGCATGCACATCTCGGTGCCCTCGGGCAGGGTGATGATGCCGGTAACGTCGGTGGTACGGAAGTAGAACTGGGGACGATAGTTGTTGAAGAAGGGGGTGTGACGGCCGCCCTCGTCCTTGGTCAGAACGTACACCTGGCCAACGAACTTGGTGTGGGGGTGAATGGAACCGGGCTTGGACAGAACCTGGCCGCGCTCGATCTCGGTCTTGGCAACACCGCGCAGCAGGGCGCCGATGTTATCGCCGGCCTCAGCGTAGTCCAGCAGCTTGTGGAACATCTCGATACCGGTGACGACGGTCTCGCGCTTCTCGTCGGACAGACCAACGATCTCAACCTTCTCGTTGAGCTTCAGCTGACCACGCTCCACACGGCCGGTAGCAACGGTACCACGGCCGGAGATGGTGAACACGTCCTCGACGGGCATCAGGAAGGGCATATCCTCCTTGCGGTCGGGGGTGGGGATCCAGGTATCAACGGCTTCCATCAGCTCCTTGATGCAGGCATACTCGGGAGCGTTGGGATCGGTGGACTCGGAAACCAGAGCGTTCAGAGCGGAACCGCGGATGATGGGGGTGTCGTCGCCAGGGAAGCCATAGAAGTCCAGCAGCTCGCGAACTTCCATCTCCACCAGCTCCAGCAGCTCCTCGTCGTCCACCTGGTCGCACTTGTTCAGGAACACCAGCACGGAGGGCACGTTCACCTGACGGGCCAGCAGCAGGTGCTCACGAGTCTGAGCCATGGGGCCGTCGGAGGCAGCGATGACCAGGATGGCGCCGTCCATCTGAGCAGCACCGGTGATCATGTTCTTGATATAGTCGGCGTGGCCCGGGCAGTCAACGTGAGCATAGTGACGCTTGGCGGTCTCGTACTCAACGTGAGCGGTGTTGATGGTAATACCGCGCTCGCGCTCCTCGGGAGCCTTATCGATGGAAGAGTAATCGGTGTACTCAGCGCCGCCCTGCAGGGCCAGATACTTGGTGATAGCGGCGGTCAGGGTGGTCTTACCATGGTCGATATGGCCAATGGTACCGATGTTTACATGGGGTTTCGTTCTTTCAAATTTCTGCTTAGCCATTTGAAATGATCCTCCTTAACATTTTTTGTATCATGTGTTGGGCAGCGGTAACAGTCTAACACTGCCATTTTACAGTATTTGCGTGGGAAAATCAATCGTTAATTACGGTTTTATAAATTTTCCCGTCCGGTACGCTTGCTGATGAGCTTCTCCTGCAGGCTCTTGGGCAGCTCGATATAGTGGCTGGGCTCCATGGTATACTGACCGCGGCCCTGCGTGCGGGAGCGCAGGTCAGTGGCGTAGCCAAACATCTCTGCCAGCGGGACAAACGCATCGATCTGCTGGGCGCCGGAGCGCATCTCGTAGCCCTGGATCTGGCCGCGGCGAGCGTTCAGGTCGCCGATGACGTCGCCCATATACTCGTCAGGCACGATGACGCAGACCTTCATGATGGGCTCCAGCAGCGTGGGATCAGCCTTGCGCATAGCCTCCTTGAAGGCCATGGAGCCGGCGATCTTAAACGCCATTTCGGAGGAGTCCACCTCGTGGTAGGAGCCGTCGTACAGCGTGACCTTCACGTCCACGACGGGATAACCCGCCACAACGCCGGCCAGCATAGCGCCCTGGATACCGGCATCGATGGCCGGGATATACTCCTTGGGGATGGTGCCGCCCACCACCTTGTTCTCGAACTCATAGCCCTTGCCGGACTCATTGGGCTCGACATGGATCTTGACATGGCCGTACTGGCCCTTACCGCCGGACTGGCGGGCATACTTGGTCTCTTGATCCACGGCCTTGCGGATGGTCTCCTTGTAGGCCACCTGAGGTGCGCCCACGTTGGCCTCCACCTTGAACTCGCGGAGCAGACGGTCCACGATGATCTCCAGATGCAGCTCGCCCATGCCGGCGATGATGGTCTGACCCGTCTCCTCGTCGGTGTAGGTGCGGAAGGTGGGATCCTCCTCGGCCAGCTTGGCCAGCGCGACGCCCATCTTCTCCTGACCGGCCTTGGTCTTGGGCTCGATGGCCACGCGGATCACAGGCTCGGGGAACTCCATGGACTCCAGAATAATGGGGTTCTTCTCATCGCACAGCGTATCGCCGGTGGTGGTGTTCTTCAGACCCACCACGGCGGCAATGTCGCCGGAGTACACGGTCTCGATGTCCTCGCGGTGGTTGGCGTGCATCTGCAGGATGCGGCCCATACGCTCGCGCTTGCCCTTGGTGGCGTTGAGGACAGCGGAACCGGTGGTCAGCGTACCGGAGTACACGCGGAAGAAGCTCAGACGGCCCACATAGGGGTCGGTCATGATCTTGAAGGCCAGTGCGGAGAAGGGCTCATCGTCAGAGGACTTGCGCTCCTCCTCCTCGTCGGTCTTGGGGTTGACGCCCTTGATCGCGGGGACGTCGGTGGGGGCGGGCATATAATCCACGATGGCGTCCAGCAGCTTCTGCACGCCCTTGTTCCGGTAGCTGGAGCCGCAGACCACGGGCACCATTTCCACGGCGCAGGTCGCCTTGCGGATCGCAGTACGGATCTTATCGGTGGGGATCTCCTTGCCCTCCAGATACAGCTCCATGATCTCATCGTCGAACATGGACACAGCATCCAGCAGCTTTTCGCGATACTCGTTGGCCAGATCGACCATATCCTCGGGGATAGGCTCGACGCGCATATCCTTGCCAAGCTGATCGTAATAGACATCGGCATCCATCTCCACCAGATCGATGATACCGCGGAAGGTATCCTCTTTTCCGATGGGGAGCTGGATGGGGACAGCATTAGCCTTCAGGCGGTCATGCACCATGTCCAGCACGTGATAGAAATCCGCGCCGGTGATGTCCATCTTGTTGACGTAGATCATCCGGGGGACATGGTAGTGATCGGCCTGACGCCACACCGTTTCGGACTGGGGCTCCACGCCGCCCTTGGCACACATTACGGTGACGGAACCGTCCAGCACGCGCAGAGAACGTTCCACCTCCACAGTAAAGTCCACGTGGCCCGGGGTGTCAATGATGTTGATGCGCGTCTGGGGGAACTGATCCTTGGAGCCCTTCCAGTAGCAGGTGGTAGCGGCGGAGGTGATGGTGATACCACGCTCCTGCTCCTGCTCCATCCAGTCCATGGTGGCGCTGCCGTCATGGGTCTCACCCAGCTTGTAGTTTACGCCTGTGTAGTACAGGATACGCTCGGTGGTGGTGGTTTTGCCGGCGTCGATGTGCGCCATGATGCCTATATTACGCGTTTTCTCTAAGGATACATCTCTTGGCATAATGCCCTCCTAATAAGTTTGCGAATTCCATGCCCACAGGGGCAAAGAACAGTAAAAATGCAGTAGTCGCCGGAATTACCATCTGAAATGGGCAAAAGCCTTGTTGGCCTCGGCCATCTTGTGCGTATCCTCGCGCTTCTTGACGGAACCGCCGACACCGTTGGTGGCGTCGATGATCTCAGCGGCCAGACGAGCAGACATGGTCTTCTCGCCACGGGCGCGGCTGTAAGCGGTCAGCCAGCGCAGGCCGAGCGTCTCGCGGCGGGCAGGGCTGACCTCCAGGGGGACCTGGTAGTTAGCGCCGCCGACACGGCGGGTCTTGCACTCGAGGTTAG
>OKSO01000515.1_pt1 | contig 15607 bp, 15 predicted proteins | sample 1606241 | NCBI WGS metagenome assembly OKSO01 (sample SAMEA3879540, study PRJEB24766) | human gut metagenome | biome: human-associated habitat; feature: feces | place: USA | collected 1985/1987
GCCTCTGGACTCCACAAGGGACTTCGTCCCTTGACCCTTTCGCGCGATTGAGTTGATCGCATTTTCATGCTTTGCCCGCGTGTTTGTCCGGGTACGGCATTCCGAATTCCGCATTCCGAATTAAAAAAGAAGGGATATTATGACCCAAGTTCTCTCCCCCACCCCCGAAGCCCTCGCGCTTGCGTCGCAGCTGCTCCACGATGGGCAGCTTGTCGCCTTCCCGACCGAAACGGTGTACGGGTTGGGCGCGAACGCCCTCGATGCAAAAGCCGTGCTGAATATCTTCGCCGCGAAGGGGCGTCCGGCGGATAATCCGCTGATTGTCCACGTCTACGACCGCGCGCAGCTGACGCCCCTGTGTGAGGTGTCCCCGCTGGCAGAAAAGCTGATGGATGCTTTCTGGCCGGGGCCGCTGACGCTGATTCTGCCGCGCAAGTCCGCCATTCCGGATGAAGTCGCCGCCAGTCTGCCGACCGTCGCCGTGCGGATGCCGTCGCACCCGGTTGCGGCGGCGCTCCTGCGCGCCTGCAAGCTGCCGATTGCCGCCCCCAGCGCGAACCGCTCCGGCAAGCCCAGCCCAACCACGGCGCACCATGTGCTGGTGGATATGGACGGGCGCATCCCGCTGATTCTTGACGGCGGCAGCTGCGACGTCGGCGTGGAATCCACCGTCTTGGACGTGACGAGCGGCGCGCCGTGCATCCTGCGTCCCGGCGGAATCACGAAGGACATGCTCGAGGGCGTACTGGGGCATGTGGACGTGGCAGGCAGTGTCCTGCGTCCCTTGCAGAAAGGTGAAAAGGCGCTTTCCCCCGGTATGCGCTACAAGCACTACTCCCCCGATGGTCAGGTGACGCTGGTCGAGGGGGCGGAGGCGGATGTGGTCGCCGCCATGGCGAAGCTGGCAGCCCATGCCGACGCGCAGGGGCATCGCGCGTGTGTGATGTGCTTCACGGAGCATATGGATGCGCTCAAAGACTGCCATCCGCACGACATCGGCTCGCGCGACAACGCATCCGAGGTCGCGCACAGGCTGTTCGACACCCTCCGCCGCTTGGATGAGGAGCACATGGACGTGATTTTCAGCGAGGTTGTGCCGCCGGAGGGCGTTGGACTGGCTGTCATGAACCGGCTTGGGCGCGCCGCGGCGTTCCACACCATTCAGGCGCGCGACGTGCTGAAAGATGAAGAAGCATAACGCAAGATTTACAATCTGCACATTTACAGACACGGCTTTTTCATGATACAATAGGAGGGAAACCACCCACAGGAGGGCTTGACCATGTTTGATGAAATTCTGCAATGGTTCTCCAGCCATTTGTCGAACCTGACCGACGCGCTGGTGTACTGTGCCATCGCGGGGGTCACGCTGATTGGCGTTTTCAAGTGCCTGATTCCCCTGATTACCACAACCCACGCCCTGCGCCGCGCTATCACCCGCTTGCAGCAGGATGCCGGCACGCGGCAGGGCACCCCCGTCTGGCAGGAAAAACGCTTTATGGGCAATCGGCTGAAGAACTGCTGGCTGCGCTTCCTGCAAAACGCCGAGCAGCTTGACCGCCGCGGTCTGCCCTGCAACGTTGAGGACTACATCAACGACGATACCGTCATCCACGGGCCGGGCAATGCGCAGTTGGCCGATCTGATTCCGGGTCTGCTGACCTCTTTGGGCATTTTGGGCACGTTCATGGGCATGATGGACGGTCTGGGCGGCCTCGACTTCTCCAACGCCGACAAGATTATCGAGGGCATCCCGACGCTGCTGACTGGGATGCAGTTCGCCTTCGGCACATCCGTCGCTGGCGTCAGCTGCTCCATCTGCTTCAACATTATCAACCGCATTCTGCAAGGCTCCAGCTATCGCGCGATTGACGACTTCGTGTCGAACTTCACTTCGCTGGCGATGTCGCGCCCGCTGGACAACGATGTGCAGCTCATCTGCCAGAATCAGGACTCCAACCACATGCTTTCCACCCTCACCGACACCCTGCCGGGGCAGCTCGCGGGCGCAATGGAGCACTCCGTCCGCAGCGCGATGCAGCCCGTTTCGCAGGCGATGGACAACTTCCTGATGGGGGCGACGCGCGCGCAGGTGGACGGCGTTGGGCGCATCGTCGGCAGCTTTGTGCAGCAGATGAACGCGTCCCTCTCCGACCAGCTGCTCACCCTTGGGCGCACGATGACCGAGGTGAATCAGCATCAGCAGGCGTCGCTGGAGCAAGTCCGCCAGTCGCTGAACGCCGCTGCCGCCATTCAGGTGGATATGCGCCAGCTGCATGACGTGACGAACGATGTGATTGCGCACTTCGAGCAGTACATCAAGGAACTCAGTGCCGCCCGCAGCCGCGACGAGGGCTTCGAGCGTTCCTCTGCTGATTTGCTCACCCGCTTGGGCAAAGTCAGCGATCAGCAGTTGAGCGCGCTGAACCGCATCCGCGCCGGACAGGAGGAGCTTGCCCGCGTGACGGAGCAGTTCACCCGCCAGAGCAGCGAAACGACCGCCGCGATGAAGCAGTCCAGCAACGCCACGACACAGGAGCTTTCCGGCGTCGCCGATGCCATGAAGCAGTCCGCCGCCGAGCTTTCCGCCGGCTGCCAGAACTTCACGCAGAGCGTCGTCAGCGGGCTTAGCCAGTCGCTGGGCATGTTTGACGCAAGTATGCAGGGACTGATGGCAATGATGGGCGAAACGACGGACAAGCTCTCCGGCACTGACAGTGCCGAAGCGACCCGCCAAGCCGCCGAAACACAGCGTCTGCTGACCGCACTCAAGGAGTCGATTGACGCGGCAACCGCTGCGCTCCGCCAGAAGGAGGGGTAAGCATGGCGCGTATCCGCAACCGGCGCGCCGCCCGCACCAGCAACAGCGGCGCAAGCTGGATCAGCTACTCTGACATGATGGCAGCGCTGCTGCTTGTGTTTGTTCTGATTTTGAGCGTCAGCCTCTACCAGTATTTCACGATGCTGGAGACAAAAACCGCTGAACTGGACGCGCAGAAGGCGCTCGTCAGCCAGCAGCAGGTAACGCTCGACGCGCAGACGTTGCAGCTTGCCTCCCAGCAGGTGACGATGGACAAGCAGGCGACGGAAATCGCCATCATCCAAGTGCAGCTGGATTCACAGGCGAAGGAGCTGGAAAACGCCTACATCGTCCTGAGCGACCAGCAGGCGCAATTGCAGCAGGCGCAGACCGATTTGGCTGACCGCGAGGCAAAGCTCATCATCCTGCAAACCGACCTGAACAACAAGGAAATGGCGCTGCAAGCCGCGAACGAAGTGCTGGAAAATCAACAGGCGGCAATGGCGGCACAGGCGGAGCAGATCGACGCGCTGATTGGCATTCGCCCGCGCATCATCACGGCGCTGTCCTCTGCGCTGTCCTCCGCGAACCTCAGCGCAACGGTGGATAATTCCACGGGCGACATTGTGCTGGACAGCTCTGTGCTCTTCGACACGGGCAAATCCGAAATCCGCGCAGAAGGCAAGGCGCTGCTTGACCGCTTCGTGCCCGTCTACCTGAACGTGCTGCTGCGCGGCGAGTACAGCGCGTACCTCGGCGAGATCATCATCGAGGGCTACACAGACTCCACCGGCGACTACTACAACAACCTGAAACTCTCGCAAGAGCGCGCGCTGTCCGTCGCCACCTACATCCTGAAAATGCCCGGTCTGACGACCCGCCAGCGCGATTTGCTCAAGAGCGGTCTGCTGACCATCACCGGGCGCGGCGCCACAGGGCTGATTTACGACCAATACGGCAACGAGGACAAGGAAGCTTCGCGCCGCGTAGAGTTCCATTTCAGCCTGAAGGATTCCGAAATGATTGACCAAATGAACCGCCTGCTTCAGCAGACCGAAGGAGATTAAGAAGAAGTTTCATGAAGCGTTTTGCCATTGTGAGCGTCGTTTTGCTGCTGATTGCACTGCTCGGTGTCGGCGCAATGTATATGACGTCGAACGTGACGGTGATTGCGCAGGGCGTTACGGCGCTGGAAGCCTACCGGAACTACGACCTGTTCACTGACCTGAGCGCGCAGGTTCGTGCGGGCGCGGTTGTCGGCACGTCGTTCGTCGCCCCGCAGGAGCTGTCCAGCGCGGAAGATTACGTCTTTTACACCTACACGTTCCGGCTGGAGAACAACACGACCCTGCCCGCGGAAATGATTGAAGTGCAGATTACGCCCATGAGCGGCGATATTCTGCAAATCGGCAGCGACCAAGTGCTGGCGCTCCCCGCGCACACCATCGGCGACGTGACCGCCACCATCCTGACGAGCAAGGACATGCACGCAATCCGCGAGGCGAACATCACCTACTACATCTGGGGGATTCCCTTCACTATCCGGACGACCATTCAGACAAGCAGCTGACAAGGTGATTTGCCATGGAATACAGGATAGATCACTACAAAAACTGCGAGCGGTTCAACGAGCAGTATCAAAGCATTTACCAATTTCTTTTGAAAGCGGGAACGCTAGATTACAACGAGCATTTTCATTGGGGACGTTTTGAATGATTTGTCCAATCCGCTGCTCTATTGTCTGCCGGACGGCTATACCATGTGCCCGCAGGAATTTGCCGCCGATCCATGGCAATACCAGTTGGTGATTCACAGAGGGTTTGACAATGACGGCACGCCCGAAAAATGGGATGCGGAATTGCTGAAGCGAATCCCCCACGCAAACGACGCGCTGAAAACCTTTGCAATTGCCAACCGCGAATATTGCGCGCACTGCGGCTTATGGTACACAACCGGTGACACCGCTTATGTTGAGCCTGTCGCCACCGTGCCGGAGCACAGAAAGCGCGGCTTGGCGAAAGCGGTGGTCTATGAAGCATGTTCGCGCGCCCATGCGCTTGGTGCAAAGCGCGCCATCGTCTTGTCTGACCAAGCATTTTATTCCCGAATCGGTTTCACGCATTCTTCGGAAGTGTATGATTGGGAGTACGCTAATTCTGATTGATTTCGCAGGGAAAGCAAGCAAAAACCCCCGGCTGCAAAACGCGGCTGGGGGGTTGTTGTTTTGGAATTATATATTATACTATTTGCAGATGGCGCAGGTGAACCCGGAAATAGCATTACCCGTTCAAATTGTCATCCGCATCGTCTGGGCGCGTGACGTTCAGCTCACTCAATTCCACGAAGCCGCGAATCCGCTGCCCCTGCGCCGTCGTCGTCTCCACAAACGCCCATTCCTGACCCAGCTGTCCCAAATACGTCACCTGCTGTCCCGCCGTCAGCGTCATCACCGCGCCGCAGGAATTCAGCGGGTCGTCGGTGAGCGCCGATGTGCGCAGGACTTGCGCCGGGTAATTCGCCCAGCTGCCGATTTCCGCCACTTCCGACAAATTCGACACCGCATCCGCCTTGATGTACCCGATGCGGTACTGATGGCGGCTGATGGCGTACTGCACAAGCAGATAGCCGTCCTCCTCGAAGAAAACCTGCACCCAGTCGTTCGTGGACAGCAGCGCCTTGCCGTTCGCCGCGCGGAAGCTGGTATCCGACGGCGCGGAATACACCGCATACTGCTTGCCTGCCGCAAGTTTGGCGTACTGCGAAGGCTGCGGGAAACCGTAGGGGTACGTCCAGCTCCACGGGGAATCCGGAATCGTCGGCGGATTCGTCAGGTGCTCGCGCGCCGCCGCGACCGTCCGCGGGAAGCGATCCATGCTGAACTGTGCCATGGCCGTCTCCACCACACCGGAAACCGTCGTCTTGACCCACTTGCCGTTGTCCGACAGAGTGAGGAAGGTCATGCCGCTGCGGGTCACTTCCACCTGTGTCGCATCACCAAAGGACAGGTTTGTCAGCTGCCAGCCATTCGCTTCATGCGTGAAATACGCGCTGTCGCCGTTCGGGTAGTGGATGACGAAACGCCCGTCCGCCAGCACCGCCAGCTGCGGCACGTTCGCGTCACCCTGCCCCACCGCGCCCCAGTTGCGCATGGTGATTTTCCAATCCGCCTGTGCGGATGATTTTTCCGCCAGCACCAGCACGTTCGTTTCGCTCTTGGTGTTGCGCATCACCAGCAGCGCCGCCTCGTAGCCGGATTTCTCCTGCATCACCGCGAACGCCTTGTTCTCCGGCATATCTGGCTGGTTCGCGATGGCGTAGTGTGCCCACGCCTTCACGGTGAACAAGTCCGCAACTTCCTCCGGCAGTTCGCTTTCCGCCTGCGCCGTCAGCATCGTCAGGCACATCACAAGTGCCAGCAAAAACGTTCCAATCCGCGTGTACTTTCTCATGTTTCTTCCTTCTTTCTGCCGCACTTTCCTGCGGTCTTCACCTATCTAACGCATCAAAAGCGGCATATCTTCCCTCCATTACAAATTTTCTGCACAAAAAAACGCCCAACCATCGCTGATTGGGCGCAGATTTGGATTACTCCGTCACCGTTTCGGACGGCTGCGGTTCAGGCGTGATGACCTCCACCGTGTCCGTCGGCGCGGGCGTGGCAGTCGGCACATCCGTCGGCGCAGGTGTCGCCGTCGGGACTTCCGTCGGCTCGGCCGGCAGATTCGGCGTAGCGGTCGGCACTTCCGTCGGCTCGGCCGGCAGATTCGGCGTAGCGGTCGGCACATCCGTCGGGGCGGGCGTCGCCGTCGGCACTTCCGTCGGCTCGGCCGGCAGATTCGGCGTAGCGGTCGGCTCGTTCGTCGGCACGTTCGTCGGGGTCGGCGTGATGATTACCACCGGGCTGGTCGGCGTCGGCGGCACGTTGCCCGGATTCACAGGCGCTTTTTCGTCGAAGAGCAGCATCAGCGTATCCGCATCAGCAACGCCGGTGATTTTCTTCTCCTCATAACCGCAGACGGTCTGGAAGAGCTTGATGGCTTCCGTCGTGCGCTTGCCGTACACGCCATCAACTTCCTTCTCCACGTCGTTAGAAGTGAAATAGCCGAGATCGAACAGGCGCTGCTGCATCAGCTTGACAGGCGTTCCCTTCTTGCCCTCCTTCAGGGGCATGTAGGGATCGTAAACCGGCGCTTTCTTGGAGTACAGCTTCTCCTGCATGGCTGCCGACGCATACCGGTGCTCGGTGTAGCCGATGGCAGACTGGAACAGGTTGACCGCGAACTGCGTGTCGTCACCCCAGACGCCATCCACCTTGCCCACGGGATAGCCCAGCTTGGACAGGCGGTTTTGCAGCTTGCGCACCGCCTTGCCCTTGCTGCCGTAGTTCAGGCGCGTGTACTCGGACGCAGCCGTCGCAGTTGCGGTCGGGCGGGGCGTAGCCGTCGGGCGGACAGTTGCCGTCGGGCGCGCGGTCGCGGTCGGCACAGCGGTCGTGGGGGCGGGCGTAGCCGTCGCAACGTACGCATTGCCGCGGTCTGTCACAACTTCAATCGCCGGCAGACCCGCGCTGATTTCCACGTTCCAGCCGAAGGACTCCGCGGGCGCGTAGCGGAACAGCTCGCTGCCGATGGCGGATGCTTTCTCCGTCAGCTCCGACGTCGCCGGATAATTGGTGGTCGTCAGCGCGACGCGGTTGTAAACCGTGACGCTGTGGTCAGATGCGACGATGGTGATGTTCTCGCCGTTCGCCGTCATGCTCAGCACAGGCGCGGTGATGCCCAGAATCGCCAGCGTCCGCGCAGTCGCGACGTTCTCCGTGCGCACCATCAGGGCAGCGGTGTTCGTCGTGTTCTGTTTGAGGTACAGCAGTTCATCCGGCGCGGTTGTGGTCTGCTCGTCCGCCAAATCGCAGAAGGCAAGCACGCCCGTATCCACAATCGTGGCGCCATTGCGCAGCACACCGTCCGTCAGCGTATAACTCGACTTCGCCGTCAGCGCATTCACCTGCTCGTCGGTCGGAGCTTCCGCGATAATCAGCGACTGCGAGCCGTCCAGCGCAATGCTGAGCAGCTTGCCATCCTGCGCGCGGCAGTAGACAACCGTGTCGGTAATCGAAAGAATATCCGCAATCGGATAACGCAGGACGCGCACCGTACCGGTCGGATCCTGCAGATACAGCTCATTGCTGCTGCCAAGATACGCCGTGTAGCCCAGATGCGTTATCGTCGGCTCAGCAAACGCGGTCGACAGCATCAGCAGGCTTACCAGCCCTGCCAGAAACTTCTTCATCCGTTCTTCCTCCTTTTGCGCGGAGCGAACCAGCTTTGGGCTGTTTCCCTCCCCTTGCAAGAATAAAACGCATGACGCTGCTGTTTTGTTCCCAGCGGAATCAAATTTTTCCGAAATAATTTTTTTCCATGCCGGAATCCATAGGAAAAACTTGCATTCCATTGCATTTCCTGATATAATAGAAGCTGTCGTGATGGGCAAACCGTCCATCAAGTTTTTGCGATCCGCTTTTTTCCCGCAAGGGCACAGGAATTGCCATGATATTAGGAAAGGAAGAGAACGAATGAAAAAATGGAAGCTGCTCGCAGGGCTGACGCTGCTGCTTCTGCTCCTGCTGAGTGTCACAGCGCAGGCGGATTCCAGCAGTTACGGCGTTGTGTTCGGTGCGGCGAATGTCAACCTGCGCTCCGCCCCCACTACCAGTTCCGCCGTTTTGGGTGCGTACAACAAGGGAACGTGGATGACCGTGCGCGGATACAGCAACGGCTTTTATCAGGTGGAAACACCTGACGGCCGCTATGGCTGGATGCGGCAGGATTACCTGCTCGTTTCGGCGGATGCAACCGGCACAATCGGCTACGTTTCCCATGCGGGCTACCTGAACCTCCGCCGCGAGGCCAGCACATCCGCCAAGGTGCTCGGCAAGTACGACGACGGCACGCCCTGCGTCATTCTCGACCGTGCGGGCGACTGGTACTATGTTTCCGTCGGCGGTCAGACCGGCTATTTTCTCACGCGCTTCATCTCCACCCGCAGCGGCGTCTACTCCGACAAGCTCGGCATGGTCATTTCGCCGAATAAGGAGAACGTTCATCTGCGCTCCGGCCCGGGCAAGAACTACGGCAGCCTCGCTTCCATCCCCGGCTGCACCTACGTTATGATTCTCCAGCAGGGCAACGGCTGGTGGAAAATCGCTGTCAACGGCGGCGTCGGGTTTATGTCCGCAGACTATCTGCGTGCGGGGCATATCCGCCGTTCCGAAGGCGAAGCCCTCTGCGCGAAGGCGGCGGGAAGCAGCGCACCAGGCGGTTCTTCCTCCACGGCACAGCAGGCAACCTATGCGGTCGTCAACAACCCGAATCCGCGCGACAAGCTGAATCTGCGCAGCAGGGCAAGCACCCGCGGCACGAGCTTAGGCAAGTATTCCAACGGCACGGTGGTCACGATGATTTCGCAGGGCGACCAGTGGTGCAAGGTCAAAACGCCCGACGGCAAAACCGGGTATATGATGACCGACTACCTTTCCATTCCCTCTGCCAGCTCATCGAGTTCCACACGCATTGTCCGCCATCCGCAGGGGACGTATGTGAACCTGCGCAGCAGCGGCTCGAAATCCGCGCGCGTGCTGGTACAAGTGCCGCACGGATCAACGGTGGTTGTGCTCTCCGCGGGCAAAACGTGGACGAAGGTGCGATACAACGGGTACACAGGGTATATGATGACGGCGTATTTGAAGAAGCAGTAAGGAGATATTAACACGCGGCAGGGGGCTGAAAAAATCAGCTTCCTGCCGCGTCTTTTTAGGTTCTTCACGGAATCTTGGGGGAAGAGCAGCTTGGGGGCGCGTCTGCGGACGCGCAAAGTTACTGGCAGGGACGCTTCGCTGCCTGCACCTTTGTTGAGCGCGTTTGGCATACTGGTCGCCCGTGGAACTGTTGGGGCGTTGCCCCAAACCCCACAAGGGACGCTGTCCCTTGACCCTGCAAGGGGCAGACGAAAAGGGACGAAGTCCCCCCTTGACCCCTTTTCGCGATTGAGTTGGTCTCGCTTTCATGCTCCTTCCGCGTGCGGCTTTTTGTGCTTTGCCTAAGCCCTTGTTTGTTTCCCCCAAGATTCCGTAAAGAACAAAAAAGGTCGTTCCCACCATGAGGAGCGACCTTTTGCTTTACTTTTTACTTTTTCCGCTTTTTCTGCTTGCTGCCCTTGTTCTCCATCCGCTGCTCCACCTTCGACTTCTCCGGGAAGTTCGCCGTCACCCATGCCTGCACCTTCTCCATCTCCGGGACGCCGCGGAAGTAGTACGCCGTGCCCTTGACGCGAATGTGGCAGACGTGCAGCCGCTTTTCAATGAACGTCTGCTTGACCAGAATGTCCTGCGCGGATACGCCGCTGACCTCGTAGGTGTTCGCGCGACCCAAATTCGCCACAATCCGCGCGCCGTGCAGGTTCGTTGCGGGCTGGAAGGCATAGCTGCCCAGATAGCTGGGGATGTAGAACGCCATTGTCAGGCTGCACGCCGCAATCATCAGCCCCAGAATCATCAGGGTGAAGGAGGGCGGCAGGAGCAGCAGGCTGATTGCAAGCACGGGCAGCACGGACAGCGCAACCGGGGCGCACGCGGTCAAAATCACGGCGGATTTTTTCGTCCGCAGCTCCAGTTTCTCACGCATCAGGCGTTTTTCTCCCCATCATTTCGTTCGTCCGACGAATCAGGATGTCGGCGATTTTCCGCGCACAGTCGGGGTCAATCTTCTCGTGCTGCTTGGCAATCATTTCGGCGCGCTTTTCCGGGTGACGCAGCAAATCCGCCACTTTCGCAGTCAGCTCGTCGTCCGTGTGCGCCCAGAGCGCCAGCGCGTTGTCCTCCATGAAGCGGGCGTTTTCCGTTTCGCACCCCGCAATCGGGTGCGCGACGACAATCGCCGTGCCGATGGTCATTGCCTCGGTGGAGGTCAGCCCGCCGGATTTCGTGACCAGCACATCCGCGGCGGCAATCAGGGGCGTCAGCGGCGTTACCTGCGCGCGCAGGGACACGCGCGGGTCGCTGCCGTAGGCTTCGGTCGCCCGGCGCAGCGCATCCATGTTCGAGCCGCAGACGACGGTCAGGTGGCCGTTTTCGCCCAGCACGGGCAGAATCCGCGCAATCATTTCCGGCAGATTGCCCGCGCCCATGCTGCCGCCGACAAGGACGACTTCGGGGCGCTCCGGGTCAAGCCCGACGGCTTCCTTCGCGGCGCGCTTGTCCGTGCAGGGGCGGCAGGAGAGGGACACCGGAATGCCTGTGAATTCATAAGCACTTTTGGGCAGCGCCAGCCGCCTGGCGGAGGGCATCGCCGCCTTGCAGGTGAACATCACGTCGCACTCGATGTCCTCAATGAAGGGATGAATCGTGTAGTCGGTCATGACCATGGCGAACAAACCGTTCCACAGGTCGTGGCGGCGGAGGTAGGTGACGCTCTGCCCGCCGAACATGTGGGTGCAGACAATCAAATCCGGCGCGTAATCGGTCAGCAGCTGCTCCATCTTGCGCGCGTAGGCGGCGTTGAAGAGGTAGACGGGGGACTTGATGCGCGGCGTGCTGATGGCCTTGGCGAAGCGGTACAGCCGCCCGAAGGCATCCGGCGCCGCCTGTACAAATTTGACGTAGACGTTCGACACGGCTGCGGACAGCTTCTGCCCGCCGAACGCCACGCAATCCTCAAATCTGCATTCCACGCCGCGCTCCGTCAGCGCTTCCATCACCGCGTGCGCCGCCGTGTTGTGTCCGCCGCCCGTGGCTGTGGAGAGTATGAGTGCCTTCAATTAGTCCTCCTGCCCGGCGGCATTTTCCGCCAGCATTTCATCAATGATTTTGCAGGTCATGCGGATGATTTTTGCGCATGGGCGGCTGCTGTAATACGCGTTTGTCCGCGCATCCGGGGTGGGGGATTCCGGCTTCTTCTCGCGCCCTAACAGCTCCGCGCAGCAGATACTGCCGTTTCGGGCGATGAACGCCCGGTAGACGCGCTGCACCCGCGCGTACGTCTGCGGGCGGTGCTCCGGCTTCGCACCGTCTGCCCCTTCCAGCGCGGCGCAGAGCATCACCGCCGAGGAAAACGCGCCGCAGTTGTCGCGCAGCCGCCCGATGCCGCCGCCCAGCCCGCAGGCGACCCGCGCAGCCTGCTCCTGCGTCAGCCCCGCAATGTCCGCATAGGTCATCAGCACCGCCTGAGCGCAGTTCACCCCGGATGCAAACAGGCGAACCGCCGTCTTTTCTCGTTCTGAAATCGCCATTTTATTGTGCCGTGATGATTTTCAGCGTGTCGCGCAGTTTGTCGTAGACGTTTGTCTTGTAGGTGTCGGTGTACCCTGCCGGGTAGGTGAGGTGGACGGTGTAGAGCACGTTATTCTTGTAAACCGCCGCGATGCGCCCCGCGATTTGCAGATTGCCATCCAGCGTGGCGGTGTAATTGGCGTACACACCCGTTGCGCCGAGGAACAGCCCCTTGCGCGTCGCCGTGTTTGACGGGCTGAACTTGGGGTAATTCGCGTTGCGGAGGTTCGTCAGCATGGACTTGACTTCCGTCGTCAGCGAATCGGTGGTGTACTCAATGCTCGTGCTGTTTGCGCGGATGACGAGGGTCGCCGCGTAGCCCGTCGCCCAGTCGGGACTCTGGAGCTTGTAGCTGTTCGCCTCGGACGTATCCACCACCCAGCCAGCCGGGCCTTCAAACGTCAGATTCAGGTTCGACGCGGTGTAGGTCTGGTAGGTGAAGGACAGCGCCGGCAGGGGCGTGGGGGTCGGCTTGTCAATGGGGTCAATCACGACGGGCGTCGCGCCGGAATACTGCCCGGAAATGACCGGAATGGGCGTATTCGTGGGGGGAGGCGTGACGAGCGTCGGCAGATGAATTTCCTCCGGCGTGCTGGCAGCGTCGCCCGTGTAGTCGTCCTCCTCGGACGCGGGGTCGTAATCCGCCGGAAGGCTGCTGCCGGCGGTATTCGTGCTGGGCGTGTTCGCCGCCCCCTGCGTATTGACGTTATACTGCGTCTTCGGTTCAGATGCGCAGCCCGCCAGCAGAACGAGGCACGCGCTCAGCAGAAGCACTGTCCGAAAGCCCTTTTTCATCGTGATTCCCTCCTTATGGTTGTTATCCTAAGGTAACACCGTACAAATGAGGTGGTGCCTTAATTCAAAAACGATTGAAACACCCGTTTTCTTGCAAAAGAATGTGGATGACGTCATTCCGCCCCATCAATCTCCTGATACTTCGGGTGATAGATCCGCCGGTCAAGGCTCCAAACCTTCTCCGAGAACGCACCCTCCGGCACGCGCGCGAGAATCCCCTGCATTTCGTTCATCTTCGCGTCCAAATCGTCGATGCGCGCGAGCACCTCCGCTTCGGGGAACATCGGCGCCTTCGGGCTGCCGTATTCCGGGATGCTGTGATGCGAGAGCACCATGTGCTCCAGCAGCAGCACAATTTCCCCGGATACGCCCACGTTCTTCGCCGCTTCCTCAATCCGCGCCACGCCGCGCACCAAATGCCCAATCAGCAGCCCGTCCGCGGAATAATCGCTCACGCTGCCCGTTTCGTCGCTGATCATTTCCGTCGTCTTGCACAGGTCGTGCAGGATAACGCCCGCGTAGAGCAGCTCCGCGTTCAGGAACGGATACGCCGCCACGACGTGCCGCGCCAGATTCAGCATACTCGTCGTGTGGTGGAGCAGACCGGAGCGTTCCGCGTGGTGCAGCCGCTGTGCCGCCGGAAACCATTCCAGCTTGTCGCCCGTCAGCCGAAGCATCTCGCGCACGATTTTCTTCAGTCCCTCGGACTGGAAGGTATCAATCGTGTCCTCAATGTCCTTGCGCATCACTTCAGGCTTTTCGGGCGCGCACGCGACCAGCTGCGCCATGTCCACCTCGTCCTGCGGCAAGGCGGCGCGCATCCGCTCAATGCGGAGCTGCTTGCGGCTGTTGTACTCCTGCACCAGCCCCTGCACTTTGATGACCGAGCCTTGCTTGGGCACGTCCATCAGCTGATTCCAGTCCCAGTATTTGCAGTTGATGTCGCCCGTTTTATCCGCGAGGGTGAGGTCGAGGTACGAGGCGCCCTTCTTATCCGTCCGCGCATCCGCAGAGCGAACGAGCAGAAACCCGACGAAGCGGGCGTTGGTTTCCAGCTGATTGACTGTCATGGGTGATTTTCCTCCGATGGATGAAAATGTTGAGGATTTTGGAATCCTCATAGTCGTTAGTAGTCGGATTTTCAGGTTCACAAACTAAATAACTTGCGATAAAAAACAAGTATGCAGAAGTGGACTGGCGAAGGAGTCCAGAGGGCGATCGGAAAGCCCTCTGGTACTATGCCAAAGCACTGTTTGGAAAGAGAAAACAGCTTGGCATCGCAAGATGCAGCAAGTCAGAAAGGCGCATCCCCGCCGTTCTCTCCCCCCATCGCCGAGGGCGGCAAATCCGTGTACGTCGTGTATTCGCTCAGCCACGCGACCTTCACCGTGCCCAGCGGGCCGTTTCTCTGCTTCGCAATGATGATTTCACCCACGTTCTTGTCCGCCGTTTCGGGGTCGTAGTACCCCTCGCGGTGGATGAACATGACGACGTCCGCGTCCTGCTCGATGGAGCCGGAGTCGCGCAGGTCGGACAGCGCGGGACGCTTGTTGTCGCGCGTCGTCGATGCACGGGAGAGCTGCGCGCAGGCAATCAGCGGCACTTTCAGCTCCAGCGCAATCGCCTTCAGCTGGCGGCTGATTTCGCTCACCTCCAGCTGACGGTTCTCGGTCTTGCCGTCGGCGTGCATAAGACCCAGATAGTCTACGATGATGAGGTCAAGCCCCTTGTCCATCATCAGGCGGCGGCAGCGCGAACGGAGCTGCGTTGGCGTGATGCCCGCCGTATCGTCAATGTAAACAGGGGAGTTCGACATAGGGCCGATGGATTTCGCCAGCTTTATCCAGTCCTCTTCACGCAGGGTGCCTTGGCGGACGCTCTGCATGTTGACGCGCGCGTCGGAGCAGAGCATACGCAGGGCAATCTGCTCGCGCGGCATTTCCAGCGAGAACACGGCGACGCTTTTGTTCGCGTAGAGTGCGGCGTGGGTGGCGATGTTCATCGCGAAGGACGTTTTGCCCATGGACGGACGCGCGCCGATGATGATGAGTTCGCCGCCGTGCAGACCGGTGAGCATGTTGTCCAGCAGGGTGAAGCCGGTCGGCACGCCGGAGACGCGCCCCTTGAGCTTCGCCAGTTCCTCGATGTTGGCGTAGGTGTTGTACAGCACGTCGCGGACGTGGACGAGGCTCTCGCCGGATGCGCGGTTCATCACGATGTCGAAAATCGCCTTTTCCGCGTGTCCGAGCGTCTCCTGCAGGGGATTCTGCTGGCTGTAACACTCCTGCGAAATCTCCTGCGATGCCTTGATGAGCTTGCGCAGGGTGGACTTTTCGGCTACCAAGGTGATGTACGCCTTGACGTTCGCGGTCGTCGGCACGAAGCTCATCAGCCGCATGAGGTACTCCGTGCCGCCGATGCCTTCCAGCGTCCCACGGCGGGTCAGCTCCGCATCGACGGTCACGAGGTCAATTGGGCGCTGCTGATGGTGCAGGGCAACCATCGCCTCGAAGATTTCGCGGTGCGCCGGCTGATAGAAATCGTCGGTGGACAAGGCTTCCGCCGCCTGCAGCACCGCGTTTTCATCCTGCATCATCGCGCCCAGCACGGACTGCTCCGCTTCGACGCTATTGGGCGGCGTCACGCCACGAAATTCTGACATAAACCTCTTTCAAGGGCGCTGCCCTTGA
>OKSO01000520.1_pt1 | contig 15539 bp, 15 predicted proteins | sample 1606241 | NCBI WGS metagenome assembly OKSO01 (sample SAMEA3879540, study PRJEB24766) | human gut metagenome | biome: human-associated habitat; feature: feces | place: USA | collected 1985/1987
AAAGTAATAAGTAAAAGTGAATAGTGAAAAAGTATGAGAGCACATCTATAATCTGCACATCAAAATCCTGTACAGATTTCTCGGGCAGATAATATCCGCCCCTACGATATAATATTGTTGGGTCACCGCACTCTACAAAGACACATTTTTAACCTCAAACGAAAAATTTAACCTCGCAACTCAGTGCGCGTGGCGCACAGGATATATAATTTTTTATCAAAGGAGAGGATCAAATGAAACAAGGCACGAAGGTTTTTATCTGCCTGCTGTGTGTCGTGCTTGCGACGCTCATCACTGTCGCGTGCATTTTCTGCATCTACTATCCGCACTATAAGCAGAATCAGCACGCCGCGGTCATCGAGGATAAGCCGCTCGAGCGCGGGGAGATGCGCATCATGAGCTGCAATCTGCGCTGCGCGAACGTCATGGACACGGGCAAAAAGAGCTGGTTCTATCGCGCCGATCTCATCGTCAAGAACATCGAAACGGAAGCGCCGACTATTATCGGCTTCCAGGAGGCGACAAAGTGGCAGTATAATTATATGTGCCGCACGCTTCAGGGCTATGACTCGGTCATAACCTTCCGCGATGAATCGACTTTCTCCGAGGGCTGCCCGGTGTTCTACCGCACCGACCTCTACGACCTTATCGACAAAGGCTCGTTCTGGCTCTCCGAGACTCCCGAAAAGATGAGCAAGGACTGGGACTCCGCGTGCTATCGAATTTGCAGCTATGTTATCCTAAAGGAGAAGCAGACGGGGCTCGAATTCGTCGTGTTCAACACGCACCTCGACCATGTCAGCGAAGAGGCGAGGATAAAGGGCATCGGCGTTGTACTCGACAAGATAGCGCAGTTCGGTTCGCTGCCCGCGATGATAATGGGCGACTTCAATGTTGAAGAGGACACCGAGACATATCGCAGCGCGACCGAGAACTTCCTCGATGTCAAATATCAGACCAAGGATCCGATAAAGAGCTGCACCTATCAGAACTGGGGCAAGCGCCTTGACGATGACTGCATCGACTACATAATGATCTCCAAGACCGGCTTCAGGGTCAACAGCTACAATGTTGTCAGAACGACCTATGATGGAGTCTATCCGAGCGATCATTTCCCGATAACTGCGAGCCTCACGCTCACGCAGGGTTAATAAAATTACCTCCGTATGGCAAAAGTCATGCGGAGGTTTTCTTTCAATATTAATTAAGAAATTTTCAGGTTGAGCTTCAGTTTGTCGGATATCATTGCGATAAACTCGCTGTTGGTCGGCTTGCCGCGGGAGTTCTGGATGGTGTAGCCGAAGTAGGAGTTGAGCACATCGACATCGCCTCTGTCCCAGGCGACCTCGATTGCGTGGCGAATGGCACGCTCAACGCGCGACGGAGTGGTTTTGAATGTCTTTGCGACCGTAGGATAGAGAAGCTTCGTGACAGAATTCATAATCTCATCGTCGTTGACCGCGAGGATTATCGCCTCGCGCAGATACTGATAGCCCTTTATGTGCGCGGGCACGCCGATGCGGTGCATTATCTCGGAGACGGTGACCTCGAGGCTGTTGTCCTGCGCGGAAAAAGCAACTATGTTTCCCTGCGCCGGGGCGGAAAGCCCGGTCAGCTGTTTTATCCTCTGGGCGAGCATCTGCGTGTCAAAGGGCTTGATGAAATAGTAGTCTGCGCCGCTCTGCGTTATCTCCTGCTCAAGACGCGGATTCGCGTTCGACGCGGTCACGAACACCAGCGGGCGCGGCTCAAGGTGCATGTCGGCAAGTCCGCCGAGCACGCCTATCGCGTCCGTGCCCTGCATGAAAGCGTCCATGATGAGCACGTCCGGTCTGCTTCCCTGCCTGAAAAGGCGGAGTATCTGCGCGCCGTCCTTTCGGACTGTTTCGACCTCAAAGCCGTTTGCCCGCAGTGCCGCGGCGCAGCCCGTCTGAGTGTCCGTGTCCTGTGCAAGCATGATTTTTAACATTTTTCCCATAATTAGTACCTCCGGGTTGATTTTTCAATTGGATTTTACCATATATGGGAATAAATGTCAATAATAAATTACCATTTTTTGGCAATTTTTATTTTATGCTCCAATTTTGCTACGAAGCGGCGGAATATCCGGGCGAAGAAATGCGCTCTGCCTCCTCCGCCATCGTCTGGGCAAATATCGCGTAGCCCTTGAGCGGATCGTTGATAAAAACATGAGTCACCGCGCCGACCAGCATACCGTTCTGGACTATCGGGCTGCCGCTCATGCCCTGGACTATGCCGCCGGTTTTTTCAATAAGCCGCTTGTCGCGCACCTCGATTATCATGTTGCGCTGACAGCTTTTTGTATAGATCTTCGTTATCTCGATATCATAATACTGCGGTCCGTCCGCGTCAACAGTCGAGATTATCTGCGCCTTACCGTTTTTGACTTCGTCGGCTATCGCCACGGGCATCTCCCCGGTTTTCGGCAATTCGCTAAACGCGCCGTAAACGCCGATACCGCAGTTTTCATAGAGCTCGCCTATCTCTCCCGGCGCGAACACACCGCACAGCTCGCCGGGCGAGCCGTCCTTGCCCTTATAGCAGCCTTTTACAGCAGCATTGACCGCGTCGCCGCCGGATATCGGTAGCTCTTCGCCCGTGTCAACATCGCAGACCGCGTGACCGAGCCCCGCAAAAATTCCGTTTTTGCGGTCATAGAAAGTCACCGTTCCTATCCCCGCCGACGAGTCGCGTACCCACAGGCCGGCTTTGAACTTGCTGTCAACTTTGCTCCGCGCGGGCAGGAGTTTCACCGTCTGCTTTTTGCCTGCGCGCTCGATGAGCAGCTCAACTTCGTCGCCGCCGCTCGACTCAACGGCGGAGGAGATATCATTGTTTCGGCTGACGGGCGAACCGTTTATCTCTAAAATGATATCGCCCTTTTTCACCCCCGCGCGAGCCGCCGGGTCAACTGCGCCCGACGCCGTTTCGATCTCCTCGCTCCCGACTATCAGCACGCCGCGCGTATAGAGCCTGATGCCGAAAATTTCGCCGCCGACGGTGACATATCTGCGCTGAGACACTTTCACCCTTGCGGTCTTGACCGGGAACACCCCGAACGCTTTTACCTCAAGCTCATATTCGCCCTGCGGCGATGCGGACGCGGACGCAGAAAACACGCTCTCGCCGATATCGGCGCCGCTGCCCGCGACGACGCTGTATTCGTCGGGCAGCTGGATATCGCCGTAAGCGACGCAGGAAAAAATTCCCACCGAGAGCATGAGCGCGACCGCGCTGAAAAATCTTATGATTTGCTTCATGCTCCGCCCCCTTTTTGATTTTGTCCGCACTGCGGACACCGTTATTTTTTCCGCGTCGCGCGGCATTATCGCCGGAAAACAAAGGGCAAAAAAAGATGGAAAATTTTAATATTAATAATTGTATACCATGTCCTTACACTACTGTTTACCATGTTTCGCTTGACATGATATCCGCCCCTACTTACTTTGAGCGAAGCGAAACAACCCCTCGGCCACTTCGCGGCAGCTCGCCTTTGGGCGGCACAACGGTCAGCGGAATATTGAACACCGGCGCGAGCGCGATAATGATCGCCACGAGGGCGGAGAGAATATACTGCATATTTCTTCCTCCGTAAGATTTATATGCCAAAGTATACCACACAACAAAAAAAGTCGCAACAAAAAAGGGACCGCCCGAAAGCAGTCCCGCATTGCAAAATAGCTTTGCTTATTTTTTTATAACATGCCATTCGCAGAAGCGGCTTGACATCATCGCGTCGTCATACTTGCTGTCGACATACTGACCGATCTGCGTTGTCGCGGCAATCCCCTCGCGGCGGTCTCTCCAGCGCACCATGCACACGAGAGTAAACGAGAGATTGATTATCATAAATATCGATAACGCGGCACACGCGACCTTCCAGCCCGTGCCCTGCATACGCGCGAACACCTTTTTGAGCTTCGGCACGACCATATAGGCGAAGATAACACCCGCAAGTCCCCAGAGCAGCGTCATTTTCAGGCAGATTAGACCTTTGTAGTTCATGAAGCTCTTTGAGTAGTCCCACGCTTTCATGCCCATGCCGTATTCGAGCAGCAGCCCGCAGGCGAGCTCAAAGACCGTGGCGACTATCGCGATAGAGCAGAACCGGGCGACAACTCCTTTGTAACCGGTGCTCCGTATTTTTTCGCCGCTTATGTAGAACATCACTGCGCCTACGCCGTATATCAAAGAGAACGGTCCCCAGATGGTTGCGACATGCGTCTCCCAGTGGCCGAAAACCAGCCTGCACCATGTACCCTCGAGCAGAACGCCGAGCACATTGCCGAACATGAACAGCCAGAACATATTGCAGTAGGTCACGCCGTCCTTCTTCATCTCGGCAAGACCCTCATGCCTGTTTTTCACGGTATCGCCTCCTGTCCTTTGCTTTCTATATAATATAACAGAAGATTCGACTTTTTTACTTCAAATATGAGCATATTTTCAAATGTTTATTTTTTATTTAATTTTTACGGCTCCGCAAGTGCCGCTTGACAAATGCAAACGCCGCTTTCTTGCGGACAGCAGGCTTCTCTGATATAATTGAACCACAAAAAGGAGGAGAAAAGCTATGACGATCGGATCACGGATACAGGCTCTGCGAAAAGAGCGCGGTATGTCCCAGGAGGAGCTTGCAAATAAACTTTCGGTCAGCCGCCAGACGGTCAGCCAGTGGGAGACCGGGCAGACTGCGCCGAGCATCGACAACATATATACATTAAAAGATATCTTCGGCGTGTCGTTCGACGCGCTCATGTCGGAGCAGCAGACGGAGAGTCCGCAAAAAGCACCCGCGGCAGTAATCCCGCATAAGCACGGCGAAATAACATACAACCCGGAAGATATAAAATCCGCAACGCGCATTGTTTTCATGCCGCGTATTCTAAGAACGCTGTTCGTCGCGGTGCTTTTTACCATAGTTCTTTCTGCGTCCGTCATCGGCGACGACAGAATCGACATTCCGGGCTTTTGCATTGCCGCGCTGATTTTCACTATAGTCGTCCTTATCAAACAGATAATCGGAGCCGCCTCTTACAAAAAGAGTGCCTTGCAAAAAAGTGCGGACAGAAAATACGAATACGATCTCTATGCGGACAGAATGGTGATAACCGTCATGCGCCGTGGCGAGCTTTCGAGCCGATTTGTCGTGCGCTACGGAGATGTGTCAAAGATTCTCGAAAATCAGACGCATGCTGTATTTGTCCTCGGGGGAAATTTATTCATCCTGCGCAAATCGGAGCCGCTGTGCGATGCGGTCAGGCCGTATATAGGCGCGGGAAAAAACACAGTCGCAGCGTCCGGCAAGGGGAAAGTGATATCGATTTTGCTGATAATCCTCTCCATACTCTGCCCGTTTTTCGCGCTTACCGCCCTTGAAGCCGCAGTTCCGGATGTTCCGTCAAGCTTCGCTCTGGGCGAAGCCGTGAACAGAATGTGGATTTTCTATCTCTTCCTGCCGATACCGACAGCGTCAATAATCTTCGGCTTTTATCAAAACAAAAAGGGCATACGCAACGTCAGAAACATAGTTGTCGGGCTGATTCTCGCGGTCATCCTCGCAGTCTACGGCTCGTTTACGCCGATTTTCAAAGATTCGTACATATCCGACAATCTTGCCGCCGAAAAATATGCCGCAGAGATAAATATCGAGCTTCCGAAGAGCGAAAAATGCGTAATCAACAAGCTGTTCGAAGATGAGGTACGCTCATCGGTGCTCTGCGAAAAGACGAGCTTCGACGCATTTTTTCAAAACGCCAAAAGCGACGACCGCTGGAAAGAAGAGCTGCCGACCGAGCTTCAGGGCTGCGCCCCGGCTTTTACGCTCGGCGAATACGACCTCTGTCTTATCTATAATGCCGACACCGGTGAGTTCAACACCCTCCCCGAGAAAAGCGGCGAATATCACTTTATCTTTATCGCCGCCAAAAAATCCGACCGCACGCTTGAGATAGCGGACTACACACGCAAGTTCACTGCGTCGGGGCAGTCTCTCCCTGGCGCTGCCTGATCTTTCTCCAGTTGATGAAGCCGTAGCAGTCATTGATAAAGAACACCGAGAAACAGACTATCATCGGCAGATACGACGGGTCGTCGACAGTCGCCATTATCCACATAATAATTAATACAATGTCGTTTGCGGCGTAGCCGAGCCCATAGAGCGGCGAGCGCAGTAGTGTGAGCGACGCGGCGATAAAGCTCGTTACGACGGAGACAGTCAACCACTATAAACAGCACCGACCCCCGATATATCCCGGAGGTCGGTGTTTTACTATACAATTTATTATACAATATAATCTTTGTATCTTTCGAGGAGCTTTGCGTCTGCGGTGACGGTCATTTTGAGTCCGTCCGGGCGGTATTCCTCGCGGTCGAGCGCGCCTTTTTCGCGCAGGAGCGCGGCATCCGACCCCATGGAATAGGGGAGCAGGAGCGTGACCTTTTTGCGCGTGGGCGGCAGTGCCCTGACCATCTCGTTTAAAAGCCTGTCCAGTCCCTCTCCCGTGAGCGCGGATATCTTGACGCTGTGCAGTCCCGCCGAGAGCCATGAGAGATCCGGCGCGGCGTCGCACTTGTTGAACACGGCGATTATTGGCTTGCCCTTGCATCCGAGCTCTTCGAGAAGCCTGTTCGTGACCTCAAGGTGCTCGGCGCAGTCCGGCGACGAAGCGTCGCAGACGTTGAGTATCAGCGTTACGCTCGCCGCTTCTTCGAGGGTCGATTTGAACGCCTCGACAAGTCCGTGCGGCAGGCGGCGGATGAATCCGACCGTGTCTATGAGCATAACCCTTCTGCCGTCCGGCAGAGTCAGCGCGCGGGAGGTGGGGTCGAGGGTCGCGAAGAGCTTGTCCTCCGCAAGCACGCCCGCCTGGGTCAGCGCGTTCATCAGCGTTGATTTTCCGGCGTTTGTGTAGCCAACTATGGCGACCGTCTCGACTTCGTCCTTTTCGCGGCGTTCGCGCGCGAGCTTCCTGCGGCGCGAGAGCGCCTCAAGCCCGTCCTCAAGATTTTTTATCCTGCGGCGGATGTGGCGGCGGTCGGATTCGAGCTTTGTTTCGCCCGGTCCGCGCGTGCCGATTCCTCCGCCGAGACGCGACATGCTCGTTCCCTTGCCGCCGAGGCGCGGGAGCAGATATTTCAGCTGAGCCAGCTCGACCTGCAATTTGCCCTCGCCGCTTCTTGCGCGCGCGGCGAAGATATCGAGTATCAGCTGCGTGCGGTCAACGACGCGCACGTCGGTTATGTCTTCAATATTCCTCTGCTGTGAGGGAGTCAGCTCGCTGTCGAAGATAAGCAGATCGACGTCGTTATCGGCGCAAAAGTTTTTTATCTCCCTGAGCCTGCCCGAGCCGATGAAGGTCGCGGAGTCGGGAGTCTCGCGCCGCTGAGTCACGCGCGCTTCGACCTCGGCGCCGGCGGTCTTTGCCAGCTCCTCAAGCTCGTCGAGCGACGCCTCGCAGTCATATTCTCCCAGATCCACGCCGACAAGCACGGCGGTCTCGGGCTTTTGTATATTTTCAAAAAGTTCCGTCAAACCGGTTCCTTTCCGAACAGCTTATTCCAGACCGTTGGGGTTCTGCGACTGCCAGCGCCACGAGTCGGCGCACATATCGTCGATATCATACTGCGCCTGCCAGCCGAGCACTTCCTTTGCCTTTGTCGCGTCCGCATAGCAGCAGGCGACATCACCCGCGCGGCGGGGAGCTATTCTATAGTTGATTTTGATTCCCGACGCCTTTTCAAAAGCCTTGACAACGTCGAGCACGCTGTAGCCCTTGCCGGTGCCGAGGTTATAGACCTCGCAGCCCTTGACTTTGAGCAATCTGTCAAGGGCTTTTATGTGGCCGAGCGCCAGGTCGACAACATGGATATAGTCGCGCACGCCCGTGCCGTCCGGGGTCGGATAGTCGTTGCCGCAGACGTTGAGGCACTCGAGCTTGCCGATGGCGACCTGAGTGATATAGGGCATGAGGTTGCCGGGGATGCCGTTGGGATCCTCGCCGATGCGCCCGCTCTTGTGCGCGCCGATGGGATTGAAGTAGCGGAGGATGGACACGCCCCACTCGCTGTCGGAAATGCACAGATCCTGAAGTATCTGCTCGATGAAATACTTCGTCGTGCCGTAGGGGTTCGTGGTGCCGCCGGTCGGCATATCCTCTCTGAGCGGAGAGGGGTTCTTGCTGCCGTAAACAGTGGCGGACGAGCTGAAGACGAGCTTCTTGCATCCCGCCTTATCCATCACGCGGCACAGGCAGACCGTGCCCGCTATGTTGTTGTCATAGTAGTTGAGCGGCTCTTTGACGCTCTGCGGAACGCTCTTGAGACCCGCGAAGTGAATAACCGCATCGATCTTGTTCTCGGCGAAAACTTTGGTCATCGCCTCTTCGTCGCGGATATCCGCCTGATAGAATTTGAAATCCTTGCCCGTAAGTTCTTTTATTCTTTTAAGGCTTTCGGGCTTGCTGTTGACAAAATTATCGAGTATAATGATATCATATCCTGCGTTGAGCAGCTCTACGCTCGTGTGCGAGCCGATGAAGCCAGCGCCGCCGGTTACTAATACAGTGGACATTGAAATTACCTCCAGACTCTTTATTGGTTATATTATACTCATAAAGTAGGCAAAAGAAAAGATAGACAACAGGTTTTTTACAAATTTTTTACGCCGCAAAGCGAAAAAAGAGGTGCAAAAAATGGAACTTTACGATAAAATTCATGAAAACGAAGAGCTCAAGACTTATATCCTCGCAGGCAACCGCGTTCTCGGCGAGCTGGGCTTCACCGAGCACGGACTCGCCCATGCGGGCACGGTATCAAAAATGTCGCGCGAGATACTGGAAATACTTAACTACAGCGACCACGAATGCGAGCTCGCGGCGGTCGCCGGATACATGCACGATATCGGCAACATGATAAACCGATGCGACCACGCGCAGAGCGGCGGCATACTCGCGTTCAACATTCTGCGCAGTCTCGACATAAACCCGAAAGACATCGCGCTGATAGTCGGCGCGATCGGGCACCACGACGAAAAGACGGCGGCACCCGTCAGCCCGATCGCCGCGGCGCTCATCCTCGCGGACAAGAGCGACGTGCGCCGAAGCCGCGTCAGAAACAGCAAGACGGTCAGCACGGACATTCACGACAGGGTCAACTACGCGGTCGTGGACTCGGAGCTTGAGGTTGACGGCGAGGACAGAGTAATAATCCTGCGCCTGAAGATCGATACGGACATCTGCCCGGTGATGGAATACTTCGAGATTTTCCTCGAGCGCATGGTGCTTTGCAAAAAATCCGCCGCCAGACTCGATTGCAGCTTCGAGCTGATAATCAACGACACGAGATTGCTGTGAGTGTGCGAGTTCAACAGAATAGCGTTTATAGCAGAGTCAAAATCAACTGTTTGCAGTAAATATAGCATCGCACTTTGCCGCTTTAACTATCAGATTTTCAATAGCCACACCGCAGTGTTTGACAGCTTTCTTAGAGGAGCGAGGGAACGGCTTGCGAAGCAAGACGCACGAGCGCGCACTCGTTCAAGCTCCGGCGCGTTTGCGCGCGAATGTGCCGAGCAACTTATTGAGAGTCTCGAGCTAAGTACTGCGGCGCGGCGTTCGCGGGGTCTCGGGGCGCAGCCCTGAGTTTGCTTTTCTTTTGCAGGCGTTTTCTTTTTCAAATAAAAAGAAAATGCCGAAACGCGGGAAGTATAAAAGTTTGATTATAGATAGTGCGACGCGAAGATAGAGTGCAAATTCTACAATTTCATATCGTGACGCTCACGCGTCAAAGGGTCGTCGAGGTCGCCGACCCCTACAAAATACGCGGCAATAAGATTGTACGGATTTCGCGGGAGAATGATATCCGCCCCTACAAGATTGTGCTGATTTGCAATATCGACTGCTTGCCTATCGCCGACATTTATAATTACAAATTGCTGCTTTGTTTCGCCCGCTCTTTATCCATCCTGTCTCTCGACGGGACAATTCATAAAATACTCATCAACCAAACCACACGGAGATATGATATGTTCAGAAAAATGAGGCGCGCTGAACGCGAACTGCCCGAGGGACAGGCAAAAGAAATACTCGAAAACGGCTCTTACGGCGTGCTCGCCCTCGCGGGCGACGGTGGTTATCCTTATGCCGTGCCGCTCAACTATGTCTATGACGGCGAGAGAATATATTTCCACTGCGCCGCCGAGGGTCATAAAATCGACGCCATAGCGCGGGACAATAAATGCTCCTTTTGCGTCGTCGAAAACGGCGGAGTGATTGAAGACCGCTTCACCACAAAATATCGGAGCGTTATCGCTTTCGGGAAAATATACGAGGAGACCGACGGCGAGCGCAGGGAGAATGCTTTTCGCCTGATGATGCGGTCGCTGACTCCGTCGGTAACAAATGAAAAGCGCGAGGAAATGTCGCACTGCCAAAAAGCGCGTATTCTCGCAATGGATATAGAATATTTGAGCGGCAAGGGTGCGAATCAGTAAAATACAATCTGCCGTCAATGAGGGGTTAAATCAATGAAAAAGAAAAATATAATTTGGCTGTGCGCCAATATAGCGGTGTTTGCGCTGTTCGCGTTCTTCCACAGCGTGAAATTCGTCGCGGCGGCAGCGGTCGTCTATTCAGCGGCGAGCATAGGACTTTTGACATTCGATATGTGCCGAGGACGCACGGAGAGCATCTGGTGCGCGCCGATGGTGCCGGTGGCGCTCATGATTTTCGAGACTGAGATAAACAACGCCATCGATTCGTTCGGTCCGATGCTCTGCGTGAGCGTTATTATCGCCATTGTGCTGACTATAGTTGCCTATATGATATGCAAGAAGAAGTTTGCGGGCTTTTCCGTCGGCGGAGTGAAACAGGCGCTGTTTATTCTGCTCGCCGCGCTTTCTATAATGGGCTGCGCTATGACGCTCAACAATACGTTCACACGCGGCGTACATAATGTCAACACGGTCGTTATCGAGACGGACGACGATATCCGAACCGCGTTTTACGACGGTCCGCACAGAATCCGCGTGACCCCGTGGAAAGGCGCGGGAGTCGATGCGTGGATCGACCTGCCAAAGGAGCGCTGCGGCAAAGTCGAAGTCGGCGATTCGATTGAAGTCAAGGTCGAAACAGGACTTTTCGGCGTGCGTATCTGCTCGCTGACCGAATAACAAGGAGATAATATGCAGGATCTTTCAAATATCAATACTATAAAAGAAATACTCTCGGCTCACGGATTCACTTTTTCGAAGTCGCTCGGTCAGAACTTTCTGATAAATCCGACCGTCTGCCCGCGCATGGCGGAGGCCTGCGGCGCGGACGAAAACACCGGCGTTATCGAGATAGGCGCGGGAATCGGCGTGCTGACTGCGGAGCTTGCAAAGAGGGCGAAAAAAGTCGTCTCGCTTGAGCTCGACACGCGCCTCATACCCGTCCTCGCGGGGACGCTCGAGGATTTCGACAATGTCGAAGTGCTCAATGCAGATGTGCTAAAGACCGATCTGCACGAGCTCATCGCAAGCCGATTTGCCGGAATGCGCGTCGTAGTCTGCGCGAATTTGCCGTATTACATCACGTCGCCGGTTATCATGTACCTGCTCGAGAGCCGCATTCCGATAGACGCTGTGACAGTCATGGTGCAGAAAGAGGCGGCGGCGAGACTCTGCGCCCCGGTCGGCAGCAGGGACGCGGGCGCCGTAACAGTAGCGGTCAACTACTATGCCGACGCAAAGAAGCTCTTCGATGTCTCGGCAGGCTCGTTCATGCCCGCTCCCAAAGTGGACAGCAGCGTTATCAGGCTCGATATCAGACCCGACCCGCCTGTTGAAATATCGGACGAGAAATTTTTCTTCCGCGTAGTCAAGGCGGCGTTCGGTCAGCGCAGAAAGACCGCGTCGAACTCGCTCAGCGCGGGGCTGGGTATTCCTAAAGACAAAATAAACGCGGCAATAGCCGGGGCGGGCTTTCCCGCGAGCGTCAGGGCGGAGAGCCTCAAAATGGAGGATTTGGCGCGCCTGAGCGAATGCATCGCGGCGAAGTGCATATAAAGGACGGAATTATATGATTTTACTTTCTGTAAAATACACGGCAAGACCCGGCGGCGGAGAAAAATTCGTCAGAGAGATAACCGACTCCGGCATCTTGGACGCCGTCCGCGCCGAGGACGGCTGCGAGGGCTACGACTACTACTTCTCGGCGGAAAACCCGGACACAGTACTGCTCGTTGAAAAATGGGCTTCGGCAAAACAGCAGGAAGCGCATCTTCAGACAGCGCACATGGCAGAGCTGATGAAGATAAAAGAGAAATATATCTCAGACACCTCAGTCGAAAAAACAGTTTTATAAAATATCAAGGCATCCGCTCATGACGGATGCCTTTGTTTGTTAGTGGGGAGTGCAGGGCTTCTGCAAATTGGGAGTTGTCTATTGCTCAAGCCACAACAAAGAAAAAAGTAAGTGACCCAGCTAATTTTTATAATCAGGCTTTCAATAGCCACGCCGCAGTGTTTGAAGTATATCTGGTAAGAGCAAAGACACGACTCGTTTGTTTTTTTGCAGATATTAAAAAGAAAACGCGGGTAGTATAAAAGTTTGATTATGGTATGGCGCAAAGGTAGAGCGGCAGCGGTGCGCCGAGGTCGCCGCACCCTACAAGTTATATATCAATAAAATTGTGCAAAATCTGTGGGTGGATAATATTCTGCCATACCATACACATCCTTTCACTCCAAACAAAGCAAAAATCCGCCGCATCAAAAAATCAACACGGCGGATTTTTATTTCATCTCTCTGTATATTTCCCTCGCGCGGGTCGTCAAGGCTTCCTGCGTATTTTTTGTCACCCCGTCTATCACTTCGTCGAGTAATTGGGCGAGCACCGCGCCGAGCTTTCTGCCCTGCGGGATGCCGATATCCATGAGTGTGCGCCCGTTTATCTGGAGCTCGCTCAGCGACAGGCACGGCTTTTGCGCCGCCAAATTCTTCGCGATTTCTTCGGCATCGGCTATTTGGTCGAGCCGATATCTGTATTCCGGCGACTGCGCGAGCACATCGGCGCGCATGACCTTGAGCAAATTAAGCACGCCGTCGAGACCGAATTTTGAGAGATAGCGCGGCATTTTTTCCGTGTTTTCATATAGCTCCCAGCGGTCGTGATTGCTGACGAGAAAGAGAATTTCATCCCTGAATTTGTTCGATACTTTGAGCCGCGCGAGTATCTGCGCCGAAATCTCCGCGCTGATTCGCTGATGCCCGTAAAAATGCGCAACACCGTTTTCGTCGAATTTTTTGACGGCGGGCTTGCCGCAGTCGTGCAGGAGCATTGCAAAGCGCAGCGTTGGCTCGGGGTCGATGCTCTCGACGGCTATCAGCGTGTGTTCGTATATATCATAGCAGTGGTGCGGATTGTCGTGGCTGTTTTTATACATCGGCTGAAGCTCCGGCAGGATTTCAAACAGCACCGGGGCAAAGTCCGTTAGAATTCGCTTTGCTCCCTTTCCGCAGACGAGCTTCAACAGCTCTTTTGCTATGCGCTCTTCGGAAATATTGCCAAGCAGAGCGCGGTTTTTCAAAAGGCTCTGCGCGGTTTTCTCCTCAATTTCAAAGTCGAGTGCGGACGCAAAGCGCAGGGCGCGCAGGATTCGCAGAGCATCTTCGTTAAAGCGCCTGTCCGGGTCACCGACGCATCGGATTATTTTGTTCTTGAGGTCATTCTGACCGCCGAAAAGGTCGACCGTCCCGGTCATTTTGCTGTAAGCCATGGCGTTGACCGTAAAATCCCGCCTGCCGAGATCCGCTCCGAGGTCAGAAGTAAAAGTCACGCTTTTCGGGTGCCTGTTGTCCTCATATTCGCCGTCGAGGCGGAAAGTCGTTATTTCAAGCGGCTCGCCGACGATAACTACCGTCACCGTGCCGTGCTTTATGCCCGTGTCGATGCAGTGAAAGTCTGCAAACACGGATTTCATATTCTCCGGCTTCGCCGAGGTCGTTATGTCCCAGTCGTTCGGAGTTTTTCCGAGCAGGCTGTCGCGCACGCATCCGCCGACGGCATAAGCCTCGAAACCCGCCGACTGAAGCAGGTTTATCGCGGTGTCAACATTTTTCGGCATATCCATCGTCAAGCGGTTCAACTCCTTTACAACAAAGATATTTTATCATATAATTGTCACCGGATACAAGAGAAAAAGGAGCAAGAACATGAACATACAGATATTCGGAAAATCAAAATGCTTCGACACGAAAAAGGCGGAGCGCTGGTTCAAGGAGCGCAGGATAAAATATCAGCTCATCGATGTTGCCAAATACGGCATGAGCCGCGGCGAATACGCCTCGGTCAAGAAAGCCGTCGGCGGCATGGACAAATTATTCGACGAGAAGAGCAAGGCATACGAACAGCAGTTCATAAAATACCTCGCGCACGACGAGGACAAAGAGGAGAAGCTGTTCGAGCACCCCGAATTATTCAAGACCCCGATAGTCCGAAACGGCAAGCAGGCAACAGTCGGCTACTGCCCGGAGATATGGAAAGATTGGGAATAATTTCGTTCACACTCAAAGCATAAATTTCTCATTTTCACGAAAGGAGACCCGATATGCCAAACAGAATCTGGCTCTGCGGCGACACGCATATGCATTCTTCAATCAGCGACGGAAAATACACGCCCGACGAGCTCGTTGAAAAATGTCAAGCCAAGGGTCTCGACTGGATAATAATCACCGACCACAACAAAAATGCGGTCGGCGACAAAAGCTATTATTCAGAAAATCTGCTCGTCATTCCCGGCGCCGAATACACCGGGCGAAACGGGCACATGAATATATACGGGAGCGGGCTGCCCGAATTTGACGGCACGCGCCCGGAGAAATACGAACAGTATCTTTCAATGTCCGCGCTCGCTCATTCAAACGGATGCACGGTGTCAATAAACCACCCGTTTTGCAGCCGCTTCGGATGGAAGATGCCGCTCGAAGATTTTCCGGCGGACTGCGTTGAAATCTGGAACATGTTCATGCATCAGAGCAACATGACCTGCATCGGCTGGTGGGAGCGGCAGATTCTCGGCGGCAGGCGAATCGCGGCAGTTGGCGGCAGCGACTATCACCGCGACTACGGCACATCGGATATGCTCGCTTCGCCGACAACATTCGTCTTTGCCGAATCGAACAGCGAAAAAGATATTCTATCAGCCCTGCGCCGCGGCAACTCGTTTATCACGAACTCGCCCGACGCGTCGAGGCTCGTTCTGTCATACAAGGACTGCGTTCAGGGCGATGAAATTAAATTTGTCCCGGGGATGAAAGTTCATCTGCGCGCCGAAAGGCTCAGAAAAAATATGACCCTGCGCGTGTTCAACAACGAAAAAATCATATATGAACATAGAATCGGCGGCGAGTCGGAGCTCAACGAAGATATCTCTATAACAGAAAAAGGCTTCGTCCGCGCGCAGATAACATACCGTCTGCGCGGATTCAGAAAGGCATTTTTCAACATCAAAATGGCTCTATGGAGACCGAAAGAAA
>OKSO01000522.1_pt1 | contig 15518 bp, 17 predicted proteins | sample 1606241 | NCBI WGS metagenome assembly OKSO01 (sample SAMEA3879540, study PRJEB24766) | human gut metagenome | biome: human-associated habitat; feature: feces | place: USA | collected 1985/1987
TAAAAATGTTGAAAATTTGACAATAAAACATAGATATTGTATAATATTTATATATAAAAACTTGATAAAAGGAGAGAAATACTATGACTGCATTTTTGCCTTTATTCCGTGTCATCGGACACCAGCTCTTGATCGTTGCGCTTGTCCTGCTTAGTCTGCCCATCGTTATCCGCATCCTCTGGAAACTGCGGCTTCTGCCGCTCGGCTGCTACTTCGTCGCAACGAAACTGTTCTGGCCACGCTGGGCGGCAGCACACGAAACCGTCTGCATCCTGCTTTTCATCGCCTGCATCCTGTTTTTTGCCGCGACATGGATCATCCATTTCATCCGCAAAAAGCGCGAGGAGAAAATCTTTGCAGACGTGATCCATCACTACGCAAAAGATTTGCAGCCGGGAGAATCCAGAACGCTTGAGTTCTTATAACCGGAAAAGAGAAAAGCGCCCGCGCAGGGCGCTTTTTCCTTTGCCCGTTTTCGCTCCACAACGGCAATCGTATCATTGTGATGCCCTCCGTGGCAGACAAGGCGGATATGCAGCTTTTCAAACCCGTACTTCAGACCGATACCGCCGCTGCACCAGCCGAACGAAATGACAATGCCCTCCGGCTTGACAATGCGGCTGATCTGCTCCTTGTGCCGCCGCCAATAGCTGTTCTGCGTCGTTTCCATGTTGACCGTGCGCCCCAAGCGCCGATAACATTCACTGACCTGTCGGCTGGAAAACGGCGGGTCGTACAACACGAAATCCACGGTTTGATCCGGAAACAGGGAAAGAAAGTCCGTCGCGTCCATGTGGTAGTCCGTGTCATAGCTGGGGTCGAGGTCATTTGTGATGGCAGTCAGCCGCGCCGCATTTGCAAACGGATCAATGCTGATGCCATCCCTGCGGTACTGCTCGATTAGAGCGTGAAATGGCGGGATAGAGAACGTGTTCTTGCTTGGCATCGCCCAGAAGCGGTCAATGATCGGTGTTTCCATCATCCCATCATCTCCCGTACCAGTCGATCAGAGCCTTTGACAAGGCCAGTCAGCACCAGCATATTGAACATGAGCTGCCCGATGTATTGCCAGACCATCGTGACGGCGGGCAGCGATTCGTCCAGCGCTGTACTGCCGCCAGATAGGAACGCCGAGTAGATCACACAGGACAGGACGATAACCGCGCCCTCCATACACACGCCGACGTAGCTTTTTAGAAACGTTTGCCCGGTGCGCGAGGTGGCTTCTCCGGCGAATGACGCCAACGGCAACGGGGCAATCGCGGTATAGACAAAGATTTTGAAAAAGCGGCCGTAGACAGTCAGGATCAGCACAAAAGACAGGACAGTTATCAATAGGCTTCCGAGCAGCGATACCAGCCAAAGCGGAATAGACTCCAGAAAGCTCACATCTTCAATGGCTTCTACAATTTTGTCTGGCAGTGTTGCCGTCGTAGAAATTGCAGAACCAATGCCACCCATAACGGTACTGACCACGCCGCCGCAGATTTTATAAATTGCGGTTATCAGCTCCAGCGACGAGCCTACTGCTACCTTTGCCAGCAGAAACCGGATGAAATGCCGCAGGGCAAATTCCGGCCTTTGCAGTTCACGGAAGCTGGCTGCCGAGCGGAATACACCCATTGCAAAAAACAGCACCAGCAAACCATAGCCAAAGCCTACCAGTGCGTTGTGGATGCTGACAATGACTGTCCAGATCTCGCCGCCGCGAAAGCTCTCCGGCGTTTGCGAAACAAGTGACCAGATTTCGGCCAGCTTATTGTTCCAGCCATTCAGTGCATTTTCGAGGGTCGATACGACCCAATTATCACTCAAATTTTAATCATCCCCTCGGTGAAGTTTCCGCAGAAATGCGTCTCACTGTGAGACGCATTTCTGCGTGTCCTGTTTTACCTCGCGTCGTGCTGCCGCGCCCGCTGCTTTGGAAGCCGAAATCCGTAGACGGCCGCAATGCTGTCGCCAAGCCGCTGCGTGACCCTTGTAATGTCCGCGCGCGTTGCTCTCCTGCAATAAATTTTGTTTTGCAGATTTTCAATCTGTGCGTTGGAAGTCCCGCGCTTGAATACACGGTACAGATAGTGATTCGTGCCGTCGTGGTGAATGGCATCTGCGCGCAGATCGCCGTTCTTATCCACATACCACTCTGTCCTATCTGTATCCGAGTACAGGCAGTCACGGATATTGCCGGAGTTGACCATCTTATATCCCTGCACCCGGCCATTCCATCGGCCAATGTCGCCAATGACAAGGATCGGCTGTGAAAACTGAATGTCCAGATTTCGACGCTCGTCGTCGAGGTATTCGGCGTTCAGCTCGTGCATCTTTTCATAGAGCTTATCTTCGGGCAGCTCCGGATAGTTTTCCATAAGAAAGTCGCGCCAATCGTCCAAGTCAAGATGAATGTCGCTCCAAAGCACATGGCGCTCGACTGCGTTTTTCGTCTGCTTCATAGCTTACACCACACCGATCGCCGTCAGGATTTCTTTTGCAAACGCAATCAGCAGACCACCGAACAGGCAAAGAACACCCTGCGTTCTCTGCGTCGCGTCGTGCGACTGCACGGACATACCGAGCTGCACAACGCCCCAGCCGAGGATGATAATGCCGATTGCCTTAATGCAGGAAAAGATAAAATCGGAAAGATTGTTCACGATGGTCAGCGGATCGCTGTCAGCCGCAAATGCCGAGGTCGTGAACAGCGCTGTCGTCATCACAAGACTTGTCCAGATGGCCATAATGCGGCGCTCCTTGCGCCGCGAGGTTAATTCATGTTTCATGTAAATTCCTCCAAAATCTCAATATCGTCAATGTTTTCAATGGGGACTGAGAGATCGTCCGCTGCAAATGCGCGCAGCGGCGTGTGAAGATACGGCGGTGCGCCGCCGTCCTCCGTGCGATGAATATTCGGGTGCTTCAGAATGTCGTACTTTTCATCAATGACCGGCTTTTCACCGCGAATCAGGACGATTGCATCTTTGTTGTCGAGCCGCCGCACCTCGTCCGGGGTCATAAGTTCACGCCCGGTCTGTTGGAAGTTTTGCGAGAATGAACCGTTTCTGCCCTTGCTCTGGCTTGACGTTTTCGTATCGATTGTTTCTTTTCCAAGCAGCTCCGAAATGTACTTGTGAGTGCTTTGCTCGTTGCCGCCGAGATAGATGAAGCTATCCGCGTTGCCGATGATGCCCTCCCAATCGTCCTTGAACAGTGCCTTGAGCTGCGATATGTTTTGCAGAATGATGGTTGACATAATATTTCGAGAGCGCATAGTTGCCTGCAACCGGGCATAGCCATCCGGCAGGGCCACGTTCGCAAATTCATCAAACATCAGCCGCACGGGAACCGGCAGCGCCCCTTGATGCACCTTATCCGCCTGATAGTAAAGCTCCTGAAACGCTTGCGTGTAGAGCATACCGACAAGGAAATTGAGCGATGCGTCGTTGCTGTCCGGGATGATGCAGAAGATGGCTTGCTTGCGTTCGCCCAGCTTGCCAAGCTCCATATCATCGCTGGCGGTGATGCGCTGAATTTCAGGCAAGGTGAATGATGCAAGGCGAACAGCCGCGCTCACCAAGATCGATTTTGCGGTTTTGCCCGCAGCTTGCTTGAAAATATGGTATTGCCGCACGGCAATGTGGTCTGGCTGTTCTTCCTCCAAGGCTTCAAAGAGAAGATCGAGCGGAGATTGATAATTGTCATCTTCTTCCTTTGCACCGCCGTTTTCAATCATATACAAAATCGTTTCCATGTTCTGATCTTCGGACGGTGCTTCGTGGAGCAGGTAGAGCATGAGCGCGGCGTCAAGCGCTGTTTCCGACTTCTCCCAGAATGGATCATTTGCTTTTGCACCTTTCGGCGTGGTGTTTTTGATGAAATTATCAATCAGCTTGAACACGTCCGCGTCTTTGCGAATGTAGCAAAAAGGGTTGTAGCAGTCCGATTTTGACGGGTCGATCAGGTCAAAAACGCGGAGCACATAGCCTTCCTCCAGAAACAGATTTCCAACAGCACGGAGCATCTCCCCCTTTGGGTCAGTGACGATAAAGCTGGCATTTGCAAGCATAAGATTCGGTTTTGCAAGGAACCGCGTCTTGCCAGAACCGGAGCCGCCGACGATGATCTGCAACAGGTTTCTGCGGTGCATTTTTCCGTTCATGCTCATTTGCAGGTGTTGGGTCAGTATGACATTTTTGCTTGAATCTTTGTCGCGGTACTTTTTATCCAGTTCCCGGACGCTGCCCCACGACGCGGAGCCGTGTTCTTCGCCGGGTCTGGTGTTCTTCTGTCCGGTGTAGTAGAACAGGATCGCACCTCCGTAGAGCAACAGGAAAATACCGATAAACTTCATCGTATATGGCGTCCAGTGCAGCGCAAACGGTGTTTTGGTCACTTCGGAGAATTGCGCGGCAAGGTCAAAGATAGTCATTCCGGGCGTGTAGCAGCCTGCCATCAGCACAGCAAGCCAGACGATAGGTACAGTAAACGCCGCCCACACAGGGGCGGCGTTTCGGAATGATTTTTTCTTGTGTGTCACAGGTCACTGTCCAGACAGGCCAGACCTGTCCGCTCGGCATGGTGCTTGCACAGGAGCAGGGTGCCAGCCACGAGCAGCAGCAGAACCGGTGCAGCAAAACAAAACAGTTTTTTTATCATGTTCAGATACCTCTTTTCCAATATCATAAATGCGTCTCACGGTGAGACGCATTTCAGGTCGGGCACGCGGCCCTCCCAGCATAGGAGCTGCCCGCGCCAGCGGGCAGCCTTGGTTTGCTCCCCTTGTCTGCCACACTTCCGCTGGGTGGCCGCTGTCAAGGCCCAGCCAGTGCGCACACTGGCTGGCTCTGCGGTCGATACGCCAGTATCGACCGGCCTTGACTGCGGACGGCCAGCGGAGTATGTTCCCCGTTAGGGGAGCAAACCTTTTTAACGTGCGCTGCGGTTCATATTTCGTGACCGAACCTGCGGCGTAATGGCACGCTCGATGCTGCCGCCGATCTTCTGCGCCATGTCCTGAATCTGTCCAAGCGCCTGCCGCCGATCCTGCGGGTCAAACCCGTCATAGAACGCCGCCAGATTTGATACGTCGGGCGCTTCACACGGAACACCAAAGCGACGACAGATCATATAGCCGACGCTCTGCGCATCCAGCTCATAATCATCCCGCGAATAGTTCTGATTATAGCCTTTGGCATGAAAACGGACGTGGGCGATCTCTGTTGCGATGCCTGCGAACGCTTCTGCATTGTTATATTTCGGATTGACCGCCATTTTCATCTGGTTGGGGTCGTAGAGCGCAGGCATGGGGATACTCTCATCACTCACCAGCGGCACAACACAATAATTCAGGAGCGTTTTGAGGGCTTCCGTCATTTCCTTGCTGTCCGGCTGCAATGCGGTGTGCTTCAGGTCGCGCCCGCTTGTCTGCCGCACGTCGTAAACGTCCGTCAGTACATACCCTTTGCCGAAAGAGGAACGGGTGTAAATTTTCACGCCATTCTTTTCCTCGGTTGGAGATACGCTGCGCATCAGGCTTTTCCAGCGGTCTTTGGTGCCGAAAATGGTTGCGCCCTGATCCTGCACCATGACGAGCGCGACATTGCCTGCGCTGTAACTTGGGTTGTCGGCTTGACAGTTCAGATAGCGCAAGTAGGCATCCGGGTCACTGGTGATCTGAACAATACCCGCGTCCTGCATGGCATTTGCATTTTCACGGTCTGACTGACGCTGTGCCTGCCAAAGCTCGCTGCTCTGGTTCTTCTCATTCACTAATTCTGCTAAGTTTGCGATGATGTTCACACTCCTTACTATCTAATATGTTCCAGCTCACGCTGGGGTTCTGGCCGCGTTCGCTCTGCGGTAGCGCGCAAGGCCGCCAACCGTCCGCGAACCGGCTGCTTTTCCTCACTGGTCGAAGTCGTCCCCTGCGTCAAGCCACTCCTTTGCTTTTGCAAGTATGATTCTGGTTGGACAGGGGTCTGCGCTTTTTTTAGCTGTGTATCCTCCGGCTGCTTCGGCTGATACCCCATCTGCTCCAAGATATAATTTGCCTGTGAGAGATGGTCGATGTTGGTCAGGATTTCGATGTACGGTGCATCGCTTTTTTTATCCACGATGGCAGAGAACAGCAAGCCGACTTTTTTAGCCCGCTGTTTGAAATCATCAAAATCCTCCGTGCGCAAAGGTAAAACCTCGATGGGGCGCTGCTCACTGAGCAGCCGGTTCATCCCGACCATGCCGTAGAGCTTTTTCTGGTCCTTTGCCAGCGCATACAGAAGTGCCGCGAGATTCTTCGCGCCTCGTGCCAGCAGCTTGATCGCTTCTTCTGAGATTTGAACGCCCTCTTTCATGACGAGATCAGCAGCTTCGCCGCTTACCTCCATAGGCTATGCCTCCTTTCCCGCGCCTTGTCTGGCGCATGATTTTCTGTTGGTGCTGAGTTGTTTTCTTGAATTTGCCGCGCGTCAAGCGGCATGGATATACGCTATGCAATCCTGCCTATTTTCCCAAAATATCTGGAAATTTCAAAAGCTACATGGTAAACTTGAGATGGAGGTGTTGCCAATGAATCAGGCACAATACCCGCCGCTTGAACTGCTGAGAAGGATCTCAGCAAAGTACCCGAATGCGTGGGAACAAATGGAGATGTTCCATCGCATGAACGGGACGAACGGCCTTCCAAAATGGGAGTCGTGGTGCTACGCACCGATCTCCGCGGCTATTGCCGTAGCGATGGACGGGCTGGAAGATTCCTTCGATACGCGCATGAACGCTATAACGGACGCGCAAGCCATCGCCGCTCTTGCACCGTGGCGTCAGAGTAAAGAAGTTTTCATCATTGACCCAGACTTACAAGAACTGCTATTTGGTCAAGATGAAGAACTGACCATCAATTCCGAAATACTTCTGCAAATCCAATATCAATGTTTTTATATACAATTTGCAGGCATCTTTGATTTCTTGGGATACCCATGCCACGGTGTGTTCGTCCATTTAGAAGATGATGCCAATGCCAATGACAAGGAACTCCGTTTACTGTACCTGACCGGCGATGGCTATACGATTGGAGAACCGATCCACATTGACGAAGGAACGTTAGAAGAAAGTATTGCACACACAAGAATGGAGGCTTTCAATAACGTTCCAGATGAACACCCGGAGGTCCGTAGACGGTTGATGACTGGCCTTGAAAATCTCGCACAAGAATCTGCCGCATATAAGAAAACGCTGCAAATCATTTTGTACCTTTGCGCGCAGAATGCAGAAATCGCACCAGATTCCGAGCAGGCTTTCATCACCAAGCGGAGCAGCACCGGCCAGATTCGGGATCAATATGAGGAAATTCGGAAATGGGACGTTGGGTTCCGCATCGGGGCCGCCGTCCGAAAGGCTCGCAGCGTGTCGGCGGAACCAAGAAAACAAGAAGATTCTGGTGCCGACACAACATACGCTTCTTCACAGCCACACATGCGCCGCGCGCATTGGCACAATTTCTGGACAGGCACGAAGTCAGCGCCGGAAACTCGGAAACTTGTGCTGAAATGGATCGCCCCAACAATCGTCGGCGTTTCTGACTACGATAATCCTCCTGTTACGCTGCATATTACAAAGGCGGAGAAGGACTGATACGGAAATCCGGCAATCTGGCGGCGTTACGCTACCTTGAAATGTCCACTTGGCTTTTCTTGTGGGGGTGTTCTTTCACCTTATCCGGCGCGTGATTTTCCGTTGATGGTAAATTGCTTTCCCGCACCTGCTTTAACATCCGCGGCGCATATTCCGCGATTTTTCCGCATAGCCGCAGCTCCCGACGCAAGGGCCGGAGCTGTGCGGTCAGGCTGTCAATGTCTGCGTCAAGCTGTTCAGACGGCTGCTCCCGGCGCAATGCGTATAGCTCCTTGCGTCGATCCACTAAAATCTGCATCTCATTTGCCAGTGCATCAGACAGCATATCCAGCTCCGGTTTTGTATCGATACGATACTTCTGCAAGAGGAAGAATTGCTGCCGATACTGCTTTGCACGACGGATTTCGGTCCGTGTTTCAAATGGAACCTTTTGTGGGCGTTTCTTTCGTGGGGATAGCAGATACAGATAGTAGAGATATAATGCCCGGAAACTGCCGCGCTTGACAGGTGGATAGCGACGCGGACGGCGGTGAACGGTATAGCGCTTTTGTGCTGAGAACACTGGTTGTGTCGGTTCTGATTCATGCCGCTGCTCATTCAATCGCTGCATCAGCTCTGTTTCCGTATAGACAAGGCCAAGACTTTCCAAGCGGACAAACCGCTGCCCGCCCGGTGGACGGACGGCGGTATGCTTGACATTCGGGCCGCGCTTAACAGAATAGCCTTGCCGCCGCAGCGTTTCCAAAAACGTATCATAGGTCAGACTTCCAGCCAGTGCTGCGTCAATGTCACGGCGGATAAGGTCACGAATCGTACCGCTGCCGCGCTTTTCTGCGTTCCATGCAGCATAGGACGCACCTTTTCCGTCCGGCTCGATCACGGAATATCCGCGTTCCCGGCTGACCTCGTTGGAGATGCCGCGCAGATCATGGAAATAGCTTTTGAAGTCACTCCGGTACTTTTTCCCGTCCATGAACGATACGGAATTGAAAACGATGTGGCAATGCAGGTGGTCACGGTCGGTGTGCGTACAGACAACGGCTTCATATTTGTCGCCCAACAGCCGCCGTGCAAATTCCACGCCTGCTTCGTGGGCCTGTTCCGGTGTGACCTCTCCCGGCGCGTAGGAGTGGATGATATGATAGCCTTGAATCCCACCATGCTTATCCCAGCGCCGTTTGGTTTCCTGCATCTGCAAAAAAGTCTTGTCTAACGTACAGTTGATTGCTGTCTGCAATCCCGCCTTGACGGGATTACAAATATAATCTACGGCATCGGACAAATCTGTCTTTTCCTCGTTTTGAACGTAATCCAGACAGCGATCAAGCCGAGAGTGAATGGTGATAATTTTGTCGTATGCCATTATATTGACTCCCGCACCAACTCCCACGCCTCCCGTGCAAAACGCGCAGCGTCGTGAATTTGTGCCTGTGTGACGTAGCCTTTGCCATTCGCCCAATGCGCAAGCTGGTTGATATTTGTGCCGATACCAGACAGCACACGCAGAAGTTCCGCATAGCAATCCGGCGGGCGCGGCTTGACCGTTTCGCCCAGAATACACTTGCGGATCATGGCGCTGGCAGACAGACCGCTGCTCTTGCAGAGCTGCATGAGCTGCCGATATTCCGCGTCGTTCAGCCATACGCCAGTGAAATGTGATCGACTGCGCAAAAAATCCCTCCTGTCCAGTTGAAATGCGTCTCACCATGAGACGCATTTCCGGCGCATCGTCATATAGAAATGCGTCTCACCGTGAGACGCAAAACGCGGGGGTCTTAGGGGTTCACCCCTAACAAGGGTCGTTTAACAAACGACATACTTGCTAAATCAGCACCGCAAGCGGTGCTGATTCCGTTACCGCTGCATGGTAACAGATTTTGTCCGTCGAGGGCGCTTATCCTGCTTTTCCATCTGGTGCTCCAGCGATAAAAGGCGCTGCAATTCCGCTTCACATTCCGGTACATATCGAATATCGTGTGTGTTTTCCTCCAGCCGCAATACGCGGTGAATGAATGTTTCATGGCTGCTTTCGCAAAAATACTCGTCCTTGTCGCGGTATTGCACCTTTGCAATGGGCAGCGCAGATTTGACCACACGCTGTACCTGTTTGGCATAGTCCAGATGAATGACCTTCCCCGCCAGCTTGCCGTCGCGGACACCATCTACCACAACGCGGTACGCTTTGATGCCGTTCGGCTGGTCTGCGTAAAACGTCCACGTTTTGTAAGCGCGGCTGTCCTGCAAATACGTCTCGCGCTCCGGCACACACCATGTTCCACACGGACGGCTCATCCAGAGAAAAGAACGATGCTCCAAACTGGATTCCTGCGCACTGTTCCAGAGAATTTCTTTGTCAACGTCAAAATCTTCTTTGTAGGCAAGGGTGTTCCGCTGGACAATCTTTTCTAAAAAATTGAGGATGTCCGGTTGGTAGTCTTTTTCGTTTTCCATGCTCAGAGTTCTCTCCTTTGTGGTATATGGGATATGCAAATAATCCAGCACGTCGCCGCAGCCGAGTTTGTGGATGCAGAAATCGTATTGCTTTGGATGCGTGACCTCCATGCGCTGAAACCGGTTCGGCTCTTTTTCGAGATGTGCGCCAAACATACAAAACATACACCCGCTGCGCTTTACGCCGGTCGTTGTCAGCTTTCCGGCTTCCTCGACGATCTTACCGTAGACAGACGCATACGAGATACCCGTCATTTTGAGGTAGGCCAAAACATCCTGCTCTGTCCAGAATGACATCGGCTGGGAAGTTGGGTCGCGTTTGAGATACGCATTGCAGCCGGTTTTCAAATAGCTGCTCTGGCGGCGAACGCTTTCGCTTGCCATCGTTCCGAGAATCATATATAGATGATGTTCTCTGGTGTACTTATGTAAGGGGCGCTCTTTCATTACAGCGCAACACCTGTCTGATATGAGAAATGGCGCATCCAGAAGGAAACGCCATTTTTCATATCGCTCGTTGTATTTTGAAGGTGTGCCGTCTGCGTTCAGGCCATTCAGGTGTCGGATCGCCCACGGACTGCCTTGCCGCGCGTAATAGATGCGTCTGGCAACATCTTTAGAGATGATAGGATAGCCATACGTCGTCAAAACCTTTGAAAACGGAATTTCCGGCCGCAGCCACGTCACATTCGGAACGGTCTTTACAAACTCACGGATTTCTGGGTACTCTAAGCCGGTGTCTACAAACACAGCCGGAACGTCCGGAAATGCCCTCCGCACCAAATCCAGAAGCACGGTAGAATCCTTTCCGCCCGAAAAGGAAACGGCAATCTTGCCGCCATAGTGGTGATGCCATTCCAGAATTTTAGCTTGTGTCACACGAATTTTGCGTTCCAGCGGCCACGCCTGCATGATGCTTAAATCCTGCCGGGTGTAAACGGGCATACGTCATGCACCTCCCGCTATCGCTCCAGCGTGGCAGACACGGTACGCTGCCTGGAAACTGCTAACGACGGACATTGCTTTTCGATGGCGTCGATCAAACTGGCGGCGCAGGAACGGATGGTATCAAGTGACGCTTTCAGCTCATCCAGTTCCTTGCCCTTGCTCCACCCGGCGACGTAGCCGAACGAATAATCCGACGTATCAATCCCAAAATGCTGGCAAACGACATACGCCACACTTTCGGCTTCGACCTCGCGCGTGTGCTGGTCTTTGGACGGCGGTTCGTTTTTCTTGCGCCGGTGGAGTGTGGCATGACTGATTTCATGCAGCATGGTTTTGAGCGTCTGCTTCTGGCTCATGCCGGGGCGTACCAGAATTTCTTCCGTGACGTGGTTGAAACAGCCTTTTGCTGCTCCATGCGGTGCTTCATACAAAATGGGAACCGGCGAAACGCTTGTGATCGCGTTCGCCAGTTCCTCAAAATGTGCAATATCGCCATTCAATTCGGATACGCCGATGCTGGGAAGTTCTTTGCCCTCGGTCTGTGAAATGTCAAAGACGGTGACAATACGGAATCGCATGAGCTGCACCAGTGTCCGCTCCCGGAGCGGTTTGCCTGCTTCATCAAGCACAGGCGTACCGTCTTTGTCCAACTTATCCTGCTCAATGAACCGCCGATACGGGCACGGAGCGAGAATTTTCAGGCCGCTTTCATGTGCCTTTACAGTGCGTCCAAACTCTTTCTTCCATGTGTGAAACCCGGCCACACAGGATGCAGCCGGGTTTTGCATGAGAATGAGCATGACGTTGCCGAAACTGTATGTGTGAAATTTTGACATGGCAGACAGATATTCCGCGTAGCGCCCACTGGTAAAAATCTCGCTGACACCCTGTTCCAGTTTTTCGGTCAGTTCTTTGAGACGTTCGTCCGGTGTTGCACCGGTCAGTTCAAACCCCATTTCAACGCTCCTGCGACGGTGGTTTGCGCTGCTTTTCGGGCGTCGCGTTTTTCTGCTTCGGCTCGACCTTCAATGTGACTGGTTCATTTCCGCAAAAGCCTACCAGAATCTCAGCCTTATGAAATTTCTTCTTAAAGCGTTCCATCTGGTCGGGAGGGAGCGAACAAAAGCTGTCCTCCGTCAAACCGCACACGAAAAAAGGACCCACCAGACCACCATAGCCGCCCTCGACGCTACGGTTGAAATCCATACCCAAAAGAAGTCCTTCATCGTTTGCAACAATGCCGACCGGTTCCTCGTATGGATAAATAGCAGTAATCAGGCCGCCGACGATCTCCTGCATGGCATGAAGCTCATGCGGAATCGTCTTTTCGTATGGCGCATAGCCCGGCTCGACGACAAGCACGGTCATTTGCTCTGTGACTTTTTCTTCATCCATACAGTTATTCTCCGCGCCATTCCAGCACGAATACGACGGACAGGACCTCCTGCTCGGTGATTGCTTTGGAAACGGCGCTGACAACAGCATCATAAGAGAGCGTCATCCGGCTGTTCTCCGCAATTTCCCACGGAGCGGACAGTGCAAATGTTTCCGCATTGCCGTTTTTTGTAGTCTGTGCGCCGTTAATCTTAAAGCCGAGAAGCTGGGCATCAACCTTTTCATGCGCCATGTCGGTGTTAAACGGGACGAGCTGCCAACCATTTTTGGTAGAGATCGAAACGCTGGATACGATTACATCACCGGTAGAACCGTTGATGATCTCTGCACTGCCCGTGTGTACCTCGCCGTTTTCATCAACCGTCAACGGAAGAACAACCGGAACCGTAACCGAGAAGATCTCCGTGATTTCCCAATGCGCATAATAAGTCGTTTCACCATCCGTTGTGTAGGTGGTATTGGAATCGATCTCCGTGCCGCCGTCTTTCTCCGTAAACCAGCCTAAAAATTCGGCATTTTTGCGCGTCGGCTCGGTAGGCAGCACCAGCTTTTCACCGTAGGTCTGTTCGGTCGTTTCGCTTTGACCCGTGCCTAAATTCCACGTCACAGCGTACTTGTTCGCTTCAAACTGCGCGTAAAATGTCGTGCTGCTGGTGATCGTGACCGTACTGTAAAGACTGCCGCCACTCTTGGCCGTGAACCAGCCTTTGAACGTGTGACCGGCCTTGACCGGAACATTCCCCGGCGCGGTCGGCTTGCTGTTCGGCTTCATGGTTTCGGAAAAGCTGGCCTTGCCGTCGATCGTGCCGCCGTTCGTGCCTGCATCCCACTTGATTGTCAGCGAAACGGTTGCGCCGCAGGTGTCACATTTGCCGTCGCCATCCGTATCGGTATGGTCGGCATACTCATAACCGGAATCGCCGCAAGCGGAGCAGGTTTTCGTGCGCTTGTGCTGCGTATCGTCCGCTTTTGTCCATGTGCCATAAGAATAGCTATGATTCACATAGTCAAAAGTGGACGCGCCGCAGCCGGAACAAGTTTTTGTACGCCGGTGCTGTGTATCGCTATATTTGCTCCATGCGCCGGTAGAGTAGGAGTGCGAACCGTAGTCCGTGGTGCTGTATCCGCAGATACGGCAGGACGCCGTTCGGCTGTGCTGGCTATCCGAATAATTACTCCATGAACCATAGCTTATGCTGTGCGAAGCATAATCGTAGTCCGTTGCACCGCAGTTTCGGCAAGAACCGGTGCGCCAATGCTGACTGGACGAATACTGTTCCCAGCTTCCGTAGCTATAACTGTGGCCGCTTGCATAGATGGTTTCACTTTTTGTCTGACCGCACGCGCAGAAGTACGAACGATAACCGTTGCTGGTACAGGTTGCTGCCTGCTCATTCTGGAGAATCCATGTATGGCTGCCGCAGTCCGGGCAAGTCCACGAACCATACGAGCCGGAACCGTGGTCTTTATACACATAAGTGCCCAAATTTTGAATATAATGGCAAAGATAGCACTCGTAATATTCGGCATGGCCTCTGTATGTGTGCGACTGAGAAACGTATGTTCCCTGCAAAGAGTTCTTTTTGCAGGATGGGCAGGTGCCGACAATACCAGTGGATGCACGGGATGCCACCTTCGCGGGCGCTTTCTTAGCTCCGGATTCTGTTTCCGTTGGCGCTGCACCATCTGCGTTGGAGTACACGCCGTACAGATCGTAGAAATATCGGTTGCTGCGATTGGATGCCATCCAATCATAGGAGTAAAACGGCACCGTCGCTTCCGGATAGCCGATGATGTAGGCGATATAGAGCGTATCGCCAGCATCGGCCTCGCGCCAGAACGCATCTTCACCGATGCTTTTCAGAACCGTTTCGCCATAGTACATGGTGATCGTGTTCAGATTGTCGCAGCCATAAAAGGCGTGGTTGCCAATGACCGGGGCCAGCGGCAGTTCGGCGGTAGTCAGCGCCGTGCATCCCTCGAACCAGTACGCAAGGTCGGAGATCGTCAGGGTGCTCATATCGTCATACCAGACTTCCGTGATTTGCTCCCGATAGTCCGCCCACGGCTGGTCGTCTGCGCTTTGGAATACGGGCGCTTCGCCAGAGCCAGAGATCGTCAGCCAGCCGTTACTGTCCAGCTCCCAGCGGATGCCGCTGCTCTGAATTGTGCCGCTGGCAATCGCATCACTGGCCGCAAACGCCGAAATGCTCAGAGATAGCATCATGCAGAGGGTGAGCATCAAAGCTGCAAATTTTCTCATTTTCATGTTTTAACCCTCCTCCATGACGGCAGCAATCGTAAACACGACGGTTGCCGCAGCGACGTTGGTGACAGCCTCGCTTGCGGACACCTTTGCGCGGTAGCGGATGGCAAGCGACTTTTCCGCAGGGATTGCAGGAAATGCGTTTTCTGCCAGCGTCAAAGCGCCTGCGCCTTTGGTCTGGCAGCCGTTGATGTTCAGTGCGATGCTGTTTTTGCCTGCGCTAAAATCGTCAAAATTTCCGATTTCAAACGTACCTGCCTGCACGTCAACCTTTGTGACTTTAATTGCGCCGATCTTTCCAGTATTTGTGATGGCGGCGTTGTTGGCGCAGACTACATAACCGTCCACCAGCGACACGGGCAGACACGCCGGAACCGTACACGAAATCGGCGTGACGGTATTGACTACCGTAAGGGTAATTGGCACTTTTGCTTCGGTCGTTTCAGCCGCCGACACACCCACGGACAGTGATAGGATCATTGCCAGTGTCAGGAGTAAAGTGATAACTTTTTTCTTACTCATCACTGCACCTCCTTGGGCCAGAGATACGCCGTGTGCAAGGTCAACTCGGTCTGCATACTGCCGATTTCCTTGCTGTCACGATAAGCCGTAATCGTCACCGTACAGTCGGTGTTGCCAAACTCCGGCGCTTCCAGCAACGTCAATGCCGAGATGGATTTTCCTGCGGCAAGCTCAAAGGCATCTGCAATCAGAGCGTTATCTTTGTTCCGGCGAATTTCCACCTTGTAGGTGTCATTCTTGCTGTTGTTTGTGAACTCGGCCTTCACGCTGGATTCTCCGACCAGAGCATATAGATGAGCAGGAGCAGTAAGAGCAA
>OKSO01000531.1_pt1 | contig 15312 bp, 15 predicted proteins | sample 1606241 | NCBI WGS metagenome assembly OKSO01 (sample SAMEA3879540, study PRJEB24766) | human gut metagenome | biome: human-associated habitat; feature: feces | place: USA | collected 1985/1987
TATATTGATTTTAATGCAAATACGGCGCAAAATTACAAATATTTTACAGCTTATGCAAATTAAAGAGAAAAAATTTGCACAGTCTTACGCAAACTGTGCACAAAGCGCAACTTTTGTGCAGTTTTTAGATAGCATCTCGGCGATGAGAGTCCGAAGCTGCGCCATCAGCGCCACGCTACATATATAATAAGGTGTAATCACGGCGATTATCACGACGACCTGGCAGCGGCGCGCGGAGGGAGTGGCGATGGGGTCGGTGCCCACACGGCTATGGGTTGAGGGAGCGGCGATGCCCTCTGCCCGCACCGCGCCCGCCTCCGCGCGGTGGCTCACCCGCGCAAATACTGCCGAGGGCCACACCATCCTCGTGGCGAAGCACGAAATAATAATTGCGAAGCATGAAACGATGACGGCAAACCTGGATATACTCGTTTCGTGCCTTGATTTCAACTTTAAGATGACTGCATCCATAATTACATGCCTCTGAGGAAACCTTGCATCAAGCGCTGCCCTACTCTCCCCGCCCTCCACCATCGCGATCTGGAGCACGGCAACAGCCACGATGGATGCCCAGAAGCAGTAGAAAACCGCCTAAATGGCGGTGCAGACAAGGGTGTAGCCACTTTTTGTCAGCAAGCCAATAGAAATTATAGAAAAATAATTTGCCATATCAGAATAAATGACGAAATTTGCAATAGCTATTGCCGTGTGCATAATGAATGACACACAGCGGTATCAGACAGAGACAATGTCTTACTTGAACAGAATATTATAACAAGATGTGTATACCATCTATGCCTTGCGAGATTTTCCACCTACCCGCAAGGCTGTCATCGGGTAACAGCGGCAAACGGCTATCCATCATGCTTGCCGCCATCGTCTGCACCATCGCGTGCATGGCACAGCCGGCCACACCCGCACATCACTACGACTTCAGAAAGTGGTTTCGCACATTGGCACAAAACCGCGTGGAGTACAACCGCTACAATGACAGCATCTTCCAGATACGCGACCACGACCAATGGACGAGGTTTCTACAGGTGCGGGCAAGGAAGAACCATGAGATAAACCTGTCTAACAGGCTGATTATCGACAGCATCAACCACGCCGTGACCGTCGGCGAGGTGCTCAACGACCGCAGCCTCTACAGCGAATTCATCAGGGCTTTCACCCTGGATTATCTGAGAGCCGGCAAGGCCGACCCCTTCAACACGCTCACCCTCTGCAACGCCATGCAACGCTACAGCGACCACCAGCCCGACAGCCTGCGCATGGACAACTGGCTGCATCTGTGGCGGGGAGTGGCTTATTTCCACATCTTCAGTCTCGACAACGACACCACCACGCTCCGTACGTCATACAACCACTTCAGAGCGGTGCTCGGCAAGGAGAGCGAGCGTTTTCCCGCCTACAAGCAGTGTCGCGTCACAGCCCTCTACAACCTGTCGAGCTTTGCTTGGTTCAACAGCAAGATAATGACCGTAAGACAGTTGCGCACTAACATGCGCACCATGCGCCTCATGCTCAATGACACGACCATCCACATCTCTCCGAGAATGATGGCGAGACTGAAGAACAAGGCAGAAAGGATGGACGAGCTGCTGATACGCAACGTGTATCTCTACGACAGCACCATGATGAAGAGCCAGGAGGCCACATGGCTTATGACCAAACTGGTAAAGAGCTACAAGAAAAAGAAAAACATGGACGACGAGCAGTATATGAACATGCTGCTCATGCAGGTAAGGCTCCAACAAATCACCGCAAAGGAAGCTCTCGACTCCTACAAGAGCCGGTATACCCGCAACTGGAACCTGATAAAGGGCGTAAGGCTCAACGACGAGGAGTTCATGGACTTCATCCAGCAGTATTACTCGATACTCTACCTCAACGACATTGCCGATATCCCCTACAGAGAGAAGCGCCGTAGGGTCAAACTGTTGTGCGGACATATTGTAACGGCGTTCAGAAACCGCCACGATGACCAGCACTCCACCCAGTTTGTAAAGATGCTCAAGACACTGGTCGTCTACGAGCGCATCACGCGATACCTGAAGCCCGAAGAGAGGGTCGACTTCCTCGAAGAGCTCATCGTGACGACCGACTTGCCCACCTATGCCCACTCGGTGCACGTGGCGGAGATAGCCACGACCATCATCAGCGCCATGGTGAAGGAAGAACCGCAGCTGCTGGTAGGCTACCTGGGCTGTCAGAACGCGCGCAGCGTGACCAAGCACAAGAAGCTGTTTGTGGAATACATGCGCAGGGCGGCAGAGTTTCACGACTTGGGCAAGACTATCATGGTTCCCGTGGTCAACAACGACTTCAGACCGCTCACCGATATGGAGCGCAAGATTATACAGGGTCATCCGCGTCGCGGACTGCGGTTTCTGAAGCTCGACCCACGACTGGCGCCATTCCACGATGCCATTCTGGGCCACCACAAGTGGTACAACGGCAAGGGAGGTTACCCTGCAGACTTCGACAACACCCGCTCGCCTTACCGCCTGCTCATCGACATACTCACCCTGAGCGACTGCCTGCAGGCAGCTACAGAGCGCATAGGCCGCAACTACAAGAACCCGAAGACATTCAACACCGTAATCAACGAGTTCCGCCACGATGCCGGCACCCGATACAACCCCCAGGTGGTAGAGTTTATAGACCGTCATCCGGAGTTGGCTCACCGGCTCAACTGGCTGCTCACCGACGGCTGGATGGACATCTACTATAGGATATACAGCAAGTATATCGACCGCCCATGAGCAAGTAGCGCGCCATCGGTCCGCGCCCTCGCCACGGGGATGGCCGACGGGAGAGCGGGGATGGTGATTTGTCACATAATTTTAACGGAAAAGAGACAAGGAAGAACCCGAAAATTCATACTTTTGCACTATATATAACAGGTGGCATACTCCTATCGTGCGCCACCATCAAAAAGACAACTGATATGGAAGAAAACAAAGCTCGAATTATGGTCGTCGACGACGAGCAGGACCTCTGCGAGATTCTGAAGTTCAATCTTGAGACCGAGGGGTACCAAGTAGCCACCGCATACTCGGCAGAAGAGGCGCTGGAGAAGAACCTGGCGCGCTTCGACCTGCTGCTTCTCGACGTGATGATGGGCGGCATGGATGGGTTTGCAATGGCAGAGAGGCTGAAGTCCAACCCCGAGACAGCCCACGTACCCATCATCTTCCTCACCGCCAAGACCGATGAAAACGACAAGGTCAACGGACTCAATCTGGGTGCCGACGACTATATCGCCAAGCCATTCTCCATACGCGAGGTGATGGCACGCGTAAGGGCGGTGCTCCGCCGCTCGGGCGAAAAGAGCGTCGGACAGCAGATACTGAAGTTCCGCGGGCTCGAAGTCAACCTCGACAAGAAGACCGTGAGCATCGACGGCGAAGACATCCCCTTCAGCAAGACCGAGTTTGAACTCCTGGCGCTGCTGTTGCGTGAGCGTGGTCATGTCTTCTCCCGCCAGGAACTCATCAACCGCATCTGGCCCAAAGACGTGCTGGTGCTCGACCGCACAGTCGATGTCAACATCACCCGCATGCGCAAGAAGATTAAGGACTATGCCCACCACATCGTGACAAGGCTGGGTTACGGCTATTTCTTTGAAGAGTAACACTATGAGGAGACCCACGGTAGGACAGAAGTTGTTTGTAGGCGTCATCGCCGTGTTTCTGGTCTTCGCCAGCACGTTCATCGTGTATCAGCAGGCGAGGGAGAAACAGTTCAAGATAGACGCGCTCAACATCAGGCTGCAGGACTTCAACGACCGCATGGCCGACGAAATCCACGACGGTGTCATCGCCACCGAGCGGGAGTACAGCGACTATGTGCGCCGGCACCATGCACCGGGACTGAGAGTGACCCTCATCCGTCCGTCGGGCGTGGTAATCTATGACAACTGGTCCAAGCGTAAAGCCCACATTGGCAACCACGCCTCGCGCCCTGAAGTCAAACAGGCGCTCGAGCATGGCACGGGCTCTACCGTCGAACGCAGCAGCAACACGATGAAGGGCTACTTCTTCTACTCGGCGTCCTACTACCCCGACGACAGCCTCATCGTGCGCAGCGCTTTGCCCTACAACCACGACCTGGCCAAATCGCTCCAGGCAGACCAGCATTACCTGTGGTTTGCATTGGCAGCAATCTTCATATTGGTCATCATACTCTACCACTTCGCACACAGGCTGGGCAAGAACATATCCAAACTGCGTGCCTTTGCCATCAGGGCGGGTCACAACGAGTCGCTGGAGACCGAGGAGCTCATCAACTTCCCCAACGACGAACTGGGAGAGATAGCCGAGAAAATCATCAAGATATACAAACAGCTGCAGAGCACGCGCCGGGAGCAGGATGTGCTCAAGCGGCAGCTCACCCAGAACATTGCCCACGAGCTCAAGACTCCCGTGGCGAGCATTCAGGGCTATCTGGAGACCATCCTCGACAACCCCAATGTCGACGATGCCATGCGTCAGCAGTTTCTGGAGCGCTGTTATGCCCAGAGCCAACGCCTCACGTCACTGCTGCAAGACATATCGACGCTCAACAAGATGGACGACGGCGTCCAGATGATGGACTTCACCGATGTCGACGTGGCACAGCTCGTGGCGGGCATCGCCAAGACCACCGCCCTGCAACTGGAGCAGAAGGGCATGAAGGCAGTCGTAGACTTGCCCGAAAGGCTCATCATCCACGGCAACCAGAGTCTGCTCTACAGCATCTTCCGCAACCTCACCGACAACGCCATAGCCTATGCCGGCGAGGGCGCCACCATCCAGCTGAGCGCCCACGACGAGGGCAGCCAGTGGCGGTTTGTCTTCAGCGACAACGGAGTGGGCATCGAACCTCAGCATCTGTCACGCATATTCGAGCGCTTCTACCGAGTAGACAAGGGGCGCAGCCGGAAGATGGGCGGCACAGGGCTGGGGCTCGCCATCGTCAAGAACGCCGTGGGGCTGCACGGTGGCTCCATCACCGCCACGTGTCCCGCTGAAGGCGGAATGAGATTTGAATTTACCCTGAACAAGTAACACTACAAGAACAAACGACATGAAGACTATTACCGCAACACCCCTACAGTCGCGCGAGATAGCCCGACTCATCATGGTGGCCATGAACTACGAGTGCTGCCAGTACTTCGCCGGCGACAACCATACGCTCGACGAGTTTGAGGACATGATGACCGCTCTGGTAGAGCGCACCGACAGTCAGTACAGTCATCTCAACACGCTGGTAGCCCTCGACGGCGACGACATCGCCGGCATCTGCGTGAGCTATGATGGCGGACAACTGCACCAATTACGCCAGGCGTTCATCAGAGAGGCCCTCCACCGCTTTGGCCGTGACTTCTCTGCCATCGACGACGAAACCCAGGCTGGCGAACTCTATATCGACAGCATCTGTGTGAAGCCCGAATACCGCGGCAAGGGCATTGCCTCGCAGCTCATCGAGGCTACCATAGACAAGGCACGCACCCTGGGACTGCCGGCAGTAGGTCTGCTCGTAGACAAGGGCAACCCCAAGGCCGAGAAGCTCTACTCCCGCATAGGTTTTGTGCATGTGGACGACGCTGCTTGGGGCGGACACGCCATGAAGCACATGCAATACAAGCTGTAAGGCCATCCCGGCTGGCTGGGAGATGACCCCGGCGACGCTGGAGCAAAGCTATACGACACAGAAGACTATCTATACGAGATGGGGGAAAACCACTGGCATTGTGCCTTTGGTTTTCCCCCATTTTCTGTTGATTGCTGTCCAGACTGTGATGGACGCTGGAACGGTCCTGACTATCGGCAGGACCTGTGCGGTCATTTCTGCGCTTTTTCCCAGTCCTCCCACTCTCGCATAGCCTGTTGCCAGTCGGTCTGCTCGCCGCTTTCCACTGCCTGGCGCTGGCGCTCAGCCTCGTCGCGGGCACGGTCGCGGGCACGCTTGGCCTTCATGTTGGCAATAGTGGCGTCGTCGAGTATCTGAATGGCACCACGGTCGAGCGCGGCCTGCAGTTCGTCTTCGCCGAAAGCACGGCCAGGCTCGTTGAAGTCAGAGATGTTGAACTCGTAATTGACTCTGAGTTCATGTCTTACCTGCTTCTGCTGGGCGCGGTTACCTGCGTTCTTCAGTCTGAGCAGTTTGGCTATTTGAATGATTTCAGTCTGTGAGAATTTGTTTCTTCCCATGCTTCGTTCTACTTATTTCAGTTCCAGTTCTATCACCTTGTCTATCTCGGTGGGCACCTCGTTGAGCAACAGAGTGATGCCGTCGCCGCTCTTGGCCATCTTGACAGGCGTACGGGTGACGAAATCGACAGCGCTCTTTATCTTCTTGTTGCCAGTGGGGAGGAAGAGGCCCTTGTCCTTGAGGTCGAGGATGTGCACATAGAGCTTATTGCCCTTCTGGGTGGTCACGCCCCAGTTGTGGGGAGCCACGATGCCCGCACGGCAACCATAGATGGTCTCGCCGTAGGTCTTCATCCACTCACCCATTTCGGCCAGACGACTCACGGCCACCTCTGGGAGATTGCCGTCGGGCTGAGGGCCGATGTTCATGAGCAGGTTGGCGTTCTTGCCAGCAGCGCGGACGAGATACTGCACCAGTGTCTTCTTGTTCTTATAGTTCTGGTCGGTGATCTTATAACCCCACATACCATTCATGGTCTCGCAGGTCTCGAGGGGCAGACGGCTGATGTCCTGGCCAGAGAGTCCGGCGGTGTTCTCACCAGGCAGGTCGCGCTCGAAGATTTGCATATCCTCACCATCGAAAGGAGTGACGTGGTGGTTGTTGCCGACGAGACAGGCGGGCTGCAGACCGTGGATGAGGGCATACTGCTCGGGCAGCTGCCAGTCGAAGTTGGGGTCTTCCTTGTGGTCCCACCATCCGTCAAACCAAATGGCACCAATCTTGCCATAGTTGGTAAGCAGCTCGGTCAGCTGGTTGTTCATAAACTGGTAATAGCTCTTCCAGTCGCCCTTGGCGCTGGGTCGTCCGGTACCTCTTCCGGTGCGTCCCCAGGGGTAGTCCTCGCGATACCAGTCCAGATGCGAGTAGTAGAGATGGAGGGCGATACCCTGGCGATGACACTCGTCGGCGAGTTCCTTGAGGATGTCGCGCTTGAAGGGAGTGCCGTCTACAATATTATAATTGCTGTACTTGGTCTTGAACATAGAGAAACCCTCGTGATGACGAGTGGTGAAGCAGATGTACTTGGCACCCGACGCCTTGATAGCGCTGACCCACTTGGCAGCGTCAAACTCAGCGGGGTAGAAACCTTTGGCGAGCTTCTCATACTCATGATAGTTCAGGTTCTTGTTGGTCATAGTCCACTCGCCAGTGGCAAGCATACTGTAGAGCCCCCAGTGGAGGAAGACACCAAAGCCCATGTCGCGGAATTCCTTTCTGGCCTGCAGATTGTCTTCGGTGGGTTCATACTTGGCGCTTGCCGATGTGGCAGTAAGCAGCAGAGCTGTCAGCGCGATAGCTACTCTCTTGAAGTTAGGCATTTTCATGTAATTTTTAATTATAGTTTGTGTCATTTCTGTGACTTCTCCTGTGCGCCCCACCCCGTTGCGCGACGACGGAGCCATGCTTGCGGGCGCGGGCCAGTGGCTTGGCGGGCGACCGACTGTTGCCGGCAGAGCCACGGGGCGGCTCATTCCGCCACTCCTTACCGATGCTCTCCGGGCTACGGTTTCCTCTTCTGAGCGAGAGGCATGGGGCTGGTTTGGGAATTCAAAAATACACTCTTTATCTGTAACCTGCAAGTTTTTAGGTTAAAATTCTTCCCATGGAGGAAAAAAAATAGGGCAAACGCGATGTAGTTCAGAAAAAAACATATACATTTGCCAAGATTTATAATCAACATCATCTAACTTGTCATGAACACAGAACAATTATCGCCTGCCAAGAAGACCATCGTGGGTGTGCAGTTTCTCTTCGTAGCCTTTGGTGCTACGGTGCTGGTACCCCTTCTTATTGGCATCAATCCCGCCACGGCACTCTTCACCGCCGGTGTGGGCACCCTCATCTTCCATGTTGTCACCAAGGGGCGCGTGCCTATCTTCCTGGGCAGCTCGTTTGCCTTTATCGCCCCTATCATAGCCGCCACCCAGCAGTGGGGACTCCCCGGAACCATCGCCGGACTCACCAGCGTGTCGCTTGTCTACTTTGTGATGAGCGCTCTGGTCAAGTGGCAGGGGCGCAAACTGCTCGACAGGCTCTTTCCGCCGGTGGTGATAGGCCCCGTCATCATCCTCATCGGCCTCTCGCTCTCGGGCAGTGCCGTCAACATGGCCAAAGACCACTGGTTGCTCGCCTTCGTATCGCTTATCACCGCCATACTGGTGCTCACGCTCTGCCGCGGACTGATGAAGCTGGTGCCCATACTCTCGGGCGTGGCAGTGGGATATATCGTGGCGGTGTGCATGGGCGAGGTAGACTTCACGGGCGTGGCCAATGCCTCGTGGATAGCCATGCCAGTGGCCTTTGACACCATCACCCACTTCAGCTGGAGCCCCTTCCTCTACATGATGCCCGTAGCCATAGCGCCGGTGATAGAGCATATCGGCGACGTCTATGTGGTGAGCGCCGTGGCAGACAAGGATTTCGTCAAAGACCCTGGTCTCCACCGCACCATGCTTGGCGACGGTCTCGCCTGTCTGTGCTCCGCGTTTCTTGGAGGTCCTCCCGAGACCACCTATTCGGAAGTGACAGGAGCCATGTCTATCACCAAGGTGACCAGCCCTGCCGTGATACGCATCTCTGCCCTTACCGCCATCTGCTTCTCTGTCGTGGGCAAGCTCAGCGCGCTGCTCCAGTCTATCCCCCAGGCCGTGCTGGGAGGCATCATGCTGCTGCTCTTCGGCACCATAGCCAGCGTGGGCGTGCAGAACCTGATGCAGCACCGCGTGGACATGAACGACACGCGCAACGTGATAATCATCTCCGTGATGCTCACTATGGGTCTCGGCGGCGCCGTGCTCTCCGGAGGCTCGTTTGCCATCTCGGGCATAGGTCTGTCGGCGGTCATCGGCGTAGTGCTCAATCTGGTACTGCCCAAGACAAAGGCAGAGGAAAAGTAGACCATCCAGGCACAGACCATGACGGCCCACACCCCCTTATACACCCACCCCACCACCGCAGCGGCAAGGACTGCGGTGATGGCGGGCAGGTAGGCTAATCCTAACAATTAAAGTATATCTATCCATTAACGTTTAACTAAAAACAATGAGTACACTGACTATTGCAATCATCATCGTTTTTGTGTTCGGCTATCTGCTTATCGCGCTCGAGAGCCTGACACGTGTCAACAAGGCAGCCATAGCGCTGCTCATGTTTGTGGCGTGCTGGACGCTGTTCATGATAGACCCGGCAGCCTACATCAACGGATGCGGCCCCGACATCGCCAACCAGGTGAGCGCCGTCATCGAGCACCATCTGGGCAGCACCTCTACCACCCTGTTCTTCCTCATGGGAGCGATGACCATCGTCGAGGTGGTCGACCAGAATGGTGGCTTCAACTGGGTGCGCGGCGTGATGCAGACCCGCAGCAAGAGAGCGCTGCTATGGCGCATCAGCATCGCCACATTCTTCCTATCAGCTATACTGGACAACCTCACCACCAGCATCGTCATGGTGATGATACTGCGCAAGCTGGTCGAAGACCGCCCCACGCGCATCATCTACGCCTCGATGGTCATCATAGCCGCCAACTCGGGCGGCGCGTTCTCGCCCATAGGCGACGTGACCACCATCATGCTCTGGAACAAGGGCGTGGTGACAGCCCTCGGCGTAATCGGCGAACTGCTCATCCCCTCGCTCATCTCGATGATGGTGCCCGCCTTTATCCTGCAGTTTACCCTCAAGGGCACGCTGGCCGAGGCTGACGACAGCACCAAGACCGAGACCGCAGAGCTCGACTTCACCGAGTCGCAGCGCCGCATCGTGTTCTATGTGGGCGTAGGCGGACTCATCTTCGTGCCCATCTTCAAGGCCATCACCCATCTGCCTCCCTTCGTGGGCATCCTGCTCGTACTGGGCACCCTGTGGACCGTCACCGAGGTCTTCTACCGCCATCTGCGCCAGCAGAGCAACCGCTCGAGCATGCAGAAGCGTGTGGCTACGCTGCTCTCGCGCATCGACCTCTCTACCATACTCTTCTTCCTGGGCATCCTCATGGCTGTGGCCTGTCTCGAGCAGACCGGCGTGCTGGTAGCCTTGGGCGAGACGCTCAACGACGTATTCCAGGGCAACCACTATCTCGTCACCGGCGTGATAGGCGTGCTGTCGAGCATCGTCGACAATGTGCCCCTCGTGGCAGGATGTATGGGCATGTATCCCGTGGCACCCACAGGCGACATGGCAGTCGACGGCATCTTCTGGCAGCTGCTGGCCTACTGTGCCGGAGTGGGCGGCTCGATGCTCATCATCGGTTCGGCAGCAGGCGTAGTGGTCATGGGCCTCGAGCGCATCTCCTTCGGATGGTACATGCGCCGCATCACATGGATAGCCTTTGTGGGCTATATCGCCGGCATCATGGCCTATGCCCTCATCCGCACCTTCATCATGCCCGTGGCGCTCTAAGCCATCGGGGCTGGTTCCCCATACTACGGCAGCGCCTGTCAGCGCCGCCCTCATGACCCCAGCCGGGGCATCCTCGACCAAGCAGGATGCCCCGGCTGTCTGTTTGGCAGATTTGGCTGGCAGCGGCGTGGGCTGGGAGGGCATCGACAGCGGCATCGCCATCAGGAATGTCCGCACCGGAGCCGACTCTGGCGGCGAGGAGGTCGCCTGGGCTGGCTCGTATCAATAGGCACGAGCCCACGTATCATACGTTACGAGCTCACGTGCCTTATGTCACGAGCCTTCGTGTCATACGATACGAGCCTCGAGAGTCAACCGCGGCGGGCGCAAAGCAGCTCACTGTGAGCGCAATGGCGAATGGAGAAGAAAGTCAACACGATTGGTTCTTCCAGGGAGGCAGACCGTCTGCGCGTCGGGGCGCCCCGTGATAGCCGATAGGCTATCATGAAAGACGGGAAAACGCACTCGCCACAGCCATCATCGGCGACGGGAAGAATAGCGGGGATGAAACGTGCGGGGAGAGCAGCCGGGGGGAAATCCTGGGGCAAAAAAAATCCAGGGGAACGGCTCTTCCCCTGGATATCTCTCGTGGCGGTATGCCCGAGAGCAATGGTATGGCGTCTATGCGTTGACTTTGGCGAGATACTGGTCCATGAGCCACTGCTTCTGTTCAGGGATAGTCATGTGGCTGTTGTCCAGAAGTATGGCATCGTCGGCCTGGCGCAGCGGAGATACCTCGCGGTGGGAGTCGATGTAGTCGCGCTCCTGCACATTCTTAAGGATATCGTCGTAGTCGGCCTCCATGCCCTTGGCCTTGAGCTCATCGTAACGGCGCTGGGCACGCACCTCGGCCGAGGCGGTGACAAAAATCTTGAGCTCGGCATCGGGGAAGACGGTGGTGCCTATGTCGCGGCCGTCCATCACGATGCCCTTGTCGCGGCCCATAGCCTGCTGCTGCTCGACCATGGCTGAGCGCACAAAGGCGAGCGTGGCCACGAGGCTCACATGCGAACTCACCTCGATAGAACGTATCTCGCGCTCTACCAGAGAGCCGTTGAGATAAGTGTCGGGGCGTCCTGTCTCGGCGTTGAACTTGAAGGTAATCTGTATCTGCGGCATCAGCTGCTGCAGGCGCTCGCTGTCTATGCTGCCGTCGGCACCGAAGAGTCCCGCGCGGAGGGCATAGAGGGTCACGGCACGATACATGGCGCCAGTATCGACATAGACATAACCTATCTCGCGAGCCAGGTCTTTGGCCATGGTACTCTTGCCACACGACGAGTGGCCGTCGATGGCTATCACAATTTTCTTCATATATTTAATATTATAATGTATAAGCTGCATTGATGACGAGCGACGAGCTCGACACATGATACTTGCCATAGGCGACGCCTATCTTGAACCGCTCGAGCGACAGTCCGGCACCCAAGGACAGTCCGGCGCCGTGGCTGCTCTCTTCGTCGTCGCCACTCACTATCTTCATCTCGTTGGCACGGCGCATATTGTATCCAGCTGCCACGTAGATGTTGTCGGAGAGCAACACGTCGACGCCCAAGACCCAGTGGTAGATGAACTTGTAATCCCAATGGTTCATGTCGACCATCGTGGCAGAGATGCGGAAAGGCGTATGCTCTATGCGCTTGCTGGCTCCGAGCTGCACATCGATGGGCATCGACTCATAGTCGTCGTTGTAGGCCTTGAGCTGGCCTCCCAGGTTCTTGGCGACCAGCGACAGCGACCACTCCCGGTCGGCGTCGTAGTAGTTGAGACCCAAGTCAAATCCAGCCGCAATGGAGTTGTAGTCGCCGATATACGACGTCACCATGCGGGCGGTGATGCCTCCCGCCAGGCGGTCGGTAAGCAGATAGGCAAAGGTGGCGGAGAGGGCAAGGTCCTTGGCGGAGAACTCGCCAGTCTGCACGTTGCTCGCATCGGTGCGCCGCATCGTGCCATAGTTGATGTACTGCGCCCCGAAACCCAGTGACGCGCGGTCTGCCAATACCAAGGAGTAAGATGCACTGAGCATATTGGCACCCGACATGTAGTTCATATAGTTGAAACCGATGGTGTTGTCGCTCACCGATGAAAGCAGGGCGGGATTGTGGAAGGCAAGAGAGGCATCGTCGTCGGTCAGCGTGATGTTGTCGCCACCCAACGCCGCAGCATGCGCACTCACCGGCAGTCGCAGAAAGTTGTATGCTGTCTGGCTCTCCTGTGCCCGGCATGACAGAGCTAACAGTAAAAGCAGGAGAGTAAATGTACTTTTTTTCATCTATTTACCTGATTATTTCGCAAAGTTACGAGTTTTTTCAAAAAACTGAGTTAAATTTGCATATGAATTAATGCAGACGACACAAAATAATTGCCGACAATGGACAAAGCATCTCATACCAACTCTGGCGACATCGACAGCAAGCGCCTTCCGAGCTTCCTGCTGGGTGTGGTGCTTGCCCTGTCCATCCTCTACGTCGCCCTCGAGTATACCTCTATATCCCAGCCCTACCCGACCGACGACTCGCTCGACGAGATGGTGCAGGACATAGACATGCAGACTCCCGCCACCCAGCCAGACATGATGGCTGCCACCCAGCCAGACAAGCCGGTGACCACACAGGTCAAGGCGGTAGACAAGGAGGTGGACTCGCAGACCGACGAGGCCACAGACAACAGCGCCGAGGGGCCCACCTTAGTGACAGGCGGCGACGAGGCTCTCACGGACAAGGCCCATGTGAGCGAGGCCATACCCCAGACTCCTGCCGACGACAAGCCCATCCACTTCAGGGTGGTCGAGCAGATTCCACAGTTTGAGGGCGGCATGGAGGCGTTCACCAAATGGCTCACGCAGAACCTCTGCTATCCCGCCGAAGCCCAGCGGGGCGGCATACAGGGCAAGGTGGTGGTGTCGTTTATCATCAACCGCGACGGCAGCATATCCTCGCCCAAGATAGAGCAGTCGGTACATCCGCTGCTGGACCGCGAGGCGATGCGCGTGGTCAAGATAATGCCCCGGTGGAAGCCCGGCAAGGAGAACGACAAACCCTGCCGCACGCTATTCGCCATCCCCATTGTGTTCCAGTTGTAGAATCCCTAAAACAAGATAATTATGATGACAGCCGACGAAATTCTTGCCAAGTTCAACGAATTCCTTGAGCATCTGCCTTATGACAGAAAACCGTTTAGTCTTTATGAACCCGTCAAGTATGTACTCTCTCTGGGTGGCAAACGCATCCGCCCCACGCTCATGCTGCTGGCGTACAATCTCTACAAGGACGACCCCGAGTCTATCCTTATGCCCGCCTGCGCCCTGGTGACCTACCACAACTATACACTGCTCCACGACGACCTGATGGACAATGCCGACCTGCGCCGCGGTCACATGACCGTGCACCGCCGTTGGGACGCCAACACCGCCATACTCAGCGGCGACTCCATGCTGGTCCAGTGCCGTCGCGACAAGCTGGCCGACGTGCTCAACCTCTTCACCGAGACGGCTCTGGAGATAGGCGAAGGTCAGCAGTATGACATGGAGTTCGAGCAGCGCAATGATGTGACAGAGGCAGAGTACATCGAAATGATACGCCTGAAGACCAGCGTGCTGCTGGCGTGCGCGCTGAAGATTGGCGCGCTGCTTGCCGACGCTCCCGAGGCCGACTGCGACAACCTCTACCGCTTCGGCGAAAAGATAGGACTGGCCTTCCAGCTTCAGGACGATTTCCTCGATGTCTATGGCGATACTAAGGTGTTTGGCAAGGCTATCGGCGGCGACATCCTCGCCGGCAAGAAGACCTTCATGCTCATCAATGCTCTCGCCCATGCCAACGACAGCCAGCGCAAGGAGCTCGAGCAGTGGCTCGCCATCAATGACAGGCCGAAGGAGAAGATTGAGGCTGTGACCAGACTGTACAACGAGATTGGAATCGATAGAATGGCTACCGAGAAGATAGCCTTCTACTTCGCTGAGAGTCATCGCTATCTCGAGGCAGTAAACGTAGACGAGTCGCGCAAGATAGAACTGAGACGCTATGCCGAACGAATGATGAAACGCCAGTACTGATGACAACATTCATAGATACACATACGCATCTCGACGGCGAAGAGTTTGCCACCGACAGACCCGAGGTCATCGCCCGGGCCAAGGCGGCAGGCGTAGGCAGCGTCTTCATTCCCGCCATCGACATGAAGAGCGTCGCCACGGTGCTCGATGTCTGCCACCAATACCCCGGCTACGCCTATCCGATGATAGGTCTGCATCCCGAAGAGGTGCGCGAAGACTGGGCAGACCAGCTCGACACGATGCAGACAATGCTCGACGACGACCGCAACGGCAAGCAGGAGTTTATAGCCATCGGCGAAGTGGGCCTCGACTACTACTGGTCGCGCGAATATGAACGCGAGCAGTTGCTTGCCTTTGAGCGGCAGGTGCAATGGGCAATAGAGTATCGGCTGCCACTGATGATACACTGCCGCAAGGGGCAGAACGAGATGGTAAAGCTACTGCGCAAGTATGAGCAGGAACTGGTGGGCGGCGTATTCCACTGCTTTACCGGCAACCAGAACGAAGCCCAGGAGCTCCTCGGCTTCGAGCGGTTCAGCCTGGGTATAGGCGGTGTGCTCACCTTCAAGAGCAGCCATCTCCGCGATGACCTCCCCGCCGTCGTACCGCTCAGCCGCATCGTCCTCGAGACCGACAGCCCCTATATGGCGCCCGTCCCCCAT
>OKSO01000565.1_pt1 | contig 14743 bp, 10 predicted proteins | sample 1606241 | NCBI WGS metagenome assembly OKSO01 (sample SAMEA3879540, study PRJEB24766) | human gut metagenome | biome: human-associated habitat; feature: feces | place: USA | collected 1985/1987
CACGCGCGGCTGCATGGCGCGGTTCGGGTCGTTTTGCAGCTGTTGATAGAGGTAGATAATATGCATCGCGTTCAAAAGCTGACGCTTATACTCATGCAGGCGCTTGACCTGCACGTCGAAGATCGCGTCGGTGTTGAGCACGATGCCCTGCGTCTTTTTGACGTAGGCGGCAAAATCGAGCTTATTCGCGCGCTTGATCTCGCCGAGGCGGTTCAGCACCGCGGTGTCGTCTGCATAGGCCTCGAGCTTTTTAAGCGCTTCGGGGTGCAGGAGGTATTCATCCCCGCCCGCGAGCGCGCGCACGAGCTCGTCGAGCCGCGGGTTGATCTGCGCGAGCCAGCGGCGGTGGTCGATGCCGTTGGTGACGTTCTTGAACTTCTCCGGCATCATCTGGCAGGCTTCCTTGAACACGTCCTTACGCAGGATCTCGGAGTGCAGCGCCGACACGCCGTTGACGGCCATAGCCCCCGCCAGACACAGGTTGGCCATACGGACATGACCGTCCCAGATGATGGCCAGCTTGGCGGTCTTGGCCGGGTCGTGGAAATAGTCCTCCACCTTCTTCTGCCAGCGGTGGGCGATCTCCTGCAAGATCTGCCAGATGCGGGGCAGCAGCGTCTCAAACAGCTGCTGCGGCCAGACCTCCAGCGCCTCGGCCAGCACCGTATGGTTGGTGTAGGCCACGCAGTGGGTGACGATGTTCCACGCCTCGTCCCAGTCGAGACCCGCGTCGTCCACCAGAATACGCATCAGCTCCGGGATCACCAGCGTGGGGTGGGTGTCGTTGATCTGGATGACGTTCTTCTCGTGGAAGTTCTTCAGGGTGCCGTAGACCTCGATGTGCTTGCGGGTGATGGACTGCATGGTGGCAGAGACGAAGAAGTACTGCTGCTTCAGCCGCAGGGACTTGCCCTCGTAGTGGTTATCCTCAGGGTACAGCACCTGGCTGATGGCGTCCGCCATGGCACGCTCCTCCGACGCCTGCAAATACTGGCCCTGACTGAACAGCTTCATGTCGATGGGCTTGGGGCTGCGGGCCTGCCACAGCCGCAGGGTATTGACGTGGTCGGTGTCGTAGCCGGCGATCTCCATGTCGCAGGGTACAGCCAGCACGCGGGTGTAGTCCTCATGCACCACCATCAGGTGGCCGTTGTCCCAGCGGGAGCGTACCTTGCCGCCGAAGTGGACCTCCTCCGCCTCCTGCAGCTTGGGCAGCAGCCATGCGTCGCCCAGCTGCATCCAGTCGTCCGGCAGCTCCACCTGCTGTCCCTCCACGATCTTCTGCTTGAAGATACCCAGCTCATAGCAGATGGAATAGCCGGCGGCGGGGATGTCCAGCGTGGTCATGCTGTCCAGATAGCAGGCGGCCAGACGGCCCAGACCGCCGTTGCCCAAGCCGGCGTCCGGCTCGATCTCGAAGATATCGGCGGCCTTGAAGCCCAGCTCGTCAATGGCGTCGGTCAGCGGATCCAGCAGCTCCAGATTGTAGGCATTCTTCATGAGACTGCGGCCCATCAGGAACTCCATGGACAGGTAATGCACCTTCCGCCGTCCCTCATGGAAGGTCTCCTCCCGCGTCTGCACGCCGCGCTCGGCCATGATATCCCGCAGCACCATGGCGCAGGCCTTCATCATCTCGCCGTCGGTGGCCTGTTTCTCGGTACAGCCGTAATTCAGCCGCAGCTTCTGGATGATCGCTTTCTTCAATGTCTCCTTGGTATAAATCATATACAAAAATCCTCCGTATGAAAAGCCGGGTATCAGCCCAGCAGATTTCCATAGATGCGGCGGTATTCGCCGGCGCTCCGCGCCCAGCTGAAGTCCGCCGTCATGCCCCGGCGCCGCACGGTATCAAAGCCCTTGCGGTCGCCGCGGTACAGGCCGGTGGCCTGCCCGATCACATCCAGCATAGCCCCGGCGTCGTAGCTCTCGAACAGATAACCCGTGCCGTCCTCCTGCCCCACCTGACAGGACTTCACCGTGTCCGCCAGTCCGCCGGTGCGCCGGACGATGGGCACCGCGCCGTAGCGCATGGCGATCATCTGGCTCAGGCCGCAGGGCTCGCTGCGGGAGGGCATCAAAAGCAGGTCGCACCCGGCGTAGACCCGGCGCGCCAGATCCTCGGCGTAGGTGATCTGCGCCGACAGGCGGCCGCCGTACTCCCACGCCTTGCCGCGGAAGAAGTCCTCGAACCGGCTGTCGCCCTTGCCCAGCACCACCAGCTGGCAGCCGGTGGCCATGATGCCGTCCAGCCCCTGCTCCACGATGTCCAGGCCCTTGTGACCCACCAGACGGCTGACAATGCCGATAAGGGGCGTATCCGGCTCCTGTACAAGACCTATCGCCGCTTGCAGCGACGCCTTGCACGCGGCCTTGCCCGCCATGTGGTCGGCATCGTAGTTTTCCGGCAGTGCCGGGTCGCGGGCGGGGTCGTAGCCCACCACGTCCAGACCGTTGACCACGCCGGAAAACTTCCAGTCGATCATGCGCACCACGCTCTCCATGCCCTCGGCATAGGCCGCGTCGTGGAGCTGGGCGGCATAGGTGGGACTGACGGTGGTGACGGCGTCGGACACCAGCATGGCGCCCTTCATCAGGTTCACATCGCCGTCCATTTGCAGTGTGCCGTCATTATACCACCCTCTGTCAAGTCCGAACAGCTGATCCACGGTGTCCTCACCGTAGCGCCCCTGATACTCGATGTTGTGGATGGTGAACACCGTGCGGATGCGGCGCACCTCCTCCCAGCGGGTACACACATCCTTGAGGTAGATGGGTACCAGCGCCGTCTGCCAGTCGTTGCAGTGGAGGATGTCGGGCATCCAGTCCAGACTGGGCAGCAGGTCGATGACCGCCTTGCAGAAGAAGGTGAAGCGTTCGCCGTCGTCAAACTCGCCGTACAGCGCGCCGCGGCAGAAGTAATGCTCGTTGTCCACGAAGTACCACGTCACGCCGTCTCTCTCCAGTGAAAACAGGCCGCAGTACTGGTGACGCCAGCCCAGATCCACATAGCTATAGCGGCGGAACGTCATCTGCTGGCGCCACTGCCGGCCGATCTGCCCGTACAGGGGCAGGATCACCGCCACGTCGTCGCCGTTCCGCGCCAGCGCGGGGGGCAGGCTGCCCGCCACATCGGCCAGTCCGCCGGTCTTGCAGAAGGGAAATGCCTCACTGGACACATATAGGATCTTCATACCGCAGCTCCTTTCTCCGTCAGCACTCAGATCGTGCTGTTCTTGGCGATCACGATGGGGTAGTTCTCATGTCCTGTCAGCGTCACATTCTCGCCGACCGTCACCTGCTTATCGGTGATAACGTTTTGCAGCGCGGCGCCGCTTTTCACCACCGTATCCTTGAACAGGATGCAGTTTTCCACGCTGGCGCCCTTTTCAATACGTACATTCCGGAACAGGATGCAGTTTTTCACGCTGCCCTGGATGTCGCAGCCGTCTGCGATCAGGGAGTTAACGCAGGGGCCGCTGGGGTCGATATAGCTGGAGGGGGAGTCGTTCTCCTTGCCGTACACCGGCCGCTCCTTGCAGAACAGCGCCTGCCGCAGAGCGGGATCCAGCAGCTCCATGCTGCGCTGGTAGTAGCTCTGGATGCTGTTGATGCGGGCGGCGTAGCCGTCGTAGATGTAGGCGTGGAAATGGTACTTCTTCCCCATGTCCTGCAAAATGTAGTGGCGGAAGCTGAACTGGTTGCGGCTGGCGCACTCCGTCACCATTTGCAGCAGCAGCTTCTTGCTGAGGATGAACATATTCAGGCAGCGGTAGCCCGCCGGAGCAAACACATCGTAGGCGGTGTCCGTGATGCGGCCCGTCTCATCCAGTGTAAAGTAGGTGTCCGACACATCGCCGGGGATGGAGGTGCATACCGCCGTCATGTCCGCGCCGGTCTCGATATGGCGGCGCAGCACGTCCTCCAGCGGCAGGTTGATGACAAGGTCGCTGTCCGACAGCAGCACATAGTCCTGCCGGATGCCCTTGAGGTAGTTGATCACGCCCGCCAGTGCCTCCACCTTGCCCCGGTACTGGCCGCCTGCACCGCGGCTCTCGTTATACGCGAAGGCGGGCAGCAGCGTCAATCCGCCGTGGTTGCGGCTGAGATCCCAGCTTTTGCCGGAGCCCAGATGATCCAGCATGGACTGGCACTTGCCGTGCATGATGACGCCCACATCGGTGATGCCGGCGTTGACCATGGCGGACAACACAAAGTCGATGACCCGGTAATCCCCGGCAAAGGGGATGGAGCCATGGATGCGGTTGGCGATCAGCTCCCGCAGATCCGTCTGCTTCTCGTAGGAGAAGATGATCCCGTGCATTCCCTTCATGGCCGTACCTCCTTACCGTTGGCGCCCAGCATCATTTTCGGCTCCACCACGCCGCCGTCGGGGACGGTGGTGCGGGGGCCAAGCACCGCGATGCCCCACTGATCGAAGTCCACGCTGCCCGGGTCGCCGCCGACCACGGCGTTCTTCCCCACATGGCAGCCCTCGCCCACGATGGCGTAGGACACCTTGGCCCCGGCCTCGATGGTGGCGTTGGGCATCACCACGGAGTAGGACACCTGCGCGCCCTCCCCCACAGAGGAGCCGTAGCTCAGGACGGTGTTCTTCACCTCGCCCAGAATGGTGCAGCCCTTGGCAACAGCGCTGTTGCCGATGTCGCCGTTTGGCCCCACAAACGTAGGCGGACAGGTGGGCGTCCGGCTGTAGATGGGCCAGCTCTTATCCAGCAAATTCAGCCCAGAGCCGGGGGACAGCATATCCATGTTGGCGTCCCACAGGGAATCCAGCGTGCCTACGTCCTTCCAGTAGCCCTCGAAGCGGTAGGCCGCCATGACCTCCCCCGCCGCAAGCATGGCGGGGATAATGTTCTTGCCGAAGTCGTTCTCGCTCTGGGGGTCGGCCTCGTCGGCGATGAGATACGCCTTCAGCTTGCTCCATGTGAAGATATAGATACCCATGGACGCCAGATTGCTCTTGGGCTCCTTGGGCTTCTCGGCAAACTCCGTGATATGGTCGTCGCCGTCCACGGACATGATGCCGAAGCGGCTGGCCTCCTCCCAGGGTACCTCCATGACGGAGATGGTGCAGGCGGCACCGGCCTCCTTGTGGCGGCGGAGCATATCGGAGTAGTCCATCTTATAGATATGGTCGCCGGACAGCACCAGCACATACTCCGGGTCGTACAGATCCACGAAGCCCATGTTCTGGTAGATGGCGTTGGCGGTACCCTTGTACCACACGGCGCCGGTGGCAGACTGATAGGGCGGCAGGATGTGGACGCCGCCGTACATACGGTCCAGCTCCCACGGCTGGCCGCTGCCGATATAGCCGTTCAGCTCCAGCGGGCGGTACTGGGTGAGCACGCCCACCGTGTCGATGCCGGAGTTGGTGCAGTTGGACAGGGGAAAATCGATGATGCGGGATTTACCGCCGAAGGGAACGGCGGGCTTGGCCATATTGCCGGTCAGGACATAGAGTCTGCTCCCCTGTCCGCCGGCCAGCAGCATGGCGACACATTCTTTCTTCATGCTTGCGTACCTCCTGCTTCCTCTTTTTTCCGTTTCAGCTTCCCGCGGCCCCGCAGGAGCACCGCGCCCAGCGGCGGGATGGTCAGTGCGATGGACTGCTGCCGCCCATGGGACGGCACAGGCTCCACGGGGATGGGACCTGCGGCGCAGACACCGCTGCCGCCCCACTGCGTATCGTCCGTGTTGAATATCTCCTCATAGCTGGCGTGATCCGGCACGCCGAAGCGGTAGTTCTCCCACGGCACCGGTGCGAAGTTCACCGCGCAGATCAGCTCATGCCCCTTCCGGTCCCGGCGCAGGAACACCAGCACGTTGTTGTGGTTGTCGTCGGCCACCAGCCACTCGAAGCCGTCCCAGTCCCGGTCGTTCTCCCACAGGCTGCGGTTGCGGCGGTACAGCCGGTTCAGCTGGCGGATACACTCGTGGGTGGCGCGGCAGGCGGGGTCGTCCAGCAGGTACCAGTCCAGCTGGCCCTCAAACGCCCACTCGTGCCACTGGCCCAGCTCCGCGCCCATGAACAGCAGCTTCTTGCCGGGGTGACACAGCATATAGGCGTAGAACCCCCGCCAGCTGCCGCCAGTCGTCGCCGGGCATCTTGCCCCGCAGGCTGCCCTTCATATGCACCACCTCGTCGTGGGACAGGGGCAGCACATAGTTCTCCGAGAAGGCGTAGACCATGGAGAAGGTCACATCCCTGTGGTGGAACTGGCGGAAATAGGGGTCCATCTTCAGATAGTGGCACAGGTCGTTCATCCATCCCATGTTCCACTTCAGGTTAAAGCCCAATCCCCCCTGCTCCGGCGGGTAGGTCACCAGCGGCCACGCCGTGGACTCCTCCGCCACCATCAGGGCGGCGCCGTCGATGGCAAACGCCGTGCGGTTCAGCGCCCGCAAAAACTCGATAGCCTCCAGATTCTCCCGGCCGCCGTTCCGGTTGGGCCGCCATGCGCCGCCCTGCCGGTCATAGTCCAGATACAGCATGGACGCCACCGCATCCACCCGCAGACCGTCGATATGGTACTCCCGCAGCCAGTAGGCCGCGGAGGACAGCAGGAAGCTGCACACCTCCGGCTTGCCGAAGTCGAACACCCGGGTACCCCAGCCGGCGTGCTCCCACTTCAGCGGGTCGCCGTACTCGTACAGGCAGGTGCCGTCAAACTCGATGAGGCCGTGGCTGTCCTTGCAGAAGTGGGCGGGTACCCAGTCCAGGATCACACCCACCCCCGCCTGATGCAGGGCGTCCACCAGCGCCATGAAATCATGGGGCGTACCGTAGCGGCTGGTAGGGGCGAAGTAGCCGGTACACTGATAGCCCCAGCTGTCGTCCAGCGGGTACTCCGTCACCGGCAGCAGCTCCACAAAGTTGTAGCCCATGCTCTTGACATAGGCGGGCAGCTCCTTGGCCAGCTCCCGGTAGCTGAGGCTGGTGCCGTCCTCGTGGCGTCGCCACGAGCCCAGATGCACCTCGTAGATCAGCAGAGGCCCGTCCACCGGCGGCTGGGCCGCGCACTTCTCCCGCCACGCCCCGTCATGCCAGCTGTAGCCGGGCAGGTCATAGACCTTGCTGTCGGAGCCGGGGCGGGTCTGGGCGTGGAAGGCGAAGGGATCCGCCTTCCATACCGTGCGGCCGCCCGCACCGGTGACGATGTACTTATAGCTGTCGTATACGGCGGCGGTGTCCACCGTCAGCGACCACACGCCGTCCTCGTCGCGGTGCATATCCGCGCCCTGCCAGTCGTTGAAGTCACCGGCCAGCGCCACACACCGGGCGTGGGGCGCCCAGACGCGGAACGTATAGCCTTGCGCGGTGGGATGCGCGCCCAGATATGTATACGCGCTGTCCCAGCTTCCGCCGCGGTACAGCTCCATCTCCTTGGTCATGCTCTCTCTCCTTTGCAGCACCATACCACATCCGCGGCGCCGATGGCGGCGAAACAGGGCGGCAGGCATCTGTACTTATGTCTGTATTGTATCCTCTTTGTGTTTCTCCGTCAATAAACACCGCCCGCCTTTTGGCAAAATCCGTTACCGGTAATGGATCTTGTCAAAAAGCGTGAAAGGGAGCGCGGCCCGCAGGCCCTCGTATCCTATTCCTCCTCCGGCTGGCGCTGCGCGGCGGTACCGCCCAGCCCGAAGTCGTCTGCCGCGCTGGACGTATCCCGGCGCAGCATGGTCTCCATCACCCGGATATCGCTGTCGATGTCCATGGCGTCGGTGCGGTACAGCTCATCCAGCTGATGCTCAAAGCCCGCCACGATGCTGTCCATGGTGGCCTCGATGCGGCTCTTGGCCTGCGACAGGTTCTCGCCGCTGACCCCCGCCTCCTCAAAGGCCGCGTAGTTCTCCAGCAGCTTCAGGGTGGTGGGCAGGTAGTAGTTCAGGAACGTGCCGGCGGCGTTCTTCTTGGCCGGCGCGTCCTCGATGGCCTTGAAGATGCGGCCCGACACCTGCTCGATCCGGTCGATCTTGGCGCTCAGCGCCTCGTCGGCGATGCGGTCGTTCAGCTCCCGGATCTGCCGCAGCGTACCGGCGTAACCCTCGGACGCCTGAGGCGGCACCGCCGGTTCAGGCGTCTGCTGGAGCTGCCGGGTCTTGTCGAAATACGCGGTGGCGGCCGCCTGCGACCGGAACAGCATACCGCTGCCCATGTCCACATAGGCCTTGTCGCCCCACAGTCCCTTCTCCAGCATGAGATCCACGTCCTTCTCCACGCGGCGGCGGGACACATCGGTGGCGCGGGCCAGATAGTCCAGCGGCACAGCGGGCTTCTTCCCCGCCGTGCGGAGATAGGTGGCGAACCGGCGCTGGCGGCGCTTCATAGCGCCGCTGCCCAGCAGCAGCGATACGCCGCCCGTCAGCAGCCCCAGCGGGTAGAACATCTGGCGCAGGAAGTACACCCACTCATTATAGTGGATGGCAAAGGAAAGATTATCCTCCACGGCGGCCAGCAGGGAGATGCAGCCCACGACGCCCAGAATGGCGCCGATGATCTTCATGGTCTTGGCGCCCTTGTCGGTGTAATCCGGGGTGCGGGTCACCTGCTCCACGGCGCTGCGGGCCTTTTCCGCCTGGGGCGAGGCCGCCGTCACCCGCTGGGAGGTGCGCTGTCCACTCTGCCCCGCTGTCCGGCGGGCATTCTTCCTTTTGTTGCCACCCTCGCTAAGCTTGATGAGCAGCAGGATCAGGCCAATCGGCCACGCCACGGTAAACATGACGGCGATAAAGATCCACGAGCCGATGTCGCTGTCTTTTTTTGGCGGCTGCGGCTGCCGAAGGCCGTTGCCATTGTCGTATTCGTATGCCATCAGGACTTGAACCCCTTTCCCTGCAGCTTCCGTTTGTTGCCCTTCTCGTCCACGATATAGGTATTGTCCAGCTCCCGCCGGAGGTTGCCCATGACCGCGTCCAGATACTCCTGCCGCAGCACCTCCCGTTCCTTCTGCTCCTCCTCGGTGAGGCCCTCGGCCTTGGCCTTATGGGCCAGCTCATTGATACGGTCGATCTTCTTCTGATCCATACAAATTCTCCCTTATACAAAGCGCCGGATGACCACGGGGAGCCGCCCCTTTTTTGTCGGGCTGCCCACGCTGTCCAGCACGCATTTTCCCAAACCCCGGCAGGTGATGGTATCCCCCGCCGCCACCGGCTTATCCGGCTTCTGGCACACCGTCCAGTTTACCTGCACCGCGCCCTTTTCCACGGCCTCCGCCGCCCGTCCCCGGCTGAGAGAAAAGCCAGCCGCCAGCACGTTGTCCAGCCGCAGGGAGGACACGGTGTCCCGGAGCTCTCTGCACGCCTGCGCTGGGATCTCCAGTTCCTCCGGCGGCAGGGGCGCGGTCTTCAGCCTCACCCGGCCCGCCGACTCCCACGCCGACAGCAGGAATTCCGCCGTTTTCGGCAGTGTCAGCACCTGACACCGGCTGTCTGTCACCAGTATATCGCCGATGGTGCCTCGGGTCAATCCCAGACCCATGAGGCTGCCCAAAAAATCCCGGTGGGTCAGGCTCTCGCCGCCGTACCAAGTGGCGGTCACTGCCGCCACAGCGTCCGCGTCCGGTGTCTCCGCCCAGTCCGGCAGGAAGAACAGCCGCTGTCGCTCCGCGCCGTCGTAGCCGCCGAAGAACACATAGCCGTCGTGTACGCCCAGCGCGCCCAACAGCCGCTGCGCCGCCGTCTGCTCCTGCGGCGAGAGGAAATCCGTGGCTGTCGGTATGCTGCGCAGGCGGCACTGCTCCCATTTATCCCACACGCGGCCCAGCAGCAGGCGCTCGTCCTCATCCCGGGCGGCCCGATCCAGCAGTTCACGTCTGTCCATAGCTGCCTCCCAGATCCTGCGTGCGGTACAGCTTGGCGTAGGCGCCGTTCAGCGCCAGCAGCTGCCGGTGGCTGCCCTCCTCGGCGATACGGCCGTTCTGGATGACCAGAATACGATCCGCCGCCCGGATGGTGGACAGCCGGTGGGCGATGATGAGGGTGGTGCGCCCTTGGGACAGCTCGTCAAACGCCCCCTGTATCTTCGCCTCCGTCACGCTGTCCAGTGCGGAGGTGGCCTCGTCCAGAATGAGGATGGGCGGGTCCTTCAGGAAGATGCGGGCGATGGATACCCGCTGCTTCTGACCGCCGGACAGCAGCGTACCACGCTCGCCCACATAGGTGTCAAAGCCGTCGGGCATGGCCATGATGTCGTCGTAGATCTCCGCCCGCTTGGCCGCGGCCTCCACCTCCTCGTCGGAGGCGCCGGGCCGCCCGTAGCGGATATTCTCCCGAATGGTGTCGGCAAACAGGAACACATCCTGCTGCACGATGCCGATGGCGCGGCGCAGGGAGCTTTGTGTCACCTGCCGCACATCCAGCCCGTCTACACGGATGCTGCCCTCGTCCACATCGTAGAACCGGGGCAGCAGCTGGCACAGGGTACTCTTGCCGCCGCCGGACGGCCCCACCAGCGCCACCGTCTCCCCGGCAGGGACGGACAGGGACACATCGTGGAGCACCTCCGTCTCATCGGTGTAGGCGAAGGACACATGATCCACGTCCACGGCGCCCCGCACCTCCGTCAGCTCCACGGCGTCGGGGGCGTCCTGAATGGTGGGCTCCGTGCGCATCAGCTCGGCAAAGCGGTTCAGTCCCGCAAAGCCGTTGGAGAACATCTCCGCAAAGTTCGCCAGCTTCCGGATGGGGCTGACGAAGGACGTGACGTAGAGGGAGAAGGTGATGAGATCCACATAGTCCATGCGCTCCCGCATGATGAGCCAGCCGCCCACGGCGATCACCGCCACCGGCAGGATATTGGTGAAAAACTCCATGACGGCAGTGAAGAAGCCCATCTCCTTGTGGAAGCCGCGCTTGGCGGTCTTGAACACCTCGTTGGCCTCGTCGAACCGCTCCTGCTGGGCATCCTCATTGGCGAAGGCCTTGGTGGTGCGGACGCCGGACAAGCCGGACTCGATGGCGGCGTTGATGACGCCGGTCTTCTGCTTGGCGGCGCGGGAGGCGGCGCTCATCTGCTTCCGGCGGCGCAGCGCTGCCAGCAGCAGCACCGGCAGCATCACCAGCAGCACCAGCGCCAGCTCCCACCGGATGCAGAACATCACGATCAGCGCGCCCACGATGGTCACAAGGGAGATGAACAGATCCTCCGGCCCGTGATGGGCCAGCTCTGTCACCTCGAACAGGTCGCTGGTCAGGCGGCTCATCAGCTGGCCGGTACGGTTCTTGTCGTAGAAGTCAAAGCCCAGCTCCTGCATATGGTGGTACAGGTCGCGGCGGATATCCGCCTCCACCCGGATGCCGAAGGTGTGCCCCCAGTAGGCCACCACGAAATAGAGCCCCGAGCGAATTACATAGGCCGCCACCACCAGCGCCATCACCAGGAAAAACACCCGGAACTGCTTTTCCGGCAGCCATGTGTACAGCGCGGTGCGGGACACCAGCGGAAATGCCAGATCCACCACGGCGATAAGGAACGCGCAGGTCATATCCAGCGCGAACAGGCGCCGGTGGGGCTTGAAATAGGACAGGAATATCCGCAGCAGACCGCGGTTTTGGAAATCTTTCGTTGTCATGGTCATCCTCGCTCAGTATTGCATATTTGGCTGATCATTGTACCACATTTTCCCCGTTTTTGCAAGAGCGGACGCCGCGCGGCCCGTCTTTTGCCGCGCTGAAATTCCCCCTTGAATTTGTGCGCCGTCTACGGTATAATATCCCCGTTATGTGCCGGTGTGATGGAATTGGTAGACGTAGTGGACTCAAAATCCACCGCTGGCGACAGCGTACCGGTTCGAGTCCGGTCACCGGCACCACCGAAAAGAGACATCCTCTCGGATGTCTCTTTTTTATTGTGTTTTCTCTCCTTGCAAAAGTGCCGCAAACCGGGTACAATACCCACAACAAAACTTGACCAAGGAGCGGCAATATGGCATTTCAGGGATATACGCAGGAGACGGTGGACTTTCTGTGGGGCATTCGCTTCAACAACGAGCGGGGCTGGTTCATGGAACACAAGCAGGACTATCAGGCGCATCTGCTGGCCCCTACGCGGGCGCTGGCGGAGCAGGTCTACGATGCCATTCACGAGATGTGCCCCGACGACCCGTTTCTGCTGAAGCTGTCCCGCATCTACCGGGACGCCCGGCGGCTCCACGGGCAGGGGCCGTACAAGGATCACCTGTGGTTTTGCATCCGCACCGGCGATCAGGACTGGACGGGCCGCCCCACCTTCTATTTTGAGATCGGGCCGGACTATTACAGCTACGGCATGGGCTTCTGGTGTCCCCGCCCGGCGCTGATGGCCGCCTACCGCCGGAGCCTCGACCAGCACCCTGAGTCGCTGAGCCGTCTGGTGCGGCAATTCAACAAGCAGGAGGTCTTTACGCTGAGCGGGCCGGAGTACGCCCGGAGCAGGGGTGAGACGACGGCGCTGCTCCAGCCGTGGTACAACCGGAAGTCCATCAATCTCCAGCACGACGGGCCGCTGGACGAGCGTATCTTCTCGCCGGAGCTGGCGCAGGACGTCATCGACGGTTTCCGAACGCTGATGCCCCTGTACCGGTATTTCGACAAGCTGTGCGCCTCTGTCGCAGAAAGTTAACAAAGTGCCGTCTTGACAAACCGACAACAGTACGATATAGTAACACTGTTTGAGGGAGTAATTCCGCACCGCGCAGGCGGGGCGAGACACACCGTCATCCCGGCGCATGGTGCCCGATGTGTCCTGAAAGAATGAGACTCATACACAGACCCGGTCTGTGTATGAGTCTTTTGTTATGTGGAAATAAAAAAGTGGACATACAAGAAGGAGGAAACCCCATGGACAAGGACTATAACCGCTCACCGCAGGAGGTGCTGGACGAGCTGCACACCTCCGCGCAGGGTCTGACGCCGGAGGAGGCGGCAGCGCGGCTGGCCAAGCACGGCCCCAACAAGCTGAAGGAGGCGGAGAAGCCCTCCGTATTCCAGCGCTTTCTGACCCAGCTGAAGGATCCCATGCTGCTGATCCTGATCGCGGCGGCGGCGGTGTCCGCCGTCACCAACGCTTTGAGCAACGAGAGCTTCACCGAGGTGTTCATCATTCTGGCGGTGGTGCTGCTCAATGCCATTCTGGGCGTGGTGCAGGAGAGCAAGGCCGAGGCCGCCATCGAAGCCCTCCAGACCATGACCGCCGCCAAGTGCAAGGTGCTGCGCGGCGGACACCAGATCGTGGTGGAGAGCAGCCAGCTGGTACCCGGCGACGTGGTGGTGCTGGAGGCCGGCGACGCCATCCCCGCCGACGGACGGCTGCTGGAGTGTGCCTCCCTGAAGATTGAGGAGGCCGCTCTCACCGGCGAAAGCGTCCCCGTCACCAAGGCGGTGGAGCTGCTCACCGGCAGCGACGTGCCGCTGGGCGACCGGAAAAATATGTGCTACATGGGCAGCACCGTGGTCTACGGCCGGGGCAAGGCGGTCATCACCGCCACCGGCATGGACACGGAGATGGGCAAGATCGCCCATGTGCTGGCTCAAACGGAGCAGGAACAGACGCCCCTCCAGCGGAAGCTGACCCAGCTGGGCAAGACGCTCAGCAAGCTGGTGCTGGGCATCTGCGTGTTCATCTTCATCTTTGATCTGGTGGTGGTGGGCGACTACTCCCTCACCGCCATTCTGGAGACGTTCATGGTGGCCGTGTCGCTGGCCGTGGCTGCCATCCCGGAGGGCCTTGCCACCGTGGTGACGGTGGTGCTGAGCATCGGCGTGACCAACATGAGTAAGCGCCACGCCGTCATCCGGCGGCTCACCGCCGTGGAGACGCTGGGCTGCACGCAGGTCATCTGCTCCGACAAGACCGGTACTCTGACCCAGAACAAGATGACGGTGGTGGAGCACACCGGCCCGCTGACGCCGCTGGCCACCGCCATGACCCTGTGCAACGACGCCATTCTGGAGGAGAGCGGCGCGCAGGGCGAGCCTACCGAGGCGGCGCTGGTAAACTTCGGCGCGGCCAACGGTTGCCCCAAGCCCCTCATGGAGACCCGGCAGCCCCGCTGCGCCGAGGCGCCCTTCGACTCCAGCCGGAAGATGATGTCCACTGTCCACCGCACGGACACCGGCTTCATCCAGTACACCAAGGGTGCGCCGGACGAGGTGCTGCGCCGCTGCACCCACTATATGGAAAACGGCGCGATCCTGCCCCTGACGGAGGAAAAGCGCGCCGCCATTCTGGCGGACAACAAGGCCATGGCCGACAAGGCCCTCCGCGTGCTGGCGGCGGCCCAGCGGCTGTACGACAGTCTGCCCGACAAGCTGGAGCCGGAGGATCTGGAGCAGGATCTGTGCTTCATCGGTCTGGCCGGCATGATCGACCCGGTGCGCCCAGAGGTAAAGGACGCCGTGGCACAGTGCCGTGCCGCCGGTATCCGCCCCGTGATGATCACCGGCGACCACAAGGATACCGCCGTGGCTATCGCCAAGGAGCTGGGCATCATCACCGACGCCTCCCAGGCCGTTACCGGCAGCGCGCTGGACGGTCTTTCCGACGAGGAGCTGGACAACGTTATCGAGAACTACGGCGTGTACGCCCGCGTCCAGCCGGAGCATAAGGTGCGTATCGTCAACGCATGGCGGCGCAAGGGCGCCATCACCGCCATGACCGGCGACGGCGTCAACGACGCCCCCAGCATCAAGTCCGCCGACATCGGCGTGGGCATGGGCATCACCGGCACCGACG
>OKSO01000576.1_pt1 | contig 14573 bp, 9 predicted proteins | sample 1606241 | NCBI WGS metagenome assembly OKSO01 (sample SAMEA3879540, study PRJEB24766) | human gut metagenome | biome: human-associated habitat; feature: feces | place: USA | collected 1985/1987
GCTTCGCCATATGAAGTTTGACGGTATTACGCCGAAAGCCCGCCGTGCGCGTCACTTCATACGAGCGTTAGCGAGTACTTCATGGCAGCAAAGCTGCCGTTTCATGTTTGCGGGGCAAACGCTTCATTATTACAATATAAATGCTTTGCTGTAATTGAGCAGGGATTGATGCGGATATTCCAATTATAATAGAAGTCAGAGGACAATCTTTTTTGCGTCTCTGTCATCATTTGGCAAGTTAGTCTAAAAACGGCACTTTTGCCAAGCCGCCGGGCTGCTTTTTTCAATGAAGCGCACCTGCGGTGCATGGAAAATGAAGTATGGCTTCGCCATATGAAGTTTGACGGCATTACGCCGAAAGTCTGTCATGCGCTTCACTTCATACGAGCGTCAGCGAGTACTTCATGGCAGCGAAGCTGCCGTTTCATGTTTGCGATGCAAACGCTTCATTCAAATCAATTTACAGTCAATTTGCAAAATCCCCCGCACGGCAAATTTCCGCGCGGGGGACATTTTTTATTTTCCGCTTTCGCCGTAGTTTGAGAGCACGCGGGCGGACGGGTCGTTGACATCGCAGCCCTCCCATGACTTGTTGGGCATCCAGAAATCGACTATCATCTCGGACTGGCCGGGATAGTACTTTTCAAATATCTCGCGGTAGAGCAGGGATTCTTTCGTGAACGGTTTTGCGTGGGTGTATTTTTCGCACTTCTCCTTGAATTCTTCTTCGGTGTAGAGCCCCTCGGCGTATTCCTTGAGATAGTCCACCATCGAGTGACCGACCGCGTCGGAGAACGCCGCCTTTTCGCGGAAAAGTATATCGTGGGGCAGATAATCGCCCTCGAACGCGTGGCGGAGCAGATATTTGCCCTTGCCGTAGGTGTTCATTTTTTTGGCGGGATCGATTGACATGACATATTTCACAAAGTCGAGATCGCCGAACGGTACGCGCGCTTCAAGCGAGTTTACGGAGATGCAGCGATCGGCGCGCAGAACATCGTACATATGCAGTTCTCTTATTCTCTTCTGCGACTCCTTCTGGAACTCCTCCGCGCTCGGCGCAAAGTCGGTGTATTTGTAGCCGAACAGCTCGTCGGAGATCTCGCCTGTCAGAAGAACTCTGATATCCGTGTTCTCGTGTATCCATTTGCACAGCAGGTACATACCCATGCTCGCGCGGATAGTTGTGATATCAAATGTGCCGAGCATACGGATGACACCCTCGAGCGAGTCTATGACCTGCTCTTTTGTCATGATGACCTCGGTGTGGTCGCTGCCGATATAGTCGGCGACTTCCTTTGCGTATTTGAGGTCGATAGCGTCTTCACTCATGCCTATTGCAAAGGTGCGTATCGGCTTTTTGCTCTGTCTCGCCGCTATGGCGCAGACGAGGGAGGAGTCGAGCCCGCCGGAGAGCAGGAAGCCGACCTTGGCGTCCGCAACGAGCCTTTTGTCAACGCCGGCGATGAGCTTTTCGCGGATGTTTTTGCAAACTGTCTCAAGGTCGTCATGGCAGACTTCGTCAACCGCCGCTATGTCGCAGTATTGGACAAACTCGCCGTCTTTGTAGTAGTGTCCGGGCGGGAAGGGCATAACATGCTTGCACATTCCGACGAGGTTCTTCGCCTCGCTCGCGAACATGATAACACCTTTTTTATCGTAGCCGTAGTAGAGCGGGCGGATGCCTATCGGGTCTCTTGCAGCGATATATTTTTTCTCTTCGCCGTCGTAGATAATCAGCGCAAACTCGGCGTCGAGCATCTTGAACATATCCACGCCGTATTCGCGGTAGAGCGGGAGAAGTATCTCGCAGTCGGAGCCGCTTTTAAATGTGTATTTCTTCGAGAGCTCCTCTTTTATCTTCTCGTAGCCGTATATCTCGCCGTTGCATACGACATAGCTGCCGTCCAATTCAAACGGCTGCATTCCGTCGGGGGTCAGCCCCATTATCGCAAGGCGGTGGAAGCCGAGCAGACCTTTGCCGGTGTCTATTATCCGGCTGTCGTCCGGTCCTCTTGAAACGGTCTTTTTGAATCCTTCCTCAAAATCGGAAAAAGCGGCACAGCAGTCGCAGTAACCCATTATCGAACACATAGTAATCTTTCCTTTCGGTTAGTTTCAGCATTCGATAGGGCAAGTGCCAACTCGCTGTGCCACCTATCTTTGTTCTCTTTTCGGCTTCGAAGAAAGCCTCGCCGCTGTAACGGTCGGCGTGTCCGGCGCACTTACTCGGTAGTCCTTTCGGCTTGCAGCTCGTCGGGTGTTATTCGCGCGGAGCTTACTGCATGGCTCTCACCGTCCCATGCTCGCTTTGAGCGGTATTCCGCGTTACTTCTCCCTACTCGGGCGCTTTTGTTATTGTAAAAAGGGTTGTGGATTTTTATTTTACGCTGAAGAGCAGGTCGCTGTAGGTCGGGAACGGCCAGAACTCCTTGGCGGTTATCGTCTCTGCCTCGTCGCAGACGGCGCGCAGGGCGTCCATCTTGCCGAGGATAACGTCTCTGATATCGTTCGCCGCTTCGGTGACATCCTCGATAGCCTGGAACTTTGCTATCTCGCTGTCAAGGTTCGCAGTCGCGTCGGCGATTTCATCGGACAGCTCGGAGAGCTTCGTGATGGTCGCGGTCTCGTATTTGCAGGGGAGACCTGCGACTGCCGCTTTCTTCGCGGCGAGGGTTTCTGCAAGCGACTTCGTGTAGCCCTCGACTGCGGGGAGAATCTCTTTTCTCGCCATGTCGACCATGGTCAGAGCTTCTATATTGACGGTCTTTGAGTAGTTTTCAAGAAGTATCTCATAGCGGCTGTGAAGCTCTGCGGGTGAGAATATCTTGTGAGCGGTGAGCATCTTCACGTTCTTGTCGGCGATCATCGCGGGCATAGCGTCCGGAGTGGTGCGGAGATTCAGCAGTCCGCGCTTCTCGGTAGCTTCCTTTATCCATGCGTCGTCATAGCCGTTGCCGTTGAAGATGATTCTCTTGTGGTCTTTTATGGTCTTCTTTATCATGTCGTGCAGAGCGGTCTCGAAGTCATCGACATTTTCGAGGCGGTCCGCATATATCTTGAGCGACTCCGCAACGGCGGCGTTGAGCATGATGTTCGCGCAGGCGATGCTGTTCGACGAGCCGAGCATACGGAACTCAAACTTGTTGCCGGTGAACGCAAAGGGCGATGTGCGGTTGCGGTCGGTGGTGTCGCGGGTAAACTTCGGCAGAACATGAACGCCGAGCTTCATCGTTGTCTTTTCGCTGCCGCTGTAGGGCGCGTCGTTCTCTATAGCGTCGAGAACTGCGGTCAGCTCGTCGCCGAGGAACATAGAGACAACTGCGGGCGGAGCTTCGTTTGCGCCGAGTCTGTGGTCGTTGCCTGCGGTCGCGACGGAGACGCGGAGCAGATCCTGATAGTCGTCAACGGCTTTGATGACCGCGCAGAGGAACAGCAGGAACTGTGCGTTCTCATAGGGGGTCTCGCCGGGGGTGAGGAGGTTGACTCCCGTATCCGTAGCCATGGACCAGTTGTTGTGCTTGCCCGAGCCGTTGACTCCGGCGAACGGCTTCTCGTGGAGCAGGCAGACAAGTCCGTGCTTCGCGGCGACTTTCTGCATGATCTCCATAGTCAGCTGGTTGTGGTCGGTGGCGATGTTCGTTGTGGTGTATATGGGTGCGAGCTCATGCTGCGAGGGAGCGACTTCGTTGTGCTCGGTCTTTGCAAGAACGCCGAGCTTCCAGAGCTCTTCGTTGAGGTCTGCCATGTAAGCGGCGACTCTCGGCTTGATAACTCCGAAATAGTGGTCGTCCATCTCCTGACCCTTGGGCGCCTTTGCGCCGAAAAGCGTGCGTCCGCAGAAGACGAGGTCTTTGCGCTGCTCATAGAGAGCCTTGTCAACAAGGAAGTATTCCTGCTCGGGGCCGACGGAGGTGCGCACGCACTTTACATCGGTGTTGCCGAAGAGTCTGAGAATACGAAGAGCCTGCTTGTTGAGAGCCTGCATGGAACGGAGCAGAGGCGTTTTCTTGTCGAGTGCCTCGCCGCCGTAAGAGCAGAACGCCGTGGGGATGCAGAGGGTCTTGTCTTTTATAAATGCGTAGGAAGTGGGATCCCACGCGGTGTAGCCGCGGGCTTCAAATGTTGCTCTGAGTCCGCCCGACGGGAAGGACGATGCGTCCGGCTCGCCTTTTATCAGTTCCTTGCCCGAGAACTCCATGATAACGCGTCCGTCGGATGCGGGGGTTATGAAGCTGTCGTGCTTCTCGGCGGTGATGCCGGTCAGGGGCTGGAACCAGTGGGTGAAATGGGTCGCGCCATGCTCAACGGCCCAGTCTTTCATAGCGGCGGCAACTGCGTTGGCGACGTCATTATTCAGGCTTGCTCCTTCGTCAATAGTCTTCTTGAGAGACTGGTAAACATCGGCGGAAAGCATTGCTTTCATCACTCTGTCGTCAAAAACGAGACTTCCGAAATAATCAGATACTGTGCTCATAAGTTAGCGCTCCTTTTTCATATTTTAAGGCGAAAAATAAAAAATGGCGTCAATGAACCTGTTCGGTTCAAAGACGCCATTGCCTTTATGCGCTGAATTATACGCGCAGCAAAATCGTTTGTCAAGGCGTTTTCGGACAATTCTTTATTTTTGTGCAAATAGCCGCAATCGGGGCTTTTTGAAAAGCAATTTTATGAGCAAGATGTAACCGCTTTTCTGAGAAAATGCGGGGGGCTTTGAACTCTCGCCAAAAAATTTTTCGGCGGCGCGGTTCTCCCGGACGGCTTTAAAAATAAAGTGCGATACATATATAAAATACAATTGACACGGGTCTTTTAATATGATAAAATACGCCTCAAATGAGCAAAGGCGTTCATTCCCCCGGGGACAGTACCCCCATCGGCGGACGCCTTTGCTTTTTGCTTTTTCGGAACCGAGCGCCCTGCATCTCATCGGGTTTTGCGGGCAGTTGACCGCGTTGTCATATTTTTCGGTTCCAAAGCACTCGCTTTTAGTACAGAATACCGTAGAAGTCGGCAGGGAAGGTGTGTTATAATATGATATAATGAAAGTACGCGTGAAACCTTAACCGGAGAAGTATATAAAAAAGAAAAAGATAAAATACGGAGGGATATTAATGACAAAGTACATCTTTGTGACCGGAGGCGTCGTATCCGGCCTCGGAAAGGGGATAACTGCGGCGTCGCTCGGACGAATACTCAAAGCGCGCGGACTCAAGGTAGCGGCGCAGAAGCTCGATCCTTATATCAACGTTGACCCGGGCACCATGAGCCCCTATCAGCACGGCGAAGTTTACGTCACGGAAGACGGCGCGGAGACCGACCTAGACCTCGGTCACTACGAGCGCTTCATCGACGAGGATCTCAACAAATACTCGAATCTCACCACCGGTAAAGTATACTGGAACGTGCTCAACAAAGAGCGCCGCGGCGAGTATCTCGGTTCGACCGTTCAGGTCATACCCCATATAACAAATGAAATAAAGGATTTCGTATACCGTGTCGGCAAGAAAACCGATGCTGACGTGGTCATCACTGAGATCGGCGGCACTATAGGTGACATTGAATCCCAGCCTTTCCTCGAAGCTGTAAGACAGATATCTCTTGAGGTAGGGCGTGAGAACAGCCTCTTCATCCATGTCACTCTGGTGCCGTTTTTGCGTGGATCGGACGAGCATAAGTCCAAGCCCACCCAGCACTCGGTCAAGGAGCTGCAGGGCATGGGCGTAAGCCCCGATATCATCATCCTGCGCGCAGACGGCAGCGTGGGCAGCGATATCCGCCGCAAGATTAGCACCTTCTGCAACGTCAAGCCCGACTGCGTTATCGAGAACATCACCCTGCCTTATCTCTACGAAGCTCCGCTGATGCTCGAGAAGTCGAACTTCTCGTCCGTCGTCTGCCGCGAGCTGAATATAGACGCTCCCGAACCGGATCTCGACGAGTGGACGGAGCTTGTCCACCGCATCAAGAACCGCGAAAAGGAAGTCAAGATAGGTCTTGTCGGCAAATATGTCCAGCTTCATGACGCGTATCTGTCCGTTGCCGAGGCGCTTCGCCACGCGGGCTACACTCTCAACACCCATATCCGCATCGACTGGATCGATTCCGAGAATCTGACCGAGGCGAACTACGAGCAGGAGCTCTCGCACCTCGACGGAATAATCGTCCCCGGCGGCTTCGGCGGCAGAGGAATCGAGGGCATGATTCTCGCGGCGAAATACGCCAGAGAGAACAATGTTCCCTATTTCGGAATCTGCCTCGGAATGCAGATTGCGGTTATTGAATACGCGCGCGATGTCGCGGGTATCAAAGACGCTCACTCCGGCGAGTTCGATGAGCTCTGCAAGAACAAGGTCATCGACTTCATGCCCGGTCAGAGCGATAATATAGACAAGGGCGGCACGCTGCGTCTTGGCGCATATCCCTGCGTTATCAAGCCCGGCACAACAATGGAGCGCTGCTACGGAAAGTCCGAAATTTCCGAGCGCCACCGCCACCGCTACGAGTTCAACAACGATTATCGCGATATACTTACTCAGAACGGACTTACCCTCTCGGGTCTTTCGCCCGACGGCAGGCTCGTTGAAACGGTCGAGCTTTCCGACCGCCCGTTCTATGTCGGAGTGCAGTATCACCCCGAGTTCAAGTCCCGTCCCAACAAGGCTCACCCGCTGTTCAAAGGCTTTATAGCCGCAGCGCTTGAAAAATCTGAGATCGGAGAATAAATACCTATGGCAAACTTGCATGAAGAGTGCGGCGTTTTCGGAGTCTATTCACCCAAGCCCGGTCCCGTGGCGGATCTCGCTTACTACGGTCTCTATGCCCTGCAGCACAGAGGGCAGGAGAGCTGCGGCATAGTCGTCAACGACGACGGAGTGTTCGCTTCGCGCAAGGATATCGGACTTGTCAACGAAGTCTTCTCGCGCGACGACCTGATGAAGTTCCCGCAGGGCAGGATGGCTGTCGCCCATGCGCGCTACGGCACGACCGGCGGCAACAGCAGAGCGAACTGCCAGCCCATCGAGGTCAACCATCAGAAGGGCAAGATGGCTCTTGCCCACAACGGAAACCTCAGCAACGCCTATGAACTGCGCAGCGAGCTTGAGCTCGGCGGCGCTATCTTCCACACAACGAGCGACACCGAGATAATCGCCTATATCGTCACGCAGGCGCGCCTCAACAGTCCTTCGATAGAAAACGCGCTGAGCAGCGCGATGAACAGGCTCGAGGGCGCGTATTCCCTCGTGCTCATGTCAGCCGCAAAGCTGCTCGCGGCGCGCGACCCTTACGGGTTCCGCCCGCTGTGCTACGGCAAGACGCTCGACGGCACATATGTCGTCGCGTCCGAGAGCTGTGCGCTCTCTGCCGTCGGCGCAAAATTCGAGCGCGATATACTCCCCGGCGAGATACTCGTCTTTGACGAAAACGGCGTGCGCTCGAACAGGGATCACTGCGGCGAAAAGCCGAAGCGCTCATGCATTTTTGAGTATATCTATTTTGCAAGACCCGATTCCGTCATTGATGGCGTGTCGGTTCACGCGGCGCGCAAAAATGCCGGCGCGATACTTTCAAAGACCCATCCCGTTGAAGCCGATGTCGTCATGGGCGTCCCGGATTCGGGAATCGACGCCGCTTTGGGCTATGCCGAGGCGTCGGGAATACCCTACGGAATGGGCTTCATAAAAAACAAATATATCGGCAGAACTTTCATCTCGCCCGGTCAGGACAAGAGAATCGATCAGGTGAGAATAAAGCTCAGCGCGATAAGCGAATCCGTAAAGGATAAGAGAATAGTGCTCATCGACGACTCGATAGTGCGCGGCACGACGAGCCGCCAGATAGTCAATCTCCTGCGCGAAGCGGGGGCAAAAGAGGTGCATATGCGCATCTCCTCGCCGCCGTTCATGCACCCGTGCTACTACGGCACTGACGTTGACTCGCGCGAGAATCTTATCGCCTGCCACCACTCGGTGGAGGAGATTGCCGACATAATCGGCGCGGATTCCCTCGGATATCTGCCGGAGTCGGAGCTTAAAAATCTGATAGGCAGCGAGAACTTCTGCAGCGCGTGCTTCAACGGAGTCTATCCGACCCCTATCCCGGATGTTACCACCAAAGACCGCTTTGAGGGGAAACTCTCCGAGCGGATCAAATAAATAAAAATACGAAAAGCGAAAGGAAACTGCGGTATGGAAAAGTTGTATGAAGGCAAGAGCAAGGTCGTTTACAGTTCGGAGGAGCCCGGTACCTGCATCATCAAGTACAAGGACACCGCCACTGCCGGCAACGGCGTCAAGAAAGAAGATCTGCCCGGAAAAGGAAAACTCAATGCGGCGATCTCCAACATCATCTTTGATTACCTCATGAAGAACGGAGTCAAGACCCATCTTCTCAAGGTCATCGACGAAACCACCGTCCTCGCGAAGAAGGCTGAGATCGTCATGGTCGAGGTCATAGTCAGAAATATCGCAGCAGGAAGCTTTTCAAAGAAATACGGCGTGCCGGAGGGTTCACCCCTGAAGAACACGGTCGTTGAGTTCAGCTACAAGAGCGACGAGCTCGGCGACCCGATGATAAACGACAGCCAGATAACCGCCATCGGTCTCGCTACGCAGGAGGAGCTCGACGAGCTCAGAGCCATGTCCAAGCGCATAAACGAGCTGATGACCGAGCTGTTTGCAAAGGGCGGCGTGCGCCTTGTCGATTTCAAGCTCGAGTTCGGACGCACCGATGAGGGACTTGTCCTGTGCGATGAGATATCCCCCGATTCCTGCCGCCTGTGGGATATGGAGACAAACAAAAAGCTCGATAAGGACAGATTCCGCCGCGACCTCGGCGATGTTCTCGGCGGCTACAGAGATGTGCTCGAAAGACTTAAAAGCTCTATCTGATAAATTCAAGGAGTGTATTTTTAAATGAGACTCATAGACCGCAAGATCGTCCTTGAGGACGGCAGCGAGTACTACGGATACGGCTTCGGCAGCTATACCGACAGGGTGTGCGAGATAGTTTTCAACACCTCGATGGTCGGCTATCAGGAAATAGTCTCCGACCCGTCGTATACCGATCAGATGGTCGTTATGACATATCCGCTCATAGGCAACTACGGCATAACCGACGACGATTTCGAGTGCAAAAACCCGAGCATCGGCGGCCTTATCGTGTATGACTACAACGATATGCCCTCGAACTTCAGATACACAAAGACGCTCTCGGAGCTGCTCGAAGAGAACGGTATCCCCGGCATCTCCGGCGTTGACACGAGAAAGCTCACCCGCAGCATACGCGACTTGGGCTCGCGCCGCGTGCTCATAACCTCGCCCGATATCCCGGCTGAGGTCGCGGTGGAGATAATCAAAAACACCCCCGTCGCCCACGATGCGGTCAGCCGCGTCAGCTGCAAAAAGCGCTGGTATTCGCGCACGTCGAACCCGCAGTTCAATGTCGTTGCGATAGACTGCGGCATGAAACTCAATATCGTGCGCAGCCTCAACAAGTTCGGCTGCAACGTCGTTGTCGTGCCTTATGACACGCCGGCGGATGAAATTGAGTTCATGAAGCCCGACGGAGTGTTTCTTTCAAACGGCCCCGGCGACCCCGAGGATGTGACTCCGGTCATAAACACGGTCAGGGCGCTTCGCGGCAAATATCCGATTTTCGGCATCTGCCTCGGACATCAGATGATATCCCTCGCCTACGGCGCAAAGACATATAAGCTCAAGTTCGGTCACCGCGGCGGAAACCACCCGGTCATGAACCTCGACACCAACAAAATAGAGATAACCTCGCAGAACCACAGCTACGCCGTTGACCCGAAAACGGTCGAGGGCACCGATCTCGAAGTGACGCACATAAATCTTCTCGACAACACCGTCGAGGGAGTCAGATGCAGGAAAGACCTTGTGTTCAGCGTGCAGTATCACCCCGAGAGCGCGCCCGGTCCGCAGGACAGCAGCTATCTGTTCGGTCAGTTTATCGACTATATGAAGGAGGCGAAGGAGCGTGCCTAAGAGAACTGATATAAAAAAGGTGCTCGTTATCGGCTCGGGTCCTATAGTCATCGGTCAGGCTGCCGAGTTCGACTATGCGGGAACTCAGGCGTGCCTCGCCCTGCGTGAGGAGGGCTACGAGGTCGTCCTCGCGAACTCGAACCCCGCAACGATAATGACCGATACTACCATAGCCGATAAAGTCTATATGGAGCCGCTGACGCTCGAATACCTCGCGCGTATCTGCCGCTATGAGCGCCCGGACGCGATAGTCCCCGGCATCGGCGGTCAGACCGGACTCAACCTTGCGATGCAGCTTGCGAAGAAAGGCGTTCTCAAGGAGTGCGAGATAGAGCTGCTCGGCACGGATGCCGAGAGCATTGAGCGCGCCGAGGACAGAGAGCTTTTCAAAGAGCTCTGCGAGAGCATCGGCGAGCCGATAGTCCCCTCGCAGATAACCTACAGTATCGAAGAGGGTCTTGAGGCGGCGGAGAAGATAGGCTATCCCGTTATCCTGCGCCCCGCGTTCACGCTCGGCGGAACGGGCGGCGGCTTTGCCTATGACCCCGACGAGATGCGCGACATGATGAAGAACGCGCTTGCGCTCTCGCCCGTGCATCAGGTGCTCGTCGAAAAGAGCATAAAGGGCTACAAAGAGATAGAATACGAAGTGATACGCGACGCGAATGACACCGCTATCACCGTCTGTAATATGGAAAACCTCGACCCCGTCGGCATTCATACCGGCGACTCGATAGTCGTCGCGCCCAGCCAGACACTGACGAATAAAGAATATCAGATGCTCAGGGATTCCGCGCTCAAAATTATCCGCGCCCTGGGAGTAAAGGGCGGCTGCAACGTTCAGTTTGCGCTCGACCCCCATTCGTTCCGCTACTATGTCATTGAGGTCAACCCCAGAGTTTCGCGCTCGTCCGCCCTCGCTTCAAAGGCGAGCGGATATCCGATAGCGCGCGTCTCGGCGAAGATAGCGGTCGGCATGGATCTGCATGAGATACAGCTTGCAAACACCCCTGCCTGCTTCGAGCCCTCGCTCGACTATGTCGTGACCAAGATGCCGCGCTTCCCGTTCGACAAGTTCCCCGCCGCGCACAACACGCTTTCGACCCAGATGAAGGCGACCGGCGAGGTCATGAGCGTCGGACGCACTTTTGAAGAGAGCCTGCTCAAGGCGATACGCTCGCTCGAGGAGAGCAAGAACCACCTGCATATGGAGAAGTTCGACTCGGCGCATATGAGCGTTGACGAGCTGCTCGAATATATCAAAGAGGGCACGGACGACCGTCTCTATGCAATATCCCAGCTGATGTGGATGGGCGTTGACCCGTCGCTTATCTGCGATATAACGCATATAGATATGTTCTTCCTCGACAAGATAAAGAAGATAGTCGATTTCGAGAAGGAGATGGAGGCGAATCCCGGCTCCGACATTCTTCTGCGCGAGGCAAAGCGCCTCGGCTTCTCCGATTCGTATATCGCCGAGCTCTGGAAAGAGAGCGAGGACAGCATATATGAGCGCAGATGCAAAGAGGATATCTTCCCGACATACAAGATGATTGATACCTGCGCGAGTGAGTTCGACAGCTATGTGCCCTATTTCTACTCGACCTACGCGAGCGAGAACGAGTCCGTTGTGTCGGATAAAAAGAAGATAATAGTCTTAGGTTCAGGTCCTATCCGTATAGGACAGGGCGTTGAGTTTGACTATTCGACCGTCCACGCCGTCCATGCCATTCAGCAGCTCGGCTATGAGGCGATAGTAATCAACAATAACCCCGAGACCGTTTCGACCGACTACACCACTGCCGACAAGCTCTATTTCGAGCCCCTGACGACAGAGGATGTCATGAATATAGTCCATCTTGAAAAGCCGGAGGGCGTTATAGTCACCCTCGGCGGTCAGACTGCCGTCAACCTCGCGGCTCCGCTTGCAAGGCGCGGCGTGAAGATAATCGGCACCGACTGTGACGCCATTGAGCGTGCTGAGAACAGGGACGCGTTTGACGCCGTTATAAAATCCCTCGGTATCCCGAACCCGAAAGGCGAGGCTGTTACGGATATCGAGACCGGTGCGGCTGTTGCCGCGCGCATAGGCTACCCCGTGCTTGTGCGCCCGAGCTTCGTGCTCGGCGGCAGAGCGATGGAGATAGTCGCTAACGAGACGATGCTCAGAAAATATCTCAAGAACGCCGTTGAGGTCGATGAGGACAAGCCCGTGCTCATAGATAAATATCTTATGGGCAAGGAAGTCGAGATAGACGCCATCTGCGACGGCAGCGAGGTGTTCATCCCCGGCATAATGGAACTCGTCGAGCGTACCGGCGTCCACTCGGGCGACAGCACGAGTGTGTATCCGCCGTTCTCTATCTCTCAGAAGGTCAGAGACACGATAGCCGAATACACCACAAAGCTCGGACTCGGCATAGGCATAGTCGGTCTGTTCAATATACAGTTTATAGTTGACAGCGACGAGAGCGTCTATGTTATCGAGGTCAACCCCCGCGCTTCGCGAAGTGTGCCGTTCCTTTCAAAGTCCACCGACTGCAACCTTGTCCGCATCGCGACAAAGGTTATGCTCGGTCAGAGCCTGCACGACCAGGGCATAACCGATATGCGCCTGCCCGACGGCAAGCGCTGGTATGTCAAAGCCCCGGCGTTCTCGTTCGAGAAGCTGACCGGCATGGATGCATATCTCTCGCCCGAGATGAAATCGACCGGCGAAGCGATAGGCTACGACAAGCGCCTGAACCGTGCGCTCTACAAGGCTCTTCAGGCGTCCGGAGTCAGGATGAAAGAATACGGTACTGTAATAGTCACCCTTGCCGATGAAGATAAAGAAGAGGCTCTGCCGCTCGTCAAGCGCTTCTATCACCTCGGCTTCAATATCGAGGCGACCGCCGGAACCGCGGCGTTCCTCAAGAAGCACGGCATACGCACCCGCGTGCGCGGCAAGCTCAGCGAGGGCAGCACCGAGATCCTCGATTCTATCCGCGCGGGCTATGTCAGCTATGTTATAAACACGCGCGCCATTCTCTCCGGCGTCCACTTTGAGGACGGTGTTGAGATCCGCCGCTGTGCCGTCCAGAACGGCGTGACGATATTCACCTCCCTCGACACCGTGAAGATAGTCCTCGATGTTCTCGAAGAGATAACCCCCGAGATATCGACCATAAACGGCGACGGCGAGAACTGATTTCAACAACCCTTATTATATTAAAAGACCTCCCCGAGCGGGAGGCCTTTTGCTTTTGCTGAAAATAAACCGCCGCACGGCACGAACCGACGGCGGATTGATATTTTAATTTACGCCTTGCCCTTTTGCAGCAGCACTCTCAGCGGTCCCTCAAAGACGAGCTGATTGATAAAAAACGCCTTTATGTCGTTCGGGCTGCAAAACTTTTTTCTGCGCCCTGCGGAGAGCGAGGTCTGCTCCCTTATCGTGCGCGAGACGAAGCCGACGCAGGTGTCGCGCCCGCGCTGCTTCGGGATTATCCGCAGATAGAGCAGTGCGAGCCCGATGTAGCTGTACTTATATTCGTCGGCGTTCGAGGTCATGTGCTTTATGATGCGCTCTACATTGCGGAGCTCCGCTTCCGTTACGGGCAGAGCGAACAGCGCGCAGGGGACATCCGTGCCTTTGTAAGTCGGGTGGAGGTCGAAGTCCTCGGTCATGAATCCACGCTTGCCCGTGAAGCTGAAAAATTTCGGGTAGTGTTCATCCGTGCTTATCGACATGTGGGAGTATTCCCAAAGCCCTATTCTTTTTATAGTTCGCGAGACCTTATCCGGATAGTCGGTGAGCATAATATAGACGGTGCGGTCTTTTCTGTTCATTCGGCATACTCCCCCTTGTAATATTTTTTAGTATATGCTAACATTATAAACAACTAAAGTTGTCTAATCAAGGAACTGTTTTACAAATTGGTAAGATAAACGACTAAATATAAAAAGAGGCGTTTAAATGGTGAATAAAAATGATCTGAGATATATCAAAACGGAGCGGCTGATAGTGCATACATATGTCGATATGCGCCTGCGCGATCCGTCGCCCGTCAAGGTCAGCGACCTGTGCCGGGAGGCGCTGATAAACAAAACGACATTCTATTCCCACTATGACACCATGGAGAGCCTGCATCGGCACATCTGCCGTGAGACTGTCGCCGATATCCTCGGTCGCTGCGACTGCGCCCAGATGGCGTTCAGCGATACATACGCCTTTGTTTCAGAGCTCGTCGGCGCGATATCGCGCGAAGAGAGGCTCATCCGCGCGCTCTACGGCGACGATGTGACCTCACTGCTCAACGACGCAGAGGAGGCTCTTTTCAGAATCTATCTGCATGACGACGACGAGCCGGAGCGCAAAGAAAAAATAATCTTCTGCATCGGCGGAACATCAAGATTATTGCTCATGAACCCGGACGAGCACGGCATCCGCGCGGCGTCCGAGCTTATACGCACCGTCTTTAATCTCAACGAAAACAGAACATAAAAATCTTCAGCGCCGAGGTCACAAATTGTTTACAAACATATTGTTGACAATCGGCGCACATATATGTATAATGTGTA
>OKSO01000578.1_pt1 | contig 14541 bp, 14 predicted proteins | sample 1606241 | NCBI WGS metagenome assembly OKSO01 (sample SAMEA3879540, study PRJEB24766) | human gut metagenome | biome: human-associated habitat; feature: feces | place: USA | collected 1985/1987
AGGAAGAAAACCCGCTGGCGCTGAAAAGCGATTTCGTGCTGTCCTTCTGTGAGCTCATCATGGGCAGCAAGACAGGATTGGAGGCCATCGAGAAAACCGTCATCGACCGTGCCGTGCAGAAGATCTATCAGCCGTACTTCGCGGATCCCCGGCCGGAGAATATGCCGATCCTCTCCGACCTCATGGCAGCCCTCACCGCCCAGCATATCCCGGAGGCGGACCGTGTGGCCCAGGCGCTGGACCTGTATGTGAATGGCTCTCTCAACTTCTTCAACCACCGGACCACCGTGGATATCCGCAACCGCCTTGTCTGCTTCGACATCAAGGGGCTTGGCAAGAACCTGAAAAAGCCGGGGATGCTCATTGTCCAGGACGCGGTATGGAACACCGTCACGGTGAACCGCTCCATTGGGCGGGCCACCTGGTATTTCGTGGACGAGTTCCATTTGCTCTTGAAGGAGGAACAGACGGCGGCATACAGCGCCGAGATCTGGAAGCGTTTCAGAAAGTGGGGCGGCGTCCCGACCGGGGCAACGCAGAACCCGAAGGACCTGCTTTCCTCGCCGGAGATCGAAAATATTCTGGAAAACAGCGATTTTATCTATTTGCTGAACCTGTCCGCGGGCGACCGTAAGCTGATGACGGAGCGGCTGAACATCTCCGCCGAGCAGCTTGCCTATGTGACCAACGCGGACCCCGGCAGCGGTCTTCTGTTCTTCCAAAATGTGATCCTGCCCTTCAAGGACGAGTTTCCCAAGACCACCGAGCTATACAGACTTCTCACGACAAAGCCCAGCGAGGTTTCCCACGACGGGGAAACCGGATAAGGAAAGGATGGGACAAGATATGAAATATGTGATCGACAGCAAGACCTATGAAAACCATATCAATGACGAGGTGCATCTGTACGGACTTCTCCATCAGCTCGCGTTCCTGGCGGAAAAGGCGAAGGACGAGAAGGATCTGGAAAATCTGGCCGAGACGGCAAAGCGCTACGGAGAGATCGCGGAGGAAAAGTTTTCCGCCTGGCGTATCCCCGGCCGCTATCTGGTGTTTGGGGACCGCTCCGACCTTGCGGAGCTAAAAGCGGCGGAGCTCACGCCCTTGACCGCTGTGCTGAAAGAGCACGACGCAAAAATCAGGGAAAAGCAGCGCGCCGTCACCGCCGATGATCCCGCCTACATCATCTCCGGCGGCGCCTTTCGTCTACTGGCGGCCGATATCTTTGACCTGCTGGCACAGTACAGCTTTCTCCGCAACCGTGTTGTAGAAGTGAAAACCGAAAAACGGCTTGCGCGGCTGCAAAAGAATCTCTCCGGCGAGAATCCGAGCATCCGAAGAATGTACCGCAGGTGGGGCTTTGCGGAGGATCAGGTCGTCACCTGCTATGACATTCTGGAGGCAACGCTGCGGCGCGCGCATCTGACGCCCTATGACCCGGAGGAAGCGGCGGAGGACGGCATCGGCTGCGGCCGCTGCTGCGCCCACTGCGGAGATCATTCCTGCGAGGACGACTATGACTGAGCTGACCCATGTGAGCCTGTTTTCCGGCATCGGCGGGCTTGACCTGGCGGCGGAGGCGGCGGGCTTCCGCACCGTCTGTCAATGCGAGTGGGCGGACTATCCCTATTCCGTTTTGGAAAAGCATTGGCCGGAGGTGCCGAGATTCCGGGATATCACGACTTTTACGAAGGAGGCGTTTTTTGAAAAAACAGGACTTAAAACCGTTACCGTTATCTCAGGCGGCTTTCCCTGCCAGCCCTTCTCCACCGCAGGGCAGCGAAGGGGCTTTGCGGATGAACGCTACCTGTGGCCGGAAATGTGCCGCGTTATTACCGAGCTGCGGCCCCGTTGGGTGCTTGGGGAAAATGTTGCTGGCTTCATCAATCTGGGCCTCGACAAAACGATCTTTGACCTGGCAAAAGCGGGATACGCTGTTCTCCCATTCGTATTTCCGGCTTGCGGCGTCGGCGCATGGCATGAGCGCCAGCGAACTTTTATCGTCGCGGCTGATGTTTCCCACGCCCCTTGCCTCCGACAAGAACACCTGCCGGGACGCGGCCAACCTGGATGTGTACCTCTCCGACAACGGGATCTTCCGCAAGGTGAACCGGAACGGGGCCATCTGGAGCCTGAGCCTGTCGGCGGCGGTTTTCTATCTGACCCCGGCAGCATCGGAGGGCTACCGCTCCACGCTGAAACCGGCGGCGTTTCGGAACAGCGCCCCGTCTGCCAACCTGTCATCCCAGGTGATCCGGCAGGAGCGACCGCTATCCGAGACGGCGGCGCTGAACCCGGATTGGGTGGAATGGCTCATGGGCTTCCCGCAGAAATGGACGGACGTATCCTCTGGGCCGCCGAACCAGAGGGAGTCCCCCGTATCACCGAAAACACCGCGGACCGCGCCCTACGGCTGAAAACCCTGGGCAACGCGGTCTGTCCGCCCCAGGCATATCCCATTTTCAAGTATATCTCCATGATCGAGACGGGCGAGTGCGTGAGCATTTGTCCCTACGGAAAGGCAGGCGGTGACGCATGAAGGAATGGAAGGCCTCCGAGAAGGAGGCGCAGAAGATGACCCGCGACGGAGCCATTTCCGTCAACATGGTCACAGGCGAGGCGAGCCATGTTTCAGACCGTGCGCCGGAGCAGGACTATTCCCCCTCCGGCGATTCCACGGCGCTGGCGAGGACTGCCCTCCACCATCTGGACGACCGGCGCGTCCGGAAGTCTCAGAAGAAAAAGCGGCGGAACCGCCGCAAAGCCTACCGGGAGGGTACGGCGGCAAATGACCGCCCATCCTCCCGTTTGCAGTTTTCAGACGAGGAACGCGCCGCGCCGGAGCTGCAACAGGCGATCCGCAAATCCGACAAGGCGGCGGATAAGCTGGACGCGGCAAGGGCCGCCATCCCCAAAAAGCGCGTCCTGGGCACGGAGCGTGTCTTTGACGAGGCTTCTGGCGCCGGGCGCACAAGGCTGGTATTCCATGAGACGGATAAGCCGGCTTCGATCCGGCAGCCGGGACCGAACCCGCTGGCGCGGCCTTTGCAGGAGGTCGCCCACGCCGCCCACGCCAAGGTGCGGGAGGTGGAGCAGGAGAACTCCGGCGTGGCGGCGGGCCATCTCACCGAGCGCGGTATGGAAAAGGCCGTGGGCTATGGGAACCGTAAGCTGCAAAACTGGCGGGCGGAGCGGCAGGCGAAGCCCTGGCGGGACGCGGCAAAGGCGGAGCAGGCGGCGGTCAGGGCCAACGCGGAGGCGCTTTACCAAAAGGCGCTCCATGATAACCCCCAGCTTGCATCCGGCAGCCCCATCTCCCGCATCTGGCAGAAGAAGCGGATGCAGCGGCAGTACGCGGCGGCCTACCGGGCGTCGCGCGGCGCGGAGGGTGCAAAGGCGGCGGCGCAGACAGCGGCCAGGAGCGCAAAGAAAGGCGCGGAGGCGGCGAAGAAGGCCGGCGAGTTCATAGCCCGGCACAAGAAGGTGTTCCTTATCATCGGCGGGATCGGCCTTGTGCTGGTGCTGCTGTTGGGCCTGCTGCAATCCTGCTCCTCCATGTTCGGCGGTGGTGTGTCCAACATTGTGGCCTCCTCCTATCTCTCCGAGGATTCCGACCTGCTGGCGGCGGAGGCCGCCTACTGCGCCAAAGAGGACGAGCTGCGGCGGTATCTGGACACCTATGAGCAGACCCACGACTATGACGAGTATCACTACGATCTGGACGACATTGAGCACGATCCCTATGTGCTGCTGTCCATCCTGTCGGCGCTCCATGAGGGGATCTTCACCATAGACCAGGTGCAGGGCGACCTTCAAATGCTGTTTGACCGGCAATACATCCTCACCGAGACGGTGGAGGTGGAGCGGCGGTACTACATTGAGACGGATACCTGGACGGACGAGGAGGGCAACACCCATACGGAGAGCTACCGGGTCTATTACGATTATTATATCTGCACCGTGAAGCTGGAAAACTTCGACCTCTCCCATCTGCCGGTCTACATGATGGATCAGGAGACGCTTTCCATGTACGCCGTGTACATGTCCACCCTGGGCAACCGCCCCGACCTGTTCCCGTCCTCCGGCTATGTTCCCAAGTATGTGACCAACCCGCCCGCCAAGTATGAGATCCCGGCGGAGTACCTGTCCGACGAGCGCTTTGCGGCGCTTATTACGGAGGCGGAGAAGTATCTGGGCTTTCCCTATGTCTGGGGCGGCAGCAGCCCGTCCACCTCCTTTGATTGCAGCGGCTTTGTCAGCTATGTTCTGACCAACAGCGGCCTGTGCGATACCGGGCGGCTGGGCGCCCAGGGCCTCTACAACATTTCCACGCCGGTATCCGAGCCGCGGCCGGGGGATCTGGTGTTCTTTGTGGGCACCTACGACACGCCGGGGATCAGCCATGTGGGCTTTTATGTGGGGGACGGGATGCTCCTGCACTGCGGGGATCCCATCCAGTACACCAGTCTCAACACAAATTACTGGCAGTCCCACCTTTATGCCTACGGCAGACCGCCGTACAACTGATGGAGGCGGAGCCGATGCTGACCGTAAAACCGATGTCCCTTGCCGACGCGAACGGCTTTGTCGCAGAGCACCACCGCCACCATAAGCCGGTGCGAGGCCATAAGTTCTCCCTGGGCTGCATGGCGAACGGCCATCTGGCGGGCGTCGCCATCGTGGGGCGACCGGTGAGCCGATACCTGGACGATGGGCTGACCCTGGAGGTCAACCGCCTCTGCACGGACGGGACAAAAAACGCTTGCAGCTTCCTCTATGGCGCGGCGGCGCGGGCGGCGAAGGTCCTGGGCTACCATAGGATCGTCACCTACATTCTGGACACAGAGAGCGGCGTCAGCCTCCGTGCCTCCGGCTGGCGATGCGCGGGGCTGGCGGGCGGACGGGAGTGGACCGGCAGACGCCGCCCGCCCGAACCGCTGTATCCGGCGCAAATGAAATACCGATACGAAAAGGCTTTGAGATGAGGTGAGCATATCAATATTGTTTCCTATGGCGGCGGTGCGAACAGCACCGCCCTTCTTGTTGGGCTGCACCAGCACCGTATCCCCGTTGACCTGATCCTGTTTGCGGATACGGGCGGCGAGCATCCCCATACCTATGCCTATCTGGATATCATGGATCGTTGGCTGAAGGATCACGGTATGCCGGAAATCACACGGGTCTATAAGACCACGAAGGACGGCAGGCGGCTGACCTTGGAGGATGAATGTCTGAAAAGCGGCACGCTGCCCTCTATCGCCTACGGCTTCAAGCGGTGTTCTCTGAAACACAAAATCGGACCGCAGGAAAAGTTCTGCAATAACCATCCTCCGTGCCGTGAGGTTTGGGCCAGCGGGAAAAAGGTGGTCAAGTTCATCGGCTATGACGCTGGCGAGCACTACCGCAGCGACAAGGTCCTTCTGCGTGATCTGGCGGACCAGAAGTACAGCAAATGGTATCCCCTGATGGAATGGGGGTGGGACCGGGAGGCGTGTATCCGGGCAATCGAGGCGGCGGGCCTGCCGCAGCCGGGAAAGTCCTCCTGCTTTTTCTGCCCCAGTATGCGGGCGGAGGAGATCATCGACCTGCGGGAGCGTTACCCGGAGCTGTTCCGGCGCGCGCTGGCATTGGAGGATAACGCACGGGCCAACCTGAAAACCGTTCGGGGGCTTGGGCGCAATTATTCATGGAAAGAACGATTTGGAAAGGAGCAATGCAATCATGGCAACGACTGAGAAAATCCGCAAGGATATTGAGAAAACAAGGGAAAAGATCGCGGAGCAGCAGAAGCGCCTCCGCGCGCTGGAAGCCCAGCTCACGGAGGAGGAGAACCTGGAGATCGTCCGCATGGTGAAGGCTGTCCGCATGGACAACAGGGAGCTGACCGCCTTCCTGCGCGCCTATGCCAGCGGCATGATCTCCCTGCCGGACGGGCTGATGGAGACAGAGGAAAGCGAGGGTGCGGAAGATGAAGCATAACAGAGCTTTTCGCCGTTTCACCGCCGTGTTCCTGGCGCTTTTCTGCATGGCGGCCACCTCCACCGTGGCCTTCGCAGGCGGCGGGGACGGCGAGCCCTACTACACCGGGGAGGAGACCACGGGCGGCTATGAGCCCCAACCCCTGACCCCGGAGGGCAACATGACTCTGGTGGACGATATCGCCGGTGAAAGCGCCGGGGACAAGCAGTTCATCACCGTGGTCACAAAAGGCGGCAACTATTTCTACATCATCATTGACCGGGCGGAGGACGGTGAGAACACCGTCCACTTTCTCAACCAGGTAGACGAGCGCGACCTGCTGGCCCTGATGGACGAGGAGACGCCCGCCGCCCCGGTGTGTACCTGTAAGGAAAAATGCGCGGCCGGCGCGGTGGATACCTCCTGTTCTGTCTGCAAGACCAACCTCTCCGAGTGCGCGGGCAGGGAGAAGGTCAGAGAGCCGGAGCCGGAGCCGGAACCAGAGCAGCCGAAGAAAAAGAGCGGCAGCGGCCTGTTGGCCGTGGTGGCGCTGCTGGTGCTGGCAGGCGGCGGAGCCTTTGCCTATGTGAAGTTCATCAAGCCGAACCGCAGCGGCGTGAAGGTCAGCGCCGATCCCGACGAGTACGATTTCCCCGACGAGGAGTATATCAACGAGGACGAGCCTGCGGAGGCTGAAACGGAGGCGGAGCATGAGTAAGCTGATCATCGCGGAAAAACCGAGCGTGGCAAAATCCATCGCGTCGGCCCTGGGTGCTTCATCCAGGGCCGACGGCTTTTATGAGGGCAGCGGCCTGATCGTTTCCTGGTGCGTGGGGCACCTGGTATCCCCGCTGGACGCGGGCGGCTATGACGAACGCTTCAAAAAATGGCGCTATGAGGATCTGCCCATCCTGCCCGAGCCCTTCCGCTACGCTCCCATCCCCGGCAAGGAGGCGGCTTTGGACAATGTGAAGCGCCTCATGGCGCGGGAGGACGTAACGGAGATCGTCAACGCCTGCGACGCCGGACGGGAGGGCGAGCTGATCTTCCGTCTGGTGTATGAAATGGCCGGCTGCCGCAAGCCGGTCCTCCGTCTCTGGATTTCTTCAATGGAGGACAGCGCCATCCGGGAGGGCTTTTCCGAGCTGCGTCCCGGCGCTGAGTATGAAGCCCTGTATCAGTCAGCCCTCTGCCGCCAGAGGGCGGACTGGCTGGTAGGGATCAACGCCACCCGCCTTTTCTCCGTCCTCTATCACCGCACCCTGAACGTGGGCCGCGTCCAGACGCCTACCTTGTCCCTGCTGGCGGCGCGGGACGCGAAGATCACGCTGTTCCAGAAGGAGAAGTATCATCATGTGCGCCTGACGCTGGCCGGCGCGGAGGCGGTGTCGGAGAGATTCACCGATCCGGCGGAGGCGGAGCAGGCGGCGGCCATGTGCAAGGGCGCGGCCGTCATCTGTACTTCCGTCACGAAGGAGCAGAAGGAGGAACAGCCTCCGAAGCTCTATGACCTCACCTCCTTGCAGCGTGAGGCAAACCGGCTGCTTGGCTACACGGCGAAGCAGACCCTTGACTACGCCCAGAGCCTCTACGAAAAAAGGCTGCTGACCTACCCTCGCACGGACAGCCGGTATCTGACCTCCGATATGGCGGAAACGGCCTCCTGTGTGATCCATCTGGCGGCGAAGCTGCCGCCCTTTGATAAAATCAGCAATTTCTATCCGCTGGTGGAGGCCATGGTCTCCGACAAGGACGTATCCGACCACCACGCCATCATTCCCACGATGGAGATCGAGAAAGCGGATATCCCCGCCCTGCCCCTGGGCGAGCGTGAGCTGCTTCTTCTGGTCTGCTGCCGCCTGCTGTGCGCGTCGGCGGAGCCGTATGTGTATGAGGCGGTCACGGCTGCCTTTGACTGCGGCGGTCATTCCTTCACCGCAAAGGGTAAGCGCATCCTCTCCGAAGGCTGGCGGGAGATCGACCGCATTTTCCGCGCCTCCCTGAAAGAAAAGCCTGCGGATGGGGACGGCGATGCGCTGCCGGACTTCACCGAAGGGCAGACCTTTGACGGCGCGGAGGTTTCCGTCACCGAGCATTTCACCCAGCCGCCGAAGCCCTATACCGAAGATACCCTCCTGTCCGCTATGGAGAACGCGGGCAAGGAGGATATCCCCGATGCGGCGGAGCGAAAAGGACTGGGCACGCCCGCCACCAGGGCGGCTATCATCGAAAAGCTGGTGGCGGCCGGATTTGTGGAGCGCAAGGGCAAGAGCCTGATCCCCACAAAAGCCGGTATCAACCTTGTCACGGTCCTGCCGGAGCCGCTGACCTCTCCCATGCTGACGGCGGAATGGGAGCAGAAATTGATGGAGATCGCAAAGGGCGGTGCTGACCCGGATACCTTTATGGACGGTATCCGCACGATGGTCCGGGAGATCGTTTCTACCTATTCCTGCATTTCCGAGGACGGTAAAAAGCTGTTTGCCCCGGAGAAGGAAGTGATCGGGACCTGCCCCCGCTGCGGCCAGCCGGTCTATGAGGGGAAGAAAAACTTCGCCTGTTCGGATCGGTCCTGCGGCTTTGTCCTCTGGAAAAATGACCGCTTCTGGACGAGCCGCAGGAAGGAGCTGACAAAGAAGATGGCGGCGGACCTTCTGAAAAAGGGCCGCACTTCTGTCCGTGGGATGTGGTCTGAGAAGAAACAGACCACCTATGACGCCGCCGTGATCCTCTGCGACACGGGCGGCAGGTACATCGATTTCAAGCTGGAATTTCCCAAAAATAAGCGAAGCTGAAGGAGGAGCGTATATGCCGGATTACAGTTACAACAAGGATTATCCCTTTGCCGCCTTTATCACCAATCTTGGCAAGTACAACGAGGGCGAGCTTGTGGGCGAGTGGGTGAAGTTTCCCACCACCGCCGAGGAATTGAAGGAAGTGTTTAAGCGGATCGGGATCGGCCAGAAGGATGACTTCGGCCAGCCCTATGAGGAATGGTTCATCACGGACTATGACTGCTATGTGGACGGCCTCTATGACAAGCTGGGGGAATACGAAAGTCTGGACGAGCTCAATTATCTGGCGTCGAAGCTGGATGAAATGAGCGACAGCGAATATGCGCAGTTTCAGGCCGGTATGGAAATGGGTGACCATTGCGGCAGCCTGCAGGAGATCATCAACCTGACGGAAAATCTGGACTGTTATGAGGTCTATCCCCATATTGAGGACTATGACGATCTGGGCCGGTACTATATCGAGGAGCTGGAGGTCATGCAGGTTCCGGAGCCCCTGCAAAATTACATCGACTATGAGGCCTACGGCCGGGACGTGGCGATGGACGAAAACGGCAGCTTTACGGATCAAGGCTATGTGCGGGATACGGGGGACCGCTTCTGCGAGTATTACGATGGCGAGCGCGGCAGTATTCCCGATGAATACCGGGTGATGACCTTCCAGGACGATCTTCCCGAAGAAGAAAAGTCTGAGTGGGCTATGGATATCGCTTTTGATATGGACGAGTTTTTCCGTCAGAACGATCCGCAGTACGCGGCGGAGCACCCGGAGGCGCACGCCGCAAAGGAAGCGATTTACGAAAATCTGATGGCCGGACGCATCTCCGCTCTGGATGAAAAGCTGGCGGCGCTGGGCCAGACGCAGGAGGACTATCTTCCCTCCGAGATCGAAAAGTTCAAGGATGCCACGGGATACGAGGAGTTTCTTGATTTTGACCCGGCGGAGGTCAAGGCGGCCTTGGAGGATCCGGACAGATCCCGTGTGGATGAAATGCTGGCCGCGGCGGAAAAGGCGGAACGGGAGTACGCGGCGGAGGCGGCCGCCTATGCGCAGACCCCCGCTGCTATCGTGGAGCAGGCGCGGGCGGCGCGGGACGAACCGGTGGGCAGCTTCTCCATCTACCAGCTCAAGGGCGGCAATGAAACGCTGGACTATCGCTTTGAGCCGCTGGACAGCATCCACCGCAACGGCCTTTCCGTGAAGCCGGAAAACTATGAGCTGGTCTATGAGGCACCGATGACGGAAAAGGACAACCTTGAAAGCATTTATACCCGGTTCAATGTGGATCGCCCGGCAGACTTCACGGGGCACTCTCTGTCGGTATCGGATATCGTGGTGCTGCATCAGGGCGGGAAGGATACCGCCCATTACTGCGACCGCGCTGGTTTTTCCGAAGTGCCGGAGTTTTTGCAGCCGGCACAGAAAAGCCGCGAGATCACCGAGCGCATCCAGACACCCAGGGGCAGCTTCTATCTCTGCGGCATGACAAGGGAGCAGATGGAGGCGGACGGATACGGTTTTCATCACGCCTCTGAGGATGGAAAATATCTCATTATGGCAAATGGGACCCAGGCGTATGCGGTCAGAGCTGATGCGCCGGAAAAGGACAATCCCCTCCGTACCGCTGAAATGACGCTGGAGGACGACTACGGCATGATCGACGGCGTTATCAACAACGGCCGGCGGGGCGAGGAGCTGGAGAAGGCCAGGGAGCACGCAGAGCGGACGCAGACGGAGAAAAAGCCCTCCATCCGGGAACGGCTGGAGGCGGCAAAGCAGGAGTGCGCGAAGCAGCAGCCCAGGCCTGCCCCGGAGAAGAAGCCCCCGGAGCTGGGGGAACGATGAGCCGGGGCGTGAAGTGGCGGCTGGAATGGGCCTTCTTCCTGGGGGAGAATGGCAGGCGGCAGTACAACCGGCTCTGCAAGGGCTGTGTCCATCCCTGCAAGCAGAGCTTCCGGGCGGTGGTGCTGGACTGCCCGCACTTCCAGTCCCAGCGTGTGAAAAAAGGCATGGATAAGGGTGGGAAACGGGCAAAATAGTCCACCGTGGCGGCGTTTTCAGACCCCGCCCTTATGATTTCCCATCCGCGCTTTTCTCCGCGCTCCTGCGGCGAAAAAGCAGCGGTTCTTGACACTTTCCCATGCGCGCCCATAGCAAAAGCGGGGACGCGGCCTTCGGTATATCCGTTGGCTGCGTCCCCGCTTCTTTTTTTGCTTATTTCTCGTCCTCGTTGGGCTTGTCCGCTTCCGCCACGCCCTCGATCATATCCGTTACCACGGCGTTGAGCTGGGCGGCGTTCTCCGCTGTGACGGCGGGCCGCCCTGTGTCCGCTTCGATGGCGCGCCGTGCGTCTCCCGCCACCTTGCCGCCGCGCCGGGCGACGATCCGGCTTTCCTCAAAGCCCTCCGGCCGGTGGGCCTTGGAAAGCTCCGTGGTCGTGGTTTCGGCCAGCATGTTCAGCACGATCTCCAATGTGCTCATGTTGTCCCGGAGGTTTTCCTTTTTGAGCCCTTTCAGGTTTTTGTATTGCCGGGTGGTCATGCCGGACCAGGCCTTTGTGATCTCGTCGGTGAGGATGGCGTATTCCCGGCCCTGCTCCACGCCCCGCGCCTGCCATTCGGCGGTGAGCTCGTTGCGGACGCGGATGGAGAGGATGCGCTGGTGGATCCAGTCGGCATCATAGCCCTTCTTCTGGTAGGTCTCCAGTGCCCGGTCGATGGCCTGCTCCGGGTCGATGGTCTCCTCGATGCGCTCCCGGCCTACGGCGGCGAGCCAGAGCCGGAAGGGTTCAGCCTTGGGCGAGGGGATGGACTGGATGATGCGCAGGATGCCCTCGGTATTGGCGGCAAGCACCTTTCGCTTTTTGCCTGTGGAGCCGGTCATTTCTACCTGGGGACAATTTGTCCCCAGGTAGCTTGCGAGCTGTTCGTCCCGCTTGCGCATTTTTTTGAGATAATCCGTGGGATTGGCGCTGTCCGACAGCACCGCCACCACATCCACCACGGAGAAATACCATTCTTCCTTTTCCTCGTCCCAGACGGTACGGATCTTTCTATCTTCAAAAAGCTGTATGGAATTGTTTTCGTCCATGGGCTTTTCCCTCCTTCGATGGGCTGTCCTCATTCTACCATGAAATGATGATTTTTTCTATAAAGGAACGCGATTTTTGCGGCAGCAGCAGTCGTAGGCGCTGTGGGACTGTGGGCAAACGGCCAAGCCGGGCGGCGCTGTGGGAAAGCGGTTTGCCGTCCTGTGGGAAAGGCCTGTCCTTTTCCATCAGGCGGTGAATGGCTTTTCCATCGGCAAAGCGGCCGTTTTCCACATTTCCATAGCGCGGGCTTAATCCTTGGTGATGATACACGCACAGCCCGCCGTCAGCAGGCGGTACAGCGTCAGTGGCACATACCACGCCGCCACCAGCAGCCGCCAGACAAGGACGCAGCCGCCGATAAGACCGGCAAAGACGAAGTTCAGAAGGAACAGGGCGATCCCGCCGCCCAGAGAGCCGCCGCCCGGTATGATCCAGAGCCGCAGCCGCCAGATCCCAAACGGCAGCCCGCAGAGGATCCAGAGCCAGAGATAATCCAGCTCCCCGTTCTTTACGCAGGCGGAGCGGAAGATGCAGTACAGCAGCGCGGCCGACGCCACCGGCAGGATGGTCTTGCGGAAAAAGTCTTTTAAGGCCTCGCCTCTTGTCATGGGGTTCGCCTCCTTCAAAATCGTTTGTATCTTCATTATATCTGACGTTTCGGCAAAAGCCCAGGGGAAAACGCAGATCGCGGCAAAAAGTTTGTCCCAGGGGTCATTCCAGCTCCATATCCTTCTGCCGTGCCGGCGCCTGCCGGGGCGGGGACAGGAACTCCTCCACGTTCCGGCGCACGGCGGCGTAGTCCTGCTCCTCCCGCCGCGCCTTCTGACGCTCGGCGGTCAGCGCCGCCCTCCGGGCGGTGAGCGCGTCCATTTCCGCCTGCATCCGCTCCGCGGACGGCAGGGGCACGGCGCCCAGGCGCTTGCACTCTCTGGCGGCGGCCTCAAAAAGAATGATCTCCCGCTCATAGCCCCGCAGGAACTTCTCCTTGTCCTTCGACGCCTGATAACGGTCATAGATGGGCTTGAGTTGACGGTAGGCGGCGACATGCTTTATTTTCAGCGTCAGCTCCTCGATCCGCGCCTCGGTCTCCCGCAGCTCCGCTTTCAGCCGGGCGGCGGAGGCGGAAGCCGCCTCGCAGCGCTCTGTCAGCTCCTCCATGCTGCCGATGCCGTGCTCCGTCAGGAAGTTGCTGGTCTCGGCGATGCGTTTCAGATTTTCGATGGTCGCCCAATGGCGGTAGCCCGCGCTCTGCTGGGCCTTGATGTTGTTCTGAATATCTATGAGCAGGCTGACCTTGCCTCCGCGCTGTGACCGCTGGCGAGAGGGGCTGGCGCGTCCGGCGATCCGTGCGGTCAGGGCGTCCTCGGCGTAGTCCACGCCCAGGGTCTTTAGCCTTGTGAACCGTTCCTGTCCCGGCGCTCTGGCGGAAATGTACTTGCCCCGCTTGAGCGCATAGCCCTCCCGCTGCAACCGCACCAGCAGCTCCTCCAAATCATGGCAGCCGGGCAGCAGCCGGTCGATGGCGGCGCGCAGCTTCGCCTTATAGCTGGTGCCGGCGCACTCCGCCTGATGCTCGATGTAGCTCTTGCCCCTGTCCTGGCCGGGAACGATGACGGACAGGCCGTGCTCCTTGCAGATCCGGTCTGAGGTGCGTCGGATGAAGTGATAGCTGCGCTTGTTGGAATGGTAGTGCTTATGATCCGCAAAGCTGACGGCATTGAAGATCAGGTGGTTATGGACATGATCCCGGTCTATGTGGGTGGTCAGAACGAACTCATACCTGCCGCCCAGGATCTCCCGCGCCAGCTCCATGCCGATCTCATGGGCCTGTTCCGGCGTGACCTCCCCAGGCTGAAAGGCTTGGATCAGGTGGCGGCCCAGGTTCGTTCCCTTGTCGATGGCGTGGCGGCGGGTCCAGGCAAATTCGATATCCGCAGTCTCAGCGGCGCAGCCATAGGCGGAGACCAGCAGCTTTCCGTCTGTCTTTTCCGGGTTGCAGATATAGTCAATGGCCGCTTTCAGCGTTGACTTGATAGGATGCGTCTTTGTAACTGCCATATCTCATCCAGCCTCTCCTGTATCTCTCGCATATCCGCTTTGTACGCGCCGCCTCCGGCGTTGACACGCTTGGCGATCTGGTTGATGTTCCGGCCGATGGCGGACATGGCGGCGTTCATCCGCTTGATATCCGTGGTGTCAAGCTGGATGATATACCCGTCTATCGCCATCTTCCGCAGATACGCGCCGTACCGCCGTGTGGGGAGCTGCGCCATCTTTTCATCTATGAGCCGTTTTTCCTCCTCCGTCACATAGAACTTCATCTGAATGTTCCGCTTTCGGTTCGCCATGGGCAGCCTCCGTTTCTCATAAGGGTCTGGGATATCCCAGCAAGCAATTTTGACTGTTCGGGCAAGGGACCTGAACAGCGCAAAATCCGCAAGCGGGTACTCGCTTGCTGTGCTTGCTGACTACTTCGTACCCCGTATTTCCCCCTCTACCCATACTACAATCCGAACAGGGCGTTTTGGCCAGATTTCGGAGGATTTTTTCAAAAAACATCAATCTTGTCCGTAACTTTTCTCTGAACACTTCGCCGGATGCCTTGTATTTCTTCGGATATTCGTATATAATGTATCGTGTTGAATATTATCCATGCGGAGGTGCGGTATGAACGGGATCAAGGGCTATATCTCCATTCG
>OKSO01000583.1_pt1 | contig 14467 bp, 10 predicted proteins | sample 1606241 | NCBI WGS metagenome assembly OKSO01 (sample SAMEA3879540, study PRJEB24766) | human gut metagenome | biome: human-associated habitat; feature: feces | place: USA | collected 1985/1987
TTTCCAGCGCCCAGCGGCAGCGGTCGATCTCCTTGGTCATGCCGGTGGAATAATAGAGCTTGTCCGGGAAGTAGGGGCGCACCAGATCCAGATAGACCGTATAGCCGCACAGCACCTCGGCTTGCGTTAAGGCGCTCTGCGCCTGTGCGGTCAGAAACCGGGGATCCCCGGGCCCAAGCCCGACAACAAAAACAACATTAGGCATCCTGCCACCTCCAATCCGGGGCAAAGGGACGAAGCGCCAGCGCAAAGGTCACGCCGTTGCCCGCCTGTTTGGGAAGAATGATCGTGCCGCCTGCCGCCAGCACCGCCGCCCGTTCGCAGACATTGTCCACACCGGTCACGCTCCGGACAAAGGCCGAAGATGTGAACTGCCCGGGGGCGTTCTGCAGCTGTGCGGCAGAATAGAACTGCACCGGCCAGCCGTGGATTCTGCAAAATTCCAGCAGGCCCGGCTCATGGGCTTTCAGGTCGATGCTGGCTGCCGCCGTGATGCACACTGCTGCAAGGCCGTGGGCCGCACAGAACTGTGCAAAGGCCGCTTCCAGTTGTGCGGCGCTTGTCCCCCGCCTGCACCCGATGCCCAGCACACCGATCTTCGGGATCAGGTGCAGCGCATCGCCCGCCGGGAAAAGAGTCAGGGCAAAGTCGGCGCGCTCTGCCTCCCCCGCCGGGACCACCCCGGCAGGGGCCTGCCCGGCTATGGGGAATTCCGACCGGTATCGCACCGGCCCGCCCGCCAACAGCCTGCTGCTGACGCGCTTGATGCGCTCCGGCTCCAGCACGGCGCAGTTCTGGTGCCTGGCCCACGCATCCACGGCAAACACACCGTTGGCATCGGTGGCCGTGGTAATGACCGGCACCGCACCGCAGACCGCCGCCAGCGCCCGGGCCAGATCGTTGGCCCCGCCCAGATGGCCCGAAAGGATCGGCACCGCAAAATGACCGCACTCGTCCAGCACCACCACGGCAGGGTCCACCGCCTTGTTCCGGCAGTGGGGCGCAATGGCCCGCACCGCAATGCCCATAGCCCCCACAAAGATCAGGGCATCCGCATGGGCGAACTGCTCCGCAGCCCAATCGGCAAGGCTAGGCCCGCCATGGCCGCAGCGGTCTACGGTGCCGGGCAGGGCACCGGCCAGCTTTTGGGCCAGCGCCAGCCCTTTTTCCGTAAAGGCGAGATAGGCGCGGGTCACTGGTCTGCCCCCTTGCGGAACTCCGTCGTAAAGGTTGGGTCGTAGAGCTTGCTCCGCTCATACCGGGTGCCCAGAAAATCCCCCACCACGATGAGCGCCGTCTTGGTGATGCCGTTGGCGCGGGTGCTCCCGGCCAGCGTGCCCACGGTGCAGCGCACCACCTTCTGCTCCGGCCAGCTGGCCTTGTAGACCACGGCGGCAGGAGTCTCCGGCGTGTAGGCTCCGCCTGCCAGCAGGGCCTGCTGCACCTTGTCGATGAGGCCGATGGAAAGGAAGATCACCATGGTTGCCCCATGGGCGGCAAGGCTGGCCAGCTTCTCCTTTTCCGGCACCGGGGTGCGCCCCTCCATCCGGGTGATGATCACGGTCTGGCTGATGGTGGGCAGGGTGTACTCGGCGTTCAGCGCCGCCGCCGCCCCGCAAAAGCTGGACACGCCGGGGGTATCATCGTAGGGGATGCCATCCGCATCCAGTGCGTCCATCTGCTCCCGGATGGCCCCATACAGGCAGGGGTCGCCGGTGTGGAGCCGCACGGTGGTCCCGCCTGCGGCTTCCACCCGGTGCATCACGTCCAGCACCTGTTCCAACGTCATCTCGGCGCTGTTGTAAACGGCGCACTCCGGCTTCGCCAGCCCCAGCAGAGCCGGGTTGACCAGACTGCCCGCATAAATGATGCAGTCGGCTTCCTGCAGCAGGGCCGCGCCCCGCCGGGTGATGAGGTCAGGTGCGCCGGGGCCTGCGCCTACAAAATGTACCATCTCAATGCTCCTTCCATTCGTTCAGCAGTTGTGCGGCAGTGTCGGTGGCTCCCAGCGGGCCGTGCTGGTTGGAAAACAGCACCGCCCCCACCCGGAACGCCCCGCAGGCCCGCCGGTCAAGGTGGAGCTGGACCGCCCGCAGCAGGCTTTCCAGCACCGGAGCCCGCAGACCGGCGCTGTCCAGGAGTTCCAGACAGGCATCGGTGGTGGCAGCGTTCATCAGGGTGGTGCAGACTTCCCGGGAAGCGCCGCAGAGCGCCGCATGGGTGCAGAACAGCTCAGTGCGGCAGTCGGCAGTGTGGGAATGGGTGTTCATAATACCGCCCGCCACCTTGACCAGCTTGCCCACATGGCCCACCAGAAGCACCTCTTCAAAGCGGGCCGCAGCAGCCATATCCAGTGTGTCACCGATAAAGTTTGAGGTTTTCACCACCGGAACAGCGTGAAACTCCGGGTATCTTTCGTGCAGATAGTCCAGTCCGTAATTGCCGGGTGCCAGGATGAGCCGCCTGGGGCTGCCCGCCCGGAGAGCGGCCTGATTCATTTCCAGCTGGATGGTGTCCAGGATCGCCTGCTGGCTCATAGGCTCCACAATGCCGCTGGTTCCCAGCACCGAAAGCCCGCCCTCGACCCCGATGTGGGGGTTGAAGGTGCGCTTTGCCACCTCTTCCCCGCCCTCGATGGAGATGGTCACGGCAAAGCCGCCGGTGTAGCAGGCGCTCTCGGCTTCCCTTTGCAGGGCCTCAGCGATCATCTGCCGGGGCACATGGTTGATGGCAGCTTCCCCCACCGGCTGGTCCAGCCCGGCCTTGGTCACCCGGCCCACGCCCTTGCCGCCGGAGATACGGATCTCGGTGGTATCGGGCAGCAATTCTACGGCGGCGATCACGGGCAGGCCGGTGGTCACATCCACATCATCCCCGCCGTCCTTCTCAATGGCGCATTCGGCACCGGCTCCGGCGGGGCGGCAGTACAGCGGGGCCACCTCCACCACGATGCCCTTCGGCGTGCGCAGGGCAACGCTCTCCGGGGCATGGCCGGTGAGCAGGAGCCGCGCGGCCCCCGCCGCACCCAGCGCCGCGCAGGTGCCGGTGGTGTACCCGCAGCGGAGCAGCTTCTGCCCACTGCGGACGTAATGTTCAAACTTTGGCCCGGCAGGCTTTTCCGGGCCGAACACGGCCTCGTACTGCTCCTTGGTCAGGCTGTACAGCGCCCGGATGTTCTCCGGGGCAAAGGCCTCCTTTGGGGTCAGCACCCCCGAAACGCTGTGCGGGAACACGCAGACCACCGCATCCGCGATCTTCTGCGCCATGTCCAGTTCGTGCAGGCTGACGATCACGGCCAGCCCCTGCTCATGGGCCAGTTTCTGCAGGATGGTCAGCAGCTCGATCTTGCCCTTGACATCCAGAAAAGAGGTCGGCTCGTCCAGCAGCAGAACTCCGGGCTGCTGGCAGATGGCGCGGGCCAGCAGAACGCGCTGGCGCTGGCCGTCGCTGATGCAGTTGAAATCCCGGCCCGCCAGAGGGGAAGCCCCCACCAGTTCCAGCGCGTCCCGCACGGCCTGCCGGTCGGCATCGGACAGGATGCCCAGCCGCCCGGTATAGGGGATGCGCCCGGCGGCGGCAAACTCAAAGCAGGAAGTCAGCTCGGTGCGGCGGGTGTGGGGCAGCATCAGGGCCAGCTTCCGGGCCCGGGCTGTGCCGGTGTAATCGGTCAGGCTGCGGCCATCCAGCAGGACAGCCCCGCCCAGGGGGGCCAGCTGGCCCGCCAGCGTTTTGAGCAGGGTGGATTTTCCCGCGCCGTTTGGTCCGATGAGGGCCAGGATCTGCCCCGGCACCGCCCCCAGCGTGATGCCGGAAGCAAGGGGCACGCTGCCATAGCCGATGGCCAGCTCTTTCGTTTCACAGCGGTATTTCATCGCACACCCTCCTGACCCCGGCGCACCAGCAGCCAGATGACCACCGGTGCACCAAACACTGCCGTTACGGCGCTGATCGAAAGCTCGGTGGGGGCAAACATGCTGCGGGCGATGAGGTCGCACAGCAGGCAGAAGGCCGCCCCGCCCAGGCAGCACCCGGGCAGCACCACCAGCGGCCTTGCGCTGCCGAACAGCTGCTTGACCAGATGGGGCACCGCGATGCCCACAAAGGAGATGGGCCCCGCAAAGGCCGTGACACAGGCGGCCAGCAGGCTGGAAAGCAGCACCAGCAGCCGGGAAAAGGCTCTGACATTGATGCCCACGCTCCGGGCGTAGGCCTCCCCCATCTGGTAGGCGGCCATGGGCTTGGAAAGGCAGAACGCTGCCGCCAGAGCGGGCAGCACCACCAGCGCCGCCGCCCGCACATTGCCCCAGGTCATGCCGGAAAAGCTGCCCTGAGACCAGTTGTGGAGATTGACGATGTTGCTGTCCTGGGCAAAGGCCACCACAAACTCCGTGACGGCTGAGCAGATGTAGCCGATCATCACACCGCAGATGACAAGGATGCTCATTCGCTGCACCCGCCGGGAGACCGCCAGCACAAAGGCCATGGAGGCCATGGCCCCCGCAAAGGCGGCTGTGATCAGGGTAAGGGAGCTGGTGAGCAGGCCATGGTTCAGAAAAGCCACCATGACCAGTGCCACGGCCAGCTTGGCCCCGCTGGAAATGCCCATGACAAAGGGCCCTGCAATGGGGTTGGCGAAAAAGGTCTGCAGCAGGTAGCCTGCCGCCGAGAGCGCCGCCCCCAGCAGCACCACCATCACGGCCCGGGGCAGGCGCAGCTGGGTGATGATGCCCACGCTCAAAGCGTCCTGCCCGCGGCCGGTCAGGGCCGCCAGCACTGCCCCCGGTGTCAGGGACACACTGCCCCAGAACAGGTTGGCGGCAAACAGCACCGCCAGCAGCAGGGCAAGGATGCCGTAAGAAAGGATCAGGCGCTTTTTGCTGGTCATAGGTTACTCTACTTTCCTCAGAAATTGCAGGTCGGCGGGGTCGTTCTCCGTAAAGACACGGTGCAGATCGAGCACAAAATCGACCAGCGCCGTACTCTGCTGGAAAAAGCTCTGGGTGGTGCACCAGACACTGCCGCTCTGCACGGCCTTGAACTCGGCCAGCAGGGGGCATTTTGCCACCAGTTCCTCCGTGGTATGCACCACGCCCTCAATGGTGCTGTTGTAAAGGAGCACATCCGCATCCTTTGCACCGGCATAAAAATCCTCCAGCGGCAGGTTCATGGTGGAAAGGTTGTTGCCGTTGTCGGTCAGGTCCGCAAAAACATAATCACCGCCCGCCATCTCGATCATCTGGGCCACATAGTCGCCGCCCTTGCGCACATTGGCAAGGTTGTTGGCTGTGATGGAGAAAAAGGCACAGCGCTTGCCGGTGGGAGCCTGCCCGGTCAGCGGTGCAAGGCGCTCCACCTGCCGGGCGAATTCCTGTTCCGCCAGCTCCTCTTTCCCCAGCAGGATGCCCCAGAACTTGAGCCATTCCAGCCGGGCCAGCGGGCCGCTCTCATAGCTGGAGCGCTCCACCAGCACCGGGATGCCGAACCGTTCCAGCTGCTCCTTGACCTCCGGGGTGTGGTAGATCATGGTGTTCTCGATGGCAAGGCCGCAGTTGGCCGCAAGGATCTTTTCATAGTCCGGGGCGCTGTACTTGCCCGCATAGGCAATGCGCCCGGCCTCCATGGCGGCTCTGGCCTCATCCAGATACCAGCCCTCCGCCCGGGTGCCGGAAAGGGTCACGCTGTCCAGCCCATCCAGCGCGAGGAACAGGTCCATCACCGAGGTGGAGACAAGGTAGATGTTCCGGATGGGCTGACGCAGCACCGTCACGCTCTCAGGCAGGCCTTCCACCTCAGCGGCATCCTCCGGGGTCACAAGGAACTGCTCCCCCGATTCGGTCAGGGTCAGCATGGTATAGCCGCCCTCATAGCAGTCGGCAGTAAACTGTGTGGCGTAATCCAGCGGACAGGCATGGTCAAAGACCAGTTCTTCTGTGCTGGCGGGCGCTGTCTCGGAGGCGGCGCAACCCGACAGGGCCAGTACTGTAGCAGGCAGAACGCGCAGGAATTGTTGTCTCGTCAGTTTCATCAGTTCAGCGCAAAGGTCAGCGTATACTCGATCTCATGGGGGGTGCTCATGGCTACGGTATCGGCAGTGACAGTCAGCGGGGTGCCCAGTGCAGAAACGGGGATCTCAAAGGTGGAGTTGCCCTCGGTGTTGGTGGGCAGATACTTCTCGCCGTCCACGATCATGTAATCATAATTGGGGCTGCTCCACAGGATGACCGCGGTCATTTTGCCGTCCGCCACGGTCAGGGCGGCAGGGCTTTCCACGGTGGCACGGCCAGAGCCGCCCTCCAGGGTCACATTCACGCTGTATTCACCGTCCGCAGGGGTCTCGGCGGCTTCCTCAGCCTTGGGCTGTGCATTGCGGATGCTCACGGTGTGGTCATACCACTTGCCCTTGGTCCCGAGGAGTGCCAGCTGGAAGTCCTGGTCCACAGCGGCCACGGGGATATCATAGCCGTAGACTTCCTCCGAGGTGCCGTCGGAGTAAGTGACAGTGTCGGTGGTAGGCAGCAGCCAGTCTGCCTTGTTGGCCTCGGCATCGGCGGCCATGCCAACGTACAGGTTGACGATCTTCTTGGAGGACAGACTGACATGGAAGGTCATCTGCCCGTTCTCCACGGTCAGGGTGCCCATGCCATTGCAGGCTTCGTTGGCGTGGAACATGCCGCTGTCGGTGTCGAACTCAGCCGTGTACACGCCGTCCGGCAGGGCGGCTTCGGTGCTTTCGGAAGCGGCAGCGCTCACGGCAGAAGCGGCTTCCGAGCTGACAGCAGAGGAAGCAGTGGAAGAAGCCCCGCCGCAGCCGGTGAGGACGGCGGCCAGCATCAGAGAAGCAACGGACAGGGAAACAAGCTGTTTGCAGTGCATAAACAAAATACCTCAAAAATTCAGAATTTGAAATGGGAGTGTTTCTCCTCATGCGGGGAAGCTCTCCATAAAAAATGCCCGAAAAGATCTCTCCCTTCGGGCATTGGAATGCGGAATATTAGCCGTTCAGGGAATCAATGGCGGCTTTGGTGTGCTCAATGTAGCGCTGCTGGATGTCCTCGATCTCACCCAGACCGGCGATCTGGCACTCCACGGACGCGAAGTCACCGGAGGCCTGGAACTGGCTCAGCCAGGAATCGTCATCCGCACCGGCCATATCGTTGTTGGCGTGGTCACCGGCAACGACCATCAGGGGGCGCAGGATGACCTTGGTGTAACCGGCGGCCTTGACAGCTTCGATGACGTTCTCGCAGGCAGTCTCCTCGGGCTCACCCTCCACCGTGCCGATGAACACGTTGCTGTAGCCCAGGGTCTGCATGGCGGTCTGCATCTGGCTGTAGCTCACCTTTGCGGTGTGGGAGGTGCCGTGGCCCATAAAGACGAAGGCGACCTTCTCCTCAGCGGCGGCCTCCAGACTGTCGAAACCGGCATCCTTCACAGCGGCAGCGGTAACGGCCTTGGCAACAGCTTCCTTGTCGGCGTTGATGACGGCAGCGTCGGCACCAACCTCGCCCAGCAGGGGCTCAGCAACGGCGACGCTCTCGAACTTGTCCTTGTACTCGTCGATCATCTCCATCATCTCGTCGTACTCTGCACCGTGCATCAGGTGGGTGGGCTGGACGACCAGGTTCTTCACGCCGTTGGCCACAGCGCGGTCCAGAGCCTGCTGCATGTTGTCGATCTTCTCGCCGTCGCGGGCCTGAACATGGTTGATGATGATCTGTGCGGTGAAGGCGCGGCGGACAGACCAATCGGGATAAGCGGCCTGCAGCGCATCCTCGATGCCCTTGATATCCTTCACTCGGCTGTCGTTGAAGGAGGTGCCGAAGGAGACCACCAGCAGCTCATTCTCGCCGATGTCGTCCTGATTGCGGCTGTCGTCCTTGGAAGCATCGCCGGTGTCGCGGCCAAAGTAGTCAGGGTCAGCCTCTTCGCCCTCGACCAGCTCCTTCTGGGCATCGGTCAGGGCATCCCATGCGGCCTTGGCGGCCTCACACTGGGCATCGGTGTCATCGGTGCGCTCCTGCACATAGATGGCATCGATCAGGTCTGCAACGTTCTTTGCGGCCAATTCGTCAGCCTCCTCGCCGGAAACCTCGCTGCTGGCAGCAGATTCTGCCGTGCTGGAAGCAGTGGTGCTGCTTGCGGCACCGCCGCAGCCGGTCAGTACACCGGCGCAGAGGGCCAGAGCGGTCAGAGCGGCCGCTGCTTTGTGGATGGTGCGTTTTCTCATTTTTGTTCGTTCCTTTCCTGTTTTTGAACATGATTTTTGCTGAACAGAAGGTACAGGAAAGAGTGCCCGGCAAAACAAAAGGGGCCTTTCTGCTTGCGGGACGGCAAAGCAAAAAGGCCCTTTTCAGTTTTTTCAGGCTTTTTGGGTACAACCAATTCCTCGTGATCTGGGGCTTGCGCCCCCGTACCAACAGCGGGCAGGTTTCCTGGCTGAAAGCTCAACATCCACCGCCGCCTTCCCGGAACATATGTTCCAGTGACCGGTGCAGCTGCACCCTGGCGGTAAACTCCCTTATCACAGTGACGAGATCGTGCGGGATTTGCACCCGCTTCCCTTTTAACGTGCCTGCCCCCGGCCAGAGCCGCGGGCGGTACGCACCTGCTGTTTTCTATTCAGTTCGCTGTTCAGTATAACATACTCAACGGAGGAATGCAATCACCACTCCGGGGAAACTTCCGGGCTCACAGGCGGTGTTTTTTCCCCGATCAGGGCCACCGCCACATCGTTGACATTGGTGCCCGTTGCCCCGGTGATGATCAGGCCATCCACTGCTTTCAGGGCGTGGTAGGAATCGTTGTTCTGCAAAGCGGCGTATCCGCTCCAGCCCCCGGCCTCCAGCGCGGCAAGGGTATCCCCATCCACATAGCCGCCGGCGGCATCGGTGGGGCCGTCTGTGCCATCGCTGCCCACAGAGAACACCGCCGCGTTCAGCCCGGCAATGGCAGGCGCAGCCGCAAGGGCCAGCTCCTGATTTCTTCCGCCAAGCCCTTTTCCGGTCAGGTGAACGATGGTCTCGCCGCCCGCGATGTAGGCCAGCTTTTTCCCCTGCCCTGCCTGGGTGCGGACAATGGAGCCAAGAAAGCTGCCTGCTTCCCGTGCTTCGCAGCAGAGTTGGTCGGTCAGGAGAACCGGTTCATATCCCAGATTCCGGCAGGCGCTGGCCGCGGCACGGCAAAGCTCCCGCACGCTGCCGGTGATCCGGGTGGTCACATTGTCCAGCGTTTTGGGCGTTTCCTGCGCCAGCAGGGCCCGGGCCTGTGCTGAGAGTGCCAGATGATACTTTTCGGCAACGGCAAGCGCCTGGGCGCAGGTGGAGGTATCCGGCACCGCCGGGCCGCTGGCGATCATATCCAGCGGGTCCCCCAGAATGTCGCTCAGCACGATGCTGAACACCTGCGCAGGGGCACAGCGCTGCGCGAACCGCCCACCCTTCACACCGGAGAGCCGCTTGCGGATGGTATTCATCTCCACAATGTCAGCCCCGCTGGCCAGCAGCTGGCTCGTGATGTCCTGCAGCTCTGCCCCGGGAACGAGCGGCTGCTCGAACAGCGCACTGCCGCCGCCGGAAAGCAGGAACAGCACCGTATCCCCGGCAGTCAGCCCCTGCACCAGCTCCAGCGCCTTTTGGGTAGCCGCAAAACCATTTTCATCCGGCACCGGGTGGCCCGCCTCATAGCAGGTCACCCCGGGGATCTCACCTTTCACATGGCCGTACTTGGTCACGACCACGCCGCCATCCACCCGGCCCAGCGTTTCAACCGCCGCGTGTGCCATCTGCCAGGCCGCCTTGCCCGCCGCCACCAGAAGCACCCGGCCCTTCCCGGGCCGGAGATCCCGCAGCGCGCGGCGCACCGCCTCATCCGGCAGAACAGCGTTCAGGCTGGAACGAAGGATCACATCCGCATCCCGGCGCAGTGCAGCATTCATAGACTCGCCCTCCTTGCAGCGGTACCCGCCCCTCCGGGACAGCGCACCAGAAACAGCCGAATAAAAAATCAAGACCGACGATCTCTTTTGAAATCGTCGGTCTTGTTTCAATCCGAGTGGCGAGAATCGAACTCACGGCCTCTTGAACCCCATTCAACCCGAAGAATGGTGTTTTGTCAAGCACTATTTTCAAATTTCTTCTTCATTTTCGGCAATGGCCGTTGTGCTGCCCACCGGCTGCGGAAACTCCACCGTAGCCAGCGCCACAGCGAACACGCTCTGCGCACCGGCATCCAGCAGAGCCTGCGCGCAAGCCGAGGCCGTGGCTCCGGTGGTCAGGACATCGTCCACCAGAAGGATGCGCTTTCCCTCCACAGCCTCCGGCCGGGCCACCCGGAAAGCACCCGCCACATTGGCCAGCCGCTCGTCAAGGGAAAGTCCCTCCTGCCGCCGGGTGGAGCGGGCACGGGTCAGCGCGTCTGTGACCACCGGCACGCCCACCGCCCGGGCAAGGGGCTGTGCCATCCGCTCCGGCACATTGTAGCCGCGCTTTTTGCTGGAGGCCGGTACCGGAAGGATGCAGTCGTAACCCCGGTCAAGGCCCGGTACCGGTTCGGGCAGGGGCTCAGAGCCGCACATTCTGATCTCGCTGCCAAAGAGCAGGCGGGCCATCTCCACGCCCAGCTCCACAGCTGCCCAGGGCGCGCCCTGATATTTCGCCCGCAGCACCGCGCGGCGGACAAGGCCGGTGTATCGGTAGGGTGCGGCTGCCCCATCCAGCCGCCCCAGGTAGTGCTCGGAGCCGCGCAGCCGCATGGAGGGTGCACGGCGCAGCTCTGCCAGCCCATCGGCGCAGTCCGGGCAGGCAGGCTGGTTCCCCAGCACCCGATCACAAAAAGGGCAGCGGCGCGGGTAAAGCACCCAGCGCAGCTGCCGCAGTGTGCGGCTCAGGCCGCTGTAATAAAGCATCAGTCGTTCTTGACCGCAATGATGACGCGGACCTTTTTTCCGGCAGCGCAGCCGAAATTATCGTACCAGCCGGTCAGCTGGTAGCCGTCCGCATCCACCTGAGCCAGCTTGGTGGGGTAATACTGGCCCTTGTACCACAGGTAGACCTGCACATTGTCTGCCATCTCGTAGCGTTCATTGCCCGAGAGCACCGAGGCCGCGCCGACCTTGTCGATCTTCAGGGGCATCAGCTGCATCATGGCCTTGACAGAGCCGGTGGTCTCCTGCCGCACGGCAATGCCGCCCGCCAGCACCGGATACTTGATGGCCGTGGTGTAGCTGGCCACCGCGCCGTTGACGTAGCAGATATAGGTCGCCCCGCCGCCGATGTAGTTAAAGATCTGCTTGAAGGGGGTGCCCGTGATCTCCGCGATCTGCTGGAAGCCAATGCTCATCAGGGAGCCGGTGTTGCTGGTCAGCTTCTGCCAGGCCGTGCTCAGGATATCGCCCGAGACGATGCCCCACAGGATCTCGCTGGTGGTGGGCACCAGCAGGTTGGACAGGCGGTCTACCGCCGTGGCACCGGTCACAGTGGTGGTGGTATCCGAGGTAGAGCCAGAGCCGTCGGTACCGCCCGTGACCGCTCCGGTGGTGGTGCCTGTCGTGGTCGTGGTGCCGGAAGTGGAATCTCCCGCCGCAATGCTGGTGACGAGGCTCTTCAGGTCAGAATAATTCATGGCCAGATTTTTCACATCGTCCAGCACGCCGTAGCTCCACAGGTCGCCGGTTACATCGTTCAGGATGAGCCGGTCGATCTGTCCGGCATCGTTGACGGTATAGTAGCGGACATCGAGGTCACTCAGTGTTACCCCCGATAGGCGGCTGGGACGAACCGTCCCAGCCACACCCTCCGAAGTCGTATCCAGAATCTCTACATCGTCGGCCAGGGCGGCAGCGCCCAGCGCAGTGGCATTGGTATTGATGGTGCCGTTGACGCGGCGTTCATCGATGTGCTCCACGCTCTCGCCCTCCGGGGTGACCTTGATCTCTACCAGCCACCCCTGCGGAAAGTTCAGGCTCTTGTCCACGTTCACAGTGCGGGCAATGCCATCGGTGCACATGACGGAGACCTTCTGCAGAACATCCGCGCCGTTCTCTTCCACCAGACTGCGGGTGGCGGTCTGCACGACACCGTAGAACACGCTGTCGGCTTCCTCGCCGGTCACGATCCCGGCAGCCTCATTGTTCATGCCCAGCAGCAGGGTGACGACCTCGCCCACGCCGCCGCCGTTGAGGGAGGACACCTGGGAGGCCACCGCAGAGGAACCCAGCGTATAGCTGGTGCCTGCCACCGTTACACTGGTGGGGGCGCTGGCACTGGGCGAAACTGCCGTGATGCGGCCAGCGGCGCGGCGGGTGTAGACCCACAGTGTCTGTAAACTCTCACTGTAATAATACACGTCGTATTTGTTCAGTTCCGCAGATTCCGACGCTTTATCGTTGCGGTAGACCATCTTGGGAACAAAGGGCAGCTGGACCGTATCGCCCGCCACAAAGGGGCCCTTCAGGCTCTTGAGCATGACGCTGGAGGTATCCACCTGACCATTGGAGACCGTGAAGCCCAGGCTGCTGCCGTAGGCACTGCCGCTGGCGGTGTTGGCTGTCAGGGCGTTGTAGAACAGCAGGGCGCACTCCTCGTAGTTGAGCGCCTCGCCCTGGCTGCGGTCCACCTGATTGCGCAGGCCCAGCTCACTGGCCTTGTTCAGCTGTGCGTTGGGGAAGGAGCCGCTCAGGTCGGTCATCTTATAGCCCATCAGCTTGAGGATGGCCGTGACCGCTTCTTCCAGCGTCACGGCGTTGTCGGGCCGGAAAGAGCCGTCGGTGTAGCCGTTCATCCAGCCGTTCTGCACCGCAATGCGGACATAGGGTGCATAGGGCGAAGTGCCGGGCAGGTCGGTGAACAGGGTGCCCACCGTGCCCTGAGAGCCCACGCTCTCGCGGTAGGTGGAGTAGGACACCAGCATCCGGGCCAGCGCACTGCGGGTGACCACAGCGTTCAGAGCAGCCTGCTGGCTGCTGTCCATCGCGTTCAGCGTGATGGACAGCTGGACCGCCGTGTTGGCGTTGCCCGCTGCCGATGCCGGCAGCACCAGCATCGACACGGCAATGCTTACCGCCAGCAGAAATGCAAGGATTCGCTTTTTCATGGAAAATCCTCCTTAAAATAGTTTCTAATGTATTCCGGGTTGCGGCTCCCAGCGTCTGCTTCGTGCAAAGCCTTGCACTTGCATCCTGCTGGCCGCGGCCCCAACAACTCCTCCCTTCATCCGCCACTGGCGGCGGTCGTCGTTGTTGCCCCTATTAGGGGAGCTCCGCAAGGCGCTGGCAAAGCCAGACCGAAGCGGTGAAAGGTTTAATCATATCTCAGCGCTTCAATGGGGTTCAGCCTTGCGGCGCGCTTGGCGGGCAGATAGCCGAACAGCACGCCGATGCCCACCGAGATGCCAAAGGCCACCACGATGGAGTTGAACGAGGGACTGACGGTCACATCAATGTCGCTGGAGATCATGGGCAGGATGCGGTTTGCCGCCATGGACACGATATAGCCAAGGACGATGCCCAGCACGCCGCCCAGTGCGGAGGTGGTGGCAGCTTCCACCACGAACTGCGACAGGATCACCCGCTCCTTGGCACCCAGTGCCTTGCGGATGCCGATCTCCCGGGTGCGCTCGGTCACCGACACCAGCATGATGTTCATAATGCCGATGCCGCCCACCAGCAGCGAGATGCTGGCAATGCCGGTAAGGATGATGATGACCATGTTGATCATCTCGTTCATCTCTTCCAGCCACTCGCTGGCGCTGTAGATGTAGTAAGCGTTGTCGCTCTTGAGCAGGTCGTACAGACCGCTTTCCACCACCGCCTTGGCCTCGTTGGCGCGGCTCTCGTCCTTCATAATCGCAACAAAATTCTTGGCGCTGGACTGGTTGGAGAGCCGCATGGCCGTGGTGTAGGGCAGATAGATGCAGTCATCGTCGGAGCCCTGCTGCATGTTCTTGTCCGTCACCTTGGCGTTCAGCACGCCCACGATCCGGAACTTGTAGGCCCCCAGCTTGATGGTCTGGCCCACCGCGTTGCCGCCGTAGGCCGCCCGGTTGAGGTAATCGCCAATGATGCAGACCTGCTTGTTGTCCTTAATGTCCATGTACTGCAGGCCGCGCCCTTGGGCGAGGGTATAGTTTTTCATCTCGGCGTAGTGCTCGTCCACACCGTAAACACTGGTGCCGTAGCGGTAGGTCGTGGTGCCCACCTTGGGGGTGTTGTTGCTGAAATCGATCTGGGGCGAGACTGCGGAGATGAGCTCCTTGTTCTTATCCGCGATCTTATACACATCCTCCACCGAGGCGGTGCGGGAGCCGTAGCCCCAGACCTGAATGGACAGGGCATTCGTGCCCAGCGCCGAAAAGCTGTCCCGCATGCTCTGGGTCATGCCGTTGCCCAGGCCCACGATAACGATGACCGCCATGACACCGATGATGATGCCCAGCATGGTCAGGAAGGTGCGGAGTTTGTTGCTCCACACAT
>OKSO01000585.1_pt1 | contig 14459 bp, 10 predicted proteins | sample 1606241 | NCBI WGS metagenome assembly OKSO01 (sample SAMEA3879540, study PRJEB24766) | human gut metagenome | biome: human-associated habitat; feature: feces | place: USA | collected 1985/1987
ATGAATACTGACGATATCACTCTCACGGTAAATGCTATCCAGATCTTTTTGCTGTACACCGGCAATGTCAAACGGCTTATGGCTATAGCCCAGGACGTTCATATGAAAGGCATTACAATACGCCGCAACCTTTTTTCCTACATTTCCGAGGCCAATGATTCCGATCGTTTTTTCAGAAAGCTCTGCTCCCTTGTATTGCAGTTCTCCTTCATCCCGGTGAGCCTTTAGGAACGAATCGAGGTATGTGATGTTTTTATACCAGCAAAGAATGAAGGCCATCACATGCTCGGCAACCGCATTCGCATTCACGCCGGCAGCATTACAGACTTGAACGCCGTATCTGGTACAGTCTTCAAGATTTACATTGTCATACCCCGCACCTGTTTGGATCAGTTTTAGTCTGGGCGCTTTTTCCAGCAACGCTGCGTTGATTTTGATATGCTCCGGTATGAGCACGTCTGCGTCTCTTAATTCTCCTTCTGCTGCTTCATAAGGATGCAGAATTCTTACTTCCCACGCCTCCGGAAACCTATTGATTATCTGTTCTTTTGCTGCGTGAGGAAAACTTCCGATGATTGCGATTTTCATACAGCCACCTCCACAACTTCCGAGTTGTCGAGATGGAGTATACCACATTTCTGAGGCTTTCGGAAGATGCTTTATAATCGCCCCTGCCTGTAAGTGAAGGTCGTTGTCCCTTCTCCCGTGACGGATACTGTGTTGTCTCCATGCCGCAGTTCGAACTCTGGGATCTCCCAGGTTCCGGCGCTGACAGTTTTGTGGAAGGATTCTCCGTCAATCGCCCAGCGCAGGATGGTCTCCGCCGTAGTCGTTATGACCGGAACCGCGGGCATGAAGTCGTTATGCAGAGTAACTGTGCTGCTGCCGCTTATACTCTCGACCGTCTCCGAAACATAGTACGCAAGCTATTGTATCATAGCTTGCGTACTAACGTGGTGCGCCTGAAGGGACTCGAACCCACACGCTGAAAGCACGAGAACCTAAATCTCGCATGTCTACCAATTCCATCACAGGCGCATATATGAGCGGCAGGGCTTCCTGTCGCTATTTTATTGCCCTCTGTTTTTACACGGCGAGGAACCGAGGCGGAGCGTAACGCTTGACCCGCATCTATAAAAACAGGATGAACCTGCTTTTACCAAAGAATGAGCACGGCGAATGATGGAACGGCAAATCCTACACTGAGGTGACAGCACCTAAATCCATCGAGTCTACCAATTCCACCACGCCCGCAGATACAGCCGATATTGTAGCATAATTTTTGTTGGTGCGCAAGGAATGTTTTGACGGCGGCGGGGCGGATATGCTACACTGGGCGTATCACGATACGTCGAAAGGAGCATCTTCCATGAACGAGCATATTCTGCGTCTGGCCCGGGAAAACGCCCCCTGCTTTATCTACTCCCGCGATGTACTGGCGCGGCAGGCTGGGCTGCTGCGCGATACGTTCCCCGGCTTTGACTTTCTGTTTTCCGTGAAGGCCAACCCGTTCCCGCCGGTAATGCGGGCGCTGGCGGCGCTGGGCATCGGCGCGGATGCCGCCTCCGCCCGGGAGGTGCTGCTGGCGGAGGAGTGCGGCATGGCCGCCGCCGACATCTACTTTTCTGCCGCCGGCAAGTCCGACAGCGCCCTGCGGGAGGCGTGGGATCACGGCCACCTGATCGCCGACTCCATCGGCGAGGCGGTGCGCATCGGCCGCATCGCCGCGGAGAAGGGGGAGGCGCGGCCTATCGGCGTGCGGATCGACCCCTGCTTCAACATGGATGGCGGCCCCGGCACCTCCGGCAAGTTCGGCATCTGCGAGGAGGATCTGCCCCAGCTGCGCACGGCGCTGGAGGGGCTGCCCGTCACGGTCTGCGGCATCCACGTCCATCTGCGCTCCCAGAATCTGGACGCCGCCGTGCTGACCCGGTACTATGAGAAATGCTTCGCGCTGGCGCTGCGGGTGCAGGAGGTGCTGGGCTGCACCGTGGAGTATATCAACTTCGGCGGCGGCGTGGGCATCGCCTACAACGAGGCATCCCAGCAGCCGCTGGACTACGCCGCTCTGCGGCAGTGCGCCCAGCGTATTGCGGAGGAGAACCGCCGCACGCTGGGAGCCCGCCTGCTCATCGAGTCCGGCCGGTTCCTGACCTGTCAGGCCGGTACATACTTTATGCCGGTGGTGGATAAAAAGACCTCCCGAGGTGTGACCTACGTCATCGTGGAGAAATGTCTCAACGGCTTCCAGAAGCCCGCCATTGCCGCCATGCTGCGCCGTGCGGTGGGGCCGGATGCGGTGATCGCACCCCAGGAGCCGCTGTTCACCCGGGAGGACGCCTGCACCGTCACGTCGCTGGGCGATCTCACCCGCACGGAGACGGTGCATCTGGTGGGCAATCTCTGCTGCGCGCTGGATGTTTTGCAGGAGGGCTTCACCGGCCCGGCGCTGGAGATCGGCGATCTGGTGGCGGTGTCCAACGCCGGTGCCTACGCCTGCACCCTGTCTGTGCAGCGGTTTTCCAGCCACCACCCGCCGGCGGAGCTGCTGGTGGACGGGGACGGAAATGTTCTGTGACAACGCAAAAGGGGAGCCGCGAGGCTCCTCTTTTTTCGTCCTGCGCCGCCGCCCTCGTCGACCTGCCCAGCAGAGCGGAAAAATAATTGTATAAGTTGACGAAAAAACCGGCGACAGCCGGGAATTTTCATACAAATCAATAAAATAGAGGTTGTCAGACCCCGGAATATAAGCTATAATCGGTACGTTGAGCTACTGTCCGCAGCCATGTGGGCGGCGGACTTCAAGAAAACGAAGGGAGTACATCACCACTATGACTGCTAATGACATTCGCAATATTGCACTGCTGGGCCACGGCGGCTCCGGCAAGACCTCTCTTGCTGAGCAGATGCTGTTTATGACCAAGGGTGTGGACCGTCTGGGCAAGACCGTCGACGGCAACACCACCTGCGACTACGACGCCGAGGAGATCAAGCGCCAGATCTCTATCTCTCTGGCATTTGCTCCCGTCATGTATAAGGGCAAGAAGATCAACGTCATGGACGCTCCCGGCAACTTCGATTTCTCCGGCGAGGCTGTCTGCGCCATTCGCGCCGCCGAGTGCGCCGTCATCGTGGGCAACGCCAAGGACGGCCTGTCCGTTGGTATGGAGCGCACCTGGAAGATGCTGGGCAAGAAGCCCCGCATGATGTTCATCAACCGCGTGGAGGAGGCCAACGCCGACTACGCCGCCTGCATCGACGCCATCAAGGGCAAGTTCGGCACCGCCATTGCCCCCATCGTCGCCACCAAGGCCGACGGCAACAAGGCTGTCACCGTTATCGTGGACCTGCTGCACAACAAGGCATACGACGCCAAGGGCGAGTGCGCCATCCCCGCCGACATGGCCGACGAGGTGGAGGCGCTCCGCGCCGAGCTGATGGAGGCCGCCGCCGGCGCCGACGAGGAGCTGATGGAGAAGTTCTTCGAGACCATGGAGCTGTCTGCCGAGGATATGGCCAAGGGTCTGAAGCTGGGCGTCCGCGAGGGCAGCGTCTGCCCCGTGCTGTGCGGCAGCGCCGCCACCGGCATGGGCGTGGAGATGCTGATGCAGACCATCGTGGATCTGGTGCCCGTCGCCACCGATATGCCCGCCGTGGCCGCTGAGGACGACGACGGCAACGCCATCGAGGTCGCCTACGATCCCAACGGCACCACCGCCGCCTTTGTGTTCAAGACCATCTCCGACCAGTACGGCAAGTTCTCCATGATCAAGGTCGTCCGCGGCAAGGTCACCAGCGATATGTCCCTGTACAACATGACCACCGGCAACACCGAGAAACTGGGCCGTCTGTACGTCATGAAGGGCAAGAAGACCGAGGAGACCAAGGAGATCTGCTGCGGCGATATCGGCGCCATCGGTAAGATGGACAAGGTCAAGACAGGCGATACCCTGTGCGAGCCCAAGACCTATGTGAAGTTTGCACCTCTGGCCTTCGCACCCGCCTGCTACGAGCGCGCCATCGCCCCCAAGACCAAGCAGGAGATCGAGAAGCTGGGTACCGGCCTGAACAAGCTGAACGAGGAGGATCCCACCTTCTCCGTCACCAACAACGCCGAGACCCACCAGACCGTGATCTCCGGCGCCGGCGATATCCAGATCGACGTGCTGTGCAGCAAGCTGAAGTCCCGCTTCGGTGTGGATGCCGAGTTGGATACCCCCCGTGTTGCCTACCGCGAGAAGATCCGCAGCACCGTCCGCAAGCAGGGCCGCTATAAGAAGCAGACCGGCGGCAGCGGTCAGTTCGGTGACGTTCACATCATCTTCGAGCCCCAGAGCGAGCAGGAGGATATGATCTTCGAGGAGAACGTGTTCGGCGGCTCCGTGCCGAAGAACTACTTCCCCGCCGTGGAAAAGGGTCTGCGCGAGAGCTGCCTGCACGGTGTGCTGGCCGGCTATCCCGTGGTGTTCCTGAAGGCCACGCTGGTGGATGGCTCCTACCATCCCGTTGATTCCTCCGAAATCGCGTTCAAGCTGGCCGCCAACCTGGCGTTCAAGGCCGCGCTGCCCGAGGCCAAGCCCGTGCTGATGGAGCCCATCGGCGAGCTGAAGGTCACCGTACCCGACAACTTCGTGGGCGACGTGATGGGCGATCTGAACAAGCGCCGCGGCCGCGTGATGGGCATGAACCCCACCGGCGACGGCGAGACGGTGCTGGAGGCCGAGGTCCCCATGGCGGAGATGATGAGCTACGCCATCGACCTGCGCTCCATGACCCAGTCCCGCGGTACGTTCACCTTCAACTTCGTCCGCTACGAGGACTGCCCCGCTGCGGCGCAGGAGAAGGCCATTGCCGCCGCCAAGGCACTGGCTGAGGCCGAGTAAGAGTTTACGAAAGCAAAAAAACATCCGTCCGTACGGACGGATGTTTTTTTGCTTTCAAAATGCAAGGCAAGGCGGTTTCTTAGCCCCATAGGGTGGTCAGCATGGGGATGACCTGCTTCTTGCGGGACATGACGCCGGGGAGGAACACCATGTTGTCCTTGGGCTCCACGGCGAAGGCGTTGCGGATGGTGTCGTCGCTGCCGATGTACAGGAGCTGGGAGCCCTCCTGCAATACGTCCGTGAGCATCAGGATCACCATGTCGTAGCTGTTGGCCTTCTGCGCGGCGCGCATGGCATCCAGCAGCTCGTCCTTGCGCTCCATCAGCTTCTGGGAGTCGATGCAGGTGACCTGTCCCACGCCCAGCACCTGCTCGGAGATATGGAACTCCTTGAAGTCGCTGCGCAGCAGCTCCTCGGCGGAACGGCTGTCGTTGCTGCCGCTGAACAGCTCCCGTCCCAGATCGCTGAGGGACACCTTGGCGATGCGGGCCAACCGCTCCGCCATGGCGATATCCCGCTTGGTGCAGGTGGGGGACTTGAACATAACGGTGTCGGACAGGATGGCTGCCGCCATCAGACCTGCCATGTGGGGCGACGGCGTGACGCCGTGCTCCTGATACATGGAGGTGATGATGGTGTTGGTGCTGCCCACCGGCTCGTTGCGGACGGTGATGGGCTGCCGGGTCTGGATGTCCGCCAGACGGTGGTGGTCGATGATGCCCAGGATCTCCGCCTGATCGATGCCGGGGACGGTCTGGGACAGCTCGTTGTGATCCACCAGCACCACCCGCTTGCGCCGGGGCTTCAGCAGGTGGTAGCGGGACAACGTGCCAACGACCTTCTCGTTTTCGTCCAGCACGGGGTAGCAGCGGTAGCGGCTTTTCAGCACGACCTCCCGCACGTCGTCGATGTAGTCGTCCAGATGGAAGGAGATCAGCCCCTCCGTGGCGCAGGGCCGTGCGATGGGCGTGGCCTGATAGATCAGGCGGTGTACGCGGCTGGCGTCCAGCGGCGTGGAGATGACGCAGGTCTTGCCGGCGTTTTCCAGCCAAGCCGGCTCCACATCGGTCTGGCACAGGATCAGGCAGGCCACCTGCTTATCCAGTGCGCGCTGGATCATGTCCGGCTGGCTGCCGCACAGCACAATGCTGTCGGGGCCGTCGAACAGCAGGTTCTCGCAGTCCTGGGGCAGGGCGATGGACACGGAGCCGCTGACACTGTCCACCAGGTCGCCGCCGTCGCCCATGATCCGCCCCTCAATGACGCTCAACAGGTTGAACAGGGGGATGGCCTCCACACGGGGCTCGCCCACGGTGTTCAGGCTGAAGGTGGCGATATCACCGGCGGACAGCATACCGTACAGGGAGCCGTCCTCGTTGACAACGGGGATGGCGGAGATCTTCTGCTCCCGCATGAGCTTCCATGCCCGGTCCATGGTGACGGAGGCGTCCAGACACGGCGGACGGTCGAAATCCAGATCCTTCACCTGCGTGCGGACGTTCTGGATAAAGCGGGGGGGATTGAAATGGAACCGCTCCAGCATCCGGTTGGTCTCATCGCTGACGGTACCCAGATGGACGGCCACATATTCCTTCTCACCCAGCGCGTTTTTCAGCGCGGCGTAGGACATAGCGGCCACGATGGAGTCGGTGTCCGGATTGCGGTGCCCGGTCACATAGATCTCGTTCATACGCGAAAGCTCCTTTGCGAAAATTTTCCTCTGTGACCACCTATTATATAGGAGGTTTTCGCCGCGGTCAATGGGGCGCGGCGCTTTTTGCGGATCGGCGTCCGCGCCCCGCCTCCGGGAGATCACTGCTGTGCCGAAGGGGAGAGGGGGCGGCTCCGCAGAGCCGCTCCCTCTCCCCTTGCGATGATCGTTTTTGCGGTAGAATATTGTATAAACAGGGCGAAAAATGCCCATAAAAAGCAAAACGCCACGCACACTGGCGTGGTGGTCATCTTCTGTGGGTGGGACGCTTACCGCTCGCTGACCTGCTGCTGGCAGTCACCGAAGATCATATCGTCCAGATCGCCCAGGATCCAGTTGTTCATCATACCCTTATCACGCTCCTTTCTTCATTTATTTACGCTTACAGTATATGCTGGTTTTGTCAACTTTGCAAGCGCAAATTTATACATAATGTACAATTTATTTTCGTTAATTTTTGATAGATTGCACAATGACACCTGCGGGTCATACCATATATAATGACTTCGTATGAACGTGTAAACGGGGATATGCTGACTATGAAAGAGTTTTTTGCGGGAGAATTTGATATCGCCGTTATTGGAGCCGGTCACGCGGGCATCGAGGCGGCGCTGGCAGCGGCGCGGCTGGGGATGCGCACCATCTGCTTCACCATCGATCTGGACGCGGTGGGCAATATGCCCTGCAACCCCGCCATCGGCGGCACCGGCAAGGGACATCTTGTCCGGGAGCTGGACGCGCTGGGCGGCGAAATGGCCCGCGCGGCGGATCGCGCCTGCATCCAGTACCGGATGCTCAACCGCGCCAAAGGCCCGGCGGTGTGGTCGCTGCGGGCGCAGGCAGACCGGCGGCTGTACCAGCAGGTGATGAAGCACACGCTGGAGCGGCAGGAGAATCTGACGCTGCGGCAGGCGGAGGTGACGGAGCTTCGCTGCGAGGACGGACACGTCAGCGCCGTGGTGCTGCGCACCGGTGCGGTGTTCCGCGTCGGCGCCGTCATCCTCTGTACCGGCACATACCTGACGGGCCGCACCATCGTGGGGGAGTGTATCGAATCCTCCGGCCCCGACGGGATGCACGCCGCCAACGCGCTGACGGACAGTCTGCTGGCGCTGGGCTTACCTCTGCGCCGCTTCAAGACCGGCACGCCGCCCCGTGTGAACCGCCGGAGCATCGACTTTTCCCGGATGGAGGTGCAGGTGGGCGACGACGATCCGCTGCCCTTCAGCTTCGACACGGCGCAGACGCCGGAGAACCGGGCGGTGTGCTACCTGACGTATACCAACGCGGAGACACACCGGATCATCCGGGAAAATCTGGATCGCAGCCCCATTTACTCCGGCGTCATCGAGGGCGTCGGCCCCCGGTACTGCCCGTCTATCGAGACGAAGATCGTCCGGTTTGCGGACAAGCCCCGCCACCAGCTGTTTATCGAGCCCATGGGTCTGGACACGGAGGAGATGTATATTCAGGGCTTCTCCTCCTCCATGCCGGAGGAGGTGCAGCTGCGGATGCTCCACAGCGTGGCGGGTCTGGAGCACGCGGAGATGATGCGCCCCGCCTACGCCATCGAGTACGACTGCATCGATCCGCTGGCGCTGAAGCCCACGCTGGAGGTCAAGACCGTGGGCGGGCTGTACGGCGCGGGACAGTTCAACGGCTCCTCCGGCTACGAGGAGGCGGCGGTGCAGGGCTTTGTGGCGGGCGTCAACGCGGCGCTGGCGCTGAAGGGGGAGCCGCCCCTGCTCCTCAAGCGCAGTGAGAGCTATATCGGCACCCTCATCGACGATCTGGTGACCAAGGGCACCGAGGAGCCGTACCGCATGATGACCTCCCGCTCGGAGTACCGGCTGCTGCTGCGGCAGGACAACGCCGACCGGCGGCTGTGCGCCACCGGACACCGCATCGGGCTGGTGTCCGCGGAGCGGCTGCGGGCGGTGGAGGAGAAGTACGCCGCCGTGGAGCAGGAGGTCAAGCGCCTGACCCACACCGGCGTGGCCGGCAGCGACGCGCTCAACGCCCTGCTGATGCAGCGAGGCACCGCCCCTGTGGCGGACGGGGCGCGGCTCATCGACCTGCTGCGCCGCCCGCAGGTGTCCTACGACGATCTGCGGCCCTTCGACCCCGGCGCACCGGCGCTGGACAAGGCTGTGCGGGAGCAGGTGGAGATCACCGTCAAGTACGAGGGCTACATCCGCCGCCAGCAGCGGCAGGTGGAGGAGTTTGAGCAGCTGGAGAAGCACGCGCTGCCCGACGACATGGATTACAGCGATATTCAGGGGCTGCGCTTGGAGGCGCGGGAGAAGCTGAGCGCGGTGCGCCCCCTGAATCTGGGGCAGGCCAGCCGCATCTCCGGCGTATCCCCGGCGGACATCGGCGCGCTGATGATCTGGCTCCAGTCCCACCGCGGATAACTTTGTAAGGTCAAGGCGGCGCATTGCCGCGCAACACGATAAGGAGGGTTTCCATGAGAAAATTTCTGGCCATTTTGGTCTGCAAGCTCATACGCTTCATCGGTTCCTTTGTGGGGCGGGGCAGCAGCCTGCCCGGACAGATCGCGCTGAAGATCTGCCCCGACATTTTGCAGCAGGTGCAGCTTCCGCCGGAGATCATCGCCGTTACCGGCAGCAACGGCAAGACCTCCACGTCCGAGATGATCGCCCATGTGCTCACCGCCGCCGGAAAAAAGGTGGTGTTCAACCGGGAGGGCTCCAACCAGATCGAGGGCGTCACCACCATGCTGCTGTGCAGCAGCACCCTGACAGGACGGTGCAAGAGCGACGCGGCGGTCATCGAGTCCGATGAGCGCTACGCCCAGTACACCTTCCGCTATTTCCAGCCCACCCACTACGTCATCACCAACCTGTACCGCGACCAGCTCACCCGCAACGGCCACCCCCAGTGGGTGTTCAAGTCCATCGAGCCCAGCATCGGCCCGGACTGCACGCTGATCCTCAACGCCGACGACCCGCTGGTGGCGCTGTTCGCCCGGGGACGGCAGAACCGGGTGGTCTGGTTCGGCATGGATCGCCAGCGCTTTTCCACCGACCACTGCACCGGCATCTACAACGACGGGAAATACTGTCCGCTATGCCACGCGCCCATGGCCTACGACTACTACCACTACAACCACATCGGCGCGTACCACTGCACGAAATGCGATTTTCACCGGCCGGAGACGGCCTATACCGTCACCGACGCGGATCTGGATACCGGCTTTCTCACCATCAACGGCAGGGACCGCATCGAGCTGGCGTTCAAGAGCATCTACAACGCCTATAACATTCTGGCCTGCTATACCGTGTGTGCGCTGGCGGGGGTGGACGGCGCGGATATCGCCCGCAGCATCAGCCGCTATGTGCTGAAGAACGGCCGCATCGTCAACTGGCAGTACCAGACCATGCACGGCACGCTGCTGGCCTCCAAGCACGAGAACTCCGTGTCCTACGACCAGTCCCTGCGCTATACGGTGCAGCAGAAGGAGCCCCACGCCGTCATCATCATCGTGGACGCGGTGAGCCGCAAGTACTTCACCAGCGAGACCAGCTGGCTGTGGGACATCGACTTCGATATGCTGAATACGGAGAACACCTCCCACATTTACCTGCTGGGCAAATATGCCGACGATCTGTACGTCCGGTTCTCCTACACCGACGTGCCGCCGGAGAAGCTCAGCGCCTACGAGAGCATCAGCGAGGGCGTGGACGCCGCCGTGCGGGATGGCGTGACCCAAGCCTATACCATCACCTGTTTCTCCGACAAGGGCAAGTTCCTGTCGCTGGTCAATACGCTTTAAGGAGGGTCTGCATATGCGCATTCAGCTTTTGCATCTCTATCCCGATCTGATGAATCTGTACGGCGAGTACGCCAACGTGGCGGCGCTGCGGCGCAGTCTGGAGCGGCAGGGGGCGGAGGTCGTCGTCCGCACCGGCACGCTGTATGAGGATATCGACTTCTCCGACGCGGACTTTGTCTACATGGGCGCCGGCACGGAAAGCGCCCAGCTTGTGGCACTGGAGGATCTGCGCCGCTATACAGACGCCGTAGGCGCGGCGCTGGCGTGCGGCGTTGTGGTGCTGGCCACCGGCAACGCCATGGAGCTGTTCGGCAGCAGCATCACCTCCCCCGACGGCACGGCGCACGCCGGACTGGGGCTGTTCCCCTTCCGCACCACCGTGTCCGACACGGCGCGCATACAGGGCGACTGTCTGGCGGTGGGCGCTGCCACCGGGCAGACGGCGGTGGGCTTCGTGAACAAGGCCAGTCAGACCACGGAGGTCGCCCACCCGTTGTTCCGCATGGAGCACGGCCCCGGCAACGCCGCTGATACGGCGGAGGACGGCGTGTGGGAGGGCAGCTTTTACGGCACCCATCTCATCGGCCCTCTGCTGATGAAGAATCCCCACGTCAACGCTTACTTCACGGAGCTGCTGTGCCGCCGGGCGGGACTGCCCTATCAGACGCAGGACTGCCCCCATGAGCAGCGGGCCTACGAGGTGACGCTCCGCGCCCTGCAGGAGCGGTTCCGCCAGCAGTAAACGAAAAAGAGCATAAAAAAGAGGCGCCTTGTAAGGCGTCTCTTTTTTATGCTTCTGTTCAGATGTACTGGCGCATACCCTCGGTGGCCACATCCTCGTCAGCGCTGACGGTGACGGTGAACTTCACGTCGTTCTTCTCGCTGAAGCGATCCAGCCACTGGAGGAAGTTCTCCACCGCCTGCCAGTCGGTGCTGCCGGCGATCTTGCACAGGTTGTCCACAAACACATGGGAGATATCGTAATTGCCCGCATACAGACCGCAGAGGAAACCGCGCAGGCAGTCAAAAGAATCCACATTGTACTCGCTGGCATTGACCAGACGCACATTGTAGCTGATGTCGTAGGTCATGTCGCGGCTGGGTTCGATGCAAACAACGCTGCCGGTCTCGGAATCCACGCTGGTGTGGATCAGCTCGATAAGCTGCTTCGTCTTACCTGCACCGTTCGCGCCCATGATCAGTCTAACCATAAGAAATCACTCCTTTGTCATAGATGGAGTTGGTTCTACTCCTGTCTGTAGAATACCATACCATGTAAAAAATAGCAACGAAAAAAAGAGGCTCTTTTTTTGGGCAAAACGCCTTACCGTCCCAGCTTGGCCAGCAGCGTTCCGCGCAGCTCCTCGTAGCCGGGCTTGCCCAGCAGTGCGAACATATTCTTCTTATAGGCCTCCACGCCCGGCTGGTCGAAGGGGTTCACATCCAGCAGGTAGCCGCTGAGACCGCAGGCGTACTCGAAGAAGTAGATGAGCTGTCCCATCACACTCTCGTCCAGCCCGCCGGTGTACAGGGTGATGTTGGGGACACCGCCCTCCACATGGGCCAGCAGCGTGCCGTCCATGGCCTGCTCGCGGATGAAGTCCATGCTCTTGCCCGCCAGGAAGTTCAGGCCGTCGCCGTCCGTCTCGTCGTAGGGGACGGGGTTCTCGTGCTGCGACGGGCCGAAACGCACCACCGTCTCAAAGAGATGGCGCTCGCCCTGCTGGATATACTGTCCCATGGAGTGCAGGTCGGCGGTGAACTCCACGCTGGCGGGGAACAGGCCCTTGCCCTCCTTGCCCTCGGACTCGCCGTACAGCTGCTTCCACCACTCGGCCATAAACCGGAAGCAGGGCTCATAGGCCGCCAGGATCTCGATCTTCTTGCCGCAGCGGTACAGCTCGTACCGGGCGGCGGCGTACTGCCACGTGGGGTTGGCACTCATGTCCGCCGCCGTGCAGGTATCCATCATCTCGCGGGCGCCGTTCATCAGGGCGTCGATGTCGATACCCGCCACGGCGATGGGCAGCAGCCCCACGGCGGTCAGCACGCTGTACCGGCCGCCCACGTCGTCGGGCACCACAAACGTCTCATAGCCCTTGGCGTCCGCCAGAGACTTCAGCGCGCCTCTGTGCCGGTCGGTGGTGGCGTAGATGCGCTTGGCGGCCTCCTCCGGGCCGTACTTCTTCTCCAGCAGCTCGCGGAAGAAGCGGAACGCCACTGCCGGCTCTGTGGTGGTGCCGGATTTGGAGATGACATTGACGGAGAAGTCCACACCGTCCAGCAGCTCCACGATCTCGCTCATGTAGTCGGAGGACAGGCCGTTGCCCACGAAGTAGATGTTGGGGGTGTCCTTCTTTTTCAGATTGTAGTTGGGGGAGCGCAGGCACTCGATCACGCCCCGGGCGCCCAGATAGGAGCCGCCGATGCCGATGACCACCAGCGCCTGAGAGTCCGCCTTGATGCGCGCTGCCGCGGCCTTGATGCGGGCAAACTCCTCCTTGTCGTAGTTCTCCGGCAGGCGCACCCAGCCGGTAAAGTCGCTGCCGGCGCCGTCACCCTTTTGCAGGTGGTCGTGGGCGATGCGCAGGCGGGGCGCCAGCGCCGCCTCGTAGGGCAGCGGGATAAAGCTGTTGCAGCTATTGAGGTCCACACGGATCATAGGATGATTCCTCCTTGGTAAAAGACGTCTTTTTCGGTGTTTTCCATCTTACAACGATTATATCCAAATTACAAGGGGAAAAAGACCGTCTACGCCGCGAAAACCGCCATGCGCAGAAGCTGGGTGAATACCTGCCCCCAGCTGCGCCGCGCCACGGCTTCCTCCGCCACCAGCGGCACGGTCAGCAGCACCGTGTCGCCGTCCAGCACGGACAGCTCACCCAACCGCTGCCCGGCCTCCACCGGAGCGGCGACCTGCGGCTCCAGCGTAACGGTGCGGGTCAGGCCGCCGGCCTTGGCCTTTTCCACCAGCACGGCGGTGTTCTCTGCCTCCGGTACCGGCTGTACAGCGTCCGACGCGCCCATGACTACCTGTACCGGCGTCAGCGGCTCCGGCGGCAGGGCGTCCGCCAGCGTGTAGGTGGAAAAACCGTAGTTCAGCAGCGCCTTGGCGTCCTTGGTGCGGGTGTCCTTGTCCGGCGCTTTCATGATGACGGCGATCAGCTCCATGCCGTCCCGCTCCGCCGTGGCGCTGATGCAGTACCCCGCCGAGGCGGTGTAGCCGGTCTTGAGACCGGTGGCGCCATCATAGAAGCGGATGAGCTTATTGGTGTTGGCCAGCTGAAATGCGCCGTTCCGGATGGTGTCCATCCAGATGGTGGTGAAGCGCCGTATGTCCGGATGGTGCAGCAGCAGCTCCCGGCTCATAAGGGCGATATCGTGGGCGCTGGTGACGTGTCCCTCCGCCGTCAGGCCGGTACAGTTGACAAAATGGGTGTCCGCCATGCCCAGCTCAGAGGCCCGACGGTTCATCTGCTCCACGAACAGCTCGTGTACGCCGGCGACCTTCTCCGCCAGCGCCACCGCCGCGTCGTTGCCGGAGGCCACGCACACCGATTTCAGCAGCTCCTCCACCGTGATCTGTTCGCCCTCCGCCAGATAGACCTGACTGCCGCCCATCCCGGCGGCCGCAGCACTGACCGTCACCACGTCGTCGTAGCCGATAGTGCCGCTGTCGATGGCCTCCATGGTCAGCAGCAGCGTCATGATCTTGGTGACGCTGGCGGGCTCCAGCTGCTCGTGCTCGTTCTGCGCGAACAGCACCTGCCCTGTAGATTTTTCCATCAGCAGCGCCGCCCGGCTGGTGATGGGCAGCTCCACCGCATCCGCCCGCACTGAGTACAGACCCAGCGCGCACAGCATCGCCGTCAGCAGACAGATCGTGCGCCGTATCTTCCTCATTATAAGACCCCTCCCTGCGTTTTTTCTATCCCTATGCCCGCAGGAGAGAAATCATGCGCTTCGACAGAAATTGCGGTTGCAAAACCCGTGCCGACCTGCTATAATAGCAACGTTCGCAGGGTTGGTATATCGGTATTACAGCGGCTTCCCAAGCCGTTAAGGCGGG
>OKSO01000602.1_pt1 | contig 14173 bp, 12 predicted proteins | sample 1606241 | NCBI WGS metagenome assembly OKSO01 (sample SAMEA3879540, study PRJEB24766) | human gut metagenome | biome: human-associated habitat; feature: feces | place: USA | collected 1985/1987
ATACAATCCATTTATTATAATTGACGGTATTGGTTATAAATGCAAATATGAACCTTGTGAAGCTCTTAATCATTATGCTAATGAGCTAATGACAAGAGAACCATAATTTTTAAGTGTACCATCTACCCATCGGGTCAACTTGTCCCGAACTTTTACAGCTAAATATCCGCCGCCCTCACAGCGGCACACCGAGCAGGAAATCTGAAAAAGGTCTCCTGCTTTTTTTCTGCCCAAAATGAGGTGGTAAAACGCCACCCCATCCACCAATTAGCGAAAGGAGGGACACGAAATGCCCTGTCCACACAACGAAATCACGATTGTGCAGCGCAGCCAGCGGCAGTCTGCGGTTGCCGCCGCTGCTTACCAGAGCGGCGAACGGTTGTTTTCCGAGTACGACCAGAAGCAGAAATACTATTCCGAGAAACGAGGGATCGTCCACACAGAAATCATGCTGCCGCCCCACGCCCCGCGGTCATACGCAGACCGCAACACTTTATGGAATGCCGCTGAAGCCGTAGAAAAACAATGGAACTCCCAGCTTGCCCGCAGGATCGTGCTTGCCATACCGAGGGAAATCCCCTCGGAGCAACACGCCGACTTGATCCGGGACTATTGCCGGGAGTTTTTTGTTTCCAAAGGCATGATTGCCGATTTTGCCATTCACGATAAGGGGGACGGGAATCCCCACGCCCACATCCTGCTGACCATGCGGGCAATGGACGAAACCGGGAAATGGCTTCCCAAGAGCCGGAAGGTTTATGACCTTGACGAGAACGGTGAGCGTATCCGGCTCCCGTCCGGGAACTGGAAAAGCCACAAGGAGGACACCGTAGACTGGAACGACCAGAAGTACGCCGAGATATGGCGGCAGGGCTGGGCGGCTATCGCCAATCGCTATCTGGAAGCCAATGACCGCCCGGAACGCCTTGACCTTCGTTCCTATGAACGGCAGGGGCTTGATAAAATCCCCACCGTCCACATGGGGCCAGCGGTCAGCCAGATGGAGAAACGAGGGATACAGACCAACATCGGCAATCTCAACCGGGATATTACCGCTGCCAACCGGCTTATGCAGTCCATCCGTCAGATGGTGCGTCACCTGAAAGGCTGGATCGCAGACCTGAAGGAGAAAAAAGCCGCCCTGCTGGAAGCCTTGCAGGAAGCGAAGGAACCCACCCTGCCGGAGCTGCTGGGCAAATATCTGGATTTGCGCCGGGAGGAGCGCACCAGCTGGACGAGCAAAGGCCAGCTCAAAGGCACTGTGAACGACTTCAACAAGGTCATGGACGCTATCCGCTATCTGCGGGAAAAAGAGCTGTCCACCGTGGAGAGTTTGGACACCTATCTGGATACCGTCAGCGGGCAGGCCGTTTCTATCCGGGCAGAGATGAAGCCGAAGGAAAAGCGCATGAAAGAGATCGACACCATGCTTTCCCATATCGCCAACTTTGAAGCCCACAAGGCAGTTCATACAGAATATGCCGCCATCCGGTTTAAGAAGCCAAAGGAACAGTTTGCCGCCGCCCATCGGGGCGAGCTGGACGCATACAATGCCGCTGTCCGCTATTTCAAGGTGCATTTGGAGGGAACCAAGTACAGCACCAAGAAATTGAACGAGGAACGGACACAGCTTGCCGGAGAGGTGGCCGAGTACAGAGAACGCCTGTCAGCGGTGCAGGAGGATGTGAAGATTCTCCGGGATGTGCGCCACTGGCTCAATCAGGTGCTTCCGTCCGAGCAGTACCGCCAGACAGCCGAACCGGGCAAGAAACCGTCCATCCAGCAGGCAGTCAAAGGCAGGGCGCAGCGTATCCGGGAGGAACAGGGCGAGAAACGCCAGCAGCCCCGCACAGAGAAAAAACAGGATATGGAACTTTAACAGGCGCTTGCCATTTTCTTTTCGAGAATGACAGACGCTTTTCTTATTTTCAGGAGGATTTAGTTGAATGTATTTGAAGCTGTCAAGCAGTCTGTTACCACCCGGCAGGCTGCCGAGCATTTCGGAATCCGGGTGGGACGAAACGGGATGTGCGTCTGTCCCTTCCATGCCGACAAAAACCCAAGCATGAAGGTTGACCGGCGCTTTCACTGTTTCGGCTGTCAGGAAGACGGGGATGTGATCGACTTTGTTTCTCGTCTGGAAGCTGTCAGCCCAAAGGAAGCCGCCCTTATGCTGACGCAGGCGTTTTCCATCCCCTATGAGGACAAGGAGCCGCCCCGCCACAGGAAGCCCCGGCAGGAACCCCCGGAACAGCGGTTCCGCCGTATGGAGCGTTACTGCTTCCGGGTGCTATGCGACTATCGAAACCTGCTGCGCCGCTGGAAACAGGACTATGCCCCCAAGACGCCAGACGAGGATTTCCACCCGCTGTTTGTGGAAGCCCTACAAAAGCAGGACTATGTGGACTATCTGCTGGATGTGCTGCTCTCTCCGGACATGGAGGAACGGGCAGCCCTTATCATCGACTGTGGAAAGGAAGTGAGCAATCTTGAAAGACGAATGGCAGAGCTTGCCGCCGGAGATTCGGCAGGCCGCAGAACAGACCATGCAAGAAGCACCGCCGCCTCGGAGCGTTGAGGAAGTCAAAGCCATGCTGGAAAGCACCGAAAAAGGCGGCGTCCGCAACAGTATCCGAAACTGCCTGACCGTCTTTCAGAATGACCCGCTACTTTCCGGGGCAATCGCCAAAAATCTCTTGACTGAGCGCACCGACATCATTAAGCCCATCGGCTACAACCGTACCGGCACCGCTATCACGGACACGGATATGAACTATCTGCTCCTGTATCTGGAAGAAACCTATGGGCTGACCAGCGAAAAGAGGATTGCCGCCGCCATCGGGATCGTTGCCAACGAAAACGGCTATCACCCCATCCGGGACTACCTGAACGGCCTTTCATGGGACGGAACCGAGCGTATCCGCACCTGTCTGCACCACTTTTTAGGAGCCGACAGCGACCAGTACACCTATGAGGCCCTGCGCCTGTTCCTGCTGGGAGCCATCCGGCGGGCCTTTCACCCCGGCTGTAAATTTGAAGTCATGCTCTGTCTGGTGGGCGGTCAGGGAGCCGGAAAATCCACCTTTTTCCGGCTGCTGGCTGTGAAAGACGAGTGGTTTTCCGATGACCTTCGCAAGCTGGACGATGACAATGTGTACCGCAAGCTGCAAGGCCACTGGATTATTGAGATGTCGGAGATGATCGCCACCGCCAACGCCAAGAGCATTGAGGAAATCAAGTCTTTTTTGAGCCGACAGAAGGAGGTCTATAAAATCCCATACGAAACCCACCCGGAGGACAGGCTGCGGCAATGCGTGTTCGGCGGCACTTCCAATGCCCTGGACTTCCTGCCCCTTGACCGTTCTGGCAACCGGCGCTTTCTGCCGGTCATGGTGTACCCGGAACAGGCGGAAGTTCACATTCTGGACGATGAAGCCGCTTCCAGAGCCTACATGGAGCAGCTATGGGCGGAAGCCATGACCATTTACCGCAGTGGGGATTTTAAGCTGTCTTTCAGCCCCGAAATGGTGCGCTATCTCAAAGAACACCAGCGGGATTTCATGCCGGAGGACACCAAGGCCGGGATGATCCAAGCCTACCTTGACCGCTATACCGGCAGCATAGTGTGTTCCAAGCAGCTTTTCCGGGAAGCCCTGAACCACCCCTTTGACGAGCCGAAACAATGGGAAATCCGGGAGATCAACGACATTATGAACCATTGTGTCACAGGCTGGCACTACTTTTCCAATCCCCGGATGTTCCCGGAATACGGCAGGCAAAAGGGCTGGGAGCGTGAAGCCCCGGCAACGGATACCAGCAACGGAGCCGAAAAAATTCCGGAGGGATTTGTGGAGGTCACAGAGCAGATGGAGCTTCCTTTCTGAAAATCCCACCCCGTTGCCGACTTTGTTGCACTCCCGTTGCCGGGCTGGTTGCCGGGGAAAGCCCCGTAACTGCGGGCTTTTTCCCCTATCAGCAACCAAAGCAACAGAAAAATAAAAGAAAATATAAATCGTAACCAAACCGCCAGACAGAGAAGGTTTTGAGGTTTTTTGAAGCCCGTTGCCGGACTTCGTTGCCGACCTTCTCCTTGTCTGGCTATTCTATTATGGAGGATAACTGCCTATGGCAAAAACGAAAACAGAGATTCATGTTACCACAGTTTTTGACGGCGAGCTGGACGCAGCGGATGTCTTTGTAAGCCTGATTGCCCAAAAATATGGGCAGAATACCGGGAAGGAAAATCTTGCGAAAACACAAGATTTAGGATATAATAAAGACGAGGTTCAGAAGAACCGTGTTCCGTCTGGATTGTGCGGGTAAACGGTTATGATGAACGGATACGAATACACAGGCATGGACGCAATTCTGGCGGGCAGCTTCCGGGCGGCCATCTATTGCAGGCTTTCCAAAGACGATGACCTTGACGGGGAGAGCGCCAGTATTGCCAACCAGCGGGATATGCTGGAAAGCTACTGCGAAAAGCAGGGATGGGAGGTTGTGGCAGTCTATCAGGACGATGGCTACACGGGGCTGAACATGGAGCGCCCCGACCTGAAACGGATGTTAAAAGCCATCGAGCGCAGGCAGATAAATCTTGTGATAACGAAAGATTTATCGAGGTTGGGCCGAAATTACTTGCAGACCGGCACACTGATCGAGGACTTCTTCCCCCGTCACGGCGTCCGCTATATCGCCATGAATGACGGTATCGACACCATGCGGGACAACAACGACATTGCGCCGTTCAAGAACATCCTGAATGAGATGTACAGCAAGGATATTTCCAAGAAGGTACATTCCTCGTATCTTCTGAAAGCCCAGCAAGGCCAGTTTACCGGCTGTGTGGCTCCCTTTGGGTATCGGAAAGACCCAGAGGACAAAAACCACCTGCTGGTGGACGAGGAAACCGCCCCCATTGTCCGGCAAATCTTCCTTTGGGCGCTGGAAGGACACGGCCCCAACTTCATCCGGCGCAGGCTGGAAGAACAGAAGGTGCCTTGCCCTACATGGTGGAACCGGGAACGGGGCTTCCGCAATGTCCGCACCAAATGGGAAAAGAAAGACCCGGAAAACGGGCGGTATATGTGGGACTTCTCTGTGATAAAAGACATCCTGATGAATCCCGTTTATACTGGGGCGATAGCTTCCCAAAAGAAGGACTACCGCTTCAAAATTGGAACCATTGGCGAGAAGAAGCCGCAGGACTGGATTGTGGTGGAGGAACGGCACGAACCGTTGATTGACAGCAAAAGTTTTGCCATCGTGCAGGACAAGCTGAAATCCCGCCAGCGCCCCCGGCAGGACGGGGAAACCAGCCTGTTTGCCGGGCTTATCAAGTGCGGCGAGTGCGGCAAGTCGCTGACCATCCGCACCACTCACGCCAAGCACCCGCAGCAGATTTACGCCTGTAAGACCTATGGGGCGTTTGGCAAGAACCACTGTTCCCAGCACCGGGTGGAGTACGACACCCTTTACCACCTTGTCCTGAACAAAATCCGGGAGTGCGCCAGGGCTGCCCTGACCGATGGGGAAGCCATTGCCGGGAAACTGACCAACACCTGCGAAGCCGAGCAGAAAGGCCAGCGGGAAGCGTTGGAGCGTTCCCTGACAAAAGACGAGGAACGGATTGAGGTGCTGGAAAAGATGGTGCTGCGGCTCTATGAGGACATGGTTGCCGGGCGGATCAGCGAAGCCAACTTCAATCTCATGCTGGACAAGACGCAGAAAGAACAGGCCGAGTTGAAAGAACGGGTTGCACAGGGGCGCAAGAAGCTGGCCGATGAAATGCGGCTGGCGATGGACGCCAAACAATGGGTGGACGCCATTCAGGAATATGCCGACATCACGGAGTTGGACGCCGCCACCTTAAACCGCCTGATTAAAGAAATCGTTGTCCATGAACACATCGACAGCGATAAGACACGACACATTTCTATCGAAATTCACTTCAATCTCAAACCCATCCCGGTGGTGGAACAGGTCAAGGGCTGACCTGTCCACGCCGGGGCAGTTCTAAAACAATTCCATATATTTTTTGACACGCCGCCGCCCGCCATCGAGCAAGGTTTTACTCCTAATTGGGGATAAAACAGCTTATGGCGGGCGGCGGCGTTGCCTTGATTGGCGGCGTTCTCGTTCCCCTGCTCAAAGGGCTGTTCGGTTAAGCGGCGGTAATGTCCTATGCAGAGCATACTTGACGCGATTAACGAATGGATCAAGGAAATCCTGATCGGAGCGATCAACGGAAATCTGTCAACTATGTTCGGGGACGTAAACGAAAAGGTCGGTACGATTGCCGCCGAGGTAGGCAAGACCCCGCAGGGGTGGAACGCAAGCATATTTTCCATGATACAGACGCTATCGGAAAATGTGATCGTCCCCATTGCGGGGCTTGTCATTACCTACGTTCTATGCGTGGAGCTAATCAGCATGGTAACGGAAAAGAACAATATGCACGACATTGACACGTTCATGTTCTTTAAGTGGTTTTTCAAAGCGTTCGTTGCGGTGTTTATCGTCACGCATACCTTTGACATCACTATGGCGGTATTCGACATGGCACAGCACATTGTTTCCGGCGCGGCGGGCGTGATCGGCGGCAGCACCAGCATTGATGTTGCCGCCGCACTCTCGTCCATGCAAGCCGGACTTGACGCAATGGAAATCCCCGAACTGCTCTTGCTTATGCTCGAAACAAGCCTTGTCAGCCTTTGCATGAAAATCATGTCGGTGCTGATAACGGTTGTTTTGTACGGGCGTATGATTGAGATTTACCTGTACTGCTCCGTATCGCCTATCCCATTCGCCACCATGACAAACCGGGAATGGGGGCAAATCGGAAACAACTACTTAAAAGGCCTGTTTGCCCTCGGCTTTCAAGGCTTCCTCATTATGATATGCGTCGGCATTTACGCGGTTTTGGTAAACAACATGGTTATAGCGGACAATCTGCACACCGCGATATTTTCCATCGCAGCCTATACGGTGCTGCTTTGCTTTAACCTTTTGAAATCCGGCGCACTGGCAAAATCATTATTCCATGCACATTAAAAAGGAGGTTTTCCATCACCAAGAAATACAGCGTTATTTACGCAGATCCCCCGTGGCGGTATGAACGGATCAAGGTGCAGGGCGCAGCGGAAAAGCACTATCCCACCATGGGCATTGACGAGCTGTGCGCCCTGCCCGTGCCGGAGCTGGCGGCGAAGGACTGCGCCCTGTTTTTGTGGGCGACCTTTCCGCAGCTTCCCGAAGCCCTGCGGTTGATCCGCGCATGGGGCTTTCGGTATCGGACGGTGGCGTTCGTTTGGCTCAAACGTAACCGCAAAAGCCCGTCCTGGTTTTACGGTATGGGCTATTGGACGCGCAGCAACGCGGAAATCTGTCTGCTGGCGACCAAGGGTAAACCCAAGCGGCAGTCGGCGGGCGTACATCAGTTTCTTATCAGCCCCATAGAGCAGCACAGCAAAAAGCCGGATGCAGCGCGGGAAAAAATCGTTGTCCTTATGGGGGATTTGCCCCGGATTGAGCTGTTTGCCCGACAGAAAACACCGGGGTGGGATATATGGGGCAACGAACTCCCAAACAGCATTGAAATGTAACGAAAGGAGATTTTTCTATGGCGTATGTACCCGTTCCCAAAGACCTGTCACGCATAAAGACAAAGGTTGCCTTTAACCTTACCAAAAGGCAGCTCATATTCTTTGCGGCGGCGCTCCTTGTAGGATTGCCGCTTTTCTTTTTGCTCAAAGGCAGCACTGGCACAAGCCTTGCGGCGTTCGTGATGATCCTCGTTATGCTACCCTGCTTTCTGTTTGCCATGTACGAAAAGCACGGGCAGCCCCTTGAAACGCTGATTAAGAACATCATACAGACAAAATTTATCCGTCCGAAAGAAAGACCCTATCAGACGGAAAACTTCTATGCCGTCCTCGAACGGCAAAGACAACTTGAAAAGGAGGTATCGGCTATTGTCAACGGCAAACGCAAAACACGCAGGAAACAGGCGTAAGCTCACCCGCGCCGAGAAAAAGGAAATCGCCGCCCTGATCCGAGCGGCAAAGGGCGACGGAAAGGCGCACACCGCGCAGCAGACCATACCGTATCTTGCCATGTACCCGGACGGTATCTGCAAGGTTACGGAAAAGAAATACTCCAAGAGCATCGCCTACGACGACATCAACTATCAGCTTGCGCAGGCAGACGATAAGACCGCCATTTTTGAAAACTGGTGCGACTTTCTCAACTATTTTGACGCGACCGTTAGTGTGCAGCTTTCCTTTATCAACCGGGGAACGCGCAGCGGCGGCGCGAAGGAGGTCGTTGCGATCCCCGCGCAAAACGACGCTTTCAATTCCATCCGCACCGAATACGCGGATATGCTGAAACATCAGCTTGCAAAAGGCAACAACGGCTTTGTAAAGTCAAAGTACATTACATTTTCCGTGGAAGCGGACAATCTGAACGCGGCAAAGGCGCGGCTTGCCCGTATTGAAACCGACATACTGAATAATTTTAAGGTGCTGGGCGCAGCCGCCCGCCCCATGACGGGCTATGAACGGCTGGAAGCCCTGCACAGCGTATTCCACCCGGAGGGAGAACCGTTCCGTTTCTCTTGGGACTGGCTCACCCCGTCGGGGCTTACCACAAAGGACTTTATCGCCCCGTCCTCGTTCCGTTTCGGCGAGGGCAGATATTTCCGTATGGGACGCAAAATCGGCGCGGTCAGCTTCCTTGAAATCCTTGCGCCGGAGCTGAATGACCGTATGCTTGCGGATATTCTCGACCTTGAAACGGGGATCGTCGTCAATCTCCATATCAAGAGCATCGACCAGACCGAAGCCATCAAGACCATCAAGCGCAAGATAACCGACCTTGACAAAATGAAAATCGAGGAACAAAAGAAAGCGGTACGCAGCGGCTACGATATGGACATCATCCCCTCTGACCTTGCCATGTTCGGCGGCGAAGCGAAAAACCTCTTGCAGGACTTACAGAGCCGCAACGAGCGAATGTTTCTCCTGACTTTCCTTGTGGTCAATATGGCGGACACGAAGCGAAAGCTGGAAAATGACATATTCGCAGCGGCAGGCATCGCGCAGAAATACAACTGCGCCTTAACCCGCCTTGACTATCAGCAGGAAGCGGGCTTACTGTCGAGCGTACCTATCGGAGAAAACCTTATCCCCATCCAGCGGGGGCTTACCACATCAAGCACTGCGATTTTTATTCCCTTTATCACGCAGGAGCTTTTTCAGCGGGGCGCGGCACTCTATTACGGGCTGAACGCCCTGTCAAGCAATATGATCCTCTGTGACCGCAAGCGGCTGAAAAACCCCAACGGGCTAATCCTTGGTACCCCCGGAAGCGGCAAGAGCTTTGCGGCGAAGCGGGAAATCACAAACGCTTTTCTCATTACCGACGACGACATCATCATCTGCGACCCGGAAGCGGAGTATTACCCCCTTGTGCGCCGCCTGCACGGACAGGTAATCCGCATTTCCCCCACAAGCACCCAGTATGTCAACCCTATGGATATTAACCTCAATTACAGCGAGGACGACAACCCCCTTGCGCTGAAAAGTGACTTTCTCCTTTCCCTCTGTGAGCTTGTCATAGGCGGCAAGGAGGGGCTGATGCCCGTGGAAAAGACCGTCATTGACCGCAGCGTAAGAAACGTGTACCGCCCGTTTTTAGCCGCCCCCGACCCGGCGAAAATGCCGATCCTCGGCGACCTTTACGACGAGCTTTTAAGACAGCCGGAGCCGGAAGCGGCGCGGGTGGCGGCGGCATTGGAGCTTTACGTTTCGGGCAGCCTGAATGTCTTTAACCACCGTACCAATGTGGAGCTTTCAAACCGCCTTGTCTGCTTTGACATCAAGCAGCTTGGGAAGCAGCTTAAAAAGCTGGGGATGCTCGTTGTTCAGGATCAGGTGTGGAACAGAGTAACCATAAACCGGGCTGAAAAGAAATCCACCCGCTACTACATGGACGAGTTTCATTTGCTCCTCAAAGAGGAACAAACCGCCGCCTATTCCGTGGAGATTTGGAAGCGTTTCAGAAAATGGGGCGGTATTCCAACCGCTATCACGCAGAATGTCAAAGACCTTTTGAGCAGCCGCGAAGTTGAGAATATCTTTGAGAACAGCGATTTTGTCCTCATGCTCAATCAGGCGCAGGGCGACCGGGAAATCCTTGCAAGGCAGCTCAATATCTCCCCGCAGCAGATGAAATACGTTACCCATACCGAAGCGGGCGAGGGGCTGATCTTCTACGGAAACGTGGTCCTGCCTTTCCTTGACCGTTTTCCGCAAAATACCGAGCTATACCGGGTAATGACGACCCGCCCGGAGGAAGTGGGCGGCACATGAGATTAGACACCATCATCAACCGCGACGCGCTGTGCGCCCTGCGGGAGCTGCCCGCCGAGAGCGTCCATTGCTGCGTCACAAGCCCGCCCTACTATGCCCTGCGGGATTACGGCATGGACGCGCAGATCGGGCGGGAGGACACGCCGGAGCAGTACATCGCAAGGCTTGTCGAGGTTTTCCGTGAGCTGAAACGGGTGCTGCGCCCGGACGGTACGTTTTGGCTGAATATTGCCGATACCTACTACGGCACAGGAAACAAGGGCAGCTACACCGACCCGAAAAACCCGAAAGGCAGAAACGGGCAGAGCCTGTCCCTTGCAAGACAGGCGGCAGGCTGCAAGCAAAAGGATTTAATCGGTATTCCGTGGCTTTTAGCCTTTGCCCTGCGCTCTGACGGGTGGTATCTGCGCAGCGCGATTATTTGGCAGAAGGACAACCCCATGCCCGAAAGCGTGCGGGATAGACCGAGCCGCTGCTATGAGAACGTCTTTTTGCTTACGAAGTCCAAGAGCTATTACTATGACGCCGCCGCCATTGCGGAACCCATTGCCCCAACAACGGCGGCGCGATACCGGGGCGGGCGCAGCGCGGGACACAAATACGACGGCGAGGTACCCGGACAGGGCAAGGTGCAGGGCATCAACCGGGCGCGGACGGGCGGCTACTACGATGAAGCCCTCATGCCGACCACGCGGAATAAGCGGGACGTATGGCATATCAACACCGTACCCTACAAGGGCGGGCATTTCGCCGCGTTCCCGCCGAAGCTGGCGGAAACCTGCATTTTGGCGGGCTGTCCCAAGGGCGGCGTTGTCCTTGACCCGTTTTTCGGCAGCGGCACGACAGGGCTTGCGGCAAAAAGCCTTGACCGCCATTACATCGGCATTGAACTGAACTATGACTATTGCACCCTTGCAAGGGCGCGGATCGGAGGTGAAACGAATTGAGCAAAAAGCTGAAACCCCGCGATAAAATTACGCAGAAAATGAGCCGGGACGGGCTTATCGAGGTCAACGAAACCGCAGGCACCGCCGAGCTGATCAGCGGGCGCGAGCAGGACGCGGATTTTTCCAAGAAGCCCGAACAGGCGGCGCAGGAAGCAGCGCAGCAGCTTCCGCATCCCTCCGGCAGCGCGGCAGCTCGTCCCCATACCCCGGAGCTTTCTCCGAAGCGGGACGACGCCGCAGCCGAGCGTGTTTTGGAGCATATCGACGCCGCCCATACCCGCGCAGCATCCAAAAAGGCGATAAAGCGGGCACAGCGGGAAGCGGTGGCAAAAACAAAGACATCACGCCTGCAATTCACCGAGGAAGAACGGGCAACGCCGGAGCTTCAAAAGGCGATCCGCAAATCGGAAAGAGCCGCCGACCGCTTGGACGAAGCGCGGACGGCTATTCCGAAAAAGAAAGTCTTGACAAAAGAGCGCACCTTTGACGAAGCCGCAGGCAAGGGCAAGACCCGCCTGCGCTTTGAGGAAAAGGAAAAACCCATACCGGGCGGCAGGCAGCAGCATAACCCCCTCTCCCGCCCTATGCAGGAGGTCGGCGTTTTCGTCCACAATAAGATACATTCCGTTGAAAAGGACAACTCCGGCGTGGAGGGAGCGCACAAGAGCGAGGAATTAGCCGAGCGCGGCATCCGGGCGGGGGCACGGCAGATGCGAAAGAGCCGCCGCAGCCGCAAGCTGAAACCCTACCGGGCGGCGGCAAAAGCGGAAAAAGCCGCGTTCAAGGCAAACGCCGATTTTCAGTATCAAAAGGCGCTGCACGACAACCCGCAGCTTGCCGCGTCTAACCCCGTTTCCCGGTTTTGGCAGAAGCAGCAGATCAAGCGGCAGTATGCAAAGGCGGTACGAACGGGCGGTGCAAAATCCGCAAGGAAAGCCGCAGAAAACACCCGCAAGGCAGCGAAGAAAACCGCCGAAGCGACGAAAAAGACCGCTGCCTTTGTAGGGCGGCATTGGAAAGCCTTTCTGATTGCCGGGTGTGCGCTGTTGCTGTTCATAATGATTTCAGCCGGGATCTCTTCATGTTCCAGCCTGTTTTCCGGCGGCATTACCTCCGTTATCAGCACGTCCTACGTTTCAGAGGACGCGGATATGCTTGGTGCGGAAGCTGACTATGCAGCCCTTGAAGCGGAATTGCAAAGCAGGATAGACAATATCGAGCGCGACCATCCGGGCTATGACGAATACCGCTACGACTTGGACGACATTGAACATGACCCGTATGTGCTGACATCTATCCTTACCGCGCTGCACCTTGAATACACCCGCACCGAGGTACAAAGCACCCTTGCCATGCTCTTTGAGCGGCAATACACGCTGACGCTCACCGAGGAAACAGAGGTGCGCTATCATGTGCTTCTCCGCAAGGCCTTGAAGGAGGCAAGCATGCGGGGTTTCATTCAGAATGACCCGACAGACTTTATTCCACGACCTAAAAAGGAGCAGTCTGCTGCGGATTGCTATTCTCCGGAGGAATGCAGAAAATTACTCAATGCGCTTCATGATGATCCACTTGAACTTCCCATTACGTTGGCCGTTCTGTATGGACTGCGGCGCAGCGAAGTTTTGGGGCTGCGATGGGGTGCTATTGATTATGAGCGAGCCACAATTACCATTTCACATTCCGTAACATCGACCGCAGTTAATGGGAAGCGGCAGCTGATCGCGAAGGACAAATTAAAGCGCAAGTCCAGCTTTCGAACATTGCCGCTTATGCCACAGGTTGCAGCTATGCTCCAGAATGCCGCGATCCAGCGTTATGGGACACAGCCTCCGCCTAATGAGGAATACATCTGTGTGAATGGGACGGGGCAGTTGTTTACACCCGACTATCTATCTGAGCATTTCAAAACAATTCTCGCAAAGAACAACTTGCGCAGGATTCGATTTCATGATTTGCGGCATAGCTGTGCCAATTTGCTGATCTCTGCCCGTGTGCCGCTGATAGAGGTACAGCAGTGGTTGGGGCACAGCAGCCTGTCAACTACGGCGGATTTATATTCGCATCTGGAGTATGCCGCCAAGGAGCAAAATGCTCGCGTCATCTCGCAGATGTTACTTTGACAAAAGAAAGGAGAACACCATGGCGTTTGATATCATGAATCTTTTCGAAGAAACGGAAAACGTAATTACAGAATTGGACGAAGGGAACGAGCTGGCTGCGGTGGATTTTGCCAACCGTATTTCATCTATGTCGCCCTCGTGTTCGGCAACCAAAAGCTATGCAGTCTACCAGGACGATGCCGTCATAAGATACGCCCAATGGTTTATAGCCTGTAACAAGGAACTCGGGATTGACCGTTGCATAGACGGCCTGCACCAATATGCCAGTAGATTCTGGTATGCGGATACACCGATACTCACGGAAGAAGGCGTGCAACGGCGGTTCAGATGGTGGACGCCCTGTTTTCCTATTCTCAAAAAGTACTGGACAAGCATCCGGTCGACATTTTACTGATTGATGCCCAACACGAGTGCTTGAATGGCGAAACCTTTGCTATGTTTACAGCGGGAGGAATGCAGAGTTGCATCTGTATGTACCGAATGCAAAGTGAGGAGGTAAACCCTATCCATGTACTGCTGCACGAATTGGGTCATTTGCTCCACATCAAGGCGACCGGGACACTGACTGATATTCCTGACTCTTTCAAGGAACATTTGCTGGGACTGGGCATAGATTGCAGGAAGCTGACCACAGCGCAGCTTCGGGAACTGTTTGCAGATACATTTATGCTGGCTGTTGTTTGCAGACAGCCTGAATTAGGAATGCCGAAACCGGGATTTTCAGAAAGAG
>OKSO01000620.1_pt1 | contig 13868 bp, 13 predicted proteins | sample 1606241 | NCBI WGS metagenome assembly OKSO01 (sample SAMEA3879540, study PRJEB24766) | human gut metagenome | biome: human-associated habitat; feature: feces | place: USA | collected 1985/1987
TAACTTTTTCATAGATGTTACTCTCCTTTCATAAATTTCCATCTTTCCGGAGGCGGTTTTCCGCAAAATCGCGTCCTTCCCGCGGTAGCCGGCAAATTCAGAAACCTTGTCAAAAGTTGCAAAACTTACTGATTTGGTAGCGGTTCTTGCCAAAAAACGCTTGAAATCGTGCGATTTGGTGGGTATCGTATCCCCTTACAGATGGTTCGTTTGTCAGAAAGGAGCAAGTTTCGGCGATTCTCGGCTTACTTACCGTGGCATGCCGATCCCGTAACTAAGTCGGGAACGCACCGTTCCCCACCCTTTCTGCACTGTCACCTTACCACACCCAAAAAATCAAGTCAACGATTTCGCCCCATCTGTAACACACTTGTAACAAAGCGCGCGCTTCGTTACAGCTTGACATAATACCCGCCTTTTCGCCGTTATCCGCTACTATATACATATATAATTATCAAATCATTATCATCATTTTTTGAAGTGCAGACCCCGCGCGGCGGTCAGGCGGCGTGTTATTTAAGTATCCGCGCCGCCGCGCAGGGCGCTCCGGGCGGGAAATTTTCGTATTTCCGGCTGCGGCCTGCCGAAAATGGAAGATCCCCGCTCAATCATGCGGCCGCCGCCCGTTCTCCTTGCACAAAACCGTACAACCACCCCAAAATCATGCAAATTTACTCATTTTTCGCGCCCGCGCCGCGCCGCCGCCCGCTACCACACCGCTACCCGATCCCCGCGCCCGCAAGCCCTTGCCGCGCAAGGGCTTTTCCCCGTCGGAACCGCCCGAATTCCGCCGCCGCGCTACCAAACCGCCACCCGGAAGGGCGCCGCGCCGCCGCTTGACTGCCCCGGAAAGATGGAAATTTATGAAAGGAGAGTAACATCTATGAAAAAGTTACTCGCAATGGTGCTGGCTCTGGTCATGACTCTGTCCCTGGCCGTCAGCGCCAACGCAGCTTTTAAGGATGTCAAGGACATCGACGAGACCTACGCCGAGTCTGCTGCCGTTCTCAACGGTCTTGGCGTCTTCAAGGGCTACGAAGAGAAAGATGGCACCTTCAGCTTCCAGCCGAAGAACGCCATCACTCGCGCCGAGGTGGCTGCGATCGTCTATCGCATCTACACCGGTGACGTGAAGGACGCCTATGTCAAGAACTATGAGACCTACAACAAGTTCGGTGACATGGCCGGCGCCGGTTGGGCCAAGGGCTACATCGGCTACTGCGCCAACGCCGCTCTCGTCAAGGGCTATCCCAACGGCACCTTTGTCCCCTCCGGCAAGGTCACCGGTTATGAAGTTCTTGCCATGATCCTCCGCGCTGTCGGTTACGATCAGAAGAACGAGTTCACCGGCGCTGACTGGGCGCTCCACGTTGCTGAGATCGCTGAGCGTCAGGGCATCCTTGACAACGTCAAGGGCGTGGACCTCAACGCTCCCGCTACCCGTGAAGTGGTTGCTGAGCTGCTGTTCCAGTCCATCAACGTTCCCATGGTCACCTACACCGCTGCGTTCGGCTACGCGGCAATTGTGTCCCGCCGCGCGCGGCGATTTCCGCATTCAGCCCGGTCGCGGTCGCGTCGGCGTTCGCCTTGAGCGCCGCGTCGGTCTTGCCGAAAGCGTCGTTGAAGTCCTCCATCTTGATGAAGTCCTGCTTCTCCCACTGCGGGAGGGAATAGTTGTCGGTTTTTTTCATGTCGATCCCCCAATTGATAAAATTGGCAAGGCAAATCGTTTGCCTTACAGCTTTAGGCTGTAAGGCAGCGGACATTGTACGTTTTGCGGCAACGCGCCGGGAAAAATTTCTTCCGCGCGCGTTGTTGGCGCGCATTTTGCTGCCAAATAGTTACAAATGGGAACAAAACCGCGAAAAGCGTAGTCAAAAGAAAGGAAGTCTGCTATAATAGCCGCGACAAAAGGAAAGGAGATCCGACATGAAACGTTTTTTGGCGCTGCTGCTCAGCGCGCTGATGCTGCTCTCGCTGCTGACCGCCTGCGGCGATAAAAATTCCCCGCCCGACGACGGCAACACCGTGGTGGACGACAATCCCGACGCCGAGCCCGGCGACTCCGCCGCCGACCCCTACGACGCGGTGCGCACCTACTGGTCGGAGGATCAGCTCACGCAGGCGTGGGGGCCTGAGCAGGTGGTGGAGCATCTTTTCTTCCACCCCGTCATCGCCTATCCGCAGTGGGCCTTCCACGACTGCAATGCCTCGCAGGATCAGCGCTACGGCCTCGATGACTGGATGGTCACGGCGGACGAGTACAAGAAGATCTTGCAGTCCGTGTACGACCGCGGCTACATTCTCGTTGCGATGGAGGACGTTTGGAGCGAGGTGACGGACGAGACCGGCACGCACATGGTGCGCAACACCCTCATGCTGCCCGAGGGCAAAAAGCCCCTCGTCATCAGCTTTGACGACGTGAACTACTATCCGTATATGCTCGACGAGGGCTTCACGAGCAAGCTCGTCGTCGGCGAGGACGGCGAGATCTGGGCGCAGTGCACCGATCCGTACACCAATGAGACGTTTTTGACCAAGGAGCTCGACGCGACGCCCATTCTCGACGAGTTTGTCTACGAGCACCCTGATTTTTCGCTCAATGGCGCGAAGGCCATCTTCTCGCTGACAGGCTATTGCGGCATTCTGGGCTACCGCACGCAGGACGACCGCGACATCGCGGCCGATTCCCCCGACCGTCCGGCGTTCGACGCCTATCGCGCGAGCGAGATCGAGGCGGTCAAGCCCGTCATCGAGCGCCTCAAGGAAACGGGCTGGACGTTCGGCAGCCACACCTGGGGTCACATTCGCCTCGACAGCAAGTCGATGCAGACCATCATCAACGACACCGAGCGCTGGGTGGACGAGGTCGGCTCGCTCGTCGGCCCCACGCAGATTTTGTTCTATCCGCACGGCGGACGGCCCGACGGCGACGACTGGCACACCACCGGCGAGCGCTTCAAGTACCTGCAAAGTCAGGGCTTCCGCGTGTTCGCAAGCGTCGGCACCAGCTCTTTCAGCTTTGTCAAGCCCGACATCTCCGCCGTCATCTGCGACCGTCTGCACCCGGACGGCACGACGCTGCGCGGCAGCAAGCGCGTGCTGAGCTGGTATCAGCAGTTCTATGACGCAAAGGACATCATCGACCTTACCGTGCGCCCCGATCTTGGCGTGCGCTGGGATCAGTAAGGAGGGCAAACCATGACGCTGGATGAGCTCAAGGCCAAGGCTGTCGCCATGCTCGACATGGCCTATGTGCCCTATTCCCACTTTCCCGTCGGCGCGGCGCTCGAATGCGACGACGGCGCGGTCTTCACCGGCTGCAACATCGAAAATTCGAGCTACGGCCTCACAAACTGCGCCGAGCGCACCGCGGCCTTCAAGGCCGTGAGCGAGGGGCACCGCCGCTTTGCGCGCATCGTCATCGCCGGGCGCAGCGACGATTACTGCTACCCCTGCGGCGCGTGCCGCCAGGTGCTCTACGAGTTCGGCCCCGAGATGGAGGTCATCTGCCTCAACAAAAAGGGCGAGGAGAAGCACCTGTCGATCCGCGAACTCCTGCCCTATGGCTTCGACCGGACGTGGCTTGCAATCGACGAGAAATAACGAAAAAAAGAGAGCGGCATGCCGCTCTCTTTTTTTGTTCGCTTCAGTTGCTGCCAGAGGAAGAGGCTTCGATCGTCACTCCGCCGCCTTCGTGCAGAAGGAGTAGAACGCCCTGCCGCAGTAGTCCTCCGCGTCCCACTGCGCGTCCACCTCAAAAATACCGACGCTCGGGAACAGCTCAACAGTATACGTTCCGTCGTCCTGCCGCTGCACGGTCAGTTTTTCGGCAGTCGCCTGCGTGTCGCCCCAGCACTGCTCGTTCCAGTACCGCAGGGTGACGGAATCGGGCGCACAGTCGCCGAAATCGAGCGTCACCGTGTAGTAGAAGGACGCCGACACCGCGATGGGCATTTCAAGAGCCGGCGTGCTGTCGCGGAGCGTCTCGTCCAGCGGATGCATGCCGCAGGCGATCGCGCTCGTGCGCTGGCCGCCTCCGGCCTCATAGTCCCAGTCGTAGCTGCCGCCCATCGCCGTGATGCTCGCCCCCTGCGCGTTCGTCACCGTCAGCTCCGGCGGCTCGGTGGGCGCGGGCTTTGCGCCGCAGCCCGCGAGCACAAGCAGCAGCATCAAGATCAGCAGAAGGGAAGATTGCTTTTTCATTCAAGTTCACCTCTCGTTTCTTTCGGATACCCATATAGACGCAAACCGCGGGAAAAATGTTCCGCAAATGCAAAATCGCGCAGACGCGAAATGATTTCGAATCGTTTTTTGGCGCGACATGCGCGTGCCAAAAAACTCTTCTCGCTCCGCGCGTGTCGAAGCCGCCCTTTGGGCGGCAAGGCACGAAGCGGAGTGTAATTCTCAAAAAACAAGGGACACGGTTTCCGTGTCCCTTGTTTTTTGAAGAATTAAAAGTCCGCGTTGCCCACGGTGCGGGGATGCAGCTCCACGTCGCGGATGTTGCCGATGCCCGTTAAATACATCACCATGCGCTCGAAGCCGAGGCCGAAGCCCGCGTGACGGCAGGAGCCGTAACGGCGCAGGTCGCAGTACCACCAGTAATCCTCGGGATTCATGCCGAGCTCGCGGATGCGCTTTTCGAGCAGCTCGATGCGCTCCTCGCGCTGGCTGCCGCCGATGATCTCGCCGATGCCCGGAACGAGGCAGTCCGCCGCCGCGACGGTCTTGCCGTCGTCGTTGAGGCGCATATAGAACGCCTTGATCTCCTGCGGATAGTCGGTGACGAACACGGGGCGCTTGAAAACTACCTCGGTCAGATACCGCTCGTGCTCGGTCTGGAGGTCGATGCCCCACTCGACGGGGTAGTCGAACTTCTGTCCGCTCTCCTTTAAGAGCTTCACGGCCTCGGTGTAGGTCACGCGGCCAAAGTCGGACTCGGCAACGTGCCTAAGTCTCTCGATGAGCCCCTTGTCGACAAAGCTGTTGAAGAACGCAAGATCGTCCGGGCAGCGCTCCATCACGCGGCGAATGATGTGCTTGATCATCGCTTCCGCCACTTCCATGTCGCCGTTGAGGTCGCAGAAGGCCATCTCCGGCTCGATCATCCAGAACTCGGCGGCGTGGCGCGCGGTGTTGGAGTTCTCCGCGCGGAAGGTCGGGCCGAAGGTGTAAACGTCGCCGAACGCCATGGCGAAGTTCTCGGCGTTGAGCTGGCCGGAGACGGTCAGGCTCGTCTTCTTGCCGAAGAAATCCTTGCTGTAATCGATCTGGCCGTCCTCGGTGCGGGGCGGGTTCTCAAGGTCGAGCGTCGTCACCTGGAACATCTCGCCCGCGCCCTCGCAGTCGCTGCCGGTGATGATGGGGGTGTTGACGTAGACAAAGCCGCGGCTCTGGAAGAACTCATGCACGGCGTAGGCCGCCGCGCTGCGGACGCGGAACGCCGCGGAGAAGAGGTTCGTGCGCGGACGCAGATGCTGAATGGTGCGCAGATATTCGACGCTGTGGCGCTTTTTCTGCAGGGGATAGTCGGGCGAGGACGCACCCTCGATCTCGATCTCCGTTGCCTTGACCTCGAGCGGCTGCTTGGCCTCGGGCGTCAGCACCACCGTGCCGCGCACGATGAGCGCGGCACCGACGTTCTGCGCGGCGATCTCCTTATAATTAGAAAGAGAATTCGCGTCCATCACCACCTGCAAATTGCGGAAGCACGAGCCGTCGTTCAGCTCGATGAATCCAAAGGTTTTCATATCGCGGATGGTCTTCGCCCAGCCGCACACGGTGACGCTTTCGCCGCCGTAGCGCTCGCTGTCGGCGAAGATCGCGGCAATTCTCACTCGTTCCATAATAATTTCCTTTCCTTTTGTGGGTTTTCGCGGGATAATGCGCTTATTATATGCTACTTTCTGTGCGATTGCAAGCCCTGCTTTTGATTGACTTTTCGGAATTTGTGTGTTATCTTAAAATCTTACCTCAAAAGGTAAACGTGAAACTTTCACCTATTACTTTACAGGAGGATTTTAACATGAACAAGTATCTGGACATCGCCCCCGAGGTCGCCGAGGCGCTCAAAGCCGGTAAGCCCGTCGTGGCGCTCGAATCCACCATCATTTCCCACGGCATGCCCTATCCCCAGAACGTCGAAACCGCCCTCAAGGTCGAGCAGATCATTCGCGACGCGGGCGCAGTCCCCGCCACCATCGCCATCATCGGCGGACGGCTCAAGGCCGGTCTTTCCAAGGAAGAGATCGACTACCTCGGCCGCACCGGCGCGGGCATTCCCAAGGCCTCCCGCCGCGACCTGCCCGTGCTCGTCGCGCAGGGCAAGGACGGCGCCTGCACCGTCACCACCACGATGATGATCGCCGACATGGCGGGCATTCGCGTGTTCGCCACCGGCGGCATCGGCGGCGTGCACCGCGGCGCGCAGGAGACCTTCGACATCTCCGCCGACCTTGAGGAGCTGGCAAACACCTCCGTCATGGTCATCTGCGCGGGCGCGAAGTCCATTCTCGACCTCGGCCTCACGCTCGAATACCTCGAGACCCACGGCGTCACCGTCATCGGCTACGGCACCGACGAGCTGCCCGCGTTCTATACCCGCAAGTCCGGCTTCGGCGTCGACTATCAGCTCGACACGCCCGCCGAGCTCGCCAAGACCTTCCACGTCAAGCGCGAACTCGGTCTGCGCGGCGGCCTCCTCGTCACCAACCCCATTCCCGAGGAGTACTCCATGGACAAGGAAGTCATCGACAAGGCCATCGCCGAGGCCATCGAGGACGCGAAGAAGGACGGCATTCACGGCAAGGCCACCACACCGTATCTGCTCGCCAAGATCAAGGATCTCACCGGCGGCGACAGCCTGGATTCCAACATTCAGCTCGTCTTTAACAACGCCCGCCTCGGCGCGGCGGCGGCGGTCGAGCTTGCAAAACTCGAAAAGTGAGATTTTTTGTCCTTTACCTCGCCGCGATCAATCTCATCACGTTTTTCGTCTACGGCGCGGATAAGCGCCGCGCCAAGATCCCCGGCGCGCGCCGCGTCCCCGAAAAAACACTCTTTGCACTCGCGCTGCTGCTCGGCAGCGCGGGTGCTCTTTTGGGCATGCGCGTCTTTCACCATAAAACGCGCCACTGGTATTTCCGCTTCGGCATTCCGGCGATCCTGCTCTTACAGCTCGCGGCGGCGGTGCTTTTGTACCTGCGAGTTCTGCGCTGACAAAAAATTTTTGAAAATTTTTGTCCGTTCCTGCAACAAATTCCCCCTTTCCTGCGTCTAATAACATACAGGGGGGGCGGCAGGAAAAATTGGAAAATAAAGTTTTTCTGAAATTTGCGTTTTCCTGTTCCCTTATTTCCCGCGGCATGATATAATGCCGATGTATGAGAACTGCTCTGTGCGCGCAGAGCAAATCACAAAAATCAGAAAGGATGAAGAAAATGATGAAGAAATTTCTCTCATCGCTGCTGGCGTTGACCATGATTTTAAGTCTGGTCATCGTTCCGGCAAACGCGGCTGCTGGCGACACGATTGATGGCGTGTCGGTTAGCAGCTCAAACGTTACGCTCACCAAACTTGGCGACACCACGGATGTTACCTTTACTGTCCCCAAAAACCTCACGGTTGGTGACACAGTAACGGTTAACAGCAAAGAGGTAATGTACAACGGTAAGCTTAGTCATTCTATCGCGTCTAGTAATAACAATATCGCAATCTGTTCCCAAAATGGTAACACCGTGACCATCACGGCTGTCGGTTATGGTGAGACTACCATCACCTATACTGTGTCTTTTAATTATCTAGATAACGGAACGTCTGCTACCGCTACGCAGACGCTGACCACTAAGGTCACCGTCGCTGCTCCCGAAGTCACCTACACCATCACTGGCACGCCCACTGTCAAGGCAAAGGTTGACGGCAAGGATGTTTTTAATGTCAAGCATAATACCACGGTTGACTTCTCCATTGACGGGGATATTACCGTTAAGAGCAAGACCGGCGATGCCGGAGAAGTAACCCTTGATCGCAGCGCTTACACTCTGGAGTATGCTTGGAGTGGCGTTTCCGGCAGCAGCGCGAGTGTCAGTCAGAAGTTGACCAACACCACCAGCTCTCCGAAGACCGTGACGGCTGGCTGCACCATTACCGTTAAAGTCGGTGGCAAGGCTGTTGGCTCTCCCGTCAAATGCACTGCCGCTAAGGTCATTGTTGCCAGCGAGCCCGGCATCTCCATCACTGGCAGTGTTCAAAAGGTCGGCGAAAACTACGAAGTTCTCAAGGGTGGCAGACTGGAATTGACCGCATCTGCCACGGGCGTTGAGAATCCCACCTATAAGTGGTATGTGAATGATAGTATTGATTCCAGCCACGGCCGCAATGAGAAGTATATTCTGACCTCTTCCGATACCACCCGCACTGGTACCACTACTGTGACCTGCAAGGTTTTCTCCGGCGACAACGAGACTCCCGTAAAGGAAACGACCTGCACCTATAAGATCGTCGACGAAGATGTTCGTCTGACTCTGGACAAGGAAAGCGTTACGCTTTCGAAAAAAGGTGCCTATGATACGGTTACCGCCTCCGTGATTGATTGGTCGACTGACCGACCTGTTTCCGGCGAGGTCAAGTATAAGTTTACTCCCAGCAAACGCGGCGTTGTGTCTCTTTCTTCTTCTGAGAACACCACCGGCAAAACGCGCATTACCCTTGATGCCAATGACACAGTGACCATCACCGTCGAGGCCACCTATAAGGGCAAGACCCTCGATGCGAAGACGATCTATGTCACCGGCGAACTGCTCAGCGCCAGCCTTGATAAGGTTGAAAACGGCGATCCGCTTAAGTTTGACTACGATGATCTGGAAGCTGCTGCCAATAAGGCGCTCCCTTCTCGCGTCAACGTTAAGAAGAACAGCTATATCAATCTTTCCGGTGTCCCGACCGCAGCTGACGAGGGCGGCGTGCTCTACTATGGCTCCAATAAGGTCTCTGCCTCTGGCCGTAACATCGATAAGAATGATAGTCTTGAGTTCCGTACCGCCGCAGGTTTCATTGGTGATGCCACGATGACCATGACTGTGAGCGGCGATGATAACAAGTCCTACACGATCACGCTCACCATTCCTGTTATCTCTGCTGGCACCATCAAGGAGACCGTGACCGGTAACGCCGCCAACAAGGACGTTACGTTCACTAACTCCGACTATAAGTATCTCTATTACACCACCTCCAAGGTATCCGATTACAACGGCTACTACGACGGCAGCAGCAAGGTCGGCAAATTTGACGGCCTCGTCAAGGAGGACAAAACCGTCACCATTCCCGCTTCCAAGTTCAATAACAGCAAGACCGTAACCCTCTACGTCGTCGGCCTTGACGATGACGGTGTTGCTTCCACCGGTACCATTGAAGTTTCCCAGAAGTCCTACGCCATCGAGTACAATGTGGTCGCCGGCGAGACGCTCTCCTTCGACCAGAAGGCTTTCGAGTCCTTCATGGAAGACTACGCCGATGATAACATCAAGACCAGCAAGGGCGACTACTTCGAGTTCGACTACGTTAAGTTCACCTCCCTGCCCAACTCCACCAGAGAGGGCGTCCTCTACGAGGGCAAGGACAAGATCAAGACCTCCACTGAGGTCGAGGATCTCGACAAGGTGAGCTTCGAGTCCGTCGCCAAGGCCAAGGACACCATCAAGGTTCCCTTCACCCTGTATGCCAAGCAGTACGACAAGAACGACAAGGTCATCGACAAGAAGGTCAGCATGACCGGCGTGGTCGAGATCTCCGTCGTCAAGGAAGACATCGTCTTTGAGGTCGGCGTGAACAGCGCGGTCAAGCTCGGCTCCGACAAGTTCATCGACTTCCTGCGCGATTCCGACAAGAGCTACAGGAAGGCTGACCTCGACTATGTCACCTTCGATGTGGGCAAGAACAGCGCCATCACCTCCTACTTCAACGGCACCGGCGCGCTCTACCGTTACTACAACGGCAGCACCGGCATCAACGCCACCGTCAGCGCCAAGGACGAGTTCTACTACAACCCCAAGACCAGCAGCAAGCACTATGACCTCGACGACGTGGCCTATGTGACCTCCAAGTTTGCCAAGGTCGGCGATATCGTCTATATCCCCTTCACCGCCTACGGCACCAAGTCCGGCCAGAAGGCTGAGGGCACGCTTGCCATCAAGGTCAAGCAGACCATGAACTTTGTCGACGTGAGACCCGGCGACTACTTCTATGATTCCGTCCAGTGGGCCGTCAACCTCGGCATCGCCAAGGGCACTTCCACCACCACCTTCTCCCCGAAGACGGGCTGCACCCGCGCGCAGATCGTCACCTTCCTGTGGCGCGCCGCCAATTCTCCCGCGCCGCGCAGCAGCACCAACAAGTTCACTGACGTTTACGCCACCACGCACGCCGACTACATGAAGGCGATCATCTGGGCCACCGAGCAGGGCATCACCACCGGCACCGGCAACGGCAAGTTCTCCCCCGACGACATCTGCACCCGCGCGCAGATCGTCACCTTCCTGTACCGCTTCAAGAGCAACCCCGCGGTTTACGGCTCCCTGAACTTCTCGGACGTCAACAAGACCGAGCATGCCGCGTTCTACAACGCCATTCTCTGGGCTGTGAACAACAAGATCACCACCGGCTACGGCGGCGGCATCTTTGATCCCAACGGCACCTGCAACCGCGGTGACGCTGTGACCTTCCTGTACCGCGCCCTCGCGTGATCTGAATCTCCGCGCAGCGATTTCCCGCGAATCAAGAGGCCGCCCGTTTTCAAACGGACGGCCCTTTTTTGTAAACTTTCTGTGATAGCCCTTTCCCCCGCCTGCAAACCGTGCTACAATACACCCATCTTGTTTTTCCGGGGAGTTGTTACTGTGAGCAAATTCCGCAATGCCCTCTACCGCTTCATGTACGGCCGCAACGGTGTGGACGCGCTGAGCTGGGCGCTCGTCGTGCTTGAGGTCGTCCTCAGCCTGCTGAGCTCCTTCATTCACGTGCGCGGCGTGTCGCAGGCGCTGTACTTTGTGTCCACGGCGCTGATGTTCGTGGTGCTGCTCCGCATTTTTTCGCGCAATCTCGCGCGCCGTCAGGCCGAGAATGCGAAGTTCTTGACCTGGTGGACGCCGAAGGCGAACGCCATTCGCGGCGCGCAGGCCCGCCGCGCCGACAAGGCGCACAAATACGTCCGCTGCTCCTGCGGCGCATACTGCCGCGTGCCGCGCGGCGTGGGCAAGATCGAGCTGACGTGCCCGAAGTGCGGCAGGAAAAAGGTCATCAAAACGTAAGAAAGAAAAAATCCGTCCCGATGGACGGATTTTTTTGTAAGAAAACCGGTTTTCCGCCGTCTAATAGACAGAAGGGGGTGAGGGTGCTGACGGATTTTGAAGAGGTCTACGCCGTGTACTTTGACGATGTGTACCGCTATCTTCTCTCGCTTTCCGGGAGCGAGAGCGTCGCCGAGGAGCTGACGAGCGAGACGTTTTTCCGCGCAATGGACGCCCTCGGCCGCTTCCGCGGCGAGTGCAGCGTGCGCGTCTGGCTCTGCCAGATCGCCAAGAATCTCTATTATTCGCACCTGCGGCGCGAAAAGCGCCTTGTGCCGCTCGAAGAGGCCGCGAGCGCGTGCGAGAGCCACGAGGACTCTCTCGCCGACCGCAGCGAGGCCGAGCGCATCCAGACGCTCCTGCACGCGCTCAAAGAGCCGTACAAGGAGGTCTTTATGTGGCGCGTGTACGGCGAGAAGAGCTTCCGCGACATCGGCGCGCTCTTCGGCAAGACGGAAAATTGGGCATGCGTGACCTACCACCGCGCCAAGCGCATGATCCGCGAGGGATTGGAGGACTGAAATGAACAAGGATTGCAGCATCGTGCAGGATCTTCTGCCGCTTTACGCGGAGAATATGCTGCGCGAGGAAACGAAGGAATATGTTGACGGGCACCTCGCTCAGTGCGAAGCCTGCCGCACCGAGCTCGCAGCGCTCAAGACAGAGGACGTAACGCCCGCAAGCGTCAGTGCGCAGCCGCTGCGCGACTTGAAGCGGCAATTGCAGCGCAAAAAGCTCACTGCCGTGCTGCTGGCCGTCGCGCTCGCGCTGACATTGGCGACGGCGGGTTTTGCGTACCTCACCGCACCGCAGTATCTGCCGTATGACGAGACAGAGTGGATGATCACGCGCTCTCCCCGAGCGCTCGCGGACGGCTCGATCATGGCGGACGGGCTGACCGATCTCAGCGGCGTTGAGAGCATTTCCGTCAATCTGCTCACGCCTGTGTCCGGCACGGAGGTCACGAGCACGCAGGACCCCGACAGCGGTAAGACCATCTACTTCATCACCGCATGGCGCACGCCGCTTGACACATGGCGCGGCGCATTTGACAAAACCGGAGACGCCCCGAACGCACACAGCGCAAATGACCACACACAGCGCGAGGCAGACGCGCTGCAAGGCGCGCTTGGCAAAGTGGAGTCCGCGCGAACGCTCTTCACGCTCGACACCGCGAACTGCGCGGCGGTCTACTATTCGCCGAACAACGGACAGGACGATGTGCTGCTCTGCGGCAGCAGGGACGGCGGCATCATTTCTATGCCGCGGCTGGCGCTCGGTTATTACGTTTTGCTATCATTGGCACTTCTTATTCCTCTGAGTATTGCCTTTTTCCTCTGCCGCAGGAAAAAGATCGGCAAACTGCTCGGCCATCTCGCGCTGATCCCCGCGTGCTATCTCACTGGCCACCTGCTCGTCAAGGGCTTTGTCACGACGAGCTACCAGATGCAGCGCGATTTTTCGCTCATTATCCTCACCGCCGCGCTCCTTTACGCCGCGGCGCTGTTGGCAGGAACCCTCCTGCGGCAGAGGCGGGACACAGCAGAATAAAAAAGAAGAGACACCGTCAGGTGTCTCTTCTCTTCTTGGCGCAGCGGGAGGGATTCGAACCCTCGTGCGATTGCTCGCAAACTGATTTCGAGTCAGCCCCGTTATGACCACTTCGATACCGCTGCATTTTTCTTGCGCTGTTATCAGCCAAACTATTATGCCATAACTTTTGGCGTCTTGCAAGGTATTTTTTCGTATTTGCGGCATATTCTGCTCCCATGAAGCGTGTTTATCTATCGGTACGCCTGAAAAATTACGAAAATGCGCTCTCGCTCGTCGGCGCACGATGCGTAGAAACGCCATGGGAGGCGGATCTCCTTCTGCTGCCCGGCGGGGGCGACGTTCACCCGCGCTTTTATGGCCAGCAGATCAACGGCTCGACTGATATCGATGAAGCGCGTGACGGGCGTGAGCTTGCTCTTGTTGACGAATTTCTGCGCGCGGGAAAGCCCGTCGTCGGCATCTGCCGCGGCTTGCAGCTCCTCAACGTCTATTTCGGCGGCACGCTGCACCAGCACATTTTGGGCCACGCCCAAGTGTGCGGCCGCGACCATCTGCACATTGTCCATGCCGCACCGGGACTGCTGCGTGCGCTGTACGGCGCGCGCTTCACGGTCAACAGCGCCCACCATCAGGCCGTCGAAACCTTGGGTGGGGGGCTGCAAGTCCTTGCCTGCGCTCCCGACGGCACAGCCGAGGCGATCGCGCATAAGGCGCTTCCTGTCTTTGCTGTCCAGTGGCATCCCGAACGTCTTTGCGGCGCATTTTCCCGGCCGGAAACCGTCGACGGAGCGGCGCTCCTGTCCGCTTTGCTCCGGTAACACAAAAAGCCGAAGGAATTTCCGAAAAAATGTTGACAAAACGGGACGCTGATGCTATTATAACAGAGCTGACGATTTTTGCGGAGGGCGAATGCAGGTGTAGCACAATGGCCAGGGCACCAGCCTTCCAAGCTGGGGATGCGGGTTCGAT
>OKSO01000628.1_pt1 | contig 13811 bp, 10 predicted proteins | sample 1606241 | NCBI WGS metagenome assembly OKSO01 (sample SAMEA3879540, study PRJEB24766) | human gut metagenome | biome: human-associated habitat; feature: feces | place: USA | collected 1985/1987
ATGGGTAAAGATTATGGTGGTGGATTGGTTTGCTACGATGGCACGAATTGGAAAATCTATAACCAATATAACTCCAACATAGGCGGCAACTGCATCGTGGATATTGCAATAGACAAGCATGATGCCCTATGGATGGCAGTATCTGATATAGGTCTTGTACGCTTCGATGGGGAAAACCAATGGGATGCTTACACAATCTACAACAGTGGGCTGGCTAATCCGTGGCCAATTCAGGTGCAGATAGATGTCAAGCGAGATATGATTTGGCTCAGCTATGAAGCATCGGGAGGCATCTCTTCCGCCAAGATGAATCAAGGTACAGGTGTAGAAGGAATATTTGTAACGCCAAATGGTGCAAAAGCTATTTACACTATTGAGGGACGCAAAGTAAAAGCTATGACACCAGGGCAGATTTATATCATGCGAGACGAGAACGGGAAAACAACAAAAGTTCTTGCTCGGTAGTATCAATAGCCAAAAAAAAATATGGGACTACTCGATTTTATATACACGGGCGTGATAGCGCACTTTCTGAAAAAGAGACTGGGCGGATCGGGCCATCATTCCGCACACGACCATCACGACCACGCGCACGGGCATCATGGGGATCATGAGGACTACGACCATGAGGACAATTGGCGTGAGGACTACGACCATGAGGACAGTTGGCGTGAGGACGAAGCCTTGGACCACGGCGACCACGACCTCGACGATGTCATCTACAACAAATACATCCACGAAGACTATGACCACGACTGCGAGGACTGCGATCACGACGACTATGACCAGGACGGCTACGGAGACCACGACGACTACGGAGAGCACGATCTGGACGGCTGGTATGGCGACGAATACTAAACGCCGAGGCTGAAAAAAAAGAGGCTGGTGGGGGAAAGGCGACCATGACCTTTCCCCCACCAGCCTGATGGACCGCGGGGTGTGGCGGCGGAAAGAATCCTACTTTACTTCAGCACCTCGACGGAGCGCTTGACGAAGTCGTTGAGCGCGGCGCCCTTGAGCATGCCGTTCTGGAGAAGGGCGAGATCGACCAACTGATGGATCAGGGTGTTGTCCTTGGCATAGTCGGCGACGATCTGGCGCTTCTTGCCGCGCTGGTCCTCCAGGGCCTTCTCCGTCTGGGAGAGGTCGTCCTTGTCGGCCTGGGAGATCTCCTCGGGCTTCTTGTCCTTCTGGGCCTGGCGCAGGGCGGCGAGGCGGGCCTCCTGGCCCTTGATCTCGCTGAGGACGGGCTTCATGGTCTCGGCCGTGGCAGCGGTCTCGTCGGCGAGGATCTGCTTGATGAGCGGGTGGTCGGCGTTGAGCACGAGCATGTAGCTGTCCGGCATCTGGCCGTAGAAGCCCATGCCCTGCTGGAAGCGGCTCATGTCCTTCATGCGGCGCATCCACTCGTTCTGCGTGATCACGGTCGGCTGGGCCGTCTCGCCAAGGGCCTGGACCTCGACGCCAAACTCGGTCTTGTCGAGACGGGGCATCTGGGAGCGGAAGGCCTCTGACAAATTGTCACGCTCGTCCTGGGAGAGTGTCAGTTCGTGGACCTCGTCCTTGGCGATGAGGCGATCGACGGTGTCGGAATCGACACGCACGAAGTGGCTCTTCTCCAGCTTCTGCTCGAGCAGGGAGACGGTCGGCACGTCGAGTTCGCCGTCGCAGAGCAGGACGCTGTAGCCCTTGGCCTTGGCGGCCTCGATGTAGGTGTATTGCTCCTCCTTGTTGACGGCGTAGAGATAGATGAGGTTGCCGTCCTTGTCGGTCTGGTTGTCCTTGATGAGCGTGCGATACTCGTCGAAGGTGAAGTATTTGCCCTCGGTGTCCTTCATCAGCGCAAAGTCCTTGGCGCGGTCGTAGAAGGCGTCGCGCTCGGAGAGCATGCCGTAGTTGATGAAGAGCTTGAGGTCGTCCCACTTCTCCTCATACTCCTTGCGGTTCTCCTTGAAGATGCTGCTCAGGCGGTCGGCGACCTTCTTGGTGATATAGGTCGAGATCTTCTTGACGTTGGCGTCGCTCTGGAGGTAGCTGCGGCTGACGTTGAGCGGGATGTCGGGAGAGTCGATGACGCCGTGGAGCAGCGTGAGGAACTCGGGGACGATGCCCTCGACGTGGTCGGTGACAAAGACCTGGTTGCAGTAGAGCTGGATCTTGTTGCGCTGGAGCTCGATGTTGGACTTGATGCGCGGGAAGTAGAGGATGCCGGTGAGCGTGAAGGGGTAATCGACGTTGAGGTGGATCCAGAACAGGGGATCGTCGTTCATGGGGAAGAGGGTGTGGTAGAACTTCTTGTAGTCCTCGTCCTTGAGCGACGACGGCGACTTCGGCCAGAGGGGCTCGACGCTGTTGATGACGTTGTCCTCGTCGGTATCGACCTGCTTGCCGTCCTTCCACTCCGTCTTCTTGCCGAAGACCACGGGCACGGCCATAAACTTGCAGTACTTCGTGAGCAGCTGCTCGATGGTGGACTTCTGGAGATAATCCTTGCTGTCGTCGTCGATGTGGAGGATGATGTCGGAACCGCGGTCGGCCTTCTCCACCTCGTCGATGGTATATTCGGGGCTGCCGTCGCAGGTCCAGCGCACGGCGTGGCTGCCCTCGCGCCAGCTCTTGGTGACGATCTCGACCTTCTTGCTCACCATGAAGGCGGAGTAGAATCCGAGACCGAAATGGCCGATGATGGCCTCAGCCTTGTCCTTGTACTTGTCGAGGAAGTCGGTGACGCCGGAGAAGGCAATCTGGTTGATATACTTGTCGATCTCCTCGGCCGTCATGCCGATACCGCGGTCGGAGATGGTGAGCGTGCCAGCCTGCTCATCGAGGGTGACGCGGACGGAGAGGTCGCCCAGGTCGCCGGAGAAGTCGCCTGCCGAGGCGAGGGTCTTCATCTTCTGCGTGGCATCCACGGCGTTGCTGACCATCTCGCGAAGGAATATCTCGTGGTCGGAATACAGAAACTGCTTGATGACGGGGAAGATGTTCTCCGTCGTTACTCCAATATTACCTTTCTTTTCCATTATTGTGATATGAGTTTTTAAGATTCGTTTTAACTGTGTCATTGCAAATAGCGTGCCAAAACGAAAAATGGCCTGGAGGGCTCACGAAGCGTGATGGGGCACGCCGCGGGGTCCTGCCAGGCCTGGGAAAAGAGACGGAAAAAATAGAGTTGTGCGCGGGCGTTACCGGATGAAGAGGAGCTCGCGATACTTCGGCTGCGTCCAGAGCTCGTCGCTGACGCAGAGCTCCAGTTTGTCGATGTGGTAGCGGATGGCCTCCATCTTCGGCACGACCGTGTCGTGGTAGGCGACGGCCTTCTCGCGCTCGTCGGCGATGCGGTTGGCCACCTTGCGGGCGTTGACCAGCTCCTCCACGCCCTGCTCGATGGCCTGGGTGCGCTCGGCGATGTCCTCGATGATCTTCATGTTGCGCGAACTGAGCTTCTCGGCCTTCTCGGCAGGGAAGACGGCGCGCATGCTCTGCACGTTCTTGAGCAGCATGCTCTGGTAGTGGGTGGCCACGGGGATGATGTGGTTCATGGTGAGGTCGCCCATGACGCGGGCCTCGATCTGAATCTTCTTCGTGTAGGTCTCCCACTTCACCTCGTTGCGGGCCTCCAGCTCCTTGCGCGTCATGACGCCGAGGCTGGTGAACATGCGGACGGAGGACTCGCTGAGGTAGTTGTCGAAGATGACGGGGCAGCTCGTCTCGCAGTCGAGGCCACGGCGGCGGGCCTCCTCGACCCACTCCTCGCTATAGCCGTTGCCGTCGAAGCGGATGGGCTTGCAGGCCGTGATGTCCTCGCGCAGGACGCTGACGATGGCCTTCATGCGGTCCTCGCCTTGGGCGATGAGGGCATCGACGCGCGCCTTGAAGTCGGTCAGGGCCTCGGCCACGGCACTATTGAGGGCGATCATCGCCGAGGCGCAGTTGGCCTCGGATCCCACGGCACGAAACTCGAAGCGGTTGCCGGTGAAGGCGAAGGGAGAGGTGCGGTTGCGGTCGGTGTTGTCGATCATCAGTTCGGGAATCTCGGGGATGTCCATCTTCAGGCCCTGCTTGCCGGCCATGATGAAGTCGTCCTCGCTGTCGCTCTGCTCGATGTGGTCGAGGAGCTCGGAGAGCTGCTTGCCGAGGAAGGAGGAGATGATGGCGGGAGGGGCCTCGTTGGCGCCGAGGCGGTGGGCGTTGGTGGCGCTCATGATGGAGGCCTTGAGCAGGCCGTTGTGGCGATAGACACCCATCAGGGTCTCGACGATGAAGGTGACGAAGCGGAGCGTGGACTCGGGAGTCTTGCCGGGGGCGTGGAGCAGCACGCCGGTGTCGGTGGAGAGGCTCCAGTTGCAGTGTTTGCCGCTGCCGTTGATGCCGGCGAAGGGCTTCTCGTGGAGCAGGACGATGAAGCCGTGCTTGCGCGCCACCTTCTTCATCAGCGACATCAGGAGCATGTTGTGGTCGACGGCGAGGTTGCAGTCCTCGAAGATGGGGGCAAACTCAAACTGGTTGGGGGCCACCTCGTTGTGGCGGGTCTTGCAGGGGATGGCGAGTTCGAGGGCCTGCACCTCCAGGTCCTTCATGAAGCTCTGCACGCGGTCGGGGATGGTGCCGAAATAGTGGTCGTCCATCTGCTGGTTCTTGGCCGACTCGTGGCCCATGAGGGTGCGGCCCGTCAGCATCAGGTCGGGGCGGGCGCTATAGAGGTCGGCATCGACGAGGAAGTACTCCTGCTCCCAACCGAGATTGGTCTTCACCTTGCTCACCTTCGGGTCGAAATAGTGGCAGACGTCGGTGGCGGCCACGCTGAGGGCGTGGAGCGTGCGGAGCAAGGGGGCCTTGTAGTCGAGGGCCTCGCCCGTATAGGAGATGAAGATGGTGGGGATGCAGAGGGTGTCGTCGATGATGAAGACGGGGGAGGTGGGGTCCCAGGCGGAGTAGCCACGGGCCTCGAAGGTGTTGCGGATGCCGCCGCTGGGGAAAGAACTGGCGTCGGGCTCCTGCTGGACGAGCAACTTGCCCGAGAAGTCTTCGATCATCCCGCCCTTGCCGTCGTGCTCCACAAAGGCGTCGTGCTTCTCGGCGGTGCCACCCGTCAGGGGCTGGAACCAGTGGGTGTAGTGGGTGACGCCCATCTCCATGGCCCACTGCTTCATGCCGGAGGCCACGGCATTGGCTATGGAGCGGTCGAGGGGCGTGCCGTTGTCGATGACGTCGGTGAGCTGGGTGTAGATGGCGGCGGGCAGGTATTTGTACATCTTAGCGCGGGTGAACACATACTTGCCAAAATACTCGGACGGACGCTCCTTGGGAACTTCCACCTCTAAGGGGCGCTTCTTGAACGCCTCCTCTACGACCTGAAATCTTAAATTCGACATATCCTGAACCTTAAAGTATAATATATAATGTTATCCTAATCATTATCGGCTACCTCACGGTAGAAACCAAAAGCAAAACGCCCGAGCCTCATCCATGTGCCCAGGTGTCTCTCATGTCTGCCATTGCAGTAGTCGATCGTGTGTGGTCTATCCTAAACTGGGGGCAAAAATACAAATAAAATTTGAAAAGGCCGCAACATACCGATTTTTTTACGATTTATTCAACCAATCGGCCTTTCTATCGTCAGGAGCGCCCCACGAGAGGAGGGGCGCAGGCGTGTCAGAACGGCATACCGACGGCGAAATGGAAGGCGAAGTCGCGGCCCCAGCGGGGATGGAAGATGGGGTAATGGTCCTTGTGGTCGTCGTAGGCGGGATTGATCGCCTTCATGGCACCGTCGAGGCGGAGGATGAAGTAGCCGAAGTTGAGGCGCAGGCCGAGGCCGTAGGAGACGGCGATCTGCTTGAAGAAGGTGTCGAGCTGAAACTGGCCGCCGGGCTGCTCGGGATAGGAGCGAAGCGTCCAGATGTTGCCCGCATCGACAAAGGCGGCGCCGTCGAACTTCCAGAACAAGTGGGTGCGATACTCGAGGTTGAGGTCGAGGCGCATGTCGCCGGTCTGATTGATGAAGTCGATGCGGCCGTCGCGGCCACGATACTTGCCGGGGCCGAGCTCGCGGACGCTCCAGCCGCGCACGGAGTTGGCACCACCGGAGAAGTAGCGCTTCTCGAAGGGCAGCACGGTGCTGTTGCCATAGGGCCACGCCACACCCAGGAGGCCGTGGAGGGCCAGCGTGTTGTGGGAGCTGAAACGCAGCAGGCGCGTGTATTCGAAGTCGAACTTGGCATACTGGGCGTAGGCGATATTGAAGAGCTGGCGCTGGCCGTGGCTGTTCTGCTTGAAGCGGAAGATCTGGGAGAAGCCGCTCAGCAGGTTGCCCGCCGTCTCGACGCTCGCACGGATGACGCGGTCGCCGGCGTTGTAGGTGAGGCCAAAGCCCGCCTTCATGATGAAGAGGTCCTCGTAGTTGTAGCGCAGGATGGCGTTGCGGTTGGAGACGCTGTCGAGGTAGTCGTGCTTGAAGGTGGCGCTGATCCAGGGCATATAGACGTAGCTGAGGTCGAGGACGTCAAGCTTGTACTGCACCCTGCCGTCGCGCGTCGGCCACCGATACTTGAGGCCGGCAGAGAAGACACGGCGATGGAACTCGGGGCGGTTCTGGAGATTCCAGGCCACGGAGAGCTCGGTCGAGGCCGTGCTGCCGCGACGGCCCTTGCGCGAGAGGAAGGGAGTCATCAGGCGAGGCATCTGGAAACGGGCCTCGACGCCATACTCCTCGTAGTCGCCGCGCTCGTAGCCCTCCAGTCCCTTGATGGCCTCGAAGGCGCCACGGAGCTCGATGCTGAGGAGTTCGCTGCCGCGGAAGAGGTTGCGGTTCTGATAAGTCAGCGTGGCGGCCGCTCCGAAGTCGCCAGCCGTATTGGTGCCCTCGGGCTGGAAGGCGATGGTGTTGGGCTTGCGCATGGAGAGGCGGATGTCGGTGTCGAGGTTGTGGAGAGTGTCCTCGCGAAAGGTGATGTTGGTGTAGCGGACGGCGCCGAGCCGCGCGAAGTTGTTGTAGGTGCGCTGCAGGTCGGAGGCGCTAAACCACTCGCCGGCCTTGACCACCGTGTTTTCGGCCAGCACGCTGCGGCGCAGGGGCAGGTCGTAGCCGTCGCCGGATCGGTAGTGGATGGACCGCACGCGATAGCGGGGATGGGGCATGGGGGGCGCGCTGCTGTTCTCGCGGTAGGGCAGAATGCGGCAGACGAGGTTGACGCCCTGCGTGCCCAGGAGGGAGTCGGCGGTATAGGTGACGAAGTCTTTGTGGAAACGGTAGAAGCCGGAGTCGTTGAGGACGGTGGCGATGCGCTTGCGGAGGTTGTCGAGGGAGGAGACGGTGAAGACCTCGCCCACCTGCTGATCGCCCGTGCCAAAGACGGGGGCAAGGACCTGGGCCACGGCGGAGTCGGGGATGTCGTAGCGGAAGGAACTGATGCGGTAGGGATCGCCGGGATGGAGGGTATAGATGGCCTTGAGCTTGCGGCCACGGACCTGGGTCTCGAAATCGACGTAACTGTTCATGTAGCCCATGTTCTGCATGGCCAGACGCAGGTCGGCGCAGGACCGGGCGGCCTCCAGGGAGTCATAGACGACGGGCTCCTCGCCGATATGGCGCAGCGTGCGGTTGAGCCACTTCGTGGAGTCGCGGCCCGCCAGGGAGTAGGTGCCCAGGGGAATCTTGAAGAGGGAGAACCAATGGGAGTTGCCCTTTTGGCGGACGTACTGGCCAAACTGGGCGGCGTCGAGCTCCTTGCTGTCGGTGCGCACCTGGACGGCGTCGAGGAGGTAGCGGTCTTCGGGCACGAACTTGGACGTGGAGCAACCCGTCAGGGCCGTGGCTACCAGCGTGATCAGCAACAATAACAGGGGCGTATGTCGGTTCTTCCAATTCATAAAATTCATTATTTTGCGCAAAGTTAGCAAAAAAAACAGAGCCATCGGGAATCATTGGCGCATTTTTTACTATATTTGCACTGTGATAACCAATAACCAAGTAAAAATCATCCGATCGCTATCGACGCGCAAGGGGCGCAAGACGACGGGCTGGTTCATGGCCGAAGGGCCGAAAGTGGTGGGCGACCTCCAGGCTGCTGGCTTCCGGCCGGTGGCCATCTACGACGAGATGGAGGACGTCAGGCGCATCTCGCAACTGCAGCATCCGCAGGGGGTGGTGGGCGTCTTCGAGATACCCACAGGGCCTCGGGATGGGGCCGGGATCGACCCCAGCGAACTGACCCTCGTGCTCGACGGCGTGCAGGACCCGGGCAACCTGGGCACCATCATCCGCGTGGCCGACTGGTTTGGCGTGGGCGCCATCTGGTGCTCGCCCGACACGGCCGACTGCTGGAATCCGAAGGTCATCCAGGCTACGATGGGAAGCATCGCGCGCGTGGCCATCCACTATGCGCCGCTCGTGCCGCTGATCGACGCGCTCGACAAGGACTGCCCCGTCTATACGACGCAGCTCGACGGCGAGAACATCTACGAGACGACGCTCAAGCCACACGGCGTGATCGTGATGGGCAACGAGGGCAACGGGGTGACGGAGGAAGTGAGGCGACGGGCCACACGACCGCTGCTCATCCCCAATTTCCCCCAAGGCAGGACGACAGCCGAGTCGCTCAATGTGGCGATCGCCACGGCCCTGGTCTTAGGAGAGTTTCGGCGCAGGATGTTCTAAGACAGGAATGTTTTAGGACGGAATGTTCCAAGACAAGATTGTTCCAAGACAAGATTGTTCCAGGACAGGATTGTTTAAGGCAGGATGATTTTCTAAGAAAAGCAATGGATAGAGAAGCACTGACAAAAGATCGCAGCGTGGCTCGCTGCATCGCCGAGGGCTACCGTCTCTTCACCGGCCAACAGCTGACGACGCTCCGCCGGACATGGAAACCGCTGGTAGCCTCATCGCTGGGATGGTCGCTGAGCATCACGACGGCGCTCTGCGGACAATGGATCGGGACGGCGCTGGCCCTGCTGCTGGCGCTGGCCGCACTGGTTGTTTTCAAGCGGACCATCCTGCAGTTGGTCGCGCCCATGCCGAAGTGTGACAGGGCGGCCAAGCGCGTGCTTCGCCATCTGGGGAGCTACCTCACCTACGCCCTCCTATCGGGCATCATCGGCCTGGTGGTCTTCACGCTGCTGATGATCCCGGCCATCATCCTGCTCATAGAAGGCTACTTCGACTACACGCTGGCAGCGGAGGGCGACCCCAGGGTGCTGGGCATGGGCTACTGGGTGCTGACCACGGCAACGCTGACCTTCTGTCTCGCGCTGGTCTTCTACGCAATGATATGGAAGACGTTTGGCGAGGCCTATCTCTATGGGGCGATGGTGGCGCAGGACGAGGTAAGGAAAAGGCAGCAGGCGCAGACCACGACTTGGACGACGGCAGCAGACTGACGGACGCCTATCCCCCACCCCTCCTCATATCATAACATCAACTCAAAAGAATGAAGAAACTATTTTTGTCGCTTCTTGCAGCACTTTCACTCCACGCCTACGGAGACAATGTTTACGGAATGGAAAACAACGACACGACGACCATACAGATAATAGAGACTTCCGACGTGCACGGTTGTTTCTTTCCCTACGACTTTATCAACCGCCGCGACCTGCCGGGTTCGCTGGCCCGCGTAAAAACCTACGTTGACCGGATGAGGGCGCAGTATGGGGCGGAGAACGTCTTTCTGCTCGACAATGGCGACATCCTGCAGGGCCAGCCCATCTGCTACTATTACAACTATGTGGCGACGGGACAGACCAACATCGCGGCACAATGTACGAACTACCTACAGTATGACGCACAGACGCTGGGCAACCACGACGTGGAGACGGGCCACGGGGTCTATGACAAATGGATCAGGGAGAGCCACGCGCCGGTCCTGGGAGCCAACGTCATCGACACGCGGACGGGAAAACCCTACACCCTGCCCTATCGCGTACTGTGCAAGGACGGCAAGGTGAAGGTGGCGATCATCGGCATGATCACGCCAGCCATCCCCAGTTGGCTGAAGGAGAATCTGTGGAGCGGACTGCGCTTCGACGACATGGTGGCCACGGCACGGAGAACCATCCAGGAGGTGAAGGATCGGGAGCATCCGGACGTGATCGTCGGCATCTTCCACTCGGGATGGGACGGCGGCATCGTGACGGAGGACTATACGGAGGACGCCTCGCGGAGGGTCGCCGAGGAGGTGGCGGGATTTGACGTCGTACTCTTCGGACACGACCACAGGCCGCACCAGTCGGTGGTGGAGAACGGCGAGGGCCAGGAGGTGGTCTGCCTGGACCCGGCCAACAACGCGCGTAAGGTGGCCTTGGCCACAATCCAACTCGTGGAGAGGGACGGACAATGGCGCGTGGCCAAGAAGGAGGGAAGCATCGTGGATGTGGCCGACCTGGAGCCCGACGCGGGATATATGGACCATTTCGCAGCGGCCATCGACAGCGTGAAGGCCTGGGCGGAGCAGCCGCTGGGCACGTTCAAGCACGAGATCTCCACGCGCGACAGCTATTTTGGGTCGTCGGCCTTCAACGACCTCATTCTCAACCTCGAACTGCAGATCACAAAGGCGGACATCGCCTTCAACGCGCCCCTGTCGCTCAGCGCATCGATCAAGGCGGGAGAGGTGACGGTGGCAGATATGTTCAACCTCTATAAGTATGAGAACCAGCTCTACGTGATGCGGATGACGGGCGACGAGATACGCCGCCATCTGGAGATGAGCTACGACCAATGGGTGAACACGATGGAGAAGCCCGAGGACCATCTGCTGCTCTTCGACGACACGAGCGACGACGCGCAGCGACTGGGATTCAAAAACTTCCTCTTCAACTTCGACTCGGCGGCCGGCATCGACTACGAGGTGGACGTGACGAAGCCCAACGGACAAAAGGTGCGCATCCTCCAGATGAGCGACGGAAGACCGTTTGACCCGAACGCCTGGTATCGCGTGGCAATCAACAGCTACCGAGGCAACGGAGGCGGAGAACTGCTCACGAAGGGGGCGGGCATTCCACACGACTCGCTGCAGAGCCGCATCCTCTGGGAAAGCGAACGCGACCAGCGCCACTACCTCATGGAGGAGATCAAGCGGATGGGGACGCTCGACCCGCAACCGAACAACAACTGGCGCTTCGTGCCGGAGGAATGGGTGAAGCCGGCGGCAGCAAGGGACTACGAGCTGCTCTTCGGAAAGAAGGAATAAGAGAAGTCTTCGGAAAGAACAACGAGACCACGCACATCATGAAATATTGGTTCATATTCGTCAAGGATGCCGTCATGCTGGAGAAGAACGCGGACGGCAGTCGTACCATCCCCATGGCTGAGAATCCTCCCATCGAACTGAAGCCCTGGACGCACGTGATGGAGATAGCACCGATGGAGGACGGGACGGAGGTGAGGGCGGCCAGCATCGACTATCCCATCGCCGAGGACGATCGCTACGAGACGTGCCCACTGCGCAAGTCGTTCTATCATCTGCCGACAGAACTCTATCTGAAGGCGGGGAAATGTCGCGAACTGCTCTACTGGGACCAGAACACGCAATACTGCGGGGTGTGTGGTGCGCCCACAAGGATGGACACCATCATTTCGAAGAAGTGTACGCATTGTGGCAAGGAGTTCTGGCCGCAATTGGCCACGGCCGTCATCGTGCTCGTACACCGGGGCGAGGAGGTGCTGCTCGTCCATGCGAAAAACTTCGTCAACAACCGCATCTATGGACTGGTGGCGGGATTTGTCGAGACGGGAGAGACGCTCGAAGAGGCCGTGAGGCGCGAGGTGATGGAGGAGACGCAACTCGAGATCACCAACCTCCGCTATTTCGGCTCGCAGCCCTGGCCCTTCCCCTGCGGACTGATGGTGGGATTCCACGCCGACTATGCGGGAGGCGAGATTCATCTGCAACGGTCCGAACTGGAGCGCGGAAGCTGGTTTGGCAGGGACAACCTGCCGCCGCTGCCCGAGAAGCTGAGCATCGCGCGAAAGCTCGTCGATGACTGGCTGGGAGAAGAATAGACACGGGAGACGCCACATGGGCAAAGCACAACACACATGGGTGGAAGGCGGAACCCACACATGGAAGGAACACAACTATTATATTGACCTACAATAAAAGATCGAAAAAATGAAGAAACAAGTTTTGGTGACAGGTGCCAACAAGGGCATCGGATATGAGATAGCACGCCATCTGGGAAAATCGGGATGGCAGGTAGTGGTCGGCGCACGCTGTGAAGACCGAGCACTGAAGGCCATGGAGGCCCTCCGCGCCGAGGGTGCCGACGTGGCGGGATGGCAGTATGTGAACCTTGCGGACAACGGGGAGATCGAGGTCTCGGCCCGCGAGATAGCGGAGAAGTATCCGGAGCTCTCGCTGCTGGTCAACAACGCGGGCATTCCGGGCGACATGTCGGTCAGGAGCTACGAGCAGTCGCTGCAGGACGTGATCGACACGGTGCAGGTCAACTATATCGGCACGTTCTATCTGACAAAGTTGCTGCTGCCGCTGCTGGAGAAAAACCAGGGCAGAATCTGCAACATCACCGTGCCAAGCACGTTTAGCCCCTACTGGCACCCGATGGCCTACGTGGCCAGCAAGGCGGGACAGAACACGATGATCGCCACGATGGGATGGGAGTTTGACCACTTCCACGTGCCCGTGGAGGCGTTTACCATCCACCCGGGAGCCACCTCCACCGACCTCAACGGCCACTACGACGGACCGGGATCGCACCAGCCCGACGTGATCGGCCAAAAGGTGGCGGAGATCATCAACGACGGAAAGCGACACAACGGGGAGTTTATCGAGCTCTACCCGATAGTGGATGAAGGCAACTACTAACCAAGTCCAAAACAACATAAAAAAACGAAGCCTATGAACTTCAAAGAATTGGCAACCGCGCGCTTCTCTGTGCGCAAATTCACCGACGAGGCGGTCTCGCAGGCCGACCTCGACGCGATCATGACGTGTGTGCAACTGGCTCCGTCGGCCTGCAACCGGCAGCCTTGGAAGTTTCTCCTTCTCGCCTCCGACGAGGCCAAGGAGAAGATACGCCAGTGCTACGACCGTCCTTGGTTTGCCTCCGCGCCGATCTATGTGCTCTGCATGAAGGACACGGCCAACGTGTGGGTGCGTCCCGACGACGGCAAGTCGCATGGCGACATCGACCTCGGAATAGCCGTGGAGCATCTGGCCTTGGCTGCCGCTGACCGTGGACTGGGCACCTGCTGGGTGTGCAACTACGATGTGGAGGCCGTGAAGCGCCTGTTTCCCGTAGAGGGATTCGAGGCAGTGGCGATCATTCCGCTGGGACACATCGCCGAGGACTGTCCGAACCTGGGAAAGAAAAGGAAGGATCTCGACGAAATTTGGCAAAAACTGTAAATATTGAAGCCCTATGGAGTATAAGAAACGACTCACAAGATCGACGACCGACAAATGGCTGGCGGGCGTCTGTGGCGGTATAGCCGAGTATTTCGGATGGGACGTGGCGATCCTACGCATCGTCTATGTCGTCCTGACGACCTGCACGGCCTTCTGTGGCGTACTGGTGTATATCCTCCTTTGGATCTGCATGCCGAAGGAGACGAAGTATATAGAGTAAGGAGACAAAGCAAGAAGACTGCGGAAGATAGTCAGAAAGTAATTCTCCTGGTCCAAAGGTAGGGATGGTTTTCCTATCCCTACCTTTTTCTTTTTATCTGCGTTTCTTTTTATCTGCCTTGGCGTCGAATCTATACGTGAAGGTAAGATTGGCATAGTGGTGGATATAGTTTTCGGCTGATTCGTAACGCTGAAATGCCGTATATTCGCTATCATAATAGATGT
>OKSO01000643.1_pt1 | contig 13592 bp, 8 predicted proteins | sample 1606241 | NCBI WGS metagenome assembly OKSO01 (sample SAMEA3879540, study PRJEB24766) | human gut metagenome | biome: human-associated habitat; feature: feces | place: USA | collected 1985/1987
CGGGCGCGGAGCCTGTGACCCGCGCCGCGCTGGTGGAGGAGCTGCTGTCCGCCCGCTGCACAGACGGCGGCTGGGCGCTGATGGGCGACACGATGGATGTGGACATCACCGCCATGACGCTGACGGCGCTGGCTCCCTACACGGGGGAGGCGGCGGTGCAGGCGGCGGTGGATGAGGCGCTGGCGCTGCTGTCCGACGCCCAGCTCTCCAACGGCGGCTTTGCCAGCTGGGGTACGGAGAATTGCGAGTCCGCGGCGCAGGTGCTGGTGGCGTTGACGTCGCTGGGCATCGACCCCCTCACCGACAGCCGCTTTATCAAGAACGGCGCCTCGGTGCCGGACGCCGTGGCGTCCTTCGTGGTGGAGGGCGGCGGCTTCCGCCACATCGCCGAGCAGACCGTCCCGGACAACATGGCCACGGAGCAGGGCTTCTACGCGTTGGCGGCGTGCCAGCGCTTTACAAAGGGGCAGTCCCGCCTATATGACATGACCGCCGTGGAGCAGGATCGCTACCAGACCGACCCGGTGCCGGAGGGCAAGCCCCAGCCGGTGGAGCCGCAGGACGCGCAGGTGGACGATACTGCCGACTGCACCTGTACCATCTCCATCTCCTGTGAGGTGCTGCTGGACAACATGGATAAGCTGGCACAGAACAAGCGGCCGCTGGTGCCGGAGGACGGCGTGCTCCTGCCGGAGACGCAGGTCACGTTTGCCGCCGGGGAGAGCGCCTTTGATGTGCTCCAGCGGGTCTGCCGGGAGAATAAGATCCACATGGAGTCCAGCTTCACACCCCTCTACAACAGCGCCTATATCGAGGGCATCGGCAACCTCTACGAGTTCGACGCCGGCAGCCTGTCCGGGTGGATGTACACCGTCAACGACTGGTTTCCCAACTACGGCTGCTCCCGCTATCAGCTGCGGGACGGAGATGTGCTGCGCTGGGTCTACACCTGCGATCTGGGCAAGGATGTAGGCGGCGGCATGACCAACTGAATCACCGCGCCCGCCTGTCATGGACAGGCGGGCGCTCTTTGTCCACGCCCCTCGCAGAAGTCCCAAATTCTCCTGACGGGAAACCTGTGCATTTCTACACATTTTCCGTCTGGCGCAGAGGGGTATAACCGTGTATAATGGAGAAAAACAAGACCGTGCCAGCGGCACGGCAGGAAGGAGCGAGACCGGCTTATGCAGATCACACAGCTTAAAAAGGTACTGGTCGCCAACCGGGGCGAGATCGCGGTGCGTATTTTCCGCGCCTGCCACGATCTGGGGCTTCACACCGTGGCCATCTATTCCAACGAGGATACCTATTCGCTGTTCCGCACCAAGGCGGACGAGGCGTATCTGGTGGGTGAGAAGAAGTCGCCTCTGGGCGCTTATCTGGACATCCCCGGCATCATTGGCCTTGCCCGCCGCCGGGGCGTCACCGCCATCCATCCCGGCTACGGCTTTCTGTCCGAGAACGCCGATTTTGCCCGGGCGTGCGAGGAAAACGGCATTCTGTTCGTGGGCCCGTCCGCCGATGTGCTGGCGAAGATGGGCGATAAGCTCAGTGCCAAGGAGATCGCCATCCAGTGCGGCGTACCCATCATCCCCGGCTGCACCGAGCCGCTGCGGGACGCCGACGACGCGCTGGAAAAGGCCGTCAGCTTCGGTTTCCCTGTTATCCTGAAGGCCGCCGCCGGCGGCGGCGGACGCGGTATGCGCCGCTGCGACCGGCCGGAGGAGGTCAAGACCGCCTATGAGCTGGTACACAGCGAGGCGGAGAAGTCCTTCGGCTGCGGCGATATCTTCATGGAGAAGTATCTGGAGGAGCCCAAGCACATCGAGGTGCAGATCCTGGCCGATCAGTACGGCAACGTCTACCATCTGGGCGAGCGTGACTGCTCCCTCCAGCGCCGGTATCAGAAGGTGGTGGAGTTTGCCCCCGCGTGGTCGGTGCCTGAGGAGACGGTGGAGGCGCTGCGCCGTGACGCGGTGAAGATCGCCAAGTCCGTCCACTATGTCAGCGCCGGTACGGTGGAGTTTCTGGTGGACAAATCCGGGAACTACTACTTCATTGAGATGAACCCCCGCATTCAGGTGGAGCATACCGTCACGGAGATGGTCACCGGTGTGGATATCGTCCGCGCCCAACTGCTCATCGCCGCCGGATATCCCCTGAGCTGCCCGGAGATCGGTCTGACGAAGCAGGAGGACGTGCATATCGACGGCTACGCCATCCAGTGCCGCGTCACCACGGAGGATCCCTCCAACAACTTTGCCCCCGATAACGGCAAGATCACGGCGTATCACTCCCCCGGCGGTTTCGGCGTCCGTCTGGACGGCGGCAACGTGGGCGTTGGCACCGTCATCTCCCCGTACTACGACTCATTGCTGGTGAAGGTCACCAGCTGGGATCGCACCTTCGCCGCCGCCTGCCGCAAGTCCGCCCGCGCCATCAATGAGGTGCGCGTCCGTGGCGTCAAGACCAATATCCCCTTCGTCACCAATATTCTGGCACATCCGGTGTTCGTCAACGGCCAGTGCCACACCAAGTTCATCGACGAGACGCCGGAGCTGTTCGAGATCATGGATTCCCGTGACCGCGCTACCCGCGTCCTGCGGTATATCTCCGAAATCCAGGTGGCCAACCCCGATGCTGAGCGCCACCAGTACGACATCCCCCGCTTCCCGGAGGCCAAGGAGCCGCTGGGGCCCGGCCTCAAGCAGCTTTTGGATGCGGAGGGCCCCGAGGCGGTGAAAAACTGGGTGCTGGGGCAGAAGAAGCTGCTGCTCACCGACACCACCATGCGGGACGCCCATCAGAGCCTGCTGTCCACCCGTATGCGTACCCGCGACATGGTCAAGGGCGCCGACGGTATGGCCGATATCCTGCGGGACTGCTTCTCGCTGGAGATGTGGGGCGGCGCCACCTTCGACGTGGCCTACCGCTTCCTCCACGAGTCCCCGTGGGAGCGCCTGCGCCTGCTGCGGGAGAAGATCCCCAACATCCCGTTCCAGATGCTGCTGCGCGGCTCCAATCTGGTGGGCTACGCCAACTATCCCGACAATCTGGTGCGCGCCTTCGTGGAGGAGGCCGCCCAGCGCGGCATCGACGTGTTCCGCGTCTTTGACTCCCTGAACTGGGTGCCGGGCATGGAGGTGGCCATGGAGGAGGTGCTCCGCCAGAACAAGCTGCTGGAGGCCACCATGTGCTACACCGGCGATATTCTGGACGAGACGAAGGACAAGTACACGCTGAAATATTATGTCAACCTCGCCAAGGAACTGGAAAAGCGGGGCGCGCATATGCTGGCCATCAAGGATATGTCCGGCCTGCTGAAGCCCTACGCCGCCAAGAAGCTGGTGACCACCCTGAAGCAGGAGGTGGGGCTGCCCATCCACCTGCACACCCACGATACCACCGGCAATCAGGTGGCGGCGCTGCTGCTGGCTGCCGAGGCCGGCGTGGACGTGGTGGATGTGGCCTGCGCGCCGATGGCGGGGCTCACCAGCCAGCCGTCTCTGGACGCGGTGGTGGCCGCCCTCCACGGCACGGAGCGCGACACCGGTCTTGACCTGCGCCGGGTGCAGGAGCTGAGCAACTACTGGGCGGACGTGCGCCTGCGGTACGAGAGCTTCGACCACGGCCTGAAGTCCTCCACCACCGATATCTACCGCTACGAGATCCCCGGCGGTCAGTACACCAACCTCCGCCCGCAGGTGGAGTCTCTGGGCCTCGGCGACCGGTTCGAGGAGGTCAAGGAGATGTACAAGACCGTCAACGATATGCTGGGCGACCCGGTGAAGGTCACGCCCTCGTCCAAGGTGGTGGGCGATCTGGCCATCTTCATGGTGCAGAACGACCTGACGCCGGAGAATATCGTCCGCCGCGGCGAGGCGCTGGCGTTCCCCGACTCCGTGGTGTCCTACTTCAAGGGCATGATGGGGCAGCCCGCGTGGGGCTTCCCGAAGGAGCTGCAAAAAGTGGTGCTCAAGGGCGAGGAGCCCATCACCTGCCGTCCCGGCAAGCTGCTGCCCCCCGTGGACTTCGACAAGCTGCGCCATGAGGTGGAGCAGTTCCGCGACGACCCGGAGAAGAAGGATCTCATCTCCTACGCCATGTATCCCAAGGTCTATGAGGATTTCTGCCGTCACCGCAAGGAGTACGGCTACATCACCCGCATGGGCAGCCATGTGTTCTTTAACGGCATGGCGCTGGGCGAGACGAACAAGATCAACATCGAGGACGGCAAGACGCTGGTCATCAAGTATCTGGGTCTGGGCGACCGCAACAACGACGGTACCATCAACGTCCAGTTCGAGCTGAACGGTATGCGCCGCGAGGTCACCGTCCGCGACCCCCACGCCTCCGAGGAGACACGGCAGGCCACGCTGGCCGACGAGTCCGATCCCATGCAGGTGGGTACATCCATCCCCGGCATGGTGTCCAAGCTCTCCGTCAAGCAGGGCGACCATGTGGAGAAGGATCAGGTGCTGGCCGTCATCGAGGCCATGAAGATGGAGACCGCCATCACCGCCCGGGCTGCCGGTACGGTGAAGACCGTCCGCGTCAAGGAGGGGCAGCCCGTCAAGGCCAAGGAGCTTCTGATGGTGCTGGAATAACATCTATACGAACATCCCGCTGCGGGTACGCCTGCGGCGGGATGTTTTGCCCGTCCATCCGTTGTGACTGTGCAAAATTCGGGCAAAAGTGGAAAAGTGTTTGGTTTTTTCTGTGTCACATTCTGTATAATGGAAAATGTCCCTTTTTGCGGACGGTTTAGGATCGGAACTATGTGATGTGCGGCGTGGAAAGCTCCCGCGCCGCTGACGGAGGACATATGCGAAATATCTGGAAGATATTCAAAACGGACATCCGCACGCTGAGCAAGTGCTTTTTTGCCAGCGTGGTGGTAGTGGCCATTGCCCTGCTGCCCAGCCTGTACGCATGGCTGAACATCTACTCCAACTGGGACCCCTACGGCAACACCGGCGGCATCTCCATCGCCGTGGCATCGCTGGACCGGGGCTACACCGACAACGGCGAGTACGTCAATAAGGGCCGGGATGTGCAGGAGGATCTGAAGACCTCCACGTCCATCAACTGGGTCATCGTGGATACGGAGCAGGAGGCGGTGGACGGCGTATACGCCGGCGACTACTACGCCGCCGTGGTCATCGACGAGGACTTCTCCCGCAAGATGTACCGGATGTTCACGGACTGGACCGGCCAGCCCGCCATCACCTACTATGAAAATGCCAAGAAGAACGCCGTGGCCACCAAGATCACGGACACGGCGGTGGAGACGCTGAAGCGCTCCATCAGCGAGAACTATCTGGAGGTGGTCATCAGCGGCATCATGGAGCAGAGCAATCTGCTGGCCGCCGATCTGACGGAGACCGACCCGGAGACCGCGGTGAAGGGCCTGCTGTACCAGACCCAGGATGTGCTGTCCGGGTGCAGCCATATGATGGATGCCTTCCGCGCCGCCGGCGGCTCCAGCGGCATCTCCGCCGCCGATGCCGAGGCGCTGTCCTCCGCCATCGCCCATATCAACCAGAACCTGCCGGACGGCGAGGAGGTGGCGGACACTGCCGCAGCCATACAGCACGCGCTGTACACGGCGTTGGAGAAGGTGGAGCGTGCGCTGGACCGTTTTGAGCAGCAGCAGGACGACATCCACCTGCCGGAGATCCGGAAGCAGCTGGAGGAGGCCGCCGCCGAGATGGGCAAGCTCAGCGCACGGATCAATACGCTGGCCGACCGGCTGGAGTCCACCGCCGTCTCCGGCACCCATCTGGTCACCGCGCAGGTCCAGCATCTCCGCGCGCTGGCTGACCGCTGCACCGCCCTGCAGAAGAAGCTGAACGAGCTGGCTGCCGCCGACGATATCAGCGGCCTGCAAAGCGAATGCGACGCGCTGGTGGCCGCTATCCGCCAGATGACCGCCCAGATCCCCGTTACAGAGCATGAGCTGCGGGATCAGCTGGATACGGTGGTGACGGATGTGTCCGACGCCATGGAGGGCGTGAAGGCGCTGTCCGGCGACGTCAAGGCCCTGCGGGGGGCGATGGCCAACACCACGCAGGCGCTGAGCACCACTATGGAGCTGCTGCGTCCGGCGGCGGAACGGATGGTCACGGCGTTGTCCGATACCATCGACAAGCTGGAGGGCGCCAGCACCAGTGAGTATATCGATATGCTGCTGACCATACTGGGCGGCGATCCCGCCGCGTACAGCCGGTATTTCCCGGAGATGGTGCAGACCACGGTGAACAAGGTCTATCCCATCGAGAACTACGGCTCCGCCATGGCGCCGTTCTACACCACGCTGGCTATCTGGGTGGGCGGCGTCATCCTGTCGTCCATCGTGAAGATCCACGCCCGCACCGACGGGCTCATCGACCCCAGGCCGGCAGAGCTGTACTTCGGCCGGTACCTGTTCTTCTTCCTTATCAGCCAGATACAGGCGGCGGTGATCGTCACCGGCGACCTGTACCTGCTGAAGATACAATGCCTGAACCCGGGGCTGCTGTACCTGACGGCATCTCTGACGGCCTTTACCTTCAGCCTGCTGATCTACTCCCTTGCCATCGCCTTCGGCGACGTGGGCAAGGCCGTGGTGGTGGTCATCATGGTCATGCAGATCGCAGGCTCCTCCGGCACGTTCCCCATCGAGCTGCTGCCGGAGATCTATCAGAAAATCTACCGCTTCTTCCCGTTCCCCTATGCCATTGATGCCATGCGCGAGTGCATCTGCGGCCTGTACGGCGACTACTACATAACGCAGCTTGCGTTCCTGCTGCTGTTCGCTGTTGCCGCGCTGCTCATCGGACTGCTGGTGCGTCGCCCGCTCATGGGGCTGAACCACTTTATGGAGGAGAAGCTGGAGGAGACGGAGCTGCTGTGAAAGGAGGCGGATGTACCATGACAACGGAAAGAGAATATCAGGAGCTGTACGATCGCCTGCTGGATGAGGTGAGAACGCTGCACAAGAACAACCGGCGGCGCATCCGCAACGGTATGCGGATGCTGCTGGTGGTGACGGTAGGACTGATGCTGCTGATGTTTCTGGCGCAGGGCAACAAAGTGTTCACCCTGATGCTGTGGATCTTCTCCATGTTCGCCGTGGCGGCATATCTGATCGCCGTGGAGTACGCGGACTATGAGCTGCAAAAGAAGCTGGAGCAGATCACCCAGATGGAGCTGGAGAGCATGGGGGCGCTGCTGGAGCTGCCGGAGCTGCCCCGTATGCCGCGTTTGCCTGACCGCCGGTACCACGGCCGCCGGGAGGAGACCACGGCGAATATCGTGATCGAGTCCGAGCCTGTCTCCACCGAGGACGCGCAGGAACCGCTGGCGGAGGAGAGCTACTCCGTGGAGGATATTTTGCAGGAGGTACACGGACAGACGCCGCAGCAGCAGAAGCCGCAGGAAACGCAGAATCGTCAGGATACGCAGAAAGCGCAGAACGTGCAGGAAGCGCAGAACGTGCAGAAAATGCCGCAGGGCGGCGCTGTTGACAGCGCGCAGCTGCTGGAAGGCCTGCTGCGAGACCCGCAGAAGCTGGCGGGCGATCTGGAGCTGCTGACCCGTGCGCTGCAGGGACTGTCTGACGATCTGCGCCGCGCCGCGGCGCAGCAGGAGGAGGTGGACAGATGAGGAATATCTGGCGTATTTTCTGCGCCGATTGGAAACGCCTGACTGCCAGCGTGGTGGCGGTGGTGGTCATGCTGGGGCTGTGTCTGGTACCCTGCCTGTATGCGTGGTTCAACATTCTGTCCAACTGGGATCCCTACGGCCCTGCCTCCACCGGCCGCATCAAGGTGGCGGTGGCCAGCGAGGACGACGGCTACGAGGTGCTGGGACTCCACCTGAATATCGGCGAGCTGGTGCTGCAGGGGTTGGAGACCAATGACCAGATGGGCTGGGTCTTTGTGGACGACGCCCAGACGGCGCTGGACGGCGTGAACGCCGGCGACTACTACGCCGCGCTGATCCTGCCGCCGGAGTTTACCGGCGACTTCGTCAGCATTCTGGAGGGCGACCTGCGCCATCCTGAGATCCAGTACTATGAAAACGAGAAAAAGAACGCCATTGCCCCTAAGATCACCGGCAAGGCCAAAACCGCCGTGCAGGAGGAGATCAACACCACCATTCTGGAGAAGGTGGCCGACGCCCTGACCACGGCAGGTTCCGTGTTCAAGGCCATGGGGCTTGACGGGCAGGACGTTGCCGACGACCTGCTGGAGAAGTTGTCTTCTGCCCAGCAGGATATGGATCAGATGGCGGAGGTGTTCCGCTCTCTGCAAAATGTGATGGACGGCGCCGGCAGCCTGCTGGCCGCCTCCGCCATCACCATCAGCGACGCACAGAGCACCATGAACAGCACCTCCGCTGCCGTCGGCAGCACCGTGCAGCTCATAGACACCGGGCTCGACGCGGCGGACGACACCTCAGACGACCTGCTGCAGGTGCTGAACACCGCCGACGCCGCGCTCTCCGAGCTGGAGGATATGCTCAACGGCGTGGACTTGACCCCCGCCGAGGATATCACCCACGAGAAGATCATTGCCCAGATCGACAAGGTGATCGCCGCACTGCAAAGGGTCTGCAACAGAACGGACGACGCCGTGCTGGTGGACCGGCTGGAAGCCGCTATCGATCGGCTGGAGACGCTGAAAAGTGCCGTGGAGCAGTCCGGCCTGTCCCATGTACAGGACGAGCTGCGACAGGTGATCGAGGAGGTGCGCGAGCTGCTGCGTACCGCTGCCGTCAAGACCAATCAACAGGTCAACGCCTACATCCAAAAGGCCGGGGAGCGGGCGCAGTCCACCCTCGGCTCCGTGCAGGAGATCCTGACCGCTTCCTCCGGTGCATTGGGCGGCGTGTCCGGCACCCTGCGCTCCTATTCCAGCGCCATCTCCGCCGCCCAGCCTACGCTGGCTGCCAGCGTCACGCTGGCGGAGAGCGTATCCGGCTATCTGGCGGATATGGAGGAGGATGTTCGCCGCATCACCGACAGCGCCGCCTTCAAGCGCTTCGTAGAGCTGATGGCCAGCGATTCCGACAGCATGGCGGTGTATCTGGCCTCCCCGGTGCAGATGAACACCCAGATCATCTACGAGATCAAGGACTACGGCGCCGCCATGTCCCCGTACTATGTGATGCTGGCCCTGTTCGTGGGCAGCCTCCTGACGGCGGTGATGGTAAAGGTGCCGGTGACACAGCCAAAATTCCAGCCGTGCCGCGCAATCGAGCGGTATTTCGGCCGCTTCCTCACCTTCTTTTTCATGGCCATCGCGCAGGCGCTGGTGACGGCCTTCGGTTGTCTGCACTTTGTGGGCATGGAGGCGGCGGAGCCCGCGCTGTTCGTGCTGGCTTGCTGCATCTGCTCGTTGAACTTTGCCTTTATGAACTATGCGCTGGTCTACTCACTGGACAACGTGGGACTTGCCATCTCCGTCATCATCATGGTATTACAGGTGGCCGGCTCCGGCGGCTCCTACCCTATCGACGTGCTGCCTGCGCTGTTCCGAAGCCTGTATCCCTTCATGCCCTTCCACTACGGCATGGACATGATCCGGGAGACCATCGGCGGTATGTACGGCCAGACATATCTGCACTGCGCACTGCTCCTGCTGGGGATGTGCGTGCTGTTCACCGTCTTCGGCCTGCTGGTCTACTATCCGGCCCGCAAGCTGAACGCGGTTATCGCCGCCAGTAAGGAGAAGTCCGGCATTATGTAAACATCATCTGTCTTATGGCAGCAAAAGAGCCGCCGCCCATTCGGGCGGCGGCTCACGGCGCTTATGCTTTATAAAAATCGAATATCTATCCGGCAGGTGTCATTCCTTATCCTTACAGCGGTCGTACTCCACCTGCATCACGGAGGATATGGTATGCCGGCCGTAGTCATCCAGCTTGGCATACTGGGTCAGCAGCTTCTCGGTGTCGTCCGTCAGGTACAGGGCGGCGTCGTCGGACATGGCCTTAATGCCCAGGATCTTGCAGATGCGCATCACCGTGTCGAAGGAGGAACCGCCGACACCGTTGTGCAGGGCGCTGTTGATGGTGGACAGAGGTATATCCACCGCGAAGGCGAACTGCCGCACGCTCCGATACTGCCGTGTGATCTCGTCTCGAACCAGCTTTGTAAGATTATCCATATCAGAACCTCGCTTTTCTGTAAAGAATTTCCAATTGCGATGCAAAGAGTATAGCACGAATTTCCGCATAAGCCAATAGGAAAAGTGAAAATTCACAAAAAAATAATAAAATCCAAATTAGAAATTATGCAGACGCTGTGCATAGCGGGAGCCGACCGCCACAAATACCCCTTTTAATTTACGGCGCACTGTGTTACAATAAAATTTCGGAGGGAACTCTGTTTATGAAAACACCGACACTCTATACACCGAAGACCCGCGTGGGACGATTGGCGGAGGATATGGTTCGCCGGTACTACGCCCACGATGTGGCGCGGGACAGCGCGGCGCTGACATACTATCTGCTGTTTGCCCTGTTTCCGCTGCTGATCTTCGTCAGCACACTGCTGGGTATTCTGGAGCTGGATATCGACAGTATCACGGCGGTGCTGGCGCCTTTGCTGCCATCCGACGTGGTGGGCGTGGTGCGCTCCTATCTGGAATATGTGGCCGCCAACCAGAGCCGCCAGCTGCTGTGGTTCAGTCTGGTCTTTTCCATCTGGTTTCCCATGCGCTCCACCGGCTGCCTGATGCACTCGCTGCGTAAGGCGTTTCACCGCAGCTCGCCGGAGAATATCCTGCTGGGACAGCTGCGGAATCTGCTGTTTACCATCTGGATGATCGTCGTCATCGGCCTGACGCTGCTGCTGGTGGTGATGGGTCGCCGCGCCCTGCACTTTCTGTCCCACCTGCTGCCCCTGTCGGAGACGTTCATCAGCGTGTGGGGCTATCTGCGCTTTGTGATCCTGGCGCTTATCATGGCCATCTCGCTGGGAGTTCTGTATCAGCTGGCGCTGGGCCAGCGCCGTCCCCTGCGGGAGGTGCTGCCCGGCGTGGGCAGCTCCCTTGCCGCGTGGATGCTGCTGAGTATGGCTTTTTCCTATTATGTGGAGAACGTGGCCCAATATGCACGGCTATACGGCTCTATCGCCACCATCGTGGTGGTGCTGCTGTGGCTGTATATGTCCGGGCAGGTGCTGATTTTGGGCGCGGAGCTGTCGGCAGCTCTGGCCCAGCAAAAGAAAAACGCCGCGCCCCCGTCGGGCGGGGAGGAGGAAGCATGAAGATCATTATCGTAGGCTGCGGTAAGGTGGGGTACGCCATTGCACGCCAGATGGAGCAGGAAAAGCATGACATCGTTATGGTGGACAACGAGATCGCCCATCTGACCAAGGCGGACAACACGCTGGATGTCATGTGCATCCACGGCAGCGGCGCGTCCATCAGCGTACTGATGGACGCCGGCGTCCGGTCGGCGGATCTGGTCATCGCCGTCACCGGCGTGGACGATACCAATATGGTCTGCTGCCTGATGGCAAAGAGCCTGGGCGCCCGCCACACCATCGCCCGTGTCCGCAACACCGAGTACCGCCGGGATGCGGATATCCTCAAGCGGGAGATCGGGCTGGATATGGTCATCAACCCCGATCTGGCGGCGGCGCAGGAGATCGCCCGTATCCTCAGCTTTCCCGCCGCCATCTCCGTGGAGCCGTTTGCCGGCGGCCTCATCGACATGATCGGCCTGCAGGCGCAGCCGGAGGATTTCCTTGTGGGCCGCAGTCTGGGAGAGTCCCACGGCGACCGCAAGGCCAATGTGCTGATCTGCGCCGTCCAGCGGGGCGATGAGTGCATCATCCCCAACGGCTCCTTTGTGCCGCGGGCCGACGACCGGCTGTATATGGTGGGTACCAAGACGGAGCTGCAAAAAATGCTCAAGGCCATGGGCCGCACGCTCCACCGGGTCAAGACGGTGGCGATGCTGGGCGGCAGCCGCATCAGTATGTACCTGTACTGGGAGCTGGCGCGCACCGGCACCCATGTCCGCATCGTGGAGCAGGATCATGAGAAGTGCCTGACCCTGTCCCAGCACCTGCCGGACGCCATGATCATCGAGGGCGACGGCACGGACAACGATCTCATTCAGGCGGAGAACATCTTCGGTGCCGACGCCTTTGTATCCCTGACCGGCCGCGACGAGGAGAACCTGCTGATGGCCATGTCCGCCCGCCGTGCCGGTGTGCGGAAGGTGCTGGCCAAGATGACCCGTCCCAACTACATGGAGCTGCTGCAGGACACCGGTCTGGGCAGCATCATCAGCCCCAAGGACATCATCGCCAACCAGATCACCCGCTATGTCCGTGCGCTGGCCAATTCCGAGGGCATGACTGTTGAGTCGCTGTACAAGCTGCTGGGCGGACAGGTGGAGGCGCTGGAATTTCTGGCTACCGGACCCTCCGACCGCCTGCTGCACATTCCGCTGAAGGATCTGGACCTGCGCAGCGGCGTGTTGCTGGCCGCCATCGTCCGGGAGGGCGTGACCATCATTCCCGGCGGCCTGACCACCATCGAGGAGGGCGACCATGTGCTGGTCATCGCCCAGTCCATGGGTCTGAACGACCTGACGGACATTCTGGCGTGACGGCTGCAAACGAAACACACAAAAAGAACCGTGCCGCAAGGCACGGTTATTTTTATGTAAACCGCTATTCCGAGCCCAACGGCTCCCGCAGCGTCGCGTACAGCGCCGCTGTGTCAGGCGTCTCGCCGGTGAAGAAGGTGAACGCCCGCACCGCCTGCCGGATCAGCAGGTCGATACCGCCTACCGTCCGCAGCCCCTGCCGCGCCGCCGCCTCCAGCAGCGCCGTGCGCCGGGGATGGTAGACCAGATCGTACACCACGGCGTGCGGCGGCATGGCCTGTAAAAAGTCCAGACCGGCAAAGGCCGGACTGGCCGCCATGCCCAGCGGTGTGGCGTTCACCAGCAGGTCGCACGCGGCTGCCGCCTGCTGTATAGCGTCCTGCGCCAGCACGATGCCCTCCCCGCAGCCGGGGAGCTGTGCGGCCAGCGCCGCAGCGCGCTCCAAGCGGCGGGCGCACACGATGATCCGGCCTGCACCGGCTGCCGCCAGCGCGTGACCTACGGCCTTGGCCGCGCCGCCTGCGCCCAGCAGCAGTACCGTCCGTCCCTGGGGGTGGAAGCCCTGTCCTGCCAGACTGTCCAGAAAGCCCGTGCCGTCGGTGTTGTGGCCGATGGCGCGTCCCTCCCGGATGCACACGGTGTTCACCGCGCCGCAGGAAGCCGCCGTTGCGTCCACCTCGTCCAGCAGGGGGAGGATGGCCTCCTTGTGGGGCATGGTCACGTTAAAGCCGGCGCAGCCGCCGTCCTTGGCCCATCGGACGAAGGCGGGAAGCTCCTCCGGGCGCACCGTCCGCACGTCGTAGCGGTACGCCGCGCCGGTCTGGTCGAGCATGGTCTGATGGAGTAGCGGCGACAGGCTGTGCGCCACCGGGTCGCCGATCACAAACAGCTGCTTCATGGGCGCACCGTCTCCCTCAGATAGTCCATGGCCTCCAGATACCCCCGCAGCCCGTGACCGCAGATGGTCTTGACGCAGGCGG
>OKSO01000653.1_pt1 | contig 13487 bp, 6 predicted proteins | sample 1606241 | NCBI WGS metagenome assembly OKSO01 (sample SAMEA3879540, study PRJEB24766) | human gut metagenome | biome: human-associated habitat; feature: feces | place: USA | collected 1985/1987
GCGGGGTCTTTTTCAATATACTGGCGGTACTCGTCCAGCGTGGTCGCGCCGATGCAGTGCAGCTCGCCCCGGGCCAGCATGGGCTTGAGCAGGTTGCCTGCATCCATAGCACCGTCGGTCTTGCCCGCACCCACGATGGTGTGCAGCTCATCAATGAAGAGGATGATCTTGCCCTCGCTCTTCTTCACCTCGTTCAGCACGCTCTTCAGGCGCTCCTCGAACTCGCCGCGGTACTTTGCACCGGCCACCAGAGCGCCCATGTCCAGACTGAACACGATGCGGTCCTTCAGGTTTTCGGGCACATCGCCGCGCACGATACGCTGTGCAAGACCCTCTGCAATGGCGGTCTTGCCAACGCCGGGCTCACCGATCAGGCAGGGGTTGTTCTTGGTCTTACGGGACAGGATGCGGATCACGTTGCGGATCTCCTGATCGCGGCCGATGACGGGGTCCAGCTTCTGCTTGCGGGCAAGCTCCACCAGATCCTGACCGTACTTCTGCAGCGCGTTGTAGGTGTCCTCCGGGTTATCGGTGGTCACCCGCTGGTTGCCGCGCACGGCGGTAAGCTGCTGCAAAAAGGCGTCCTTTTTCAGGTTAAAGGCGCGGAACAGTTCGCTGGTGGTCTGATCCTGCTCGTCCAGCAGGCCAAGGAACAGATGCTCCACGCTGATGAAGTCGTCCTTCATGGCCTTGGCTTCGCGGGCGGCGGCGCTGAGCACCTTATCGGTTGCCTGCGAGATATAGACCTTATCGGGGTCACGGCCGGAGCCGGACACCCGGGGCAGCGCGGACAGCTTTTCCGCCACGGCGGCGGCAAAGCTGCCGGGGTCAACGTTCAGCTTTTGCAGCAGCTGAGGGATCAGGCCGTTTTCCTGCGCAGCCAGTGCGTGCAGCAGGTGGGCGGGCTCCAGCGCGTTGTGCTGGTACTCCACAGCCAGCTGCTGGGCTGCCTGCAAAGCCTCAAGGGTCTTTTGGGTATATTGATTGGTATTCATAAAGTCAAGCCTCCATTCATACCGGAAGGTTTATTTTAGCGGACGGATAAGTTCTTTGCTAACAGCTCCGTGCCCGGCGGCGGCAGAGCCTTGCGTTGATTGTATCGATATTCTTCTTCATGGTCTTGCACACCTCCTGCGGGGCAGTTCGTTTTGTTTTTAGCACTCTATCTGCTCGACTGCTAAAAATATACTCCTGTCCACCTGCTTTGTCAATAGGGTTCACAAAAAGTTTGCAGAATAGACGCAAACCCATGCTTTTCTGCCCAGCGGGATAAAACAAAAAAGCACCGGCAGCCTTCGCCGCTGAATTTCAGAAACTCAGCGAATTGGTTGCCGATGCTTTATTTTTAGCGTCCTCGCCCTCTCAGTCATCGCTGCGCGATGCCAGATTCCCCCTTTTGTCGCTGCGCGACATCTTCCCCCGGCCGGGGGAAGTCGGCCCTCAAAGTGGGAGCCCTTGGCAGTCCACGCAGACTTCATCTCTTTGCCAAGGCCTCTCCCTTTGGGAGAGGTGGATGCGAACAAAGTGAGCAGACGGAGAGGGCGAGCCCGCTGCCCTTTTCCGTCTTATTTCAGCGCTTCTTCCAGCACCTTCAGCAAATGCGGGATATCCAGCGGCTTTGCGATGTGGCCGTTCATGCCCGCATTCAAGGCGTTCTGCTTGTCCTCCTCAAAGGCGTTGGCGGTCATGGCAAAAATGGGGATGCCCGCCTTGCGGGGGTCGGGCAGGGCGCGAATGCGCCGGGTGGCTTCGTAGCCGTCCATGCGGGGCATCTGGATGTCCATCAGGATCAGGTCGTACCGCCCGGGCGCGGACTGCTCCATCTTTTCCACCGCTTCAACGCCGTCCTCGGCGATGTCCACAAGGAAGCCCGCTTCCTTTAAGATCTCCATGGCGATCTCCCGGTTCAGGGCATTATCCTCCACCAGCAGCAGGTGCTTGCCGCTGAAGTCCACCTTGGGCTGCTGGGCAGGCGTCTGCTCCGGCTGCACCCGGAAGGGTTCTGCCAGCACCTTGCGCAGCTCCGAGAGGAAGAGCGGCTTTTCGCAGAAGGCGGTCACACCGGCGGCGCGCGCCTCCTCCTCGATATCTGCCCAGTCGTAGGCGGTCAGGATGATGATGGGGCAGCTGTCCCCGATGACCTTGCGGATCTGCCGCACGATCTCGATGCCGTTCATATCCGGGATGAGCCAGTCGATGATATACACGCTGAAAGCATCGCCCTGCTCCACGGCGTACTTGGTGCGGATGACCGCTTCCTTGCCGGAGATGGTCCACTCCGGGCGCATCCCGATCTTGGAAAGCATGGTGCTGACGCTCAGGCAGGTGTTGGTGTCGTCATCTGCCACCAGCGCCCGCAGCCCTTCCAGCTGAGGCAGCTGCTTGATCTCCGCCTTCTGCCCGCTGAGGGGGAAGCAGAGGTTCACAATGAACTCGCTCCCCTTGCCCGGCTCGCTTTCAAGGGTGATGGTGCCGCCCATCAGGTCTACGATATTCTTGGTGATGGAAAGGCCCAGACCCGTGCCCTGAATGCCGCTGACAGTAGAATTCTCCTCCCGGGTGAACTCCTCAAAGATATGCTTCTGGAACTCCTTATTGATGCCGATGCCGTTGTCTTTAATGCGGAACTCGTAGTTGCCGCAGCCCTTGGGCGCACCGGGCTTTTGGGCAATGCGGATGCTCACCATGCCGCCGGTAGGGGTGAACTTGATGGCATTGGAAAGGATGTTCAGCAGCACCTGATTCAGCCGCAGCGGGTCGGTGATGATGTCCTCGTCCACCACGTCCATGGTGTCGATGAACAGCGACAGGCGCTTGGAGCTGATGTTGGGCTGGATGATGGAGCGCACATCGTGCACAAGGTCCGGCAGATGCACCGCCTTTTCCTCGATCTTTACCTTTCCGCTCTCGATGCGGCTCATATCCAGCACATCGTTGATGAGGGAGAGCAGGTGCTGGCTGGAAGTGGAGATCTTTTTCAGATAATCCAGCACCTGCTCCTTATTATCAATATGGGTCGCCGCCAGCGAGGTGAAGCCGATGATGGCGTTCATCGGGGTGCGGATGTCGTGGCTCATGTTGAACAAGAACTCCCGCTTGGCGCGGTTTGCCGCTGCCTCGTGCCGGACAGCCTTTTCCAGCTTGCGGTTCTGCTCCTCCAGCTGAGCGTGGTATTTCTGCTCCTGCTCCCGCTTTTGCTGCTCCGCAGCCTTTATGGAGCGATGGCGCAGCGTTTGCAGCACTGCCATGCAGATCAGATAGAAGATCAGCGCAGCCAGCAGTGCGCTGCTGGCATTGCGGAACACCAATTTTTCGCCGATATAGATATACAGATCAAAATTCTGTCCGTTGCTGTACATCCCGAAATAGCAGCCGGAATTTGCCCAGTCGTGGGTATGGGTCAAGGTATCGGGCGCACCGGCCTTGCGGATGCCCTGCACCAGCGGGCTGTTCGTGGTGTACAGTCCGATGAGGCTCGGGTCGTTTGCGGCGATCACCTTGTTATCCTGCACGATAAAGATGGTGCCGCTGATGTTCTGCGGGTAGCCGTCCAGCACGCTCTGGATGGACAGGGCTGTGCCCTCCACAAACTCCGGCGGGGTCACCCGGTAAGCCAGCAGTATGGCATCCCCTGCTGCGGCGCGGTGGGTGGCAACATCCACCGCCGTGCCATCCTGTAACAGAATGCGCTTGAGATAGGTCTTTTGCGGGTTTTGCAGCACGTTCAGCGCGGCTTTCTCCCGCAGCGACTCCGCAAACTGCGCATAGCCAACATTACCACTTGTATATTCACACAGTGCTTTTCCGTTTTCGTCCAGTACGGCAATGCCGGTAAGCCAGAGGGACTCCGTTTCTGCCCGGAGGCTTTCGGGGTCGTAGAGGTCTAAGGCATCATTTTCAGCCAGCTGCCGCACCGCCACCGCCATCCGGCGCAGTGCCTTTGCGGTGATGGTGTCGTTATGTTTTTCGAAGCTGGTGGACTGCACCTTTACAAAGCTGATGGTGCGGGCAAAGTAATCCTCGGTAGCACGCATGGACTCCTGCCCGGAGAAGAGGGTCACTGTCAGCAAAAGCAGCACGCCCATCAGCAGATAGAGCGCCGCCATCCGCATATTGGGAGTGAACGTTTTCTTTTTACGGTTCAAGGGCGTCCACCTCCAGATATTTTTCCGGGTCCGGCAGATACCTGCCTACGATCTGCTTCATCGTGCCGTCGGCGCGCATGGCGGCAAAGGTCTCGGTCAGCTGTTCGTCCAGCCCGCGGGTGTCGTTCAGCGCAAAAGCCACGCCGATGCCGGTGACCAGCAGCGGCTCTTCCAGAATGCGGAAATCGGCATTGCAATCCTGCATATACTGCAAAATGGCAGTCTCGTGGGCGGCAACGGCGTCCACATAGCCGCAGTTCAGCATAGCGTACTGCACGCTGCGGTCCTCGGTGCTCAGCACTTCGCCCAGCTGCGGGATGCGGGAGTCGGTACCGGCAAGGAAAATTTCCTCCGGCTTGGTGGTGCTTTGCACCATCATGGTCTTGCCCGCAAGGTCGGCAAGCGTTTCAATGCCGCTGTCCGCATTGACCGCCACCACCTGACGGCTAGTCATATACGGCCCTGCCCAGCGGTACAGCTGCTCCCGCCCGTCCATGGAAAAGCAGCCCCAGATGCAGTCGATGGCACCGCTTTCCACCAGATTGGTTTTCTGCTCCCAGTCAATGATCTCGATCTGCACCGCATACCCCATGCGGGCAAAGGCTTCGGTGGCAATGTCCACATCAATGCCGGTGGGGGTGCTGTCATTGCTCAGGTAGACAAAAGGCGGGTAGGAATCGCTGCCCACCGTAAGTTCGGGCAGCGCTGCCGCCGCCTGCGTTTTGCCGCAGGCGGTCAGCCCGGCTGCCGCTGCCGCCGCGCACACTTTTAAAAAGGTGCGGCGGGGTATTTTATGGTTGGATCTCTGGTTTGTCACGCGTAATTTTCCTCACATTACCATTGTAAAATATCCTGCTTCAGTTCCCCCTGCACATCCAGCAGGCACTGGATCAGCAGCGGGTTGAACGCCCCGCACGCGCCGTTTGTGATCATCTGGACAGCAGTCTCGTGCGGGAACGCCTTTTTGTAGCACCGCTCGCTGGTCAGCGCATCGTACACATCCGCCATGGAGACCAGCTGCGCACTGATGGGGATATCGTCCCCTTTCAGCCCGTCCGGGTAGCCCTTGCCGTCCCAGCGCTCGTGGTGCCAGCGGGCGATCTCGTAGGCAGTCTGCAAAAGCGGCTGGTCTGCAAAGCTTTCGGTCTTTCGCAGCATCTCTGCGCCCAGCATACTGTGGGTCTTGATCACCGCAAATTCCTCTGCGGTCAGCCTGCCGGGCTTATTCAGGATGGCTTCGTCAATGCCTATTTTGCCAATATCGTGCAGCGCCGATGCCAGCGGGATATCATCCTGCTGCTCCGGGGTCAGGTCGTAGCGGCTGGTCAGCTCCATCAGCCGGTGCAGCAGCGTCTCGGTGATGACGCGGATGTGCCGCACATGAGAGCCGGACTCGCCGTTGCGGAACTCCACGATCTGGCTCAGCACGCCTACCAGCACATCGGTGTTCTTTTCGCGGGCGCGGATCTGGTCGGACACCATCTGCACCAGCCGCCGCTGCTTGGCATACAGCTTGATGGTGTTGACCACCCGGCGGTAGACGATCTTGGCGTCAAAGGGGCGGCTGACGTAATCGCTTGCGCCCAGCTCATACGCCTTGCGGATGGCTTCTTCCGAGTCGTCGCTGGAGATCATGATCACCGGCACATCCTCGATGGTGTGGTTGGTGTTCATGGTGCGCAGCACCTCAAAGCCGTCCATGACCGGCATATTGATATCCAGCAGCACCAGCGAGATCTGCCCCGCCTTTTCCCGCAGCAGCTCCAGACACTGTTTGCCGTTCCCGGCTTCCAGAATACGGTAGTCCCCGCCCAGAATGCCGGCAAGCATCATGCGGTTCATCATGGCATCGTCCACCAGCAGGATGACGGGCTTTTCCTCCAAGACTTGCTCCTGAGCCGCCAACCGGCTGTCCTGTGTGTCCACCGCTACCGCGTCCTTGTGGTTCTTGGCCTGATACATCAAAAGGTCTGCCCGGCGCACCACATTCTCCATGGGGTCGGCAAGGGTCTGCATCGCGCCGCCGATGCTCAGCGAAAGCCGGAAGTGAGGGTAGCCCGGCACCACAGCCTTTTGCACGGCATCGCGGATCTGCTCCAGCTTTGTCTTGAGGTAATCTGCCGGGATGCCGGACAGCACCAGCAAAAATTCATCGCCGCCGTAGCGGATCAGCAGATCCGTCTCCCGGATACAGCTGCGGATGGCCTTTGCAACGGTTTCCAGTGCCAGATCTCCGGCGTGGTGGCCGTAGGTATCGTTGCAGATCTTGAAATCGTCGATATCCATCAGGGCGATGCCCGCCGGGCCGAGGTTATTGCGCACCACATCCTCGTAATAGCGGCGGTTGTAGGTGCCGGTCAAAGCGTCATGGTTCAGCCGCTGCCGGTAGCGCTCTTCTTTTTCCATATTCCGGGCGGTGGTCTGGGCAAACTGAGTCTTTTGCTCCTCCATCTGCTGCATCATCCGCAGCAGGTTGCGGTTGGCGGTTTCCAGTGCTTCCCGCTGGGTGCGGTTCTGCTGTTCCAGCTTTTCCCGCAGCTCCATATAGGGGGTGATATCCGTGATAGTGCCCACGATATAGCCATCGCCGCGCCATTCCACCCGGTTGGCAGCACTGGAGACCCAGCGGTAGCCGTTTTTGCCCAACATCCGGAAGATGCTGTCGCCCTCCTGTGCGTAAGTCGCGCTGTTTTCTGCGTTCCGGTAGCGCAGCCCGTCCGCCATATCATCCGGGTGTACCAGCGCGGTGTAGTGGTTATTGAACTTTGCCGCAAATTCTTCCCGCTCCCAGCCCAGTATCTCCAGAAAACGGTCGCTGATATAAACAAACGGATAGCCGTTTTCCGGGTCCTCTGCGCAGCAGTGAAAACCACCCGGTATATTCTGTGCATAGCGTTCCAGCCGCAGAAGTCCTTTTTTTATCGTCTCGTCTATTTCCATTTGGTTTTCCCTGCCTCTTTCTCTGTGTACCGCACCTTGACAGCACGCGGTACACCCTGTTGCCGCAATTTACAAATTTACCTTCCTATGATGCCCCGATTTTGGGCGCACTGTAACAGTGTAATTTTATCATCAAAACCGCCTAGATGCAAGCATTTTTTGCCAATTTTGCCAATGGGGTGGCAAGTAAAATGTATCAGAAAAAGTTACAAGGGCAGCGGGCTCGCCCGGGATACACCCCTTCCGTCTGCTCACTGCGTTCGCATCCACCTTCCCCCGACCGGGGGAAGGCTTTAGCGCACCCATAAGCTTTATGGTTTGACCGCAAACTTTACCGCCGCGCCAGAGGCTCCCTCCCCGAGGGAGCTGGCAAAGCCGTCAGGCTTTGACTGAGGGAGTTTGCTTTTTTTCGCCTTTTTGTGACAAACCTCGCCCGCTGTGGTACAATAAAAGGGTATCGAACTCACACAGAAAGGACGTTTCCATGCAGCTGTTTGAACTGGTCAGCCCACGGCTGTTCCGCCCGCTGGCGGGGCCCAACCGGGCGTTTTATGCAGAGCTTTTGCTGCTGCTCTGGGAAGAGTGCCGCCATACGGCAGATTACAGCATTTCCCGCGCCGAAGCCGTCTCCCGTGCCGAGGATTATTTTGCCGCGCTGGCAAAGCCGCTGGCGCTGGATGCCGACGGCGCGGGCGATGAGGACGAGCAGCCCACCCGCGACCCCCACACGCTGGCAGTGGGCTTTTTGCTGCGTCTGCGCCGCACCGGCTGGCTGGAGGAGCAGCCCGGCAGTTATGAGACGGAGCCCACCCTTGCCTTTATGCCGGAGGTCACCCCGCTGCTGGATGCGCTGGAAGAGATATTGAACCCCCGGGTGGTCACCTACACCGGCAAGCTGTATAAGGCGTGGCAGCTGCTGGGCAGCATCGGGCAGGAAAAAAGCCCCTACGAGAACGTGCTGCGGGAGGTGGCGGCAGACCTTGAGACCTTGAACAAATCTCTGCGCGCCCTCAACGCTTCCATCGGGCATTATATCGACCGCCTGACCCATAACCGCACCCCGCAGGAGGTGCTGGAACTGTTCGACCAGTACGAGGAAAAGGTGGTGGCGGCGGCGTACCATCGCTTTAAAACCAGCGATAACCTGTTCAATTACCGCGCCTATCTGGAAGAAGAGCTGGACGACTGCGAGCAGAACCAGCTGCCGCGCTTAGCGCTGGATTACGCCCGGGTGGAGCGCTGCGCCCCCGGCGAAGCTGCGCCCCGGGTGCGTGTCCTCATCCAGCAGCAGCGGGACGCGCTGGAGGAGATGAGCACCCTGATGAAGGAAATTGACGCCAGCCATATCCGCTACCGCAAGCGTGCGGTGCAGCGGGCACAGTTTTTGCTGCTGAGCGACCGCTCGGCGCAGGGCAGCGTCACTGCCCTGCTGCGCCGCTATGCGGAGGACATCCGCAGCCCGGAGCAGCTGTTTGAGCCGGACGATGGCCCGGTGGCAGCGCGGCTGCACCTGTACCCGGCGGCAGTGTTCGGCGCAAAGCCGCTGTATCCCCCCGCCGCGCCCCGCACCGAAGCGCCCCTTGCCCCGGTGCGCACCGAACCCCTGGACCCCGACCGGCTGCGGCAGGAGCAGCAGCTGCTGCTGGACTACGCCCGCCTTGCCGTCACCGAGGAAAATGTGGCGCTGCTGGCGCGGCAGGCACTGGCTGCCCGCGGGCAGGTGAACGCCTCCACCCTTGTGGAGGAATACCCGAACGACTTTACGGGCATCATCGGCCTGCACACCTATTCCCAGTCGCCGCACCGGGAGTACGATATCACCCTGACCGGAAACTGGGTGGAGCGCGGCGGCTTCCGGTTTCAGGATTTTGTCCTGACCCGCCGCAAGGAGGTAAACACGGATGGCAACCATTGATCTGCTGGAAGAGACCGCAAACTATCTGCTCAACCACTGCTTTGTGCTGGGCTGCGTAGAGGAACAGCGGGCAAAATATCTGTATATTCAGGATCACCTCAACGAGGTGCGCGCGGTGTTCAAACCCTTGGGCTACGCGGTGCTTTTGTACCCCGCGCCCATGCAGGCGGCGGCGCTGGTCAACGAGCACGAGGGCAGTCAGGCACGGCTGCTCAAGTACGAAAGCATTTTGCTGCTGGTGCTGCGGCTTTTGTACCTGCAAAAGCGGGAAAGCCTTGCCGCCAGTGCGGACGAGGTGCTGGTGACGGTGGAAGAGGTGCAGGCCGAATTGCAAAAGATGAACCTGCCCCGCAAGCTGGACCAGCAAACGCTGGAAAAGCTCATGCGCACCCTGCGCCGGTACAATCTGGCGCGTCCGGTGGGACGGCTGTCCGGGCTGGACAGCCGCATCGAGGTATTTCCCACGGTACTGCTGGCGCTGCCGGACGCCGACCTTGCGGATGCCGCCGCCGAAAGCGCCCGCACCCGCACCGAGCTTGGCCTGTATGAGCGCCCGGAGGGCACAGACATGGAAGCAGGGGAGGGTGAAGCATGATCGAACTCAAGCGCCTGAAACTTATCAACTGGCACAACTTTGAAAATACCACCTTCGACTGCGCCCGCCTGACCTATATGATCGGCGTGAACGCCGTGGGCAAGACCACCATTCTGGATGCCATCCGCTACTGCCTGACCACCAACCGCAACTTCAATGCGCTGGGCAATAAAAAGAGCGGACGCACCCTGCAAGGCTCTGTCCACGCCAAGCAGCGCGGCGAAAATGCCTACCGCCGCCCGGGGCATACCGTGGCGTATATCGGGGCGGAGTTCTGGGACAGCGTCAAGCACACCAGCTTTGTCATCGCAGTGCGGGTGGAGTCCGAGGGCCCCATGCAGGAGCTGCACCCCGGCGACCAGACGTGGTATATCTCGGAGGACGGCATCACGCTGGAACAGCTGCCCTTCATTGACCCGCGCACCGGTGCGCCCAGCGCCAAGGAGGACTTCAAGCCCGCCGAGGGGCGGCTCTCCTACACCCGCAGCCCCAGCGAAGCGCGGGACAGAATATGCCGCGCACTGGGCATCGGACGCGCAGCCAGCCCGCTGGGTAAAAAGTTCAACGAGGTGTTCCAGATGGGCACCAGCATGGACGAGATCCCGAATTTCCGGGAGTTTCTGTACCAGTACATCCTGCCCCAGCCGGAGCTGGACTTGGAAGCCTTGCAGGGTGACCGCTTGGAGCTGGAAAACCTGCACGCTGTTCTGGCGGAAGCCCAGACCCGCGCCGATGCGCTGGACGAGATCGTCCGTTTTGGCCGCGAAGCCACCGAAAAACAGACCGAAGCCCTTGTGAACCGGGGCGCCGCCCTGCTGGCGCGTGCCGCTGCCGATGCCGGCGAAAAGGCTGTCTGGCAGGAGCGGGTAGACGCCGGACGCCACCAGCAGGAAGCGCTGCGCACCCGCTACGCCGAGGTCAAGACCGCCGAAGCGGAAGCCCGCCGCGCCTACCTGACCGCCCACAGCGCCGCCGGTGCCAGCGGCGAGGGCCGCGCACTGGACGCCCTCAGCGAGGAGCTGGCGCACCGGCAGACCGCATTGGATGCCGCCGCCCGCCGCGCCGATACCGCCGAAAAAGCCGCCGAAAAGACCGGCAACCTGCTGGCTGTGCTGCGCCGCAGCGGTTTTGCCGCCGGGCAGAAGCTGGCAGACCTGACCCCCGACACCCTGCCCGCCCTGACCGACTGGCTGACCGCACAGGAAAAGCCGCTGGAAGAAGCCTATTTTGCCGCCCGGCAGCACACCGCCGCCCTGCAGCGGCAGCAGACCGAAAAACGCGCCGAGCTGGATGCCGTATCCGGCGGCAAGTGGGTGTACCCCCACGGGGATGCCGCTACCCGGGTGCGGGACGCCGTGAACGCCGAGCTGAAAAGCCGGGGCATGGAGCCGGACGCCCGCATCTTCTGCGAGCTGCTGAACGTGGAGGACGAAAGCTGGCAGGACTGCGTGGAAGCCTGCCTTGGCGACCGCCGCTTTGATATCCTTGTGCCGCCCGCCCACTACGAAGCCGCCAAAAGCGCCTTTGTGGCTCTGAAGGACAAGGTAGGCCCCATCAGCCTGCTGGACACCCCGGGCATCCGCAAGGCCAACCGCCGCGCCGACAAGTACGGCCCGGACAGCCTTGCCGCGCAGGTGAGCAGCGAAAACCCGCTGGCTGCACAGTATGCCCAGACCATTCTGGGCCGCATCGTCTGCTGCGACACCCCCGATACGCTGGAACAGCATCCGGACAGCGCCACCCGCGACCTTTTGCGCCACCACCCCTTCCGGCTGGAACGGCTGCGCACTCCCCAGCGCTATATCGGTCTGGACGCCCGCCGCGCCCGCGCCGGGGCGCTGGCGGCCGAGCTGGAAGCTCTGGGGGAAAGCGCCCGTGCTGCCGCCCAGACAGAACAGAACCTGAAAGCCGCCTATAACCAGTACCAGACCCTGCTGCGGGGCACGGCACTGGACGAGCTGGCTGCGCTGTGGGATGCCCGCGCCGCCCTGACTGCTGCACAGAATGCTGTGACCGAACAGGAAGCAAAACTCACCGAGTGCCGCGAGAACCCGCTGCTGCAGCAGCTTTACAAGGAGGAAGAAGCCCGCGAAACCGCGTGGGAGACTGCCCGCGCCGCCGTGGAGCAGGCGGGCGGCGACATCCGCGTGTGCCAAAAGCAGATCGCCTCCTGCGAAGCGGAGCAGAAGAAGGCAGGGGAAACGGCCCAGCAGAGCGCCGATGCTGCCCGGAGCTTCTTTGCGGCGCACCCGCTGGTGGAGCCGCTGGCCCGCACCCGGATGCTGGCGCTGGCCCCGGCAGATAAGCCCCGCGCCGCCGCACAGGCTGCGGAAAAGGCGCAGGCCAAGCTGGACGATGCGCTGGCCGTCTATCTGACCGGCACGCTGGAACCGGCCCAGAAGGCCTACAACGAGCACTATGTGTGCGATTATCCGCTGGGCCTTGCAGGGCTGGACCAGTACCGCGCCCAGCACGAGAGCCTTGTGCGCATCGATCTGGAACGCTATGCCGCCCGTCTGGAACAGGCCCAGCGGGACTGCAAGGACCGCTTCCGCAAGGATATCCTGTTCCGCATGAAGGACGATATCTTCAACGCCCGGCGGCAGTTCCGGGAGCTGAACAAGGTGATGGAGCAGTTGACCTACGGCGAGGAGGTCTACCGCTTTGAGCTGGAGCCCAGCCGCGACCCGCAGCTGGCGGCCTTCTATCAGGTCATCGTGGACAAGGGCAACCAGCAGATGACCGAGGGCGACTCTCTGGATAACCTTGCCGCCACTGCCGACCCCGCCTACGAGCGTCAGGTGGACGAGCTGATGGAAAAGATCATGGCAGACGTAGACGAGAACACCCGCGCCCGGCAGGAGGGACGCACCGCTGCCGGTGCCACCCTTTCGGACTATGTGGATTACCGCACCTATCTGGACTACGATATCAAGGTGACCAATCAGGTCACCGGGCAGCAGGCGTATCTTTCCCGCGTCAGCCGCGATTCCTCCGGCGGCGAGAATCAGGCACCCTTCTATGTGGCCATCTGCGCTAGCCTGCTGCAAATTTACCAGAAGAGTGAAAACAGCATCCGTCTGGTGCTGCTGGACGAAGCCTTCAGCAAAATGACCAGCGACCGCATCCGCCCCATGATGGAACTGTTCCGCCGCCTGCAATTGCAGGTGCTGCTCATCTCCACCGTGGAAAAGAGCACCGCCATCCAGCCCTACTGTGACATCACCTACTCCATCGTCCGCCACGGCGACACCAACGCCATTGCGCCCTTTGTCCGGATTGAAAAGGACAGAGAGGAGGAAAATGCAGAATGAAGCCAATGCTTTCGACCAAAGAGCTGATTGAGCACATGAAAGAAAAAGGCATCACATTCCGGGAGACTTCTGAAAAAGAAGCAATGGATTTTCTGGAGAATAATAATTATTACATGAAGCTTGCAGCCTACCGCGCAAACTACGAAAAATGCGTAGAAGGCAAGCGGAAGGGAATGTACCAGAATCTGGATTTTGCATATTTGCAGGAGTTGTCTCGACTGGATATGCACTTGCGGCATTTGGTGCTGGAAATGTGCCTGGACATTGAACATGCAATCAAAGTTCGGCTTGTGGACCTTGCAACAAAGGACCCGCAGGAAGATGGATATGATATCGTCCGCCGCTTTCTTGCAGAAGAAGGCGGGATGAGAGTGCTGGAAGGGATACGCAGGCATAAGGCTGGAGAGTACTGCAAGGACCTGATTGCAAAGTATTACCCGTATTTCCCCATCTGGGTGTTTGTGGAGCTGATTTCATTTGGAGACCTGCTGTATTTCTGCTATTTCTGCGAGAAACGATATAACGTAAAAATCGTGAATAGAACATTGATGAACACCGTACGGGATGTCCGCAATGCA
>OKSO01000666.1_pt1 | contig 13336 bp, 10 predicted proteins | sample 1606241 | NCBI WGS metagenome assembly OKSO01 (sample SAMEA3879540, study PRJEB24766) | human gut metagenome | biome: human-associated habitat; feature: feces | place: USA | collected 1985/1987
CGTTCCGCTTCAGTTGGGTCTTGTACCGGGCACTGTCGTAGCGGTTCCGGGCAAAACGATCCAGCTTCCAGACAATGATGACATCAAAGATGCCACGCTCACCGTGCCCCCTCCAGCGGCTTCAGCGCACTTTTGCGGTATTGCAGGGGGCTTTGCCCGGTGGCTTTTGCAAAGCGGGTGGAAAAATTGCTGGCATCCCCAAAACCCACTTCCCGTGCGATCTCGCTGACGCTGTGGTCGGTGAGGACAAGCAGTTCCTTTGCCTGGGTGATGCGGAAGTTGACCAGATAGTTATACGGCGTTGTGCCCATATACCGCCGGAACAGGCGAAGAAAATAGCTTTTGCTCATGTGCGCCTCTGCCAGCAGGTCGGCAAGGCAAAGCTCTTTCTGGTAATTCTTGCGCAGGGTCTCTGCAGCCTGCAAAATGACCTGCCGTGCGCTGGTGGCTTCGGCCTGTGCAAGGATGCTCCGGGCGCACAGCGCCAGCATCTCGTGGAGCGCCAGCCCCATGGTCACCATGCTGTCCACGGTGCTGCGCTCCATCTGCCCTAAAAGTGTTTCAAACAATTCCTGCATCTTGACCCCGGTGAGCTGCACCGGGGTCAGTTTTTTGCCCGGCAGCAGCAGCGGCTCCATGGCGGCGACCCCTGCGCCGTCCAGATGCACCCAGTAATGATGCCAGCAGCTTTGCCCCGGGGCGGTGCAGTAGCTTTGGGGGGTGCGGCAGTTCAGCAGCAGTGCCTGCCCGGTACGGAGCTCCACATGGCTTTCCCCCTGCTCGATGAGCCCTGCCCCACGGAGGGTGTAGAACAGCAGATAGCTTTCTTTATCGGTCCGGGCGGTGGAAAAATGCTGTTGGGCGTAAAACACTCCCGCCTCGGTGCAGTAATAGGGCTGTGCCAGCTCTGCTTCGCTGGGGGTAGTGCGTTTCCATACACTCTCCGGGGTCACATCCATGTTATAAGTCAACATTTTCCGGTTCATCACTTTCTGTGTTCAGTATAGCGCACCGGTCTTTGCCGTGCAAGAGTAGACTTTTCACAAAGAATGCGTCACCTTTGCGGATGGAATTGCCCGCATCATACCGCTATACTGGTAGCAGTCAAAGCCATACAGGAGGCGCATTATGCAAAAAAATTATCTTGCCATCGACATTGGTGCGTCCAGCGGGCGGCACATTGTGGGATGGATGGAGAACGGCGTTCTCCTCACCCAGGAAGTGTACCGTTTTCCCAATAGCGTCCGGCGGGTGGACGGTCATCTGGAATGGGACATCGACAGCCTGTTTGCCAACGTGAAGCAGGGCATCCGGGAGGCCTTTGCAAAGTACCCGGCTATCGAGAGCCTTTCCATCGACACATGGGCGGTGGACTATGTGCTGCTGAAAAACGGCCAGCCCCTCTACCCTGTCTACGCCTACCGGGACGACCGGACGCAGGCAGTGATCCCCGAAGTCCACAGCATTCTGCCCTTTGCGCAGCTCTATGCACGCACCGGCATCCAGTTCCAGCCCTTCAACAGCATTTATCAGCTGTATGCCGACAAAAAAGCCGGGCGGCTGGCAGAGGCCGAAGACTTTTTGATGATCCCGGAATATCTGCTGTGGAAGCTCTGCGGCGTAAAGGCGCGAGAGTACACCAACGCCACCTCCACCGGCCTTGTGAATGCACAGACCGGGGAATACGACCCGGAGATTCTCAAGGCTCTGGGCCTACCGGAAACGATGTTTCCCAAGCTGACCGCACCCGGCACGGTGCTGGGTGCGCTGAAAGCGGACATTGCCACCGAAGTAGGCGGACAGACCAAGGTGGTGCTGTGCGCTACCCACGACACCGCCAGCGCCGTGGAGGGCATTCCCATGGAGCAGGGCGACGCGCCGTTTTTGTCCTCCGGCACATGGAGTCTGCTGGGGGTCAAGCTGGCAAAGCCCATCACCAGCCCGGATAGCTGCAAGGCAAACTTCACCAACGAGGGCGGCGTGGGGTACATCCGCTACCTGAAAAACATCATGGGGCTGTGGATCATCCAGTGTGTGCAAAAGCAGTTGGGCATCTCCTTTGCCGAGATGGTGGAGCTGGCCAAGGCCAGCACCTACACCCGCATTTTTGATGTGAATGCCGCCCGCTTCTCTGCCCCGCAGGATATGCGCGCGGAGATCAAGGCGGCTCTTGCCGAGACCGGCGAAGCCCCGGCCACGGACGCCGACCTTATCAACAGCATCTACCATTCGCTGGCCTACTGCTACGGGGAAGCCTTCCGGGAGCTGGAATCTCTCACCGGGCAGCACTGGGACAAGCTCTACATCGCAGGCGGTGGCGCAAAGAACGCTACCCTGAACGAGCTGACTGCCCACTACACCGGAAAACAGGTGGTGGCGCTGCCCATCGAGGCCACCGCCATCGGCAATTTGAAAATTCAGATGCAGATTTAAGAAGGAGGAACCCTATGAGTTACGCAGAAGCAAAAGCCCGCTACGCCGCCATTGGCGTGGACACCGAAGCTGCCATTGCCCGGTTAAAGACCGTGCCCATCTCCCTGCACTGCTGGCAGGGAGATGATGTCCGGGGCTTTGACACCGACCCCACCAAGCCCCTGACCGGCGGCATCCAGACCACCGGCAACTACCCCGGTCGTGCCCGCACCCCGGAGGAACTGATGGCAGATATGGACAAGGTGCTGTCCCTCTGCCCCGGCACCAAAAAGATCAACCTCCATGCCTCCTATGCCATTTTTGACGAAGAAAACCCGTGGGTGGACCGGGACAGGCTGGAGCCGAAGCACTTCAAAAAATGGGTGGATTTCTGCAAGGCAAGAGGGCTGGGCGCAGACTTCAACCCCACCTTTTTCTCCCACCCCAAGTGCGACCCGCTGACCCTTGCCAGCCCCAACGAGGAGACCCGGAAATTCTGGGTAGAGCACGGCAAGGCCTGCATCCGCATCAGTCAGTATCTGGCCGAGGAGCTGGGGCAGCCCTGCACCATGAACATCTGGACGGGCGACGGCTTTAAGGACGTACCAGCGGATCGCAAAGGCCCCCGCGACCGTTACAAGGCCAGCATCGACGAGATTCTGCGCGAGCCTTACGACTTCAAGCTAGTGAAGCCCTGCATCGAAAGCAAGGTGTTCGGCATCGGCGTGGAGGCTTACACCGTGGGCAGTGCCGAGTTTGCCCTGAGCTACGCCGCCTTCAACCGGGAAAAGTGCATTCCTCTGATGGACAACGGTCACTACCACCCCACCGAGGTGGTCAGCGATAAGATCCCTGCCCTGCTTGCCTTCTTCCCGGAGATCGCCCTCCACATCACCCGCCCCATCCGCTGGGACTCCGACCATGTGGTACTGTTCGACGATGAAACGAAGGAGATCTGCAAGGAGATCGTGCGCTGCGACGGTCTGGACGGCCGGGTGAACATTGCACTGGATTACTTTGATGCCTCCATCAACCGCATCTCCGCATGGACGGTAGGCTTCCGCAACGTGGAAAAGGCGCTGCTGTCTGCCCTGTGCACCCCGCATACGGTACTGAAGGAGCTGCAGGACACCAACCAGTTCACCGAGCTGATGGTGCGGCAGGAGGAGCTGAAGACCCTGCCCTTTGGGGAAATTTGGGACGAATACTGCCGCCGAAACGGTGTGCCGGTGGACGGTGCATGGTTTGAGGAAGTAAAGAAATACGAGCAGAACGTGCTGAGCAAGCGCATTTGAATGAGAGAGGTTTTTGAAGATGGGTATTCTGGATATTGAAATTGTCAAAGGTTTTATGCGGATGTGCAACGATGGCTGGCTGCAGGGCTGGCACGAGCGCAACGGCGGCAACCTGACCTACCGCATGAAGGAAGAGGAAGTGGCACAGTGCCGTCCCTTCTTTGACGAGCAGCCCCGCGAATGGGTGAACATGGGCGTGCAGGCAGATAATCTGGCGGGGGAGTATTTCATCACCACCGGTTCCGGCAAGTTTTTCCGCAACGTGGAGCCGGACCCTGTTCACAGCATCGGTATTGTGGAGATCAACGACAAGGGCGACAGTTGGCGCATCGTCTGGGGCCTGGAGGACGGCGCAAAGCCCACCAGTGAGTTCCCCAGCCACTTTATGAATCACAGCGTCCGCAAGGCCGCCACCAATGGCGCAAACCGCGTTATCTACCACTGCCACGCCACCAACGTGATTGCCCTGACCTACATCCTACCCCTGACCGACCGGGACTTCACCCGTGCGCTGTGGCAGAGTGCTACCGAGTGCCCGGTGGTGTTCCCAGAGGGCGTGGGCGTCTGCCCGTGGATGGTGCCCGGCGGGGCAGACATTGCCATGGCCACCAGTGAGCTGATGAAAACCTATCAGGCTGCCATCTGGGCACAGCACGGCCTGTTTGCCTCCGGTCCGGACTTTGACATCACCTTCGGTCTGGCCCACACCATCGAAAAGAGCGCGGAAATTTACGTCAAGGTGCTCTCCATGGGCGGCGGCATCATCCGGCAGACCATCACCGACGACGACCTGCGCGCCATTGCCCGCGACTTTGGCGTGACCCTGAACGAGAAGTTCCTCAACTGAGCCATTCTCCTCCATTTTTCTTCATCATAGCAGAACAGGCATCCTGCCCGATACCGCCAAACGGTATCGCAGGATGCCTGTTCTGCTTTATGTTTCCCGGAATTCCATGGGCGTTTTTCCGGTGACCTGCTGAAAGACTGCGCTGAAATAATTGCGGGTGGCAAAGCCAAGCTGCTCGGAAATTTCCCGGACGCTGAACGGTGTACTTTTCAGCAGAACTTTCGCACGTTCGACCTTTGCAAACTTTACATAGTTCGTGACACTCAGACCCGTTTCTTCCTTGAATTTGTGGGTGAGGTAATATTCTGTGTAGCCCACCAGGGCGGCAAGATCTTCCGCTACGATCTTTTTGTCCAGATTCATCTCGATATAATCCACACACTTCTGGATCTGTCTACTGAGGTTCGGGTTTGTCCGGTGTTTGTGGACACGTCGGATGAAATCATCGTACATCATCATTGCAAGGGGGCTCAGCTCATCCAGCGATTTTGCCGATTCTGCCGCCTGAATGTAGCTGTCCCCCAGCGAGTACGCCTCCTCCGGGGAAAGACCACCCTCAATGGCAGCACGGCACACCAGCGAGGTGAACACGATGATGGAGGTCTTACTCTGACGCAGAACATCGCTGCTCTGCACCGGCACACCTGCACTTATGCTCATACTGTTGGAAAGCGCCTGCTTGTAATTCATATCTCCGGTGCGGACCATCTGCAGCATTCCCTGCTCTGCCATCCAGATCTTATGCCGGTCGTGGGGAATTGCGGCACTTTTCAGCCGCTCCTCCTGCGCTGTGCTGCTGTTGACACAGCTCAGTTCCAGCCGCTGTCCGGTCAGGCAGTAGTGCATCATCAGCAGGTAGCGGTTCATAATGGTGTTTTGCAGGGTGGGGACTTTTTCAAGGGCTTTGTAAAGCTGGATCGTCCATGCTACACTGATCTCCAGCTTGCTGTAGTATTTCAGCCCGTCCTCGATCCCGCGCAGGGTCACGTCCTGATAAAACACCGGCCCGATGACCCAGATGCGCTTCAGCGCTCCTTCTTCCTTTTCAAAGGCTGCTCCCCACAAAAGGCCCAAAGCCGTCCCCAAGGTAACGGGCACATCATCCCGGTTCCCATGCTCCAGCATCCGCTGTTTGCAGCCGAACAGCTCAAATGCGCTGGCAAGAAAGGCCTCGTCCGGACAGTTGCTCCGTAGTAGCTTTCCCTGTGCATCATAGCACCATGTATATACATTTCCGCCGCACTTGACAAGCTCGGAAAACAGCATCATATTCTGGAGAACATCCATGTGTAACCCCTCCGGCTCATTGGCTCATTGATAGAACCAGTATATCATACTTCCGCCTTTTTTTCCATCGATGCCCGGAGCCAGTGCAGCAGGATGCCCGCAGAGATGACCGCAGAGCTTACGTCTGCCATCAGGTGCGCCGCCGCAATGCCCTGCACGCCGTAAAGCGCATTCATCAGGTACAGCAGCGGGATCAGCAGCAGCCCCTGCCGCAAAAGAGAGAGCACCACCGCACCGCTTGCCTTGCCCACGGATTGCAGCAGATTGGTTGCCAGATAGGTCAGACCGATCACCGGGCTGCCCAGAACCAGATAGACCACCAGCTGCGTTCCCAGACGGAAAGCGCCTTCTTCCTTGATGAACATCCCGATCAGCGCATTGCGTCCGGCAAAGCTGGCAGCTCCGGCAAGGACGCCAAAAACAACGGTCAGCAGGATCAGATTCTTCAAAAGCTGCTTCAGGCGTTTCGCGTCGCCTGCGCCGTAGCTGTACGCCAGAAGCGGCTGGCAGCCCATACAGATCGCCATGGCGATCATGCTGATGACCATGGTCGTCTTGCCTGCCGCCGCCATGGCTGCGACCGCCGCTGTGCCGTGGGTCACCAGCAGCCGGTTGCTGAAGGAGGACGCAAACCCGGCCAGCAGGCTGCTGATGCCGTTGGGCAGACCGATGGCCAGCAGCTCGCCCAGCATCTGCGGCTTTTTCAGAGCCGGGCGGAAGTCAACGGTCAGCACCGTGCCGTGCTTAACGATGTAGCGCAGGTAGCAGGCAGTCGCCACAAGGTTGCCCAGCACACTGGCGGCAGCCGCACCGCTGACACCGAAGTTCAGCACCAGAATGAACAGCGGGTCAAAAATGCAGTTGACCAGCGTGCCCAGAAGATTGCCGATCAGGCCTTCTTTTACTGCGCCCTCTGCACGCACCAGCATCGCCATGCTGTTGGACAGGATAAAAAACGGCGCACCCAGTGCCAGGACCTGAAGATACCGCTCCGCGTAGGGAAAAATTTCTGCATTGGAGCCCAGCATCCCCAAAAGCGGCACTCTGCCCACCAGCAGACCGATGCTGACCAGAACGCCCAGAAAAAAGCTGGTCCAGAAGCAGAGCGAGGAGCAGATCTTGCCCTGCTCGATCTCACCCGCGCCAAAGCAGCGTGCAATGATGGCGCTGCTGCCTGCGCCAAGCATGGTCGCTACTGCCGAAAGGATCGAAAACACCGGCCCCACAACGGAGACCGCCGCCACCTGTGCGGTATCGCCCAGACAGCCCACAAAAAACATATCCGCCATGTTGTACAGCACCATGACAAGGATAATGATGATGGAGGGCACTGCCATGGAAAAAATGGACTTCCAGACAGAGCCGGTACGGAAAAGTGCTTCGTTTTTCATGATCTCCTCCCAAAAATCAACCGCACGCAGGCAGAACGGAAGCCCCTGTCAAGGGGCTTTCAGAGCGGTTTCGGTCACAGGTTATCCAGCGCATCCAGCAGTGCTTTCAGCGCCGTTTCCGGCAGACCCAGCATGGAGCCGATCTTGCCAAAGGTCATTCCGTAGGCGGCTTTTGCCTGCTGATTGTCAGCAAAGCCGGGCAGGTACTGCTCCACAACGGCTTTTACGGACTCGTTTTCCATCAGGGCTGCAATGGTGCTCTGGCTGTTCAGCTTGCCGTCGGTCAAAATTTCCGGGTGCTTCCAGCTGCTGACGCTCTGGTGCCCGGCAGACAGTGCACCGTCCACAGGGATGGCTGCACCGGTGATGTACCGTGCCATACCGCTGGCAAGGAAAAGCGCCAGTGCGGCGCACTCCTCCGGGTCGCCCATCCGCTTTGCCGGGCAGTCGGATGCAAAAAAGTCCATGGTCGCAGCCGGTGCATCACCGAAGATGCTGGTCTTGGTGTAACCGGGGCAGATGGCGTTGACGGTGATACCGTATTCCGCGTAATCCAGTGCCGCTGCACGGGTCATGCCCACCACGCCGAATTTGGTGGCGCTGTACAGTGCCTGTCCGCGCTGGGGTACAAGACCCGCCACCGATGCCACATTGATGAGGAAGCCGCCCTCGCTGTGGCTCTTGAGGATGGCTTCTGCGCCGTACTTCATTCCGGCAAAGACGCCCTCGCTGTTCAGGGAGAAGATCTTCTCGTAATCCTCTACCTCATACTCATGCAGCGGTGTGCCGCCCATGCCGATGCCTGCGTTGCTGACAACGCCATCCAGCTTGCCGTAGTGCGTCACCGTCTTATCCACCAGTTCTTTGATGGCAGAAGCCTTGCTGCAATCGGTCTGGAGAAAAATGGCATCGCCGCCCTTGGCGCAGATGCCGTCTGCCACAGCCTGCCCCTGCTCTGCGCTGCGGGCTGCACAAACCACCTTCATCCCATTTTCGCCGAAGCACTCGGCAATGGCGCGGCCGATGCCGCGGCTTGCGCCGGTGACGATTGCTACCTTACCTTTGACACTGTTGAAATCCATCATTTTCATTCTCCTTTTTCTCAAATCATGTTACTCTGCTTCAGCCATTCCACTTCATCGTGGATGGTCTCCCGATGATTTATCGTATTTACGAATCAGATTTGCAACTCTTAGTTGCTTATCCATCCCTATGGTGCTATAATAGCACTGTGCCTCAGGAGCTGCAATCAGCAGTTTCCGGCGTGTCCGGTGTTTAAGCAACGGATCACGTTCCAAGCGTTGGTTAAGCATCCTTTACAAAATACATTGACGGAGGAATTGTATGGATATCCGGGTCAAAAAAACGAAGCGTGCCATTCAGAAAACGTTTATCGACTTGCTGCGGGAGAAGCCCATTGAAAAGATCACGGTCAAGGAAATTGCCGAACGCGCCGAGATCAACAAAACGACCTTTTATTCCCACTATGAAACGCTGGATGCACTCACCGCCGAAATGGAGCGGCAGACAGTCCAGCTCGTCTGCGACAATATGCGCGGCGCACAGCAGCTGCTGGATGAACCGGAGGCCTTTGTGCAGGAAATGTTTGCTGCTCTCCAGCAGGCAACGGATTACCTCGGTGTGGTTCCGGTATCCGCGATGAACCGCTTTACGCAGCATTTGCGGGATGCCATTCTGGAAAAAATCAAAGGTGACAATATCGAGCCGTCCCAATATGAAAATGTCGGTGCCATCCTGATTTTTGTAATGAACGGTCTTTCCGGGCTTTTGAACACCGACGCCAAACTGGCGCAAAAGCACATCAACGTAATTGCCGCCGTGGTTGCAAATGGTGTCCATGGTCTGCATCTTTCCCACTGAGCCAAAACAGGCTGCAAGAAGCATCTTCCGCAGCCTGTTTTTTGCTATTGCAGCTTATTTTTCTGCGTAACTGCCCAGCACCCCAAGGCTAGGCTTTGCGGTCCGCTCCATGGTTTCACGGTTCACGGCGATCAGGCCGAACTGCATGGCGTAGCCCTTCTGCCACTCAAAGTTGTCCATCAGGCTCCAGTAGAAGTAGCCCTTCACCGGGATGCCGTCGGCGATGCAGTGCTGCACGCCGTCCAGTGCCTGCCGGATAAACGCCACACGACGGGCATCCTCGGCGGTGGCAATGCCGTTTTCGGTGACGATGAGATCGCCCTTGAATGCTTCTGCCACTTTACGGATGACGTGCTCCAGTGCCTGCGGGTAGACCTCGTAATCCATCTGGGTCAGCTCTGCGCCCTCCGGTGCCGGAAGCTGCCCCTGCGGGCCATAAAGAGTGCGGGTGTAGTTCTGCACCCCAAGGAAATCGTCCTCTTTAATGTAGGGCAGGTAGTGGGTAAACTCCTCCTGCCATGCGGCCTCGGCAAAGGCTTCGCCGCCGGGCAGTGCCTGCAAGTCGTGCAGCGAGAGGGTCAGGCCCACCTTGACCTGCGGGCAGAGGGCTTTGATGGCATCCCGTGCGGCTGCATGGGCACGCATCACCAGCAGATCGCCTTCCGGGGTGCGCTCGCTGACAAAGATCTGCGGCTGGGGTGTGCCGAACACCTGTGCATTCTCCATGGCGGCATACTTCATGTTTTCCATCATCTTCTGGAAGTTCATGCCCACCTGCACCGTGCCCTCGGCAGACTTTCCGGCCGATGCGGCATTTTGGGCAGCCCGTTCTGCCATCAGACGGAACCGCTTGGAGATCGCGGCCAGCTGCAAGCCCATATTGGCCTCGTTGATGGTGCAGACATAGCGCAGCTCGCTGCCCAGCTGCTCCATCACATAGGTCACATATTTTTTGAAGTCCTCGACCGTGGATTCTGCTTCCCAGCCGCCCTTGCAGATGAGCCATTTCGGGCTGGTAAAGTGCAGCAGGGTGGCGATGGGCTCTACGCCCTGCGCCTTGCAGCAGGCGATGACCTTGCGGTAATGTTCGATGGCTTCCGGATCAAATTTGCCTTCCTCCGGCTCCACCCGTGCCCACTCGATGGAAAAGCGGTAGGCGTTCAGCCCGGCATCGGCCAGGAGTTTGATGTCCTCTTCGTACCGATGATAATGGTCGCAGGCAATGCCGCTGGGCTCTGTAAAGCTGGAATGGGGCAGCTGCTCCTGTGCCCAGTAGTCACTATTCGTATTGTTGCCCTCTACCTGATGGGCTGCTGTTGCAGCACCGATGAAAAAGCCTTTTTCAAATTTCTGCATGATGGTTCTCCCTTCCTGCGTGTTGCTTGTTGAGACTATTGTAGCAGACCTGTTTTGCCTCTATGGGACAATAAATCGTGAAGGCGGATGCAAATTCATGCACCACAAATTATTGCACGAATTTTTGTCCTTAACTATCGTTTTTCATCCGGCAGTGGCTGTTGCATTCTGTTATTCTGGTGTCAGAGAAAGCGGAACTCCGTTCACACAAAAAGGAGGAAAATCATTATGTTCCAAAAGAAACCCAGCGCCAGTGAGGTAGACGGTGTCCAGTACCGCCGTGCAAAGCTCTGGCAGATCATCTGTTATGCCTGCAACGCCTTTGTGGGTATGAGCGTCTACTCTCTGATCGGTATGGCCAGTTATTCGGCCAGCATCGGCTACGGCATCACCACCGCAACCGTGGGTCTCATCCTGATGCTGGCCCGCATTCTGGACGGCTTTACCGACCCGATGCTGGCCTTTGTTTACGACCGCGTCAACACCCGTTTCGGCAAGCTGCGCGTTCTGCTGATCAGCGGCTACCTGATCGAAGCAGTCGGCCTGCTGTGCATGTTCAACCTGTGCTCCAGCAAGGGCTTCGGCCTGCCGGTGTTTGCCCTGACCTACATTATTTACATCATCGGCTACACCGTCACCAACATGACCGCCCAGACCCTGCCTGCCATCATGACCAACGATCCCCGGCAGCGTCCCACCATCGGGGTCTGGTCCACTGCCCTGAACTACGCCGTGCCCATGGGCATGAGCATGCTGATCTACACCGTCATCCTGCCCAAGTGCGGCGGCACCTTCAATCAGGACTTCCTCAGCACCGTCTGCACCATCGTCCTGATCATTGCCGGCATCGGCACCCTGATCGTCTGCGCCGGTATCTCTGCCTACGATAAGCCCGAAAACTTTGAGGGCACCAACAAAAAACACGAGCCGCTGAAAACTGCGGATATTCTTGAGGTGCTCAAGCACAACAAGCCCCTGCAGTGCTACATCGCCTCCAACGCTTCCGACAAGCTGGCACAGCAGGTGGGCAGCCAGGCCATCATCAACACCATGCTGAACGGCATCCTGATCGGCAACATGGGTCTTGCCACCACCCTTGGCGTGATCAGCATGGTGCCTTCTATCTTCTTTGCAGCCTTCGGCGCAAAATATGTGGGCAAAAAGGGCAGCAAGAAGGGCATCGTGACCTGGACCTGCATCAGCATGGCCATCACCTCTGTGCTGATCCTGTTCTTCATCTTCACAGATACCCGTCAGATCGGCGTGATGGGCAGTTGGAACATGATCGTTTACGTGCTGCTGACCCTGCTGCAAAACGGCTCCAATATGTGCATCACCACCTCCAACACCTCTTATATGGCTGACACCATCGACTACGAGCTGGACCGCAGCGGCCGTTACATCCCGGCTGTGGTCTCCGGCACTTACAGCCTGATCGACAAACTCATCACCTCGGTGGCTGCTGTCATCGCCACCGGTGCCGTGGCTATTCTGGGCTACACCACCACGATGCCCCAGCCCACGGATGCCTACACCTCCGGCATCTTCTGGATGACCCTTGCCATCAAGTACGGTCTGCCGATGCTGGGCTGGCTCATTACCCTGATGGCCATGCTGGGCTGTCCCCTGACCAAGGAGGAAATGGTCAACGTCCAGAAGCGCATCGCAGATAAGAAAGAAGCCCTTCGTCATGAAGTAATTGCAGAACAGATGCAGTAACACCCTGCAAAGACCGAAAGGGCTCATACGCTCTTTCGGTTTTTGCTGATTCTATCCATTTTTCATAAAGGAGTTTTTACCATGAGCAAGACCATCCTGCTGAATCATAGCAATTGGCATTTTACCAATGAGAACCCCGGCATCCCCACCGCCGTGATGGGCGAGGCCATTACCCTGCCCCACACATGGAACGCCGTGGACGGTCAGGACGGCGGCAACGATTACTACCGCGGCACCTGCTGGTATACGCTGGCCCTGGCAAAGCCCGCCATCCCGGCAGGCGGCAAGGCTGTTTTGCAGCTGGACGGCGCAGCCATGACCGCCGCCGTCTACCTGAACGGGGAAAAGCTGGCCGAGCACAAGGGCGGCTACTCCACCTTCCGGGTAGACCTGACCGACCACCTCAAAGAGGAAAATCTGCTGGCAATTTCCGTGGACAACAGCGACAACGACACCGTGTATCCCCAGAAAGCCGATTTTACCTTCTACGGCGGCATTTACCGGGATGTGACCCTGCACATTGTCCCGGCAGAGCACTTTGCCCTGCCCGCTAATGGCGCACCGGCACTGAAGGTGACCCCCATCGTCACAGACCTCGCTTCCAGGACCTCTGAGATCACCGTGGAAGCCGCCGTGGTGGACGCACAGAACGTGACCTTTGCACTGGAGGGGCAGACCCTCACCGCCCCGGTGGAAAAGGGCACCGCAAAGGTTGTTTTCACGCTGAACAACGCCCATCTGTGGGATGGCGTGGACGACCCCTTCCTCTACACCGTATCTGCCAAGCTGGACAATGGCGAGGAGACTTCCGCCCGGTTCGGCTGCCGCAAGTTTGAGATCGACCCCCAGAAGGGCTTTATCCTGAATGGCAGGGAATATCCGCTGCGCGGTGTTTCCCGCCACCAGGACCGAAAAGGTGCGGGCATTGCCCTGACCAACGAAATGATGGAGGAGGATATCTCCATCATTCTGGAAATGGGTGCCAACACCATCCGGCTGGCACACTATCAGCACGCACAGTATTTCTACGACCTGTGTGATGAAAAGGGTCTTGTCATCTGGGCAGAGATCCCCTACATCACCATGCACATGCCCAACGGCCGTGCCAACACCCTGACCCAGATGGAAGAGCTGATCGTCCAGAACTA
>OKSO01000669.1_pt1 | contig 13301 bp, 5 predicted proteins | sample 1606241 | NCBI WGS metagenome assembly OKSO01 (sample SAMEA3879540, study PRJEB24766) | human gut metagenome | biome: human-associated habitat; feature: feces | place: USA | collected 1985/1987
CTTGCTGGGCTTTCAGCCCGCACAGAGCCGCAGATAGGGCTTTTCCGCACAATCTTCATCGATTTAGTATTCCAATTTTGAACACCCCACCTGTAAGGCCATATTTATTGTCTCTTCTTCGGCTGGATGTTCAGTCGGTAAATCAAGTGCAGCATGCCGTAGCTCGGAATCACGTTGCGGTAGGTCTCCGTGCGTCCCTGTCCGTTGAGTGAATGTGTCACGGTTGAGAGGTTGTGCAGGATGTCGAAGCCCTCGAGCGCAACAGTCAGGCGTTTCTTAAAGAACTTCTTCGAGAGACGTGCATTCCAGACGAGTTCGTCCGTATTCATCTCGTGTGCCTCATATCCGCGGCGGCTGTACATCGTCAGGTCGGTGAAGATCTGGAAGTCGAACGGGAGTTCAAACTGTCCTGTCAGCCCGTAATTGAAGTTAGCGGCATTCACCGTTGAGAAGTCCTCGCGAGCGCTTGTGGCGTTGCGCCATGTTCCGCTCACCTTCGCCCCGATTTTCTGGCTTCCGATTTTGTAGTCGAGTTTCAAGGTCTCAGTGAGGAACAGGGTCTTCACCTTGCTGCGCGGATTCATGTTTTCTCCTTCAACGGTGATGAGGTCGACATTGTTGTAGAACTGCGAAGAGGTCGACGTGCCGAAATATATGCGATGTTTCTTGTCGAGCGCCATATTGTAGTTCACGCTTCCCGAAACATTATAGTTGCCGTTGATGTTCACCTGCTGGAACGTGGTAGCACCCGTCTGGCGGTTATAAAGTCTCGAATAGCCAAATTGGTTCTTCGAAATGTTGTAGGCCAGTCTGGCATTGAAGGAACGCTGCTTGCGCGGACTGTTGTTCTTATAGTATAACGACAGATTGTGGAGGTAGCTGTTCTTCAAGCGTGCGTTGCCCACGTCAATGTGCAGCGGGTTGTTGTCGCTTCTGTAGTCCAAAGTCTGCACGAGGTCATACAGTCTCCCTTCCATACTATATTGCAGTTGCACCTGACGCTGCCAATTATGCCAATTGTGCGTAAGTTCAAAAGAAGGATTGAAAGTCACCGCCGTCTTGCTGAACAGAGTATCAATATGGATGTCGCGCTGATAGTCCAGTTCGCGTCGGGTAATAACCAAAGGTAGCTCAGCACTGACGGACATATATGCACCTTTCTTACCTACCGAACCTTCCCAATACGATTGTATGCTTATTTCATTTTTATCCGTGTTGAGCGTTTTGTTGAAACTGTTGCCACGGTCAACGACATTGAGGTATTCACTTTCCGATGGCAGCATTCCCAACGGGTTGTTGATGTTCCAATCAGCCAACTGCTCAAGACGGTAAATGCCATAGTCATCGCGGAGATGTATATGTTCGTATTTATATGACGGCGTAATCGCCATATTGAATGGCAACCAATACCAGTATCTCAACCGACCATAGTAGGAGTATATTTTATATGGCTTTTCGTTATAGAAGCGGTTGCGAATGTCGCTTACGCTGTTTGCATTTTGTGGATAGTCAAGACGATAACGGTTGTAGGTTTGGGTCACATAGTCTTGAAAAGAAGCAGACACATCGATTTTGAGTAAATCATCAGAGAAAGGAATTTTCTGATTGACGCTTGCATACAAATATGCGAACATGTCATGACCGTCATTTTGCGTTTCGTCAAGGGTTCTGTTCACTGCCCACGCCTGTAACCAGGGAGTTATGCCAGGATTCATTATGCTGTCGGTCAGTCCAGACATCGACGTAATGTCTCTGTTGAATCTTGCAGAAGCGGAGACTTCATAATTATTGTAGTCCTTATACTGGAAATATGGCATAAACTGCAATTCAGTTTTCTTCCACATAAAGCGCCAGTTATGGTTCGTTGAGAAATTCGTATAGCAATTTCTGCTCCTGCTGTATCTATGTAAGAAAGTGTTACCACCCGTCAGGAACTGTTCTCCAACGGAGCTATATATATTGTCGGCATCAGAATGCGTCAATGAAACATCACCAGAAACCTTAAAACGTTTACGCTTGTCGCTGACCAGATAGTCCACTCCGCCAGTTTTTGTGGTCTGCAAGCCATCCAAGGAGTTCGAGGGAGTCCAATCTCCGCTTTCTCCAGGCTTACGTGTTTCGTTGATATTGTTGAAATTGGCGAATGCAGACACGCGCGACTGCGGAGTGAAACGCAGAGCAAAAAGACGTCCAATATATCTGTCTTTTGTTCCTGCCGCCCCCTCGGCATTGGCCAAAACACCAATGGAATATTGCTTCTTCAGCTTTATGTCCATGACATATTCCTCATCAAAGCCCAAATTCTTGCCAGCAAAACGGCTCAGGTCACCTTGTTTTTTATATACCTGCACTTGGTTGACAGTATATGAAGGCAGATTTTCCAAAAGCACGGTATTGTCTTTCTTGAAGAAATCCTCGCCATTGAGCAAGAGGCTCTCAACATATTTGCCGTTCACATATATTTCTCCGTTGCTTTTCAGTTCAACTCCAGGCAATTGCTTGATTAAGGCATCGAGCATAGATCCTTCTGCCATTTGGAAAGCATCGGCATTAAACACCAAGGTATCTTTCTTTGTATAGAACTTGACGCGTGAGGCCGTCACGGTTGCCACACCGAGTTTCTGCTCACGTTGGCGTTTCAATTTTATCGTTCCGAAGTCGTAATGTTTCATACGGCCTCTTGGATTAAAATTAATCCGCTTATACTGTGTTTGATAATTGTCGTATGAAAATTGGATGATATATGTAGCAGGTTTATCCTTCACCTTAAAGAACCAAGGTTTGCGAGTTGTTACTATCTGCCCCATCCAGCCTGTATAAACAGAGTCTATAACAACACTATCTGTTGTCATAAGAACGCCCTTAACACCAACTAACAACTCATTAGTCAGCCAATCACGCACATCACCATAGATTTGTTTTTGAGCATAAGAGTGGCCTTGGCTTAGGGCAAGGCACAAAGCGGCAATCAAGAAAAATAATCTATTTCTCATGGTCTTTTATTTAATGGTTTTGATAATATGTTATGTCGAAAGAATAAGTTGACCAATTTTGACCTGTATTTTTGTTGGTTTTGGGATTTGGAAGAGGGAGCATAGCGGGCTTCCCTCCAAAAAGAACACGACCGCCCCGCGTCGCATCATGAAGATGCCGACGGCCGTCAGCGTGAGAGAAAGCAGGGCGCCGGGCTTAGTTATTCTAACCATAATCTCTGACACCACGACGCCCCTTCTCATCTCACTTTCGAGAGAAATGACGGAATTAGAACTGGATACGCTCCCGAAGCGGAAAGCCGCACGTGGAGCAGTCGTTTATATTGTGATGGTGATATTCCACCATTATATCCTGTCTATTTGTCTTTCACCATTATTAATGGTCTGCCCAAAATTAGCGAAAAAAGATGAAGCCGCCAAGGATTCTCGTTCACACTTTGTTCACACTTTTCAAGCGCCGTTCACATCCCGTTCACATTTTGCTCATAAAACGCACCTACCTCTATGTCAATCAGTGGATTAGGCGGTGTGAAGGAATGAAAGAAAAAAAATGCTTTGCTGGACATTTTTCCGCTTCAGCAGGACGTTTCCGCCCCTCATTTTCTCTCCGCGACAGTCTGTTTCCCGTCACCTTGCGGGCAAAGCGCACTGCAATGCAGGCGCCGCGACACACCGGCATGTGAGGAAAACCGCTCCACAGTGTTGCAAACATCGTCAATTGGTATCGCCGACAAAGTTAAAGCCGATTTGCATGAAATTCCAAATTTTTCACTTCACTCTTACTTCACTCGACTTCACTCTTAGCTATTTAAATAATTTATTTTCAAGCATTTGGAAAAACAAAAAAAATGCGCCGACGGAGGCGCGGAAAAACGTTACTGGCAGGTTTTCAAGGTGGAGATAAGTAGGGAAATAGTATTATTTTCACAATTGGAATATCCTCTCGGGCGCATCAAACAAGGTAAGCAGATGCGCCCGAGAAAACATTTCATATATAATTTGTACCTTTAGAAAGCCCCGTCCTCCCATCACGGGCTAAATCGAAATACCAAGGAGCAGACAATGAGAAGAAGAACGGGTATCGGATATAGGATGTGTTTCATTACTAATGCTAAAATTGAAATACAAAGATATACATAATAGCATGATGCACATTGGTTTTAGGAAAGATTTTTCCAAAAAACGGAGAGTTTTGGTGGAAGGGGCGTGGGGAGGCGTGAGGGAGCGAGGGAATGAATGCAAAAAACTGACGTGCAAACATCTCCGCTATGCCGCCAATAATCTACATGACCTACTTAGCCCCCCTTTATCACACAGCCCCATCCCCAAAATTTGCGAACGAGCAAGGGGAACGGGCTATAGGGAGGTCAAAACTAAACTTCAGACTATCGCTTGCACTCTATCGCATGTGTATTTTTGTCAGTTCTCTCAGTCACACAACCCGCTATGTTCATTCGCCCACCGACCAAACATGGCGCAAAGCGAATGCCATCAAACTGTTTGATTTGTCGCGCCGCATCTCATGTTCTCAAAGAAAACACACATGCAACAGGCCACAAATCAACTTATCAGAACCACCTCAAACACTGAGAAGAACAAAAATCGGCCAAAGGCATATTCTCAGGCGGCATCATTTATCTTCCGCAAGTTCCAACTGATTATGTATCAACTCGAAATAATATCCTCTATTTGCCACCAGCTGCTCATGCGTTCCCTGTTCCACGATTTCCCCATGACGCAAGACAAGGATGTTGTCAGCATGACGAACCGTGGAGAGGCGGTGGGCTATCACGATGCGCGTGCGGTCTGCAAATGCGGTCTGGAGGTTGTCAGTGATGTTGCGCTCGTTTTCTGCATCGAGCGAACTTGTAGCCTCATCGAGCATGAGGTAGAGGGGATTTTTATATACCGCACGCGCGATCATCATGCGCTGCCGCTCTCCGCCGCTCACGCCGATTCCCTCGCTGCCAATTTTGGTCTCGACACCGATGGGAAGCCCCTTGACATAGTCTTCCAAACAGGCGGCACTGACAGCCGCTGCCAACCGTCCCTCGTCCATCGCTTCGCCAAGAACTATATTGCGGCGTATCGTGTCAGAAAACACGAAATTGTCCTGCATCACAATACCGGTGACACGGCGCATGGATTTGGCGCTGAAGTAAGTCAGCGGCTGTCCTCCCAGAAGGATTTCGCCCTGCGTGGGCTGGTAAAATTTCAGAAGAAGTTTCATCAGTGTTGTCTTTCCGCTGCCGCTTTCCCCGACGATGGCCGTCATCTGCCCTGCTGGAATCGTGAGATTGAGGTGTTTCAACACAGGCTGGCCAATGCTGCCCGTATAGGAGAAGGAGAGGTCTTTCACCACGATGTCGCGCGGGGTGTCTGTCGGAACGTCAAGAAGTTCCACACCATCTTCGTCCTCACAGAGATGTACTTCCTCCGAGCGTTCCAAACTGATTTTCGCGTCCTGAAACTGCTGGAGGAAACCGATGAGCTGCGAAAGCGGACCGCCAACCTGCCCTATGATGGCCGAAATGCTCATCATCATGCCGAGAGTGAGGTCGCCGTGTACGACAGAGGCGGCAATCCAGCAGGTGATCAATATGTTTCGAAACTGGCCGATGAGCGTGAAGCCTGTATTCTGCACTTGCCCCAAGCGCAGCGACTTCTGGTTCATGGCATACTGCCGCTGCTGGAGCGTGCGCCACTCTTCAATCTTGTAGTCCTCATATCCGTTGAGCTTGATGTCGGTGATTCCCGACATGAGTTCGTAGAGCTTATTCTGATTTTCGCTGCTCAGTTTAAACTGCTCATAGTCTATCACTTTCCGGCGGCGGAAGAAATACATCATCCATAGTGTGCTCAGAATGGTAAAGAAAATGTAGGCCACCAGAATCATCGGACTATACCAGCCGATGATAGTTAAAAAGAAAGGTACGGAAACGAGGGAGAAAAACGTCTGCACGGTTCCCTGTGTCACGAAACTCTGAAGGCGGGCATGGTCGCCGATGCGCTGCTGGTAGTCGCCGACGCTCTTGGTGTCGAAGAATGTCATCGGAAGCCGCAGGAGTTTTGTGAGATAGTCGCCGAGTATGCGCATACTGATATGGGTGCTCATGTGAAGAGTGACCCAACTGCCTATAAGGCTCATCGAGAACGACCCGATGAAGAGCGCCACCTGCGCCAGCATGATGTTGATGATCAGTCCCATGTTGCGCATGCCGATTCCCTCGTCCACCATCTTCTGTGTCAGAAAAGGAGTGACGAGCGAAAGCAACAAGCCTAAGAGCACCATGAAAGACGTGAAGGCCATCTGCCACTTGAAAGGCCAGACGTATTTTTTTGAGAAACGCACGAAACTGTGCTTTTCCTTGACAGACTGACGGCTGAAGAAATCCTCACGCGGTGCGATGGCCACGACAACGCCCTTGTTGCCGTTAAGCCAGTATTTCGCGAAAGCCTCTTCCGTGAAGCGGTGGCGACCGTATGCAGGATTGGCCACCTTGTAGTGCCAGCGTCCCGTGAGTTTGCTGCTCTCCACGCTTTCCAGCACAACGAAATGGTTCTGCTCCCAATGCAATATGGCCGGCAGCGGACATTTTTCTCGCAGCTGTTCCAATGTCATTTCAAAGCTGCGGCTCTCCGCCCCTATTTTGTCCAAGGCGTCGCGTATGCCCGCAACGCTCACTCCCTCGCGGGTGAGATGCGAGAGTGTGCGCAAATACGACAACGGGTAGTCCTTTCCATAGCATGAGGCAATCATGCGTATGCAAGCCGCGCCGCAGTCCATCTGGTCAAACTGCCGCGTGAATTTCAATTTGGAGCGGGAGAATATATCTTTCAGCATCAATCGTTTTTGTAAATAAATCAAAATTCTACAACCTATTCACCTAAAAGGTAGGGTGTTCAAAATCCAGGAAAATCTCTGCGCGGTTTTGAACCAAATAGCAAGTGGCGAAGCATGCGCACATGAAAACGAACAAAGTTCGAAAAGGAGCGCCCTGAAAGGGCAGTCAGTTCATAGCCCAGGGCAACACCCTGGGTATCAATGTATAAACGTCTACGCCCTGTAAGGGCAAAAGTATGGGCGAACGGTTGGCTTTTACTTTTGCCCTTACAGGGCGCAGGTGCGATACGTACGTTAACCCAGGGCGTTGCCCTGGGCTATGAACTTGCTGGGCTTTCAGCCCGCGCAGGGCCGCTGACAATCGGGCTCTGAACTTGTTGGGCTATAGCCCGCGCAGGGCCGCTGGTTATCGGGATGTGGACTTATTGGGGGCTTTTTCGCGCGGGCAAAAAAAACGGCTGGGCGCCGAGAGGCGTCCAGCCGTTAATATTAGAATGTATCAGGAATTACTTCACGATAACCTTCTTGCCGTTTACGATGTAAAGACCGTTCTGAGCCTTTGCAACGCGACGACCACTGAGGTCATAAACAACACCGTTCTGCTGTGCAGGTTCGATGACTTCTGCATTGTTGATGCCGTTGGTGAATTCACCAGCAGGAACCAAACGCCATGAGTTGTTGTAAGCAGCTTCTCTTGTGTTGTAAGTAGTGATCTTACCAGAAGTGGCAGTGGCATCACCTGCACCAGCCTTACCAGCCAAAGTGATGATTGAACCACCATAGTTGTGAACGAAGTAGAATGCACCAGGAACAACGTCTACGTTAGCCTTGATGATCTGGAATGGAGCAGGAGCACCAACAGCAACGATGTTAGATTCGTTGACTTCGCCGAGCTCAGTGCCACCTTCGAGGGTTGCCCACTTACCGAAGCGGAAGCCTACGATTGGTTTAGCGTGAGCAACGTTGCCTACGAAGTAAGTCGTGTCGCTTGCAGCATAGAATTCCCACTTGTATTCGTCGCTTGCTTCGTCGAGCTTAGCCCATCTTACAGTGTCGCTTGCGTCAGCATAGATTGCATACTTAACGCCCGGCTGCTTGCTTTCAAAGTCCTTGAAGCCAGCTACGAGGTAGTAGCTCTTGTTGGCGTCGAAGGCGATGGTTTCAGCTTCCTTCAAAGTTTCGATGGCAGCCTTAGAAGCAACCATGTCACCGGCAGCGATGGCAGCCTTCAAAGTAGCGAGCTGGTCAGCAGTGTAACCACCTACGCAACCTTCAGCAGCAGCCCAAGCCTTAGGAGTTGACCACTTGAGGCCTTCAGCGTCGGCGTCAGTCATTTCAGCGAAGACAATCTTTGAACCGCCATCGGCTGGAGATGCAGCATTGTTCCAGAACTTGATGTCTGTACCGTTTTGACCACCGAACTGGTTCAAGCAAGCGTTGGCGTCGGCAGCAGCAGAGAGAGAGAATCCGTTACCGTTGATGCCCATCTTGAATGCAGTCACAGGAGTTTCGTTAGCAGCGATTTCATCGTCTGAACCGAAGGTGAGCGCTGCACCGTCAGAAGTTGAAGGAACATAAACCTTCACTTCAGGACCCATAGCCTTGTTCCAGAGCTGGAAGCCGTCTTCGAGGTTGCCAGTGAATGCCCAGAGGTATGAGTCAACGCTGTCGCTAACGGCGATTGAAGCGCCGGCCTTCACTGCGCTCTCACCAGTCTTCTGGTAGATGTAGTAGCCATTACGGATGCGCATCGTGTAGAAGTGAGTGCCTTCAGCGAACTTGCCGCCTTCAATCGTTGTCGGAACGAAAGGAACGCCGCCGAGAGGAGACTTCTTGTAAACGAGGATGATTTCGGTATCTTCGTTGATGGTCTGGTTGTTGGTTGCGTTTTCAACGAGTTCGTAACCGAGCTGACCGAGCTGAATGCTGTCACCGTGGAATTCGTAACCGAACGGAACGTAGATATTCTCATCCTTCAGAATATTGCTTTCTTCATCCTGGCAGGTGATGGCAACCATTGGGTAGTGCTTGTAGTAGAGACCGATTTCGAGATTGCCGCCTTCAGGGATTTCATTCACGTGGTAAGGCATCTGGATTTCGTCACCAGTGGCGTAGTTATCAGCTCTCTGATAAGCATAGTTTTCCAAAGTCGGAACCGTCACAGAGTCACCGAGACCCAAAGTCAAGTTACGGGTCTCAATTTCTTCACCTTCAGTAGTCTGGAGATAGAGGGTGGTGGGAACTGCTGTGCGAACTTCGGTTGTCAACGGGAAAATCTGGTAGAGAGAGTTGTCACCAGAAACATTCCAACCCACGAAGAGGGCTTCTGAGTTGTCATCACCCACGTTCTGACCGTTGAAGTAAACGTTGTTCTCATCACGGAAGTAGAAGAATGAATCTGCCCGTTCTTCTGTTGCTTCAGGAACCGTTACGCTGATGATAGCAGCTGAGTCTGCGCTCAAGCAAGTAGCGCCCGGCCACTTTACCCACGTGCTGCTCTCGTCGTAAGGGAAGTTAGGCACGAAGTTGTGACGAGGGCTCTGCAACTTGATGTTGCAACCGCCGTCAAATGCTTCAACGCTTAATACTGTCCAAATGAAGTCGGAGCTTGAAGTGGAACCCACATGGAGCTTACGGCTCAAGTGGATCTTCTGGTTGTCGACTTCTCTCAAGAATGCACGACGGCTGCTTTCTCCGTAGCAGAAGAGAGCAATCTTCGAACCTTCTTTGAGGCCTTCGAGTGAAGTCATAGTAGGACCGATTTCGGTTACGACTTCAATCTGCGCCTGGGCTGTGGTGGCGAACATTGCCATCAAAGCCACGATGAAAGTGTAGATTTTTTTCATACGCTTTGGTTATAAAATTAATAAAATTCGTTCTCTATCTTGTTGTTTAAAGCAGGATAAAAGGCACATTATCAGCTGGTTAAAGCTATCATAACATGTTCTCATATTCTGTTTTTCTATTTTCACTTGCGAAAGTTAGCGATTTTATTTGATATTTGCAAATATAATGCGAACAATTAAAAGATATTTAACATTAGAAAAGACAAAGGGGGGAGTTTCCTTTATGTCGGATGGGGATGAGCGAATTACACGAAGTTTGGTTTGCGGGCGCGTGACTGGGGCGCAGCACTGTAGCTCACTTTGCTCGCAAAGTGAGGGGGACGGAGACGTAGCGAAAAGGAGCGCCCTGAAAGGGCAGCCAGTTTAAAGCCCAGGACAACGCCCTGGGTATCAGCGTATAAGCACCACGCCCTGTAAGGGCAAAAGTATGGGCGAACGGTTGGCTTTTACTTTTGCCCTTACAGGGCGTAGGGAATGGGGACATGGCACCCAGGGCGTTGCCCTGGGCTAGGGACTTGTTGGGCTTTCAGCCCGTGCCTGGCCGCTGATATTCGGGCTATGGGCTCATTGGGTCCGCGCCTGACCGCGAACGGCCAAGCGCGGCGCCGCAATTTCAGGCATTGAGTTTTTCCTTGAGATAGTGTGCTGTATATCCTTGTCCTTTTGCCACCACCTCTTCGGGAGTTCCTTCGGCCACGAGGCGGCCGCCGTCGCGTCCGCCTTCTGGTCCGAGGTCGATGATATAGTCGGCACATTTGGCCACGTCGAGGTTATGCTCGATGATGACAACGGAGTGTCCGCGTTCGATGAGGGCATTGAGGCTCTTGAGGAGGGTGCTGATGTCGTGGAAATGCAAGCCAGTGGTGGGTTCGTCGAAGATGAAGAGCGTCGGGGCGGCTTTTTCCTGACTGAGGTAGTAGGCCAGTTTCACGCGCTGGTTTTCGCCGCCAGAGAGGGTGGCGCTCGACTGTCCGAGTTTGATATAACCCAGTCCGACATCCTGGAGGGGGCGGAGTTTCTTCACCACGGCCATTTGCTTGTGGAGCGTGAAGAATTCGATGGCCTCGTTGATGGTCATCTCGAGGATGTCGTGTACGTTCTTTCCCTGGAAACGCACGTCGAGGACTTCTTGTTTGAAACGTTTGCCATGACAGGACTCACATTCGAGGACGAGGTCGGCCATAAACTGCATCTCGACGCGGATGGTGCCATCGCCCTTACATTCCGGACAGCGGCCGCCCTCGGCGTTGAAGCTGAAGGTGGCGGGCTTGAAGCCCAACTGCTGGGAGAGGGGCTGCGCGGCCATGAGTTTGCGTATCTCGTCGTATGCCTTGACATAGGTGGCGGGGTTGGAGCGCGAGGATTTGCCGATGGGGTTCTGGTCGACAAACTCCACGGCCTTGATGCTGTCGAGGTCGCCTTCCATCGACATGTATTCGCCCGGCGCGTCACCAGCGATGTCGAAATGGCGCAGGATGGCGCGATAGAAGACGTCGCGCACGAGGGTGCTCTTTCCCGAACCGCTGACACCTGTCACCACGGTCATCACGCCCAAGGGAAAACGGACGTCGATGCCTTTGAGGTTGTTGGCACGCACGCCACGCAGACTGATGGAGCGATTCCAGGCACGACGCGAAAGCGGCACTTTGATTTGCTCCGCACCGCTGAGGAAGTCGACGGTGTGGCTCTTTCCTGGTGCCACTGCTACGTGGTCGTCGTAGGGGCCAGCCCACACCACTTCGCCGCCCAAGCGTCCGGCTTCGGGACCGATGTCGATGATATAGTCGGCGGCACGGATGATGTCTTCATCGTGTTCCACGACAATGACGGTGTTTCCCACATCGCGCAACTGGCGCAAGACGTGGATGAGACGCTCCGTGTCGCGAGAATGGAGACCGATGCTCGGCTCGTCGAGGATGTAGAGCGAGCCTACCAGGGAGGAGCCCAACGAGGTGGCGAGGTTGATGCGCTGGCTCTCACCGCCAGAGAGGGTGTTGGAAGGACGGTTGAGCGTCAGGTAGCCCAGTCCCACATCGCTGAGGAAATGGAGGCGGCTGGTGATTTCTGGCAAGAGGCGTGCCGCCACCTGGGCGTCGTGGGGCGAGAGTTGCAGATGGTCGAAGAAATCGCGTAATTCGCTGATGGGCTTGTTGACGAGGTCAGTGATGCTGGCCCCGCCCACTTTCACATAGGCTGCTTCGGGGCGCAGGCGCGAGCCTTCGCAGTCGGGACAGATGGTGCGACCGCGATAGCGTGCCAACATAACGCGGTATTGGATTTTATATTGGTCGCGCTCGAGCATGCGGAAGAACTCGTCGATGCAGATGTCTCCGAGTTCTTTCGCCCCATGCCAGAGTACGCGGCGCTGGGCCTGCGTGAGTTCAAAATAGGGCTTGAAGATGGGGAAATTGATGCGGGCGGCACGGCGGCAGAACTCGTCTTTCCACGCTCCCATTTTTTCTCCACGCCAACAACGCACGCAACCATCGTAGACGCTCAACGCCGTGTTTGGCACCACGAGGTGCTCGTCGATGCCGATGACCATGCCGAAACCCTCGCAACGCTGGCAGGCGCCGAGGGGGGAATTGAAGGAAAACATGCTATCGGTCGGTTCGCTAAAGACGATGCCGTCGGCCTCGAAGCGCGTGGAGAAATGATGGAGGGCCCGCGAAGGATAGAAACGCAGGAGGCATTCACCGTCGCCCTCGTAGAAAGCGGTCTCAACGGAGTCGTTCAGACGGGAGACGGCATCTTTGTCGTGGCTGACGCTGAGGCGGTCGATGAGGAGGAGGGGCCAGGAGGCGGCCGAAGGGTCACTCTCCTCCCCCATCACCTCGTTGCAGAGGTCGGGATTTTGCTGGAGGAAATCTTCGATGCGCATCATTTCTCCACCCACGTCGAGGCGCGAGAGTCCTTGCTGAAGATAGATGCCGAGTTGTTGGCCCAGCGTACGTCCCGTCTGGCGGTGGACTGGCGCGAGAACGGTGAAGCGTGTGCCATCGCTATATCCTAAGGCCGCATTGACCACGTCTTCGGGCGTGTGGCGCTTCACTTCTTCGCCACTGACGGGCGAGATGGTGTGGCCGACACGGGCAAAGAGCAGTCGCAGATAGTCGTAGATTTCGGTGGAGGTGCCCACCGTGGAACGCGGATTGCGGCTGCTGACTTTCTGTTCGATGGCAATGGCGGGCGGGAGGCCCTTGATATAGTCGCACTCTGGCTTGTGCATACGTCCCAAGAACTGACGGGCGTAGGCCGAAAGGCTCTCCACGTAGCGACGTTGACCTTCGGCATAGAGGGTGTCGAAGGCGAGCGAGGATTTGCCAGAGCCGGAGAGTCCGGTGACGACCACCAGACTGTTTCGAGGAATGGTCACGTCGATGTTCTTGAGGTTGTTGACGCGGGCACCTTTGACTTGTATGTTTCTTTCTTTTTCTGTTGTCATTTTGGTTGGGGCTGGGAGGCCCTTATACATTTATATATATATTATATGGAGCTATCGGGGAGGGGGTTCAAAATCCAGAGAAATTAAGTAGGTGGAGATTGTGCGGAAAAAGCCTTGCCTGCGGCCCTGCGCGGGCTGAAAGCCCAGCAAGTCCGTAGCCCAGGGCAACGCCC
>OKSO01000672.1_pt1 | contig 13286 bp, 13 predicted proteins | sample 1606241 | NCBI WGS metagenome assembly OKSO01 (sample SAMEA3879540, study PRJEB24766) | human gut metagenome | biome: human-associated habitat; feature: feces | place: USA | collected 1985/1987
CCCAGATGGGCAACGGTTACCCTGCCGGGAACTATACACCGGGAACGGTCTACGGCCCCAAGCTGAACCAGACTGAACTTGATCAGGTGGCCGGTGTCGTCAGCCGCTTTGCTTCCAGCCTGCCGCTTTCTTCCATGAGCGACGTTGATAAGGTCATGGCTGCGCGGGACTACCTCATCCAGTTCTGCTCCTATGCCCCCGATTGGTCGAAGAACCGTGCCAACACGGCGTGGGGTGCGCTGGTCTACCGGCAGGCACAGTGTTCCGGCTATGCCCGCGCCATGAAAGCTCTCTGCGACTCCATCGGAGTGGAATGCTGCTACGTTCATGCGGACGCAGCGGCTTCCAATCCAAGCCACCAGTGGAACACCGTAAAGATCGACGGCCAGTGGTACATTCTGGATGTGCAGGGCGATGACTCTTCCGGCTTCGAGGCATTCTTCCTGCTGTCGGATAACAGTTATGCCGCATCCACCGGCCTGTCATGGGATCGTTCCGCCGTTCCCGCCTGCCCCGCCGACTATACCGGCACGCATTACCACTACGTTTTCTTCCAGCGCATGGATCAGAGCCTGTTCGCCGCGCGGATGATTTGAGCGTTTCTCATTGACAAACCCGCCTTTTTTGCGTATTATATGGTAAGAAGGGGGCATTCTGCCCCTTTGACACACACAAACTGGCTTTGACGAGAAGAGTATGCACAGCAGGCACCTGACAGAAAGCCCGAAGGATGGAAGCGGGTAGGCAGCGCTGGGCAGAAGATGGCCTCCGAGCCGCGCAGGTGAAGATTGAGCCTGCGACGGGTGCGCCCGTTACTGCGCGTGGGCTGGTCTTTCATCAGCCCACAAGGCCCCGCTCGCAAGAGCGCGGCGAAGCAAGGTGGTACCACGGAAGTTCAGCTCCCGTCCTTGTCCGGTGCATTCCGGCAGGACGGGAGCTTTTTTGTGACACAGCCACAACAGAAAGGAAGAATCATCCCCCATGAGCGAACACAACACATTCTACATCACGACCCCCATCTACTACCCCAGCGACAAGCTGCACATTGGCCACAGCTACACCACCGTGGCGGCGGACGCCATCGCCCGCTATAAGCGCATGACGGGCTACGATGTGTACTTCCTCACCGGAAGCGACGAGCACGGCCAGAAGATAGAGCGCAAGGCAAAGGCCAAGGGCATTACCCCCAAGCAGTACGTGGACGAGATAGTAGCTTCCTTCAAGGATCTCTGGAAGCTCATGTGCATATCCAACGACGGCTTTGTCCGCACCACCGACGATTACCACGTAAAGGCCGTTCAGAAGATATTCCGCAAGCTGTACGAGCAGGGTGACATATATAAGTCCGCCTACGAGGGCTGGTACTGCACCCCCTGCGAGAGCTTCTGGCTGGAGCGCCAGCTCAAGGACGGCTGCTGCCCGGATTGCGGCAGGCCGGTGGAGAAGGTCAAGGAGGAGAGCTACTTCTTTAAGATGAGCAAGTACGCCCCCCGCCTTATACAGTACATAAAGGATCACCCGGACTTCATTCAGCCCCCCGCCCGCACCAACGAGATGCTGAACAACTTCCTGCTGCCCGGCCTTGAGGACCTTTGCGTATCCCGCACCAGCTTCACCTGGGGCATACCCGTGGACTTCGACGAGAAGCACGTGGTATACGTATGGCTGGACGCCCTCTCCAACTACATAACAAAGCTGGGCTACGGCTCGGACGACGACAGCCTGTACAAAAAATACTGGCCCGCCGACGTCCACCTGGTCGGCAAGGAGATAGTCAGGTTCCACACCATAATCTGGCCTATCATGCTCATGGCGCTGGGCGAGCCCCTGCCCAAGCAGGTGTTCGGCCACGGCTGGCTGATACTTGAGGGCGGCAAGATGAGCAAGTCCAAGGGCAACGTGGTGGATCCCGTCAAGCTCTGCAACCGCTACGGCGTGGACGCCATACGCTACTTTCTGCTTCGGGAAGTGCCCTTCGGCAGCGACGGCGTATTCTCCAACGAGGCGCTTATTTACCGCATAAATTCCGACCTGGCAAACGACCTTGGCAACCTGCTCTCCCGCACGGTGAGCATGATAGACAAGTACTTCGGCGGCGTTGTCCCCGCCCCCACCTGCCCCGTGCCGGAGGAGGACGAGCCCATAATCGCCCTTGCCGATGGCCTGCCTGAAAAGGTGGAGCGGTACATGACCGAGTTCAAGGCCCCCGAGGCGCTGGAATCCATATGGGCCCTCATAGGCGCATGCAACAAGTACATAGACGTGACCGCCCCCTGGATACTGGCAAAGGACGAGGCCAAAAAGGACAGGCTGGCCACCGTCATGTACAACCTTGCGGAAAGCCTCCGCATAGTTGGCATATTCCTTCAGCCCTACCTTCCCAACACCGCCCCTAAGCTCTTTGAGCAGCTTGGCGTTTCCGGCGAACTCACCGCCTACGAAGCCCGCGGGTTCGGCAAGCTGCCCGCAGGCACACGGGTTCACAGGGGCGAGGCCCTGTTCCCCCGCATAGACGTTAAGAAGGAGCTTGAGGAGCTGGAAAAGGAGAACGCAGCCTCCCACGCCGCCGAAGCCTCCGCCAGCGCAGCCCCCGCGCCCAAGGCAGAGGAGGCCAAGGACGAAGAGCCTCAGGAGCTTATAGACTTTGACACCTTCTGCAAGGTAAAGATGAAGACCGCCAGGGTCATAGACTGCAAGTTCGTCGAGAAGAGCAAGAAGCTTCTGCAGTTCACGCTGGACTGCGGCGAAGCCCGGCCCCGCACCATACTTTCCGGCATTCGCAAGTGGTATTCCGAGCCTGAGAAGCTCATAGGCCGCACGGTAATCATCGCGGCGAACCTTGCCCCCCGGAAGATAGCCGGCATAGAAAGCCAGGGCATGATACTTTCCTCCATAACCGATGATGGCGAGGGGGAGACCCTCTCCATGCTCACCGTAATGGAGCCGGACAGTATTCCCGGCGGCAGCGAAATTGGATAGAGCTTACAGCACGCAAAAAGGAGCGGCATTCACCGCTCCTTTTATGCTGTCGTTTGTTATTTGATTGCGTCTACAGGCACATAGCCGGTGGGGTTGTTGTATCGGAGCACCTGAACGTATGCCCAGGAGCTGCCGGGGGTATAGCTTCTTACTATTACCCTATCGCCGGGGAACAGATCAAATAGCCCCTTGCTGGAGGTGCTGGGGGATTCATACAGTATCGTCTGGTAGTTGGGTGAATACTGGCCGCCCACGGTGAGCTCCGCGTTGGGCAGGCAGCTTCCGCCGCTGTAGTCGATCCTCGCGCCGCAGTTGGGGCAGTAGGAGTTGCCGTAGGTTATCTCCTTGCCGCATCTGCCGCAGTAGTACTTATTGCCCTGGCTGCTGCCGCCGGGATTGTAGCTGCCCTTCTGGGTGAGGTACAGGCTGCTGCAATAGCCCTGCACGCCGGTGCGGGTCTTTACGGAGATCCACTTGCCGCTGGTCTGGCCGGTGAAGGTCACAGCCTCGCCCCTGTCAAGGGTGTATACCACGCGGTACTTGGTGCTGGGGCCCTGGCGGACGTTAAGGCCGGTGGTGGCGTAATAGGTGCCGTAGTTGCCGTTGGGGTAGCTGGGGGTGCTGGGAGTACTGGGGGTGCTGCCGTTCTGCCTTGCGTAGAGCTTCAGGTACTTTGCGCTTGCGTAAGCGTCGGAGCCGTCGGCGGTGAGAAGCTTATACCAGTTGCCGCTCTTGCCTACGACGGTACACTTCTGACCCCTGTTCAAAGAGCCCACGATGGAGTACTTGGTGCTGGGGCCGCGGCGCACGTTCAGCGCGGTGGTGGAGTAGTAGGTGTCGCCGCAATCCGGGCATACCTTGAGGGTGACGCCGCGGTTGCCGGGGTAGCAGTTGTAGTTGGGGTTGTAGCCGGGCTCATACTTGGAATAGGAGAGATAGTTGCCCGCTACATAGGCGTAGCCGTAGCTGCCCCACTGTATCTCATACCATCCGTCGTATACGCGCCCGGTAGCCATTACCATCTCATTCTGCTCCAGGGAACCTAAGATGTAATAGCTTGTGCTGGGGCCGCTGCGGACATTCACCGCACGGGTGGCGTACATTCTGGTCTCTGCGGAAGCGACCGCGGTAAAGCTAAGCATGAGCGCCGCTATCAGCAGGACCGAAAGGACCTTAGAAACGTTTCTTTTCATTTTATTCATACCTCCCGATAGAATAGTCCGGCGATGCTCTTTTCGCTCGCCCTTTGTGTACCCTTATTATAGCCAATAATCAAGAAAAAATGTCGTGTTTATCTTTAAGAATTTGTTAACGATCAATAAACTTGTGGGCGCGCCGCCCTGCCCATACAATATATTGCGGCGGCATAAAGCCCCATTTATGCCTATATTATTCACAAATCCCGCCTTGTACGGCCATAACCCCGATGATATAATAAACCAGTAAATAAAACCGAAAGCATTGGAGAACGCTATGGACGAAAATAAGAACAGCACCCCGGAAAGCACTCCGGAAGTAAATAATATAAATCCAGCGCAACCGGAAGCCAACACCGCCGGGCCCGGGGAGGGCAAAAACAAAAGGAGCCTCCGCAACACCATACTGACCTGCATAAGCATCGCTCTGGTATTATTTGCGGCCATAATAGTTCTGCGCCAGTACGTATACCTGCCCGGCAAGTACGAGGCGCCCCCGCCGTTACAGAGACCCCCGTGGCCACGCCCGAGCCCACCCCCTATGTAAAAAAGATACCCGTGATGATGTACTTTACCGGCAGGGAAATAAGCTTCCCGGTAGAGACGGTGGGCATAGTGCCCTATACCGACAGCAAGGGCAGGGAGGTCAAGGCCGAGGACGGCAGCACGGTGTACACCATGGGTACGGTGGATTCCGAGAAGGTAGCCGCATGGCTGGATGCCAGCGCCTCCCCCGGGGAATACGGCAACGCCATATTCAACGGCCATGTATCCTGGAAAAAGGTAGCGGGCGTTTTCTCTGTGCTCCCCAAGATGGAGGAGGGCGAGGAGATAATAGTGGAATACGACGACGGCAGCACCATGACCTTCACCGTTACCAATGTTGACATTTACGGCATAGACGACGTACCGGAAACCGTGATGGCCTACGACACCGGCGATTCCCGCATGACGCTGATCACCTGCTACGGCGAAAGCTGGAACAGCGGCCTGGGCACACGCAACCAGCGCTGTGTGGTCGTAGCCAAGCCCGTGGACAGCTCAAAGATCATAACGCCTCCCGCGGTCACTCCGAATCCCGACGAGGACTGCGACACCTGAGACGACTGATTTTTGCAGCACGCAAATAAAACACCGTCCCGCTGCCCGGGGCGGTGTTTCCTTTTAATTCACATTCCTTTAACCGCCCTTTAACCTTGCCCCATTATAATATACTTAAAATTATTGTATGATTTTTGCGCTTCATACTTCATATGGGAGGTTCACATGCCGGAAAAGACCGCCATAATATTCGGGGATTCTATAATGAAGGGCACGGTGTATGAGGGCGGAAGGTACCGCTCCTGCTATACCGAGGTTTTTCTGCCCCAGATGGAGGGGCTGGACATAGCTCTTGATAACCGCTCCCGCTTCGGCTACACCGCGGAACGCGGGCTGGGGCTCATTAAAAAGGCCATCGCTGCCGGGGAAAAACCGGATTACGCCCTGGTGGAATACGGCGGCAACGACTGCAACTTCGACTGGCCGGCCATAGGCCGGGATCCGGACTACCCCCATCAGCCCGTCACAGCCCTTGCCGATTTTGAAGCCACCATGCGGGAATGCATAGGACTGCTGCGCGGCGCAGGCATAACACCGGTACTAATGTCGCTGCCGCCGGTGGATTCCGATAAGTACTATGAATACATAATATCCAAAGGTGTTGACAGGTGCAGCCTGTTGAAGTTCCTCGGTACGCCTCTTTCCATATACCGCTATCAGGAGCTGTATTCCGTCGCCATATCAAAGCTGGCCCGGTCGGAGGAGCTGCCCTTTGTTGACGTGCGCTCCGCATTTCTCGAGTGCATAGGCAGCCCCTTTAGCCAGCTCATATCCGGCGACGGCCTGCACCCCACCGAAAAAGGGTATGAGATAGTTGCCCGGTGCTTCCGGGAGCGGCTGGAATCCATAAAGTGAGGCTTTCGAAAAAGTGGCTAAGCGCCACTTTTTCGAGTTTTTTCATTCGTTGCTTGCGCCTATGGCGCGGCCAGCACCGAATGCAGAGTACGAAAACCTCTGGGTTTTCATCCGTTCTGACGCACACCCCCCAGGGGGCCTTCTCTTGCCCCTGCGGGGCAATTCACCTTGTGTCGTCAAAGCCGGAATAAACTTAAGGGGCTGCGGCCCCTTAACAACCCTTAGATTTTTCGATAAGAAGCGGCGCGCTCAAGTGAGCGCGCCGCCTTTTTGTTTTGTATTGCTTTATTTCGCCTGAATTTTCTTCAGCCTTGCGAAGCGGGGCAGGCCGTTTTCAAGGGGGCGATCTGGGGTTCCCTGAATGAGGGGCAGGGCGTAGTCAATGAATTCCTTGTTCACGTTGTTGCCCTCGCGGTTGATCCATTCAAGGGGAACCTTCTTTTCGGTGTTGGCAACGTCGGTAAGGTCCATGAGCTTTATGCCGCAGACGTAGCTGCCCTTTTCATCGTATTTGCGCTCAAAGCCTACCATCTTGTCGGTGGTGCCGGATATGGCCTCCAGTACGGCGGTCTTGCCGGAGAGGAAGGATTCTTGGATATCGGTGAGGGAGGCCAGGTGCGCGCCGCAGCGCTGCATCAGGGAGAACTCTATGCCGCGAACCTTGCAGCCCAGCGTGCCCTTGATGTAGTTGGCGAGGTAGGAGGCCAGGCCGCCCAGCTGTTTGTGGCCGAAGGCGTCCACGGGGGCGTTCTCCGCGCCGTATTCTGCGATGAGCTTGCCGGTGGAATCGTGTATACCCTCGGATACGGCGGCTATGCACTTGCCGCTCCTGGCGTATACGGCCTTTACGTCCTCAACGAACTTATTAAGGTCAAAGTCACGCTCCGGCAGGTAGATGAGGTCGGGACCTTCGCCGCTTATATTGGCAAGGGAGGAGGCTGCGGTGAGCCAGCCGGCGTGGCGGCCCATTATCTCGATGACGCATACCATTCCGGTGTCGTAAACGCGGGCGTCCCTGTATATCTCCATGCAGGTGGTGGCCACATACTTGGCGGCGGAAGCATAGCCGGGGCAGTGGTCGGTGCCGAACAGGTCGTTGTCTATTGTCTTAGGCACGCCCATTATGCGGCACTCGTAGCCCACGGACTGCATGTATTTGGATATTTTGTTGCAGGTGTCCATGGAGTCGTTGCCGCCGTTGTAGAAGAAGTAGCGCACGTCGTACTTCTTGAATATCTCCAGAATGCGCTTGTAATCAGAGTCGTCCTCGGCGCTGTCCTTGAGCTTGTAGCGGCAGGAGCCCAGAGCGGAGGATGGGGTGTAGAGCAGGTATTCGAGTTCCTTTGCGTCCTCCTGGCCCATATCGTAGAGCACGTCGTCCAATACGCCCTTTATGCCGTGGGCCGCGCCGTATACCTTGGTAATGCAGCCGGAATCAAGCGCGGTGCGGATAACGCCGTAAGCGCTGGCGTTTATTACAGAAGTGGGGCCGCCGGACTGGCCTATTATGCATGCGCCTTTAAGCTGTGACATTTATGATACCTCCAGAATTAAAATTCAAAAACTTTTCAGTCAGCATTATACCATAAAAAAAGCCCGGTGAGTATTGTGCTCCGGGCTTTTGACTATGATTTCACATTCGGTGTTTGCCGTGCAGGACAATTGCTTCAAAGCGGGCCTTATGCCCCGGCCTTTTCAGCCCTTTCGGCCTGCTTCTTCTGGAACCAGTCCTTGCCCTCGACGAAGCGGGCTACTATCATGGAGGCCACAGTGTCGCCGGAGGCATTTATGCAGGTAGCGGGAGGATCCACCAGCGCGCCGATGGTGGCGATTACGGGGAAGGCGATGCCCATCTGCTCGGGGAAGAACAGGGATACTATGACCATCTCCCCTACGAAGCCGCCGCCGGCCACGCCGGACATTGCTATTCCGGAGAATATGGCTATCATCAAGGCGGTCACATAGGTGCCTATGCCGTCAAAGGGCATGCCGAAGAAGCCGAAGAGGAAGCTGATCTTGAGTATTGCGGAGAATACCGAGCCGTCCATGTGCATGGTAGCGCCGAGGGGCAGCACTATGTCGCTTACGTCACGGGGTATGCCTATCTCCTCCGCCGCCTCCATATTGGCGGGTATGGTGGCTATGGAGCTGCAGGTGCCCAGGGATGTGACAGCGGGCTTGAGTATGTGCTGGAAAAGCTTTTTGGCGGCGCCCTTACCCCCTGCGAAGCGGGCATATAGGGGGAAGGCTATAAAGAAGTACAGAACGCATAGAGGATAGTAGAGCAGCATGGCGCGGCCGAAGTTGCCTATGAGGGTGGGGCCGAACTCGCCTATGAGGGAGGCAAAGAAGGCGAAGAGACCTATGGGAGCATAGTACATCAGTATGCTTACGACCTTCATTATGATATCGGAAAGGTTGTTGAGCAGCTTTCCGACGGCGCATTCCGGGCCGCCGCAGATGGATACGCCAAAGCCGAAGATTATCGAGGCCACTATAAGGGGCAGCATATTGCTGCGGCTGAAGAGCAGCGGGAAGTCGCTCACGGTGAGGAAGCTGACAATAAGCTCGCCTACGGTCTTGGGCTCGCCTACCTCCTCGGCTGCTACCTCAAAGGGGGTAAGCACGGGAGGAAACAGCTTTACAGCGGCTATCATTATGATGCCGGCGATTATGCCGGTGACGATGAAGGTGACGAGAGTGGAGCCCAGTATTTTGCCCAGCCGCTTCATGTTGGACATATTGCCTACGGCGGAGGCTATGGAGATGAATACCATAGGTACCACCACCGTGAACATCGCGTTTACGAATATATCGCCAAGGGGAGCAAGCACGCCCGCCTTATTGCCCAGCAGCGCGCCTGCTATACAGCCCAGTACTATGGAGCAGAGCAGTATGAGCGGGAAACGGTAACTCTTCCATACGGTAGACTTTTTCAATTCCATTTTAGTTCTCCTTTTATAAAAAATCGATGACAACAGTCTTTATAACATGTTATCACCGAAAAGAAGGGTTTAGTATTGCAATTGCTGCTGTCGGTATTGCGTTTTATACGGTATGCGGATATTCTGCGGCTCTGACGCTCACCTCGCCGCTGTAAAGCTCCTCGGTGCATCCGTCGTCAAAGCGGACGACCAGGTGTCCCTCGGGGGTGACGTCTATGGCTGTGGCCTCGGGCTCACCCTCCCGCATGAGCACGACCCGTTTTCCGGTAAGCATGCTGCTGGCACGGTATTCGCGGTATATGGAAGGGTCCGATGGGTTTGTCAGCGCCTTATACAGCTGGTCCGCCATGGCTGCCGCCATTTCGTCTATGGATACGGGAGGCTGGGAATCAGGATACAGGCTGCCCGCCTTTGCTGAAAGGCCGCCGGTAAATACAGGGCTCTGGTAGTTAAGCCCCACTCCCACCGCCGCGTACCTCAGCTCATTTTTGCAAAGGGCGCCCTCGGCAAGTATACCGCAGACCTTTTTACCTTCCCAGTATATGTCGTTCACCCACTTTATGGCGGGGTCGAGGTTCAGCTTGTCAACCATGGCCCTACGCACAGCTACCGCCGCCGCCATGGTCAGGCAAACGGGGTCTGTGGGGCGTACCAGCATTGTCATGTATATGCCCCCCTCGGGGCTTTCGAAGCTCCTGCCGATGCGGCCGCGGCCGGAAAACTGCCGCCTTGCGAATATGACGGCGCCTTCCCTTGTGGTACCCGCTATTTTCTTTGCCTCCAGGTTGGTGGAGGGGGATTCCTCAAGGAATATTATGTCTATATCCGATTTGATATAGCGTCTTATGCCCTGCTCCGTCAACATATCACAGCCCCATTATGATCTGGTATTCTTCCTCGGTTACGCCGCCCCTTTGCAGCGCCCCTTCGATCAGGTTGCGGCAGGCGCGCACGTCCGGGTCCCGGAGGTACTTGTCGTATTTGCGCGTCCAGTCCTCCAGCGCCTCGTGATACTCTGCAAACAGCACGCTGCGCCTTCCGTATTTTTCCATGGTGTTCCACAGGGCATGTATGGCCATATTGCGCTCCTGCCTTGATACGGTGGGCTGTATTCCCTTGTATTGATACTTCTTTATGTCCTCCGGCCCTACGCCGAAGCGGTCCACCAGATTTTCGATGATAAGGGCGCAGCCCAGCGCATCGTCCAGGGAATCGTGGTGGTGCTCAAGGGGGAGCTTCAGCCCAGCGCAGAGGTCGTTGAGCTTATGGCTGCCGTAAAGCTCCTTGGGTATGTGCTTTTTGGATTTCTGCAATGAGCAGATATAGGTTATCTCGGGTATGGGCAGGCCGTATACCGCGAGGGATTTGCATATGACCCCAAGGTCGAAGGCAGCGCTGTGCGCCGCCATTATGCCGCGGAAAAACGGCTCGATCTCAGCCCATACCTCGGGGAAGAGAGGCGCGTTCTCCACCATGAGGGGGGTTATGCCGTGTATCTTTATGTTGTAGTCGTCAAAGTGCTCCCGGGGATTCACAAGGAACTCCCGCCGGTAGACGGGAGCGCCGTATTCCATGTGTACTATGCCTATGGAGCATATGGAGTCGTTGTTGCGGTTCGGCGTCTCCACGTCTACCGCGGTGTACCTTTCAAGCAAAAGTCAAAATGCCTTTCAGTTAAGTATGATTATATGCGTATGAGCTCGTATTCGCTGCTGCCCAGGCCTATCTCCTCGCCGTGCTCTATCTGCACCCGCCAGTTGGTGTTGGGGTGGACGTTGATGAAGTGGTCGTGGCAGCGGCATTCCGCCTCGCTGAGCGCGCTCCTGGGGTTGGCGGGCATGGCGTTTACCGCGTCCGCCGCGGCCAGGTCTATCGCAACGGGGTCAAAGGAGGCGAACATACCTATATTGGGGACTATCGGCGCGTCGTTTTCGGGGTGGCAGTCGCAGTTGGGGGAAATATCCGCCGCGATGCTTATGTGGAAATTCGGCTTATCCTTTACCACGGCATAGGCGTATTCCGCGATGCGCCTGTTCAGGCTGGCCTCGCTGGAGCTGTTGTGGGGCTTTATGGCGTCGAAGCTGCATATGGCTATGCAGCGGCCGCAGCCCACGCAGTTGTCGTGGTCTATCACGGCCTTGCTGTTTTCGTAGTGTATGCCGTCGTTGGCGCATATCGTCGCGCACTTGAGGCAGCCGCGGCAGCGGTCGCGATCCACTACCGGCTTGCCGTCGTAGTGCATCTCCATCTTGCCCGCTCTTGAGCCTGAACCCATGCCGAGGTTTTTCAGCGCGCCGCCGAAGCCCGCATCCTCGTGGCCCTTAAAGTGGTTGAGGCTTATTATTATATCCGCGTCTGCTATGGCGCGGCCTATCTTTGCGGTCTTGACCTCCGCGCAGCCTATGGGTATATACGCCTCGTCTGTGCCGCGCACGCCGTCTGCTATTATCACCTGGCAGCCGGTAGCGTATGGAGTGTAGCCGTTTATGTACGCCGTCTCGATATGCTCGAGCGCGTTCTTGCGGGAGCCGACATAGAGCGTGTTGCAGTCGGTAAGGAAGGGCAGCCCGCCCCGCTCCTTTATGTATGCAGCGAGAGCCCTTGCGTACTGCGGCCTGAGGTATGCAAGGTTCCCCATCTCGCCGAAGTGTATCTTGATGGCGACGAACTTATGGTCGAAATCTATGGTGCCGAGGCCGGCCCTGTCTATAAGGCGGGTCAGCTTCTTTGGCAGGTTTTCCGTGAAGGATGTGCGCATATCCGTAAAGTAGACCTTTGACATATCCGTTTCTCCTTATGTTTATATAAGCTAAAGCAGCAGCTCACGGAGCGCCGCTACGCTTTCGACTATGTATGCGGCCCCGGCATGCTCCAGCTCCTCACGGCTGCCGTAGCCGTAGAGCACGCCGGCACAGTCCAGCCCGAAGGCCCTTGCTCCCTCCGCGTCGTATTTCCTGTCCCCTATCATCAGGGTGTTTTCCGGCGCTGCATCGGGACAGGAGCGAAGCACATGGGCTATCACGTCCGCCTTTGTGGGTCTGCCCTCGTCCATGGTGTTGCCGCCTACGAAGTCAAAATACCGTGCTATATCGAAGTGCTCCAGTATCCTGTGGGTGAAGTCCTCCGGCTTTGACGTAGCTACCATAACCCGCCTGCCCGCGGCCTTCAGGTCACTGAGAAGCTCCGCTATGCCGGGATATATCTCGTTTTCAAATATGCCCTTTTCGGAAAAGTATTCCCGATAGTGCTTCAGCGCCTCCAGCGCCTGAAGGTTGGTCATGCCAAAGCCCTCCTCAAAGGAGCCTATGAGCGGCGGCCCTATCAGCCATGTAAGCGTTGTCCTGTCCGCAACCTCTATGCCCATCTTGCATAGAGCGTACTGGGCGGCGGAGGTAATGCCCAATGCGGGGTCCGTGAGCGTACCGTCAAGATCGAACAAAAGGTTTTTGAATACCGCGTTTTTATCCATTTGCTTCCCGCTCCTGGCGCCTGAGGTATTCCGCCGCCTTGAACAGGCCGAATACCGTCTTGCCGTCGGAAATCCGGTCATTCATTATCATATCTATAAGCTGGCACAGCGGCGTTTCCCGGTAGTCCAGAAACTCGTCCTCATCCGGGTGGGCATTGCCATAGCTCAGGCCCCTGGCAAGGTACACGTATATACGCTCCGAAAGTATGGCGGGGGAGGGTATGTATATGCCCAAAGGGATATCTCGGTCATCACCCGCTGCTGCGGGTAGCGGAACTGGCGCTCTATTATTACGCCGCCATTATCCGTGAGCGGCACCACGGCCACTGCGCCGCGGTGTTTAAGATAATCCCTCCGGGCGGTCTTTTTGTTGCAAAGCTCAACGGTATCGCTGTACACGTCGAATACCGGGCCGGAATACTGTATGGCGGAGGAAACCGTCCTTTCAAAAAGCCTGCTGTCGTCCATGTGACAACCCTCCTGCAATTCTCAGCAAAATCAATTATAGCATATCACGGCGGCGCCATAAAAGCAAATAACGGCACACTTTTTAACCTTTGGACAAAACCGGACAATAATTGTACCCGAGGAGGCAAATGCCTGCAAAAACAGCCAAATTTATTCCCTATCGCCGCGAAAATGGCGGTGCTAAAATCACAGCATACAGAAAACCGCATATACCGCAGGATAACCAAAAAATTACATTATTACGGAGGCACTATATGGCTAAATACCGCATAC
>OKSO01000679.1_pt1 | contig 13191 bp, 4 predicted proteins | sample 1606241 | NCBI WGS metagenome assembly OKSO01 (sample SAMEA3879540, study PRJEB24766) | human gut metagenome | biome: human-associated habitat; feature: feces | place: USA | collected 1985/1987
ACTGCATATTCCATTTCAAACAACAAATATTTCGGTAGACAAAACAACAATTATCCCTATATTTGTAACTGCGAAGATAGGACACGGTTCGGCAAAAAAAAACGGACATATTCATTTTATCCGATTCTTATCTTTCGCTATATGAAAATCATAGACCGAGATATATGCAGACATTGAAACAACTACTCGACCAACGCATTCTCATTCTCGACGGAGCTATGGGAACGATGATACAACGTTACGGACTGAACGAGCAAGATTTCAGAGGTTCGTTGTTCCCCGATTCGGCAGTGGAATTAAAAGGGAACAACGATTTGCTCTGTCTCACCGCGCCACACCTCATCGACGAGATACACCGTGCCTACCTCGAAGCCGGAGCCGACATCATCGAGACGAATAGTTTCAATGCCAACGCCATATCGATGGCAGACTACCGTTTGGAAAGTCAGGTAAAGGAAATAAACCGGGCAGCCGCCCGCATAGCCCGGAAGGCTGCCGACGACTATTCAACACCCGATAAACCCCGATTCGTGGCCGGTTCGATAGGGCCCACGAACAAAAGCTGTTCCATGTCCCCCGATATGGAGAATCCCGCTTTGCGAAATCTCGACTTCGACACACTCGCGACAGCCTATCGGGAGCAAATCACGGCCTTGATAGAAGGTGGCGTGGACCTTCTGCTCATCGAAACCATTTTCGACACGCTCAATGCCAAAGCCGCCCTTTTTGCTGCACAGGAATCTATGAAAGCGACAGGACGAGAGCTTCCTGTCATGCTCTCGGTAACAGTCACTGAGAGCGGGCGAACGCTATCGGGACAAACACTCGAAGCCTTTCTTACGGCAGTCTCCCATGCCGAAATTCTCTCGGTAGGTTTGAACTGTTCGTTCGGAGCAAGAGAAATGAAACCCTATCTACATCGGTTGGCATCGATCTCCCCCTATTACATCAGTGCTTACCCCAATGCCGGACTGCCCAATCGGTTGGGCGAATATGACGAAACGCCCGCATCGATGGCTGCACAAATAAAAGAATTTATCGACGAGGGACTGGTAAATATCGTGGGTGGTTGTTGCGGAACGACACCCGAGCACATAGCCCGCTATCGGGAAATCACACAAAATGCCTCGCCCCGCCGTCCCATCGCGAAAGACAATCGTCTGCACATCTGCGGGCTCGAAGACCTCGTTGTCTGCCCCGAAAACAATTTCGTCAACATAGGCGAACGCTGCAACGTGGCAGGCTCTCGCAAATTCCTGAGGCTCATTCACGAAAAGAACTATACCGAAGCGCTCGATATCGCACGCAAACAGGTCGAGGCCGGCGCACAAATCATCGACATCAACATGGACGATGCCATGCTCGATGCCCGCAAAGAGATGGTAGACTTCTTGAATCTCATCGTCTCCGAGCCCGACATTTATCGGGTTCCTGTAATGATAGACTCTTCCGAATGGGAGGTTATCTCCGCCGGCTTGAAATGTCTGCAAGGGAAAGCCATCGTCAACTCCATCAGCCTGAAAGAAGGAGAAGAAACATTCCTCGCGCATGCCCTTGAAATCAAACGGTTAGGAGCGGCGGTAGTCGTCATGGCTTTCGACGAAAAAGGCCAAGCCGATACCTATGAACGGAAAATCGAAGTCTGCGCCCGGGCTTACAAGCTCCTCACCGAAGAAGCAGGATTAGCGCCTTGCGACATTATATTCGATCCCAACGTGTTGGCGATAGCTACCGGAATCGACAGCCACGACAACTATGCGGTAGACTTCATTCGAGCTACGGCTTGGATACACGAAAACCTGCCGGGAGCGAAAGTGAGCGGAGGCGTGAGCAACCTCTCCTTTTCGTTCCGAGGCAACAATTTCATTCGCGAAGCCATGCACGCCGTCTTTCTTTATCATGCTATCCGCAACGGGCTCGACATGGCGATTGTCAATCCCGCCACATCGATTACCTACGACGATCTACCGACCGAAACTCTTGCGCTCATCGAAGATGTCGTATTGAACCGTCGGCCAGATGCGACCGAACGTCTCATCGACTTCGCCGAGAAACATCGGGGCGAAGCAGTCAAAAAAGAAAACAATATCGACGAAGACCGTCATCGGCAACCTGTCGCCGACCGACTGAAACAAGCTCTCGTCAAAGGCATATCGACACACCTCGAAACCGACCTCGCAGAGGCCGTCCGTCAATACGGCTCGGCACTCGCCGTCATCGAGCAACCCCTCATGGACGGCATGAACCGGGTGGGACAACTTTTCGGCGACGGGAAAATGTTCCTTCCCCAAGTCGTCAAGAGCGCCCGCACCATGAAGCAAGCAGTGGGTATATTGCAACCACTCATCGAGCAGGAAAATACCCGCAATGGAGAAACCTCCAAACGGGGAAAATTCATTGTAGCCACAGTCAAGGGCGATGTGCACGACATCGGGAAAAACATCGTCGCCGTCATTCTCGCCTGCAACAACTTCGAGGTAATCGACCTCGGCGTGATGGTTCCGGCCGAAAAAATCGTGGAGCGAGCCATTGCCGAACAAGTCGATTTCATAGGGTTGAGCGGACTCATCACCCCCTCCCTCGAAGAGATGTGCCACGTCGTTTCCGAAATGGAAAAAGCAGGACTGCACACACCGGTCATCATAGGCGGAGCTACCACCTCGAAACTCCACACGGCCGTCAAAATCGCCCCGTGTTACAGCGGTGCGGTCATACATGCCGGCGACGCATCGCAAAACCCGCTTATCGCCGCACAACTGCTCAATCCCCAAACTCGTGAGGAGTTTATCCGCAGCATACGCACCGAACAAGAAGCACTGCGCAACTCCTTGAAACCGGTCGATTTAGTCACCCTATCCGAAGCCGAAAGATACGCCCCCTACATAGATTGGGACACATATACCGCCCCCCGGCCTCGGCAAATGGGATTGCACACCGTCCCCGTCACTGTCGGCGACATACGACCTTTCATCAACTGGCGGGCATTCTTCTCCGTATGGAAAATAGGCGCAGGCTATGCCTCCATAGCCGACATGCAAGGGTGCGACCACTGCAAAGCCGTCTGGCTCGCCTCTTTCCCATCGGCCGAGAGAGCCAAAGCCGCCGAAGCCATGCAGCTCTACAAAGAGGCGAATCGTCTGCTCGACACCCTCGAAGCAGAAAACAACACCTCCCCACAAGTCTGCTATCTACTTGCCGAAGCCGCCTCTTACGACAATATCATACGACTGCGGCTACCCGACAGCGATTTCGACATACCCTGTCTGCGGCAACAAGTGCGTAAATCCGAAGCCAATGCCCACTACTATTCTTTAAGCGACTTCATTCGCCCCGCCAACGACGGGAAACCCGATTATGCCGGACTATTCGCCGTCACCGCCGGAAACGAGATACAACGTCGCATAGAGCTCTTGCGTCGGGACGGAGACGACTATACCGCCCTCCTGCTCCAATCCCTCGCCGACCGTCTTGCCGAGGCCGCCGCAGAATGGCTGCACCGGCAAATACGCCGAGAATTTTGGGGTTACGCCCCCGATGAACCCGACCTCGACTTGCAGTCCCTCCTCTCCGTCCGGTATAGGGGAATACGTCCGGCAGTAGGCTATCCCTCCCTGCCCGACCATTCCCTTTTCTTCGATTGGGACAGAGCGTTAGACTTCTCGCGTATCGGAATAACCCTCACCGAAAACGGCGCCATGATGCCCAATGCCTCTGTCGCCGGACTCTACATCGCACACCCCGATGCCCGCTACTTCCACATCGGGCACATCGACGAAACCCAGCGCGAACACTATGCCCACCAAAGAGGCTTCACCCCCGAAGAGACCGGCAAATGGCTATCGGTATAATAACAGAGGGGTACTCTTACACTCCTCCCTGCCGTGTCCCGTAGCCTTACGGGGTGTTTCCGTAAGGAAATATAGGGGAGGTGGCACGCAGTGACGGAGGGGTTAGAAAAGCTCTCAAAAACGGAAAAAGTCCCCGCCTTTATCGGGCGGTGAAGACGCAAGGGAGACGGAGGAAAAAGGGCGAGGACCGTCCGAGCGGAGCGAGTTCCGCAGACCCCGACGGCGACCGTGGCGACGAGCCTAATAGCCCGATAACTGCCGGAGCTTCTGAGTTCGTTCTTCTCGCTGCTGAGAAGAATGAACAAGCACAAACGAGTTTTTTCAACCCCTCCGTCAAAAAAATGGGAGTGCCATAGTTGCACTCCCCTTCCCTATTTACAAGTTTATCGAATAAAAAATTCTACTATCGACCGAGAAATCGGCTCTTACTTCCGAATCAGTTTATGGCAAGAGCTGTCGCCGTCTTTCTCCAACTTCAAGATATAGACACCCGAAGCAAGTCCCGACAAACGAATTTCGGTCTCACCCGTTCCGGCGACTTTCGAGAACACACAAGCTCCCGTCATGTTGAACACGCGAACCGATGTACCTGCGGCAACACCGCTCACCACGCAACTTTCTGCAAACGGGTTAGGATAAATTCTCACCCGGTCGGCCTGTTCTTCTTCCACGCCCGAAACATAATTGGTCTTTACGGAGATCGTCACATCTTGACGCATGGTATGGAAATACACGCCTTCCTCGAACAAAGCGGTTATATCCTCTTCGTTCAACATGACGGAAACCAATTCGTAGCCGTCTTCGAGTACCGGTTCGGAAATCATCAGCATGGTTCCGTTCTTGATGTTCCCATCGGCCGGGACATCGGCCAAATCTCCACCGACATACACTTGTACATCTATGCTGCCACCCTCGATTTCATCGATAGTCAGTTTGAACATTTTATCGATTTCTTTGGCTTTTACAACAAGCATCACATCTTCTTTCATCGTCAGCGAATAGATACCATCTTTAAACTGATCCTTAATATCCGATCCGTTCAGCGACACATAAACCAATTCGTATCCTTCATCAAGTACCGGTTCATAAATTTTCAAGGTCGCATTTTCCGGTACTCTGCCACCGGCCGACACATCGGTCACTACCCCCTCATCTTCGAATTCCGCTTTTATCGTACCTCCCACGAAATCCTTAACCGTCAATCCATACGTTTTTTTTCGGATCGTCACGGTAACGTTCACATCGCCTTTCACCACATGGTTATACGTTCCTGAGAAAAACTGCTCCGTTATATCTGTCCCGTTCATCAATACGGAACCTACTTCATACCCTTCTTCGACTGTCGGCCACCACAAGATAAGCGTTTGCCCATCCAAAATCTTACCGTCCGACGGTACATCGCTCAAATCTCCTTTATCAGAAATAGCCACCCGCATACTACCATGCTCGAACGGTTCCACCGTCAGACGATAGGCTTTCTGGAAGGCCGCCGTAATTGAAGTGTTTTTCTTCAATACGAACTTATACTCATTGTTCGCAAGTTGGTCGGTTACATTTTCATCGTTCACGACGAGAGAAAGCAAATCGCATCCGCTGTCCGGAATAACTTTCACCGTTATCTCCACATTCCCGTTCACACGAGTTCCCGTCGTCAACGGTTCTTCCGAACCCGCCGCATAAAGTTCTATGCGCCCGTTCAAGGAATAAGAGAAATCTACTTGGTAAAGAAGACCGAATTCCGCAGAAATCACAATATCCCCTTCGCCTTCGGGTATAACATACGTATATCCCGATCCCGATTTTTCGATCTCTTCCCCGTTCACCCGTACGGCAACCAACGGCAATTTGGTCGGATTATCAGAATAAGCATCGATGATAAGCGTAGTACCCACGTCTACTTGCTGCCCCGACTGCACATAACTCGGGAAAAAAGGACCCGCAGGCCTATAAGCCACCTTCAAATGAGTACCGGGCTCTGCCGGAGCCTCGATAATCACTTTACGACTCGCCGCATTCAACTGCGCATCCTGTGCGCTCAAACTACAAAACAAAAAACAAAACAGTGTAGATAAAAAAATCGAATAACTCTTTTTCATGATATATTAATATTAAAAATAATCGCAAAAAAATAAATTAATATTCTACCGATTAAAAATTTGTTAAAAGGACCGAACCCTAAATGATAGGGCTCGGTCCGCTATTGAGATCACCCTCTTAAAAAGAAAGTGAGAGATTACATCAACGATTCAACACTTTGACCGTACGAACCACCTTGCCCTCTTTCATCACCTTCACCACATAAACGCCTTTGGCTCCGAGAGAGATGCTCATGTTTTGACCGGCTACGACAGCGGCATCTTTCTGTGCGACAAGCATTCCCGAGGCATTGTACACGCCCACTTGGTAGTCTCCGTCCTCGGCAAATTCTACAAAGAGAATACCCTCTACGGTATACGTGCGCAACTCACCGGCCATGCTCTCTTCTACACCGTCTACATCGCCTACTTTGAATACAGGATAGCTCTTGGTATCGGCCCCGAGCGTATTTTCAAGAGTCAAAGTAACCGTATAATCGCCCGGTTTGCTATAAGTCAGTTTCGTGGAACCTTCGAGGTCGGTACCGGTCGATTCGCTGAGGACACCGCGTTTGGCTGTCCAAGTCGGACGAGTCTCTACCTTGAAAGTGGATCCCGGCACAAACGGACAACCTGAGATATACAGAGGATTCTGAGCGACTTGACGACCGGCGCCTTCACTACCAAGAGCTTCCGTCTTGAACGAACAGGCTTTAGCCCCTGCAACCGAACCTTTGGCTGCAAAGTAGTGGTCTTCATCGGCATCGGTTTCGAAATCCCAGTAAGCCATCACTTTTTGGGGAAGGCTGTTGGCATCCAGACCGTTCTTCACGTTTTGCACTTGCTCGGGAGTCATGGCTCCGTTCCAAACCAACAGATCGTCGATAATACCATTATTGAAAACAGGTTCCGATCCACGGCATCCGGCAAAACAGAACCAATCTGAAGTCGTGATAGAATAATTCACATTAGCCCATGTTTCGGTCGTACCCGAAGCTCCATCTAAAACCCACGTTGACTCTTGGAGCACACCGTTCAGATAAAATTTGGAGCGGAATTGCGACTGGTCGTTATACTCGAATGTCAATACCACGTGATTCCATGCATTGGGTGTTACGACTGCGTTGGGGAACGTATATTTCAACTCGGGAGCGCCATTGTACGTAGCGGTCCGGAAGGTATAACTGTTAAGTTTACCCGTAGATGACAAGTCAGACCACATCCAGCCCCAGTTATTCACCGGCCATGCACTCGATGCGCGATTTTCCACACTGAAGAAACAAGACCCTTCGGGTATCGAAGTGAAACGAACCCAAGCCGACACGGAGAACGTTTGACCGTCACCGATAGACAAATCGGACATTCTTCCGCCTACCCAGCCTTCATTGATCTCGATACCGCGCGAAGAAGCTCCATTGGCTTTCCTTCCGGTATAGCCCAACGTCAGCGCCTCGTCCACGTCGATCTTCACTTCATCTTCTGCCACAGCTTCCCCGCCGATAGTCAGCGATTGAATCTCGGGCAACGCACCCACGGCTTCGCTGGTAATCTGCACATAGTAACCATAAGTGGTCGTTTCGCCGTCGCAAATGACTTGCAGATCATAACCGCCTATTTCTTCAATACCTTCCGATACGGTAAATACAGTCGTATTACTTGCCTCTTTTACGACCTTACCGGTACTGTTGAGCAATTTCCAGTCGGCAGCGGCGTGACGGGGATCGACATACGAAATTTCGAAGCTCTCGCCCGGCTTGATGGTAGTTTTATTTATCTGTATATCGTCGGTAACCGTATACTCACCCATACTCATATAATCGCTCCATGCGATCTCGGAATCGGACTTCATATCGACCGAAACGGCTGCGACACCGAAACGAATCTCCTGTTCGCCCTGCAAATCGGTAGGAACAGAGAAATACATACCGGCCCAAGAAGTAGTGATACCCATGAATTGAGGCTCACCGCCTTTTTGTTGAGCATACAGTTTGAACATCGAAGCATTCACGTCGAGGTTATAAACCGGCTCGCTCGGCAATTTGTCGTTATCCATGTTAAATATCACCTTACCATCTACACCTTTGTAGTGAGATGCAAGAACTTTGGCAATCTTAATCTCGGGAGCCGCCGGTGTAGGCATAGCACCGCGGGTGATAGAAAATTCACCGAGGTATAAGTCGAGGTTCTCGGCATTTTCGAAATGGAGGGCAACCATAGCGATTTCCTTACCGGCCAACATAGCCAAAGATCCACTCACTTTAAACGTCTTTTCCACCCACACTTCATCGTCGGCCTCATCGGCGACAGTCAATACCTTGAAACCGCTCTCGCGAAAAATCGTTTGCTCGTCGCCTTTGGCAGAAAGTGCCAAATTAACATCGGCCTGACCGCCTACCAATTTGTAACGAACCGTAATCACATCGCCTGCGGACAAAGCGAACTCGGTCTTGAACAAATGCAAATACTCATTGTCCACAGAACCGAAGAGGCGCAGACACGAACCGCCTACATAGGCATCGTCGTAAGTAAACTTGGCCTCCAAGCCATTTTCCACTACCTTGTCGGCCGTTTTACCCATGAAATCGGATGCAAACCACCAACGCCAAGTAGGCAAATAGTCCTGTACACCGATATTGTACCATTCGTTATCGTTCTGACGTTCGCCCATCCAGTTCAAGAAACGACCGTTACCCAAATTGAAATAAGAAATAAACGGTTCCTCGGAAAGATCCCATTTGAGCGAACTGCGTGCCGTCATGAAAGCCGACATACCGAACCACTTGTCATCGGGGTGATGGTTACCGCGATTGTAAACCTCGATTTTATCGATGGGATTGCGGTTACCGTTGGTAAAGAACTGCTCGATCAGATGTTGATAATATGTTTGCTTGGCTACATCTGTACTACCGTTATTGGCACGGTCGGCCCACAACATATTATAATCGTGAGCGCCCCACAGACCGATAGAGAGATTATAGTCTTTGAGAGTTCTCCACGTAGAAGGATCACCGCCCTGCATGTTGAAGCCGGCATAAAGATCGAGCGAACTGCGACCGGGGGCATAGGTATCTACAGTAGATTGGGTCAACCCACCCAATACTCCATGCCAATTGTAATTGAGAAAAAGCGAAGTGCGGATATGCTCGCCATCGCCGAAGGTATCGTTGTTATGATTACCGAGACCACTATCGAAAGTAATCTGTCCATTATCGTTGGTTCCATCGTACCAGAAGTTCTCGACCACCGGGTTACCTTTTTCCGTAAGGTATTTGTGAACTGTCTCGTGCAATGCACGCAATCCCGACAAAATAAAAGAAGAACTTGTACTGAACTCCGAGTTATAGCCTAAACCGTCCACACCATGATAATGGAGGAATTTAGCCACTTTCTCTGCCTCTATGCCCACCAACGTGGAAAAACCAGAGGACCACTCTGAACTTATACCTCCCCAAGGAACGGAAGCCACACCCGAAACACCTACACCATTTTTATGGGCGACATCGGCGAATCCACCGGGGACCCACCCGTGTGGAGCCGTCCAGTCTCCGTAATGAGTAACGTATGACCAAGTACTGAAAGCCTCGGAATCGAACTTACCGTTAGGACGCGCATTGGTGTTACCATTGCTGGCATTTCCTACCGGAACCCAGAAAACGAGTTTTCTGTCGTTGGCCTCGGTGAGCGTCTCGTCGATCTGCGTGGCCGCATTGCGAAAACGTTCTTTGGGTTTCACACGGGAAACATAAAAATTCTCGTCCTCGAACAAATCTTCGCCGGGAACCCAACTACTAACATACTGACCGAGTTTCGAACTCTCCGGCCACGTCATGTAATCTTCTTTCAATTCTTGTGCTTGCGAAGAAAATGAAAGAACTAAAATTCCAGATAATAAAAATAGATTTTTTTTCATGGAAAATTTTTTTTGGTTAATAAAAATTTGAATTATTCTCAAAAAGTTTTTTCTATCTTCAAGTTCCGCGGACAGAAGGCGTTTTAGCGGCCTCCTATCCCGAAACGACTCTTTTTTTACAACACCACAGGAACACTATCGGCTTCGATAGAGAGAGTGCGACTTCCCACATTACCCGTAATCGAGAACGAAACGGTTGTCTCGTCGCCGCTGCCCGAGATATCCATGCTGCCCGTCACCTCGGCCCGAGCTCCGTCTATATCGACTACCGTACCGACAGGAATATCGTAATGTCCTGCATAACCGCCACCCTTATAGGCATCGGTCAACGTAAGCATGATTTGCCCATAACCCGATGTGGGCGAAATGAACACTACCAAATCGCCGCCCTCGTCATAAACCACCGAGTTTTCTTTCACGGTGTTGGAGGCGTTCAATTCCAAATCGACAGGTAGAGCGATCACTTTCACCTCGGCCTTCTCGGACGATACGCCAGCCACCTCGGCAGTAACGTCTGCCTTACCGGCCTTAATACCCGTAATCGTCCCCTGTGTGTTATCGTCGCCGGTTTGCTCGGCAGTGAGCACATCGGTAGCAGATGAAGTCCAAGTCACGTCATAAGGATTCTCTCCTCCCGACAAAGTTTTGGCATCGATACCCCATTGCACAGTCTGTCCCTCGAAAAGAGTACGCGCATTACCCGATTTCCACAAAACAGACAAGATACCCTCGGTGACACTCACCGGAACCCTTTTTTCCTTGCCGTTGGCCGTAAGAACCAGCTCGGTCTCGCCCAATGCGAGTCCCCTCAGCTCTATGACATTACCGTTATATTCACCCACTTGAACTTTGGAAGGATCGACTGCCTTGACTACCGGCTTGTGATAAGCATAAGACGAAGCGGGAATCACTCCCGTCGTAAGTCTCAACACACTTCCCACAGGCATGGAAATCGGATCGTGGTCGACCGTAATTTCCTCCACCGGATAACGAGTCTTAAAGTCCTGCACACGGAACGTCGCTACGAACACCGTGTCGGGAGTAATACAATGGAATTCGGCTTCGCCTTCCTCCGAACCCGAGCGCAACGCAAGCACGGCATCGAATCCCTCGCCTTTCACATATTCCTCGGTCTTGCCCGTAATCAATACCCCATTACTCGAAACGACTTCCCAACGATAGGCATCGTAGCCCGCCTCGATATCCTCTTTGGCGCCCGACTGCACGTTCATGGCGATACGCACGGTATCTTCCGAATTGATGTCCATTTCGGCCTCGTACGTATAGGCAAAGTACATCGACAATACCTCCTTACTGGGACGGGTATTTATATAGGGCATATTTTCGAAACCTTTGCCATAGAAAGTAGCCAACAACTGGGGAGCCAACATGATATCGCAAGATGCCGACTTGGCCGTGGAAGCATCACCAATGGAAAGGGTGACTTTTCCCTTCCCCGAGGCACGGGGAGCTGCATAGTGCACGGCTACGAGACCTCTCACGGTGTCGACCGTCATCACCGGATCGAAAGCGGTTAGCCCTTCGAGAGTAGGAACCGGATCATAATCATAAAGAAGTTCTTTGGGAGAAACAGAGAACAGCACCGAATCGTGGGCCGTATTGTAACTACGTTTCGAAGTCATTTCGGTGAAAGTGCTGTCGTTGGGAATACACATCACACCGTCGGGCAAATTGCGCGACACGGTAACGGTAGTAAGGGCATATTTGCCGTTCTCCAACATGGCTTTGAGCCGAGTCTCTTTTTCCTGACCGCCATCCAAAGCCACCACAGCGGTATCACCCAGCAAGGCAGCGACCGTCTGGTCTTCTATCGACCAAGAGACAGGAGTCTCGATCACTTTCCCACTCACATTGGTAACCGTCGCCGAAATCCTCACCGTATCGCCCAATTTCAAATTAATGTCCATGGGATCGATGGTAATATACACCTCGGTCGCACCGTCGAGCGTAGCTTCCTCCTCACATGCGGTGAACGAAGTCACACCGAGGAAGCTCGCCAAAAAGAATATAAAGCTATATCGTTTCATGTTTCAAATGTTTTATAGATTAAAAGTTTACCGGAATTACCAATGTAAATTCGTTATCGGGGCTTTGCTCGCCTCGGGTTTCGGTCTGTTTATCCCAGAAAACACGCGAAGCGCCGGTGTTGGGTTGCCCGAGAGCCTGTACGAGCGAAGCGATCTCCAACGTATTGTTGGCTGTCTCCTCGATGGGAATACGACGTAATTGCAACTCGGTGTCGACGCCTTGGTCTTTCATGTTGTTCACATCGACCGGGAAGATACGGGGATATCCCGTACGACGGAAAGTAGTCCAAGCCTCGGCACTCATGGGGAAATTGGCGATATATTTCTGAGTGATGATTTTTTCCAGCATCACCTCCTTCGAGTCGCTCGCATCCCATTTCACACCCACTTTCACACGACCGGCTATGTTGTTCTCGTTGTTATACGGATCGACATAATCGATATCCTTCGCCGCAGTCTGGGCAAGATATTCGTCGATGACGGTTCCGTCGGTGATCCCATTCTCTTGGAAACAAAGACGGATACCGGCCTCATACCAACTCTGAGCGTCACGGCCAAGCGCATTCCAGCCTCTCAAAGCAGCCTCGGCCAACAAGAAGATACTCTCGGTGCGTTTGAAGAAAGACTGATGCATATATTTGAATTCGCCCGACAAAGTCGAGAATGGGCCATAACCGCCTTTGTCCTTGCCTGTGGTATTGCTGTTACGCATGCTGATACCCGTACGTACTCCGTAAACATCGATGGGAGCCTGTATACCCGTAGACTTCTCTTTAATAGGATATGCATTGGTATCGAACCAGCGGGTAAGCAGCGGGTGATTGTAACGTTTGAGAATATTTTCAAACGAAGCACCCAAACGAATATCGTGCCACTCGTTACCGATACGCCACAAAGCACAAGCGTTTTGCTCCTGATAATAGGCTATATCCTTCGCATCAGTGTCGGTGAGGACACCGATTTCGTCGGTGACAGCTTGTTCAAATTTGGACTGAGCCGTACCCGGATTGATTTTCACCATGTTCATGGCCATACGCATTTTAATACAGTTGGCAAACTTCACCCACATGCGCCAATCTCCATTAGAGAGCGTCTTGATAGTCAAATCCTCGATCTTGGCGAACTCCTCGCGGGACGGCTGACGCTCTTTCAATATGCGTATAGCCTCGTCGAGATCGTCGAAAATCAAATTGTAAATATCCTCGCCCTTTTCATAGGTCAACGGCGGAGTACGTTTCAAATTACGCCAGTCTCTAAAAGGACGCCGAGGAGGCCGAAAAGACCGCCGAAGCCTACGCGGAAGCCGAAGC
>OKSO01000681.1_pt1 | contig 13186 bp, 9 predicted proteins | sample 1606241 | NCBI WGS metagenome assembly OKSO01 (sample SAMEA3879540, study PRJEB24766) | human gut metagenome | biome: human-associated habitat; feature: feces | place: USA | collected 1985/1987
TAACCTGTGCATTCTGGGCGTGTTCTTGATCGTGGCGCTCTTTATCGGCCTGCAGCTGCGACCGCTGCTGCTCAACCTTAACCTGCTCTTTGATAAACAGCTCTCCACGACCGGTATGATGATTTGCGAGTCCAACGACCTGCCGCGCCAGCGCTATTCGCTGCGCACGGCCATGCGCGTCATGCTCGATTCGGATTCGTACCGTCGCGAGCTGCTCGATCATGCCGTGGCGTTTGAGCATCGCTACCCGTACTACATCAAGGGCGGTTTTGCCGCCGTGGTAGGCGTGCAGGTCCTGCTCTTTGTACTGTCGACGGTGCTCGATATCGACAATAACGGCAAGATCATCCTGCTCGTTATCTGGATCATTTCGGTTATCGCCATCTGTGGCTGGCTCATCAATATCGAATATATCCGCGCGAGCCTCAATACCCAGATGCGTATCTCGGCGCTTTCGGACGAGGACCTTCGCCGCGAGATGCGCGAGCACACGGCCGCCATCCCTGCCGCCCGTCGCATGTTTGGCCTCAACGCCAGCGAGCGTGGTGCCAAGGGCGGCGAACAGCCTACGAGCCGTCTGCCGCATATCGGTGCGCATCGTAAGGCTCAAGATGCCGATGGCGTTGACAACGTAAACGGAAACGACGGGGACACCACCCCGCTCGGCAAGCACTCCAAAGGAGGTGAGGCATAAATGAAAAACATCCTGCACCTGTTTAAGCGCGATGTCCAAAACGTGTCTCGCTCCGTAATCGGCTTGGTTGTCGTGATGGGTCTCATTATCGTACCGTGCCTGTACGCGTGGTTTAATATCGCTGGCAGCTGGGATCCGTACGGCAACACTGGCAATCTTAAGATCGCCGTGGTCAACACCGATGAGGGTTACGAGAGCGATTTGATCCCCGTCGAGGTTAACGTGGGCGAAAACGTGACCGCCACCCTACGCGGCAACGAGAGCTTCGATTGGGTTGTGCTCAACAATCGCGAAAAGGCTATCGAGGGCGTTAAGTCGGGCGCGTACTATGCTGCCGTCGTTATCCCCAAAACGTTTAGCGCTGACATGATGACGCTTTTCTCGACCGACGTGAAACACGCCGATATCGAGTTTTACGAGAACCAGAAGGCCAACGCCATTGCGCAGATCGTGACCGAGAAGGGTTCGAGTGCCGTTCAGAGCCAGGTTAACGAAACTTTTACCGAGACCATTACGAGCATCGGTCTTAAGACGGTGTCCAGCCTGCTCGATTACATGAGCACCGACCAGGTCAGCAACTTTATCGCCAACCTGTCCTCGACGCTTGGCGATTCGATTGAGGACCTGCGAGACGTTCAGGCAAATGCTTCGTCGCTGGCGGGCATTTTGAGCTCCACGTCCGATTCGCTGACGTCGGCGAGCGGCATGCTCAAGCAGACCGGTGCCGTCGATGAGTCGACAAAGCAGCTCATGGAACATGCCAAAAGCGGCATCGATGATTCCAAAGAAGCGCTTAAGGCGGCAAACGATGCCATCGATGCCGCAATCGATGGAAGCGCGGGTTCGTTCGACAACGTCTCCGCCGAGCTTGCGAAGGCATTCGACGCAGCGAATCAGCATGTTGACCTTACGGTATCTCAGCTCAACGAAGCCGCGGCGGCACTCAATACGCGTGCTGACGATATCGATGCGATGGCCGATCGGCTCCGCAACCTAGCCGACCAGGTGAGTGATGACAAGCTCAAAGACGGCCTCAAGTCCGCTGCGACGTCGCTGGGCAGAATTGCCGTGGAGTACCGCAACAATGCGAAAGACCTGACGGCGACCGCAAAGTCCCTTTCGGACTGCATGGCGGAGGTCAACAACTCGCGTGCCGAGGTCGACCAGGCCATCGCCGATGCCAAGGCGGGTATCTCGGGTGCCAAGACTGACTACGACTCTACGTTTTCGGTCAAGGCCAAGGAGCTCAAGAAGACCATTTCGGGCGTTCTGGATTCCCTGAACGGTATCTCGGGCGACTTGGATAGCGCCGTGAGCGGTCTGACCGACGCTTCTGGTTCGCTCGCTAAGGGTCTCTCCAAGGCTGCAAAGCTCGTCAACAAGGCTTCCGATCAGCTGGGCGAGGCGTCGGACAAGATCAGTGCCTTTAAGGACGAGCTTGATAGCGCTCTGATCTCGGGTGACCTGGCCACAATCAAGACGATGATCGGCAACGACCCCGAGGGTCTGGCCGTGTCGCTTTCCGGTCCCGTCGCGCTCGATCGCAAACCGGTCTATCCGATCCGCAACTACGGCTCGGCCATGGCGCCGTTCTATACGATTTTGTCGCTGTGGGTGGGCTCGATTGTTCTGGCGGCCATGATGAAGGTCTCGGTTGACGATGAGCTTATCAACGAGCTCATTCCCGTGCGCCTGCACGAGATCTACCTGGGCCGTTATCTGTTCTTTGGCGGTCTGGCCTTGCTGCAGGCAACGCTCGTGTGCGCGGGCGACATCCTGTTCTTTGGCATCCAGTGCGACAACCCGTTGCAGTTTGTGCTGGCGGGCTGGGTTGCGAGTCTCGTGTTCTCCAATATCGTCTACACGCTTACGGTTTCGTTTGGCGATATCGGCAAAGCGCTCGCTGTCGTGCTGTTGGTCATGCAGGTCGGCGGTTCGGGCGGCACGTTCCCCATCGAGATGACCGGTCCCGTGTTCCAGGCGATCTACCCGTTCCTGCCGTTTACCCACGGCATCAACGCCATGCACGCCGCCATGGCCGGTGCCTACCATATGGAGTACTGGGTTGAGCTGGGTATTCTGGCGAGCTATCTGATTCCGTCGCTGGCCCTGGGCGTCGTCTTCCGCCGCCCAGTCATCAAAGCCAACGACTGGATTATCGAAAAGCTGGAGTCGACAAAATTGATTTAATACAGCAACGTAAACGCCGTCGGAACATCGAGACCTTCCAACCCGATGCTTTAGCGTAGTGAATTGCACGGGCTGCTTGGTTGTTGTTACAGTAGCGGGGCGTACCGGGGGTCCGGTGCGCCCTGTTTTTATTTGACCATGAGGCGGCACGCAGCCATACGCGTGCGGACACCACGCCCAGATTGAGTGCGAGGATGTTCCATGGCCCAATACGCTGCCAACGAAATCGAAAACATGCCCGATAGCCCTGTTGCTCGCGATGACCTGGGTGCGGGCGGTATTCCCCGGGGCGCCGGCGCACGCTCTCCGCTGTTCTGGAAGGTTCTGCTCCTTTCGGTGGCGGTCATCTGGGGCTACTCCTTTACCACTATGAAGGACGCACTCGGCACCATTCCGGTGTTCGCGCTGCTCTATGTACGTTTTCTGCCCGCAGCGTTGGTCATGTTTGCCGTCTTCCACAAGCGCATCATCGCGCACCTCAACGCTCGCAACCTGATCGTTGGCCTGAGTATGGGCGTGCTCATGTGGGCGGCCTATGCGTTGCAGACGGTCGGTCTGGCACATACTACGGCGGGCAAGAATGCTTTTTTGACGGGCACGTATTGCATCCTTGTACCGTTCGCGAGCTATTTTCTGAGCGGCGAAAAACTCACCCGTTATAACCTGGGCGCGGCGCTGCTGTGCTTGGCGGGCATTGGTTTGGTGGCGCTCGATAGCGTTGAATTCAACATCGGTGACGTCATTACGCTGGCGGGTGCGGTCTTTTTCGCCATCCAGATGGCGGTGACTGCCAAGTACGGTCGCAAAATGGACATCAACGTCATCACGTTTTGGATGTTTGTGGGCAACGGCGTGCTGAGCCTGGCAACGTCGCTGCTATTCGAGACCCAAGCGCCTCTGTCCGTGTGGACGCCGAGCTTTATCGGTGCGATGGCGTTTCTCTCGGTGGGCTGCACATGCGCGGCTCTGCTCATCCAAAACGTCGGCCTGGCGCATGTCCCGGCCTCGACGGGTTCGCTGCTCCTTTCGATGGAGTCGCCTTCGGGTGTGCTGTTCTCGGTGCTGCTGATGGGGGAGGCGCTCACCTCGCGCCTGCTCGCCGGCTTCGTGCTTATCTTCCTGTCGATTATCTTGAGCGAGACTCACTTCGATTTTTTGCGCCGAAATAATTGCGCGCAATTGTAAACAACTTGTTGCGCCGCCCTTCTGGGGCGGCGTTTTTTATGTAACGCCCTTACAGTTATGCCTTGCACTTTAGACCATCAAAGTGTTTGCTGCACAAATAATACTGGAGGGCATTTATGGCACCAGCTCAGTCCGATTTTCAACCGCAACCAGCGCCCAAGGCTACCCAGGCAGCGCAAGCCGCTATCGGTGACGGTCTTGTTGCCGAGGCTCAAGCTTTTGCCGACAAGCTTGCTGCGTGGCGCCACGACCTGCACCAGACGCCTGAGTTGGGCAATCGTCTTCCGCAAACCTCTGCGTATATCCAGGCACGTCTGACCGAGATGGGCATCCCGTTTGCCACGCTCGTCGACGGCTCCTGTGTTGTGGGCCTCATCGGTGCCGGTGCGGCCGTGGCGGCCCAGGGCAACGGTACGTGCACGGACGATCAGGCTGGCACGGTCATCATGTTGCGCGGTGACATGGATGCCCTTCCCGTCGCGGAAGAGTCGGGCGAGCCTTTCGCCTCTGTCAACGGCTGCATGCATGCTTGCGGCCACGATATGCATGCGACGGCCCTGCTTGGTGCCGCCCGCCTGCTCAAGGCTCGCGAGGCCGAGCTTGCCGATGCCAATTCCACGGTTAAGCTGCTGTTTCAGCCGGGCGAGGAAACCTTTGAGGGTGCCCGCGCTGCCATTGCCGACGGCTGCAGAACCCGCGTCCCCAGGCGGCTTTCGCCATGCATGTTAACAGCCAATCGCCGCTCGGCCTGGTGCTCTATGGAAGCCCGGCGCTTTCGGGCGTGTACGGTTTCCGCATTACACTGCAGGGCAAGGGCGGCCATGGCTCGAGCCCCGAGATCTGCATCGACCCCATTACGGCGGGTGTGCACGTGCATCTGGCACTTCAGGAGCTTATCGCTCGCGAAGTGCCGGCGGCCAAGGAGGTCGCACTGACCGTGGGTAAGTTTGCCGGTGGCCAAGCGGCCAACGTCATCCCAGATACCTGCGTGCTCGAAGGCACGCTGCGCAGCTTTGACGTTGAGCTCATGGAGCACCTCAAGGAGCGTATCTCCGAGGTCGTCAATGGCGTCGCGGCAACGTATCGTACGCCGGCGACCATCGAGACGCTCTCGGATGTTCCGCCACTCGTACTCGATGACGATATGACCCAGGCGTCGCTTGGCTACGTGGGCGCGGTGCTGCCCAAGGCCGCCTTCCTGCCGCTGTTCCACGCCATGGCGAGTGAGGACTTCGCGTTGATTTCGAGCGAGATCCCGAGTGCGTACTTTACCGTGGGCGCCGCTGTAACCGATACGGATGAGCATTTTGCCCAGCACCATCCCAAGGCGCGCTTTAACGATGCCGAGCTGCCGCTCGGTGCCGCAGCTTATACCGCTGTCGCTTTGGGCTACATCGCCGACCACCGATAGCACCCAATCTTGCTACTCGTTTGTTTAAAAAGGAGCAGTATGTCCCAGCAACGTAAGTTCTTCCCCGGCTGGCTCGTGGTGGCCTCCGGCTTTGTGATCATGGCCACGTGCTACACGATTTTCGTCAACTGCATGAGCCTGTTTCAGCCGCTCATCGTCAGCGACCTCGGGATCACGCTTGCCCAGTACAACATCTCCAACGCCATCTCTACCGTGGTGAGCGTTATCGGCTCACTTGTCATTGGCCATGTTGCCGATAAAGTAAGCGGCCGCGTTTTGGGTTCCCCTCACTGTAATCGCCACCTCTGCCGTTCTTGCCGGCATGAGCTTTGTCGGTGAGCTATGGCAGGTCTACGTGCTCTTTTCTGTTCGCTCCGTTCTGTCTGTGGCTGCCCTGGAAGCCGAATGGATGCTCGTACCATCATTCGGTTTCCAAGGCGGCCACGGGCCTACGAAATAATCCGTTTTCCTCCGTCCAACAGATCACGTAATCCGAAGGGGACGGAGGAAAGCGGATCACAAACAGCGGCGGCGCGTCTGGCCGAACGAGCCCCCATACCCTCGTTCGGTCAGACGCGCCGCCGCGTTTTGTTTTTGTGCCGTATAATGACCACTACCTATGACGCGATACAAAAGAAAGGTGTTTGCCCATGCAGGCACAGAAGGCGGAGGGAACCCGCGACCTTATCGGCGCCGAGATGCGCGCCTGGCAAAAGATGCAGCAGATTGCGGCCGGCGTGTTCGAGCCGTTTGGTTTTAAACCCATCGAGACGCCCGCGATCGAGCAGGTGGACGTGTTTGTTCACGGTATCGGCCAGTCGACCGACGTCGTGCGCAAGGAGATGTTCCGCGTGTTTAGCGGCGCCAACCTGGAGCGCGTCTTTACCGAGGGTACCGATACCAAGCTCAAGCCCAAGCAGCGCCTGGCCCTTCGTCCCGAGGGCACAGCCGGTGTGGTGCGCGCCGTCGTGGAGAACAACCTGGTGCCCCAGGGCTCCACGCCGTTTAAGGCTTATTACGCCGAGGCCATGTTCCGCGGCGAGCGTCCTCAGAAGGGTCGCCTGCGCCAGTTCCACCAGGTGGGCATCGAGTGGCTCGGCGCTCCCGATCCGGCTGCCGACGCCGAGTGCATCATCATGCTCATGGAGTTCTACAAGCGCCTGGGCTTCGATCTGTCCAAGCTCCGTCTGCTTATTAACTCGATGGGCGATGCGCAGTGCCGTCCGGCATACCGCGAGCAGGTCAAGCAGTTCATTCTCGATCACGCCGACGAGATGTGCGACGAGTGCCGCGAGCGCGCCGAGCTCAACCCGCTGCGCGCCTTCGACTGCAAGAACGACCACTGCCGCGAGATCATGGCCGACGCCCCGCTGATGGGCGACAACCTGTGCGACGAGTGCCGCGAGCACTACGAGCAAGTCAAGCGCTATCTGGACGCCGCCGGTATCGAGTATGTTGAGGATCCCACCCTGGTGCGCGGCCTGGACTACTACACCCGTACTGTCTTTGAGGTCGAGGCTCCCGGCGCCGGTGTCGGCTCCATCGGTGGTGGCGGTCGCTACGATGGCCTCGTTGAGCTCGAGGGCGGTAAGCCCACGGCGGGCGTCGGCTTTGCCGTCGGCTTTGAGCGCGCCCTGCTGGCCCTGCAGGCCTTTGGCAGCGACCTGGGTGCCGAGGAGGTCCCGTGCGTCTACGTTGCCAACGCCGGCAAGGAGCTGCGTCAGAACGTCTTTACCATTACGCAGCAGCTTCGTGCCGTAGGCATCGTGACCGAGGCCGACTATCAGGGCCGTTCCCTTAAGGCCCAGTTTAAGCAGGCCGACAAGGTGGGCGCTAAGCTCATCCTAGTCCTGGGTGGCGACGAGCTTGCCGCCGGCAAGGTCAAGGTGCGCGACATGCAGAGCCACGACGAGGTACTGGTCGATTTGGCCAACGTTGTCAAGGCGGTTCGCGAGCGCCTGTAGCGCATCATTTTGAGCTGCGGGCCCGCTAACGTGCCCTGCTCATGGAGAGCGATTGTTACGGGGGTGTTTCGCATTTATGCGGAATGCCCCCGTTTGCATATGCCGTCCACCGAGAAATGCGACCATTTGGGGCAAAAACCCTTGCAATGCAGAAAATACTTTTGTGTGGTAAAGCGCAATCAGCACCGAAAGTTTTTGCCGAGTGCCTATAATAAATACCGCATGTTACGTGCATAGAAGGAGGAATGGGAGGAAACGTGGCTGAGAACCTAAGCAACCAGTCTGTACCCGAAGCCGCGGCGCGCGTCGCTGCCGTGGTCAACCGCCTCGTTAACCGAATCGGCTCGAATGCCGAGTCCAGGGAGCGTCTCGCCGAGATCGAGATCCCCGAGGAGCTGCGCGATAATCTGGCGCTGTTCCTGCGCCTGGAGCGCCGTGTGCTTAGCGAGTATGATCCCGAGATCGCGGACCTGTTCGACAAAATCCTGTCGGCCGAAATCGTGGCCAATGCCGGCAACCCCGGTAGCCGTGCCGCTGACGAGGCCGTCGACGAGCAGGGCGTGCCCACCGCCGACGAGCCCACCGCCGTGGCGTTTCGTGAGGTCGTCGATCTGATCGACAGCCTGCCGCTCGATAAGCAGCAGGTTATCGTCCGCGCCTTTACGAGCTTCTTCCATCTGGCTAACCTGTCGGAGGAGAACTACCGCGTGGCGCAGCTGCGCGAGCGCGAGGCCGGTGCATCGACCGATACCGAGGTCGATCCCGCTAACGAACTCACCGTCGCCTATCACCAGTTGGTAAACGAGATGGGTGTCGAGGGCGCCAACGAGCTGCTCGGCAAGCTCGAGTTCCACCCTGTCTTTACCGCACATCCCACCGAGGCTCGTCGTAAGGCCGTCGAGGGCAAGATTCGCCGTATCTCCAACCTGCTGGAGGAACGTCCGCGTCTGGGCGGCTCCGACCTGGTGGAGAACGAGCGCCATATGCTGCAGGAGATCGACGCCCTGGTACGCACGAGCCCCATCGCGTTGAAGAAGCCCACGCCGGTCGAGGAAGCCGATACCATCATCGACATCTTCGATAACACGCTGTTCGACGTTATCCCCGTCATCTATCGTCGTTTTGACGACTGGGTGCTGGGCGACAAGGCCGGTACCGTGCCGCCGCTGTGCCCGGCGTTCTTCCATCCCGGCAGCTGGATCGGTTCCGACCGCGACGGTAACCCCAACGTCACCGCAAAGGTGAGCCGCGAAGTCGCCGCCAAGTATTTCACCCATATGGTGCTCAAGCTCGAGGACAAGTGCCGCCGCATCGGCCGCAACCTTACGCTCGAGGCCACCTACAGCAAGCCGTCTGCCGAGCTCATCAACCTGTGGAACCATCAGGTCGAGATGAGCACCCAGTACACCGCACGTGCCGAGCTGATCTCCGAGCACGAGCCGCATCGCGCCGTCATGCTCGTCATGGCCGACCGTCTGAACGCCACCGTGCGCCGTATCACCGACACCATGTACCACAGCGCCGATGAGTTCCTGGATGACCTGCGTGTCGTTCAGCGTTCGCTGGCTGCCTGCGGTGCCGTCCGTGCTGCCTACGGCCCGGTCCAGACCATCATCTGGCAGGTCGAGTCCTTCGGCTTCCATATGGTCGAGATGGAGTTCCGTCAGCACTCCGTGGTGCACGCTCGCGCCCTCAAGGATATCCACGAGAACGGTATCCATGGTGATCTGCAGCCCATGACACGCGAGGTCATCGACACCTTCCGCGCCATCGGCTCCATCCAAAAGCGCTACGGCAAGAAGATGGCTCACCGCTATATCATCTCGTTCACCAAGAGCGCCCAGCATGTGGCCGACGTCTTTGAGCTTGCCCACCTGTCCTTTGCACACGAGGAGGATGTCCCCGAGCTCGACGTGATCCCGCTGTTCGAGCAGCTCGAGGACCTCGAGGGCTGCGTCGACGTGCTCGACCAGATGCTTACGCTGCCTGTGGTGCAAAAGCGCCTTGCCCAGACCAACCGCCGCATGGAGGTCATGCTGGGCTATTCCGACTCCTCCAAGGATGCCGGTCCTACCACGGCCATGCTCGCGCTGCACTCCGCGCAGGAGCGCATTGCCAAGTGGGCCGAGAAGAACGATATCGACCTGGTGCTCATGCACGGTCGCGGCGGTGCCGTGGGCCGTGGCGGCGGCCCGGCCAACAAGGCCGTGCTGGCGCAGCCCAAGGGTTCGGTCAACTGCTTCTTTAAGCTCACCGAGCAGGGCGAGGTCATCTTTGCCCGTTACGGCAACCGCACGCTGGCTCAGCGCCATGTTGAGTCCGTTGCCGCCGCAACGCTTTTGCAGTCGGCTCCGAGTGTCGAGAAGACCAACACCGAGACCACGCAGAAGTTCTGGGATATGGCCGAGAAGCTCAACGCCGTAAGCCACGAGCGCTATCTGGACCTGCTGAACACCGAGGACTTTACACCGTGGTTCTCGACCGTGACGCCGCTGACCGAGGTCGGACTGCTGCCGATCGGCTCGCGTCCCGCCAAGCGCGGCTTAGGCGCCAAGTCGCTCGACGACCTGCGTACCATTCCGTGGATCTTCAGCTGGAGCCAGGCGCGCATTAACCTGGCCGCTTGGTACGGCCTGGGCACCGCCTGCGAGCAGCTGGGCGACCTTGAGCAGCTTAAGGCTGCCTACCAGGAGTGGCCGTTCTTCCGCACGTTCATCGACAACATCGAGATGTCGATCGCCAAGACCGACCAGCGCATCGCCAAGATGTATCTGCATCTGGGCGATCGCCGGGATCTGTCCGAGAAGGTCTTTACCGAGATGCAGCTCACCCGTAAGTGGGTTCTTGCCATCGTCGGTGACGAATGGCCGCTGCAGCGCCGTCGCGTGCTCGGCTGCGCTGTACGCGTGCGTAACCCCTACGTCGACGCCCTGTCCATCGCCCAGGTTCGCGCCCTTCGCGAGGTGCGTATGAACCAGGACGAGATGGCCGAGGAGAAGAAGGCTGAGTACATGAGCCTGATTCTTTCGACTGTGACCGGCGTCTCGGCAGGTTTGCAGAACACGGGGTAATCGATAGCCCTGTAGTCGTCCGGGCCCGCCATCAGTTTACTTTTAGGCACGTCCTCGGACATGCAAGAAGCCCTCGCTGCGCACTTCGTGCGGCGAGGGCTTCTTGCGTCCTGCGAAGTGTGCCTAAAAGTAAACTTATGGCGGGCCCTGCGATGTCCGGTCTTCGGCGGATTACTGCTGGGAGGGGAATAATGGCGCGCTTCGCGCGTTTGGAAAGGGCTTCGTGCTGCGGAATGCATTCAGAGGGAGACCCGTCGGGTCCCTTCGTCCTCGGTCTTCAGGGATCAAAGCTGAGGAGAAGAATGGCGCGCTTCTCGCCTTGCGACTGTAGCGGCCACGGTCCCGTTTGGGATCGCGGCCGTTTTGTTGTGGGTCAAATATGAACGTTGTGTTAATGAGTCGGTGGACGGTGGTGTTTTTCGGTGAGCGGCGTATCCTTCCAACGGTTTATCTAGTGTGTCAGTTGAAAGGAAGAGGGCGCTCGTCATTGTTTGAATGTGAACTGCCGTTTGACCACAAGACGTTGCATCTGGAGCTCGAGGATAAGAACTTCGCGGGTGTGATGGAAGGTCATCAAAACGAGTTTAAGACTACAAAATCGCAGGAAGAACTGGTGGAGGAGTCGCTTGCCAACCCTTATGGCTCGCCTTCGCTCGAGGAGCTTTGTGCTGGCAAGAAGGATATTGTCATCATTAGTTCCGATCATACGCGTCCGGTGCCTTCGCGCGTGACGATGCCTATTCTGCTGCGTCACATTCACGCTGCTGCTCCCGAGGCCCGCGTTCGTATTCTTGTTGCGACCGGTATGCATCGCCCTTCGACGCACGAGGAACTCGTCAACAAGTATGGCGAGGATATCGTTGCCAACGAGGAGATTGTCATGCATGTCGCGACCGATGACAGCATGATGAAGAAGATCGGCACCCTTCCTTCTGGTGGCGAGTGCATCATCAACAAGATTGCTGCCGATTGCGATCTGCTGCTTGCAGAGGGCTTCATTGAGCCGCACTTCTTTGCTGGTTTCTCTGGCAGCCGCAAGTCCGTCCTGCCTGGCATCGCCAGCTACAAGACCATCATGTACAACCACAACGGTCAGTTTGTGAACGATTCTCATTCGCGTGCCGGCAACCTGTGCCACAACCACGTGAGCGAGGACATGTTTGCCGCTGCCGAGATGGCTCACCTTGCCTTTGTGCTCAACGTGGTGCTCAACGGCAAGCACGAGGTCATTGGCTCCTTCGCCGGCGACATCCACAAGGCACACGAGGCTGGCTGCGAGTTTGTGAAGAGCCTTGCCGGTGTTGAGCCCGTTGAGTGCGAGATTGCCATCACCACCAACGGCGGCTACCCGCTCGACCAGAACATCTACCAGGCCGTGAAGGGCATGTGCTCTGCCGAGGCTACGCTTCCCGAGGGCGGTGTGATTATCGACGTCGCCGGTTGTGCCGACGGTCACGGTGGTGAGGGCTTCTATCACAACATCGCCGACAACGACCCGGCGGAGTTTGAGCGCGCCTGCATCGACCGTCCTAAGGACGAGACCCTGCCCGACCAGTGGACGAGCCAGATCTTTGCCCGCATCCTGGCACATCACCCTGTGATCATGGTCACCGACCTGTGCGATCACCAGATGCTCAAGGATATGCATATGACGCCGGTCAACACTATCGAGGAGGCGCTCAAGCTCGCCTTTGAGATGAAGGGTGCCGATGCCAAGGTGGCCGTCATTCCCGATGGCCTGGGCGTTGTCGTCGCACAGCACTAGTACGCGGCCTAAACGAATCGTTTATAACCGACAAGAAAGATAAGGTTTTATGCTTACCAAACTCCTCTGCGAATTCGGCGCAACGGCCCTCATGATCATCTTTGGCGTGGGCGTGCACTGCGATACCGTGCTCAAGGGCACCAAGTATCAGGGCTCCGGCCACATGTTTGCCATCACCACTTGGTCTTTTGGCATCTCGGTCTGCCTGTTTGTCTTTGGCGGTGCCGTGTGCATGAACCCCGCCATGGTGCTTGCCCAGTGCATCGTAGGCCTGGTGCCGTGGAGCAGCTGCATCCCCTTCATGATTGCCGATATGCTCGGCGGCTTTGTGGGCGCCGTAATCGCTTGGCTTATGTATGCCGATGAGTTCAAGGCTTCCGATGGCGTCGTCGATCCCATTGCCCAGCGCAATATCTTCTCGACCAACCCCACCACCGAGGGTACGAACTATGCCCGTAATTTCTTCTGCGAGGCTATCTGCACTTTTGTGTTCATCAGCGCCATCCTTGCTGCTGCTAACCGTGCTGGCGAGAACGTCCTGATGCTCGCTATCTGCGTCGGCCTGATCGTTTGGGCTGTTGGCATGGGCATGGGCGGCATCACCGGCTTCGCCATGAACCAGGCTCGTGACCTTGGTCCTCGCATGGCCTATCAGGTGCTGCCGATTAAGAATAAGGCCGACAACAACTGGAAGTACGGCCTGCTCGTTCCTGGCATCGCTCCGTTTGTCGGTGCCGCTCTGGCCGCGCTGTTTGTGCATGGTTTCTTGGGTATGTTCTAGTCCAAGACAATGATATAACGCCCGGGTCCGGCATAGGTTAACTTTCCGCCGCGTCCTCGGACATGCAAGAAGCTCCCGCTGCGCACTTCGTGCGGCGGGAGCTTCTTGCGTCCTGCGGAGTGCGG